>ERZ1032009.17-NODE-17-length-45027-cov-16.434048_pt1 | contig 45027 bp, 50 predicted proteins | sample MGYA00516700_ERZ1032009 | MGnify/ENA primary metagenome ERZ1032009 (study PRJEB33719, sample SAMN04261292) | wastewater metagenome | biome: rural village; feature: human; material: feces | host: Homo sapiens | place: El Salvador | collected 2013-01-14 ...
ATTTCTCTTTGCCGTACGACACAGAGAAATCCTAATGACCGATTTGGGTTTATGGGTTATGGGTGCAAAAAATGGTGCAAGCGCATGCAATTAGGCTTGTCTCTATTGTCGATGCAGCCCTTTTTGACTTATCGAAGGCAAAGGTAAGTAATGGGTGCGCCAAAAGTTGTCAGAGGTAAGGGATTTTATTACCTTTTAAAAAGATATTCACGCATCCCATGAGCGTACCGAACAGCGCGATGAGCCCCGCGATTAAAGCTTGTCAATGTCATCTGCCGACATTCCGGTCACTTTTACGATCGTCTCCAATGGTAGGCCCAAGGCCTTCATCGCTTTCGCGTTCTTTCTCCTTTCTTCAAATGTCCCTTGTTCAATGCCTTCTTTGCGTCCTTCTCTCCGTCCTTCTTTCCGTCCTTTTTCCCGTCCTCTCAACTCAGCAGTATCAAGGACATTCTTCATGTCTCGATAGACCTTCAGGCTGTCCTCATAGTCCTGACGCTCTTCGGGTGTATAGCGAGCAATCTCTGCTTGCTCAAAAAGACGTGTGAAGATACGCTCCTGCAAGGTTGCTGGACGCTTCATCAGACGGGAAAGGTTATGAAGGACGAAAAGCCACTTGTCGTACAAGGTCTTCAGCTCTTCCTCCCCCTTGGTAAACTTTGGCATCTCAAGATAGAGGAAGGTCAGTTTGTCATAGAATACATGCTTGTCGTCCACATCCACCAACTTCACCTCATGCCGCAGGCTGTCTTGCGGATATTCATGGTTGGGGAATACGAAATCTAAGATGCCAATCGTATAGACACCTTTGAGTTTGAAATTCCAAATACCTTTCTTTCCTTGATTCTGAATAGGGAAGGTAGAATAGAATACACTCCGGTCCTTAAAGAACTGTTGCTCAGCCTTCTGCATCTCAACGATGAACGTCTCTCCCTGCTCGTTCTCGCAATAGACATCGAAGATGGCACGGCGATCGCCATAGCCATTACCAAGGCTCTCACCATTAAGATAGGTAAGATCCCGAACTACTTCCTTGCCATCGAAGAGAGAATTGAGGAAACTAATGAGCAAATCCTTGTTGAGAGGTGTGCCGAACAGCTTCTTGAATCCGAAGTCGGTATAGGGATTGATGTACTTGGCACCATTCATCTCCTCTATCTCCTGCATGCTTCTTTCTGTCATATCTCGCTATTTAGGGGGTTCTGTTGCAAAAATAGGAATAGTTTATGATATGTGCAAATTATTTAGGCTGATTGTTTCCAGGTTGCCTGAAAGAAACGGTGCTAAACGCATGCGCGCTATACGCAGCAAGCACTCTCGCTAAGTTTGAGGTCTCACGGATTATACGAATCGAACAGGCAATATTACAAGAAGATGTTCACGCATCCCATGAGCGTTCCAAGCAGTGCACCGAGCCACACAATGGCCCTCAGCTCCTTGTTCATCACTTGCAGAATAAGCTTCTCCGTCTCGTCCATATCCATCTCGTTGATGCGCTCGCGGACGATGGCGCTGATGTCGATGCTCTCAAGTATCTTAGGAAGATGATCGGTGATAATAGTCTTATAAATGGACACCATCGTATTCACGGCATCAGCGAGTTTTGCTTCTTGCCCAGCGAACAAGTCTTTCACCGGCCTCGACAGGAATTTATCTGTCTCACTCTCAACGAGATTGCTGATGATGGCATCACCATTCTTCTGCAATATCTCATTGACGTTCTTGGCCAGAAACTGCTCTACCGGCTCACGCAACAACTCGAGGAATTTGTTGATGACACTTCCCGTGAAGAGCAGTTTGGCAGCCATGCCAAGTCCGCCAACAAGTCCTCCTATCTCCGAAAGGATATCCTCGCCCCCGTTCGAAGTAATTTTCTCACTGATATACGTCATTGCGGTTTTGGCCACCTGCCGTCCCAATTCGGGATCTGAAATCTTGTCGTGCATCTGCCGGGTAAGGCCTTCTTTCGCATTGTCAGCCAGCGTCATCACTTCCCCGCGTGAAAGGTAATGTTCCAGGAATTGGCTGACTGTCTCACCATTGGCCTTTTCTTTGGCAATGAAATCCTCCATCGATGCGCGCACCCTGCCCACCATGTTGTCTGACAGCAGATACTTTTCCAGTACTTCCTGGCTCATCAGATTATCGCTGATGACCGTACCCACGGCTTCAGCTATCCGACCTTTCTCTTTCGGGATGATGCCGGGAGTGAACGGAATCCGCCACCCCATAATGTGTTTCGCCGTATGCGGACGGAACAGCATGCGGATGGCAATGTCGTTGGTGACGTAACCGATGACACCACCAACCAATGGTGCAAGAATATAAGATGTGATGATCATACGTCTTTATTGAATTCCAACAGCTAAGTTTATAAGTTCTTTATGAAATCCTTGTGTCTGACCCACGTAAAGCCTTCGGCACGCGTGATGACTGCCACGTCGATAGGGCCGCCTACGGTTTCATCTGAAGAAGAGAAGTGGCGTTGCAGACTCGTGATGGAAACCAGGTTCTCAGCCATGTTCGTCATGTCCTCCACGTTGAATGATTCCACTGCATTGACGATGCCGTCGATGTACTCCTCCTGCATATACTCATCCATCGATTCTGAGTGTTTCTTCTCTATCTCAGTGTTGTCAATGTCCATCACTTTCTTGATAACGTTCTTATCCACGCCTTCCTCTTTCAATAGGGAGGCAATCTTCTCCCGTTCTTCCGACAATGACCGAACATTGAGGTCAGTCACCTTCTCGTAGAAATTCGGAGCAATGCCTTTCATCAGCGTGATCATCACGTCGCTTTGTGCAAAGGGCGTGATGCTGGCCGAACACTCTTCGCCTATCGCGTACATCCCGTCGGTGTCAAGATAATACCGCAGCCGGTTGTTGAAAGCACCAGAAACGTAGGTTGGAAGCAGCGTTGGGAAGACGTCATTCTTGCCATAACCGACAAAGACAATGCCAGTACCATTATAGTAGAACCGTGAGCGGATGTAGTTGGTGAAGCCACTCACCCAGTCGTCAAACATATCCTTGGGCAGGTCGTCCTCTTTTATCTGCTCCTTCAGCGTCTTCAGCGACTCCTTGCCGTATGTGCGTATCTCTTTCTCATTGACATCCTCCAGCCCTGGACTGGAGCCAGCGTCCTTTGCCAAGGCATCCACACCTGCGATGCAGTCTCGCAGATGCTGACGCAGTAGATCCTCTTCGTTAAAAAAATCATTATCATCCATGGCGTCGATCTCTTTCTCCATATTGTCTTTCGCCGCCGCTTTCACATTATTATAATAGGTGGCTAACTCTCCATCGAGATAATCCTTTTGCTGTTCACCGCTGCAAAAGAACTTCTCTTCTTGAAGGTACAGATAGAAGTCCTCCGCATACTCCTTGATGCTATCAAACTCTCTGTCGCCACGTCTGTCATGGTACAGTTTGAAGATTACCTCCCATGGCACATCCATGAAGTCGACATTCTGAAAGAACATCACGGCAACATGATTGTCCTTTGACAACCGGAATATCTTTGTCGTCGTATTGTAGATCTTCATCCTGTCGCCTTTCACCACGGTCAGTGCGCTGTCAGCCGCCAACACCGCCGCCCGCTTGTTCAATATTCCTACGATTGCTGTCATAACTCTATATAGTTTATGGATGCAAAGGTAATGAATAGGTGTGCCATATAGTGACACAAGAAAGCATGTAAGGCAAACTTTCTTACCCTATCTGATATTTTCGCTCTTCAAATGTTCAAGCAACCTCAGTACTTTTGTCACCTGTGAGTAGGCTATCCTGTCTTCCGGATGTAATGCTGCCAGTTCACTAAGTGCCTCGCCATTCTTCTTTGCGTTGTCAAGATTACCATGCTTCACCAAAAAATCATAGAGCTTAGTTCTGATGAAGTACTTTTTTGTCTTCTCATAACCGGGCATGTATCTTTGCAATTCGGGTAACAGTTGTTCGTACGACGTGTAGTGCTTGACCTGCAACGTAGGCAGAAAATGAAGAAGAAACCAAAACTCGGTACACGGATTAGTCTCTATGAACATAATACCCTTGTTTTCCTTTCTGTTCTTGAAGACCCGGTATTTTTTCATCTCCGCAGGAACACTGTTAAGTCTGTCCATGTCGAGCAGGCAAACCACATAGTCATACCCTTCCTTCATCTTTGCCTTTGAGAGCTTTAGAAGATGGTCTATATCTGAGTGTGCCGGAAAATCAGGAGCCAGGCGGAAGGGATAACGGCTTGCTACGCGAAGAGAGTCGAAATAGAACCACTCCGTCTCCCCCTCTCCGATAATTGCTATACTCTTTTTCATTTCGCAAGCTCGTTTAAGTCAAGATACTGGCTGCCAAGGAAGGGAAGGCTGACGAGCTTTCCCTGCCTGTAAGCATTATACGGCGACATCGTCTTATGGAGTCCCATTTCCGAGAGTCGCTCAAGGTGGGTCTCCGCATCACTGCCCTTGTCGGTAAACCATACGGCATCACGACGGATAAAGTCCTCGTTGAGCAGATTGATGTCATGAGTGGTGAAGAGCAACTGCGAGGTGTTTTCACTGTTGGCAAGAAACACTCTTAAGAAATAAGACAGCAGTTCATAGTGCATACTGGACTCCAACTCGTCAATCATAACAAACCGTGAGGTGAACAACAACTTCTGTAGTATGGCTGCCATGCCGAGGAACCGGATGGTACCTCGCGACTCATAGCTTTCGGGCAGTTCAAAGCTCTCCCCATTGGCTGAATGTTCAAAATAAAGTTCCCGCTCATCGCTGGCCCTGCCCAATTTCAGATTGTCGATGTTGAAATCGGAAGCACGGAGCATATAGAGCAGAAACCGCTTCAACTTCCCGTCTCTGTCTTTTGCGAGGAGATTTTTGGTATAGTCCGACAGCGACTTTTCCGGTGTCAGCTCGTCGGCAAAGCCAAGAGAAAAGAAGTCATAGACGCTGTTCAGCAAACTCAGTTCCACGTTCGACTTACCGAAAGCGGCCATCACGGTACTGTTGTTGATGGTGTTTCCCTCAATGATGGTCTGGCTTTTCTGCGACATCTTGGCCTTTGTGCTAAAAGTCACTTCAGAAGAGTCGGTGCCACGGTTGTAGGTTCGCCGGTAAAGAGAAGTGGGGCGGTTGGTCAGATAGACATCCAACTGCTCCTCATATATTCTGGTGCCATCAAACTCCACGGAGAGTATATACCGCTTTCCATCAAGGTAGAAAGTCATGGACATTATGCAATGTCCGCTGCGCGAGGCATCATCCAAAAGGAATGGTACCCACCCCATCTTCTCATTCTTGTCAGAAGGTGAATAGACCATCAAGCGTCGGAAATACGCCAGTGCCTTCAGCACGTTGCTTTTTCCCGATGCGTTGGAACCGTAAATCATGCCTATCTTCAGCAATCGCACGTCCTCGCTTGCCGGATGGATATACTCTTCCTCCATAAAGTTATCGCGCGAGGCGATAAAGCTCAGCCGTTGTTCTGAGCGTATGGAGTAGAAGTTGCTTACCTTAAATTCTGCTATCATAGTAAACTTGCTATTTGGTGCCACAAAGATAAAACAAAAATCTTTGTCTAGCAAATTTAATTACTGTTTTCGTGAAGAATAGGCCAATCCTTTCATTAAAAATACAGTAAAAGCCATTATATTGTAGGCCATAACACCTTAACAGCAGAATAGTGAGATAGAGGTTGAATGCGTATCTCCGTTCTAAGTTGCTGATTGTGTGAACACGACTGTGACACCTGTCCTTTCTCCTTGGGGATGATGCCGGGCGTGAACGGTACCCGCCATCCTATGATGTGTTTCGCCGTATGCGGACGAAACAGCATGCGGATAGCAATGTCGTTGGTGACATAGCCGATGACGCCACCAACCAATGGTGCGATAATATAAGATGTGATGATCATAATTCAAGCACTCACTCTATGCCTAAATCGTTAAACATGCTCCCTATCTCTGAGTAAGTATAGTCACGGTTTCCATTTCTCACATCAAAGAGCGACCTATTAGCATTGGCTATGGCATTAACGAAATTGCCACCCTGTTTCTCAAAGAATTGGTGAAGTGGATGTCCACGGAAGAATTTCAGCGTCTTGTCATACCCACATATCTTGTTTAGTAGAGTTTCGACATCATCAGAGGTTTGAAACTTCTGGGTCGTGTACTTGAAATAATAAATGAAGAATAGCTCTGTACAACGCTCGGTCTCATAGAAGCGTATCTGGCAATCTATGCCGGAACGCTTCTTCACAATATGAGCATTATGGTATTTCTTCTTCAACCTTTGATATTCAGCCATACTTTTGGCATCCTTCTTCTTGGTGTCCATATCAATCAGGCAGAACACCTGTGAATAGCCCATCTGAATGGAGCTCTCGATAGACCTTTGCAGCTCGCGTAGACTCGTATTCTTCGGAGAGTCCGGCTTAATGTGCTGCAAGATACGGAACTCATCCTTTAACGAGTTGAGATAATAGAACTCCGTAGGACCTTCACCTATTATGATGGTTGTATTTCTTTGTTTTCCCATATCAGTCACGATCAATAAATGGCGAACCGAGTTCGGGCTTAGCTCCTAACCGGCCTATTCTGTAAGAGTTATAAAGAGAGAGGTTCTTGTGCAGACCAAACTTGTCAGCCCTTGTATAGACCGAAGACGCAGTCTCATGAGATTTCTCTGCGAACCACACGACCTGTCTGTGCTCGTTGATGAGATCTTCCGCAAGTAGAGAAGTTTCCTGCGAGGTCATGATAAGTTGAGAAGAGTCAGAGTTGTAAAGAAACACATTGATATAATATAAGAGTAGGTCATAGTGCAGGTCCTCGCCCAACTCATCAAGCATATATACATGGCTCCCGGTTATCGCATCATAGAGATACTTCAAGTCAGCAATGAAACGAATGGTACCGGCAGACTGGGTACTGTCGGGCAATTCGAAATCATCACTGCTTGTCGTATTCACAAAGGCTACGGTCTCATCGCGGCCATTCGACAACACATGAAAGTCCGAGATGTTGAAGTCGGCCTTCTTCAGCATCTGCATATAAAACTTTTTTCTTTTGGCATCTGCATCGACCTCACGCATCTGGGGGAGCACGTCACCATCATTCATTTTCAATATACCATGTACGTGGTCTCTTATCCAGTCGTAAAGTTTTGCCATCGGCTCCGCATCATCGGGCAATGCCACCTTGCCATAGGTAGACAAGACAGTATGATTATTGAGTGTGTTCTGGATGAGCGTATCAGTTGTCTTGGACTTGATTCCGACATTCGTACCAAATTTGATGCTCACCTGTTTGTTGTCACCATTGAATGTGCGTTCATAAAACAGTGACTTTGCCTTCTTGGGGAAATATTCCAGTAACTCTCTTATAATGTGTTTCCGTGTGTATTCAATAAGATAATCATAACGGACACTCTCGACAAAGAATGACACATACATCTTTGTCGGTTTGTCCGCAGTAAGGGCAAAAGGCATACCTGACAGCACGGGGTCGTTTCTGTTGGAGCGAGAAGTAAAGAGCAGGTCAAAGACATTCTGCATAGCCTTCAACATGTTGGATTTACCTGAAGCATTGGCACCATATATTATGCCGAGCTTCGAGAGATACACGCCTGGTGTTGGCTCTACCCGCATCCACTCGTCCTCTTTGGACCTTACCTCAAAGTCCATTTCTTGACGCTCTTTGATGGAATAATAGTTCTCCACCCAAAAATCCCTTATCATAAGCTTAATTTCTTAATATTTTGCCATTTTTTGTAAGTTTGCTACAAAAATAGGGGAAATATTTGGATAAAACAAAGAAATGCCTAACTTTTTACGACTTATCTTTGAACTAAGAAGTCGTGGTGCTGTTCCGTATGCGGGCGGAACAGCATGCGATGGCAATGTCGTTGGTGACGTAGCCGATGACGCCACCAACTATAGGAGCAACTATAAAGGAAAAAGCCATTATGTATTTGTATTAAAGAGCAAAGTGTGATGACTATGTATTGCTATGATTACAGTAAAAATCTGCTTCCCATACTAGTTCGTATATTTTGAATTGTATTATATGCCTCAACCAGATCCATAACAAAGGAATCACAATACTCGCAATTGAAAATATACAACGCATCGAACAAGATATATAGCTCTGCCATTGACAATTGATTAATACCAATAAAACAATAGCATACATGATGAAAATCAATATAGTATCTCTAATAAAGGCCTCCAAAGCCTCAAGCACATGCACTGTGCCGAGCATCTTTAAATTTTCAAGTCTATAATATGCAATATAATAATCATTGGGATGGTTATGAACATCAAATGACTTGCAATTTACATTCTCACAATAGATTGTCTTGTATGCATTCCTAATCGAAATTTGGTTATTAATGAGCAAAAAAAATACTTTCTCAATGAACAAATGATGCCAAAGATTACCCACAACAAAAGAGATAATTACGAAAAGCGCAATCAAAATGGTTTGTTGCAAGTCATGAATAGAGTCGAAGCCCAAGCACCTAACAGTAAAAGGAATCCAACCTATAAGTAAAATGCCAACGCACAGTTTGCATAATCCGTCATAAAATGTTATATTACCTAGAGAATTCATTATTCACTTATTAAGGACACAACAAATTAACCCTTATCAGAAAAAACAGTAGAAACCTTTTCTTTCGTATCAGCTTGGAGTAATTCCTCCTGCTCGCCCCTTTTTGCAGAATTCACTCTACCTTCTGCAAACGCTTTCTTTATCTTCATCAGTTTATTTCCTGATATTTCTTTTTTTAGGGCTTCCATTTCTTCCTTTTTGTTTTCAAAGCCTTTCTTAAAATCTGAAAAAGTAAAGATTGCAGCCTCATTGTCTTCTGACGCTTTGGCCAGCAAAGTATCAAGTATAGCGTTTTTCATTTCACGGCCAGAGAAGCCTTCAGCCATTTCTCCAAGTTCTTTTAGTTCCTGATCTGCTAACGGACCTGCTAACGGAAGTTTACTCGGAATCATTTTCCTAATAATCGCAATACGAGCTTCTTCGTTGGGTAGTTCGAACTTGATATGCTTCAATATCCTTGACTGAAAAGCTTTATCGAAATTTGAAACAAGATTTGTGGCAAAAATGACGACCCCAGAATGTTCTTCTAAAAGGATCAACATCTGACTGCGCAGTGAGTTCAATGCTTGATCAGCACTTTGATTGATATTTTGAATACGCTTCCCAAGAAAAGAATCAGCCTCATCAAAGAATAACACGCAATCCTCCTCTGTAGCAATCTGAAAAGCTCTTTGCAGATTTTTAGGAGCATCTCCAACAAACTTAGATTCAATCTCCGAATAATTCAGAGCCAACAACCTCTTACCCAATTCATTTGCAATGGCATGGGCACACATGGTCTTGCCCGTACCAGGAGGACCATAAAAGTTCAATATGCTCTTGGGTATAGAGTCTACCTCGCTAAAGCCCCAAGTATTGTAGATGAGATCTTTATTATTAATGATACAAATTGCTTCCTTGATTTGTTGCCGGATACTATCAGGCAATATGATTTGGTTGAAATTGTATCTTGGCTTTATAGGTGCGTAGTAAGGTAACTCACTTTGCTTGCTTTGGCCATAGTCGTTATTTTTATTCTCCTCCTTACTTTGCTTGAGGGAAAAAAGAATACTAAAGACTACATGAAGATTAGTCGGAATAAACTCGGACATCTCAGTATTCCTCTTATTAAGGAAAACGTCGATTGCCCTTGCTACATTGTATGATTCAGGGATTGAAGACGAAGCGTTACAACTGACATGATAGACGTTGCTCTCGTTTGTTGAGTCTTGAACAAGTATATCATATTTAACAATGATATTACTATACTTTTCTTTATTAAGGAAAGCCTTCAAGTCATCAGCGAACTCGTTATCAAGAGTTCTCAAATACAGTATAGCCTCTTTGGATATATTCTCCTTGATATTATATTTTAGCATAACGAATAGGTATTATTACCAGCATTAGCAATGCTTTCGCTTATTCCTTCTTCACTAGTGAGTTCGACTTCATCTAAAAGCTCGTCATCCTCATTGAAAATTCCTACATTGACAGAATGTTCTTTTGCTTTCTTTATTCGGTATTTTAAAGCCCCAATTATGGCAAGTTCTTTAATCGTCTTCTTAATATCCTTGTGCGTAATACGATGATATATTACCACAGCAGTCACTCCTGCTGCGAAGACAGCTGTGGCAATACCGATAAGGGGATAGAACCAAAACATAATTCTTTGTTTAAGATAAAGCCACCACATCATCTACAGCCTTAGCAAGAACCTCTTGTAAAGCCTCATCATAGTGTTGACTGTAAACTATAATATAATCTTTGAGAATATCAGACTTTTCTTCATACACTCCGACGAGCAATACATGCTCACCAGATTGTGGAATTTCGGGAAGCTTTACCTTATATTTATCTAAATTCTTACTGACAAAAGGCGTGTCTACCGTTTTGTCTAAGTCTAAATTCTTGAAGTACATCACAATGTCTGCTAACGTAAGTTCATCTTTATGCCTAATGGCATCAGAAGGAATAGCAGACAACTGAGAACTCATGATTCTTTTAATTGTCAATGCTATCGCTGCTGCCGTAACAGCAGCAGCTATAGCGAAGAACACTTTTCCTGCATTACTCATAACGGCTTTATTTTAGTGCAACTATGCCATCTTCAGACTTTGCCAAGACTTCCTGGGTCTGAGCATCAAAAGATGTTGCATTAATCAATTTTACATTACTGATTTCATCTGTTGATTCATGGTAAACACCAAGCATTAGGCTTGTTGCGCTTGATGGTGTAATATTCACTAGCAGTGCGCTCAACTTTGAACCATCTATAATGAATGGAGTATCAGTTTGAGGGTTTAGAGAAAGAGACTTGAAGTAAGACACGACATCGCTAACGAACGACAGCTCTCTACTTAAGTCAGCTCTCTCTATATTTACATTTCCCTTTTCATAGGATTTTTTCACCTTAACTGGGAAACTGTTGGTTTTCTTTCGATAGACGAAGAAAGCCGCAACAGCAAGTATAATGATAACTACTATTAATATCTTCATAGCTGTGACATACTTTTACTCAAAATATCGGTTATGACAGTGCGACAATGCCATCTTCTGCTTTGCTGAGAACTTCTTTGGTCTTCTCATCCAGTTCGTCAGCACTTACAGCCCGGACATCGGTGATTTGATCCTCATCCTCACGGTAAACACCCTCAAAGATTCCTACATCCTCAACTGGTGCGTTTTTGATTTTTTCTTTTAGAGTTTCCGCATTGATGATGAAAGGTGTATCCGTCTTTGGATTAAGACTCAAGTTCTTAAAATATTGAACTACCTCCTTGAAGAAGTTCAATATGCCCTTAATGACTTTCTTGACAAAACGGAAGGCAGAACGGAACAGTTCTTTTATTCCTTCCCAAATTGTACTTAATGCTGTTTTTACGCTCATAATCTGATGTTTTAACGTAAGACAATTAGTTCATGTCCATCGAAAAGAGATTCTAAGTCGCGCGCGATGGCATCGGCAACAAAGATGTAAAACTTATTGCTTGCAACGGGCAACAATTCTTTGTTCTTTAGAAAGGCCGTGTAGAGGAAGATATTCTTCTTTCCTTTACGGAGAATTGCCGCAACTTCATCAGAACCTTCAACAGTGTTCTCTTTCAGAGTCTTAACCAACTTTTCTTTTGTCAGATAATCTATCTCAATAGTTTTGACATCTGCCTTTGCCAATTCTGGGTAAAGCAGATGAGACAGTTTCTCATGAACATCGAACTTGCCGTCCTTGATGTCCTGTATGGTCTGTTCGCCATACTCTTTTGCTATCTTTTTAAGATAGTCGAGAGCCGGTTTAGCGGCTTCCAATAATGGTTTCACGTTTACCATAGTTTTTGTATTTTATGATTTTGTGTGTTCTTTCCACATATTGTAATAATAGGTCTCATGCGGGTCTATGATATTGTCAGCCTTGATGATTCCTTGTATGTAACCATCTAATAAGTCAATAAATGGTTTTCTCTCCTCTTCGTTAAGTTCTGACACGAAACGTTTCGTATCAGACAATAAATTATCTATATCTTCAGACACGGAACTTTCCAAAGCTTCCTTATTATACTTGCCAGGTGCAAGAATGTGGTTGAGCTCTAGACTCCTAAGGAAGTTTTGGATAAACTTCTTTTCCCTTGGGTCATATTCTCCGTCACAGTTGGCAAAAAACAAGCCTATCTGTATGAGTAACTGAGCAAGTTGTTCTTTCATTGCTAGTCCATGTTTTAGATTGCGGATCTTGTGGCCGCATGGTTTAATGATTAGAGGCAGCACGCAAAAAAACCGGTGTGAACTCCTGCTGTTCACACTTCCCTGTAGTCAGGCTCTGGTAAAACCCATAAAGAAAGAAAATATGAAAGAGGAATCCACACCGTATGCGCGGTGTGAACCCGCTCAGACTATTTCCGTTCTTCTTTATAGTTTCAATTTACCAGATTTCGACTACAAGAACAGTGTTGTCTGCACGAGGACACAAGTTCATTCAGGCCTAAGCCTGCAAGACTGGCTTCACTTGGCATAAAAGCAAGCTTTCTGCACTCGTTTGCACAGTCTTTCGTGACCTTGGAAAGAGAGGTTAAAGCGTTGTCGCCCCTTGTTCTCCCAATCCAACAGCAAATTTAGGGAATGTTTCTCAAACTTGCAACTAAATCACGAACCTTTTTTGCGGATTCCTCTGTTTTTTATGCTAAGTTGTTATCTCCTCACCCAGCTTCTTCCGCCATTCGTGGAGTAGTACAGGCCCTTGCTGGTGTTGGCGAGCAGGGTATTGCCCTCGTCCTGAAGGTTGATGAATTCGCCGTAGGAGCTGTTGACACAGCGTGGCGAGAAGCTGCGGGCGGCGTTGGTGGAGACATAGAGACCACGGGAGGTGACGGCAAGGATCTCACGGCCCACTGGAAGCAGGTCACGGAATGTGCCGTAGGAAGTGTTCGTGCAGCGGGGAATCCACGAACGGCCACCGTTGCCGGAACTCTCTATAGAGTTGTTGCTTGGGTTAATGCGGAGAAGTTCTCCCTTGGAGAAGAGGCCTCCGCCTGTTTTGATGATCTGTGGCATAGTTTTATGATAAGTTTTTGAGTTCTTTAGTTTATATGTTGTGCTTTCAGTTTGACGGCTGTTTTGTGACACAGCCGCCATGGGTATGATGGCAATGAGAAGAAAGAGAAGGCGCGGACATACCCTCCGACATTTTGCCCACGTAGGTTCTCGCACAACCCGAATCAACAAAACAGCAGGAGCAGCCCACGCCCTATGATATAAGGTATGGGCATCACTCGCTATCCATTGACTGATTCGTTTCAACTTGCGAGATTTACGTGAATCAAACGGCAGCGTGATGCTTATCATCTTACTTGTCCTCAATGTCCGGAGACAGTCGCTTACGACTGCCATTCCGCTTGCAAACTTACGAAGAATATCGTTACGATGCAACTTTTTGGACGAGTTTTTTGGATAAAATAGGCTTCGCCTCAGCAATCTCAAGCGAGCTTGATTGCATTCGGCTTGCTCTATTTTTGCCGCTCCTGCTGAAGTTTTTTCTTTCATGCGCTCTAAAATTTCTGCAAAGTTATGAAGTAGGTGTGCCAAATACTGTCAAAGATTTCGTAAATTCTCTTCTTTTTATAGCCTCCTATATATATGTATGCTCATACTCCAGATGCACCGCCAAGGTGAAGCCGTTCATGCGCAGCACGTCGGGAAGTGAATAGTGGAAGTGACAGCAAAGGGCATGGAGGACGTAGCACACATTGAATTGTAAAATATTATTGCCAAAATTTAACACTTGGGAACAGGTGCTTTTAGAGCGGAAAAATGGCTTTGAGGTGCCCCTTTACAGCACTGTCAGAGGCATTTCGGCCAAAAAGATTTGCCGTTACGGTGTAATCGCGTTGCCGTTACACTGTAATGGCAACGCGATTACACCGTAATGGCAACGCGATTACACCGTAACGGCGACGCGATTGCACCGTAACGGCGACGCGAAATCAGCGTATCGGTATTGTCTGAAAACCACAAAAAGTATAACATGTTGATAGTTAGGTCTTTATCAAAACGGCTCATAATTGCGTCATTTACAGCCATGAGACCGCTTGGTTGAAAAAAATCGATTCTCAGACGACTATTTGTAAACTATTATTACCTAATTTAACAGGTCTGCATTTGGCGCTTTGCAGGGGCCGCATCCTGCAAAGCGCTACGGTAGGGTATGTCTTCACTCCAAATCCTGATAAACCCTTAAACCCAAATCGGTCATTAGGCCGTTTTATGTATTATATTATAACTGCTTGCAGTCTTTTGGTTTTTATAAGTTGTCTTTTGCTTGTTTTTAATTCGCAATAGCTCGCTATTACTCATTAAAAGCCAAACAAAATCCATTCTTCTAAAAATCCAAAATCCAAGCAAGCCCTAACGACCGATTTGGGTTAAAAAGAACATGTCTTTTCATGCAAAGGGGTTAAATGCAAGGCGGCTGCTTAGTTATGTTTCAGCGTTTATTCCAATGAAAAATGGCAACCATCGGACTTACTCAATGGTTGCCATTTATATAGATTAATAAAAAGATGTCTTTTCCTTATTACCTGATTCTTGACATGGACCTTATTAGCTCCTCGTCGGACTTGATACCCGCGCGTGCGAGAATCAGCAATATCATTGCCACCAGAGGCAAGCATACCGCAAAGCTCATGGAGAATGATCCAATGCCTTTAAACATGGAAAGGGCCATGAACGCGTAATAAGCGTACCAAACAAGGCAAAGCACGATATTCACTACACATATTTTCATCTGCAACTTGCGTTTGTTGTAGAGAAAAATGTTGATGAACGAAAGCGTGGCCACCACTACAATGTCGGTAAACAATACAGGATGAGCGTCGAGACCCGTGCTTGTGTAAAGGCCAATATTATATACTGCCACCTCGGCCCCTTGCATGGCATTGCTTGTCAGTTTGCCTATCGGCAGGCAAAGGCAGACGATAAGCGCGGCCAAAGCGAGGAGCAAATAGATGGTTTGTTTACGCTGTATCATGGTTTACAAATCGGTATCGGCAATCTCGTCTGTAGTCTTTGAAGGGTCTCTCCAATAGATGTTGCCCTCTACAAACTCCTGTGTCGCGAGAAGAGTTGGCTTTGGCAGCTTCTCGTAGTAACGGCTGATTTCAATCTGCTCGCGGTTCTCGAACACTTCATCAAGCGAGTCGTTGTATGAAGCGAACTCTTGAAGCTTCTTGCTCAAGTCAGACTTGATTTCAACGGAGATTTGGTTAGCGCGTTTGCCAATAATCACCACGCTTTCATAAATGTTGCCTGTCTCCGTGCACAAGTCCATGATATTGCGTGTGACGGTGTTTACTGGAGCCTTTGATTTTCTGTAATCCATCTTTGTACAGTATATTATAATAATATATTATTGTTAATCTTTTGCGTTAGCGGTCACTTCCTTGCATTTCTCTATGAAGCGCTCCGCCGTCTTCTTTTCCTTTGAGTCGGGGAATTCGTTCAAGAAGCCATAGCATTCATCCTCAGCGTCCTGGTAGCGCTCGAGCTTCTTCTCTTCGACGCTCTGTTCTGCGAGGTGAAACTTGCTTTTCATGATGAGCGTGGCAAACTCCTCGCGCTTTTTAGTGTAAGGATAATCCTTTAGCGCGTTTTGCGATGTAACGATGCAAGCCTGGTAGTTGTTTCCGCCATCGTCTCCTCCACTGTTGTTGCCGAAATACGTGCCAAGGTTGTAGTACAGCTCAGCTGAGTATAGTTCCTTTTGCACGAGCTTGTCTTGCAACTCAAAGAGCTTGTTCTGCGCGTCCTCCTTGTGCTTGGCGTCGGGATAAAGATCCATGTATTCCTGAAAGGCGTTGATGGCGGCCACGGTCTCCGTTTGGTCAAGGCGTGGCTCAGGAGTGCTCATGAAGAGGCTTTGGCCTACATAATATTTCGCCATCTCGGAATAGTCGCCACGTGGATAAGACTTCACATATTTCTTGAAGGTCTCAGATGCCGTCTGGTAGTCCATGTTCTTATACTCGGCCATGCCAAGCATGTATAGACACTCCTGCGCGTCTTGCGTGCCCTTTTCCGGCACTATCAAGTCTTGGAGGAGAGTTGCCGCACGCTGGTATTTGCCCAACGCGAAGCTCTCTTTGGCATACTCGTATTTATATTTGATGTCGCCCGACTTGTACACGCTGTTGAATTCCTTGGCGCAACCGCTGAGCAGCATCAATGGGATAAACGCTGTTAAAGCTTGTTTTATCATGTCCTCTTTTTAATGAGCCTTAAAATATGAATTGCAAATTTACACACATTTATCTGGTAAACCAAACATGTATTGATTTTTTTAGTAAAATTTCGTGATTAAGTGTATGCGACTGACATAAAATAACTAACTTTGTCAGTCATGAAGTTTCAAATATCATCCAAGTATAAACCCACGGGCGACCAGCCGCAGGCCATCGCGCAGCTCACTGAGGGCGTGAAGAGAGGCGATCCGGCGCAAGTGTTGTTGGGCGTGACCGGGTCCGGCAAGACGTTTACCGTGGCCAACGTCATTGCCAACGTCAACAAGCCCACGCTCGTGTTGAGCCACAACAAGACGCTGGCGGCACAGTTGTACGAGGAGATGAAAGGCTTTTTCCCCAACAACGCCGTCGACTACTACGTCAGCTATTACGACTATTATCAGCCCGAGGCTTACCTGCCGTCCACCGACACCTACATCGAGAAAGACCTCGCCATAAACGATGAGATAGACAAGCTGAGGCTTGCCGCCGTCAGCGACTTGCTCTCTGGCAGGAACGACGTGGTAATAGTGTCGTCGGTGTCGTGCATCTACGGCATGGGCGCTCCGGTGGCGATGCAGGAGAACATAATAAAGGTAAAGCGAGGACAGACGCTGGACCGCAACGAGTTCTTGCGTAAACTCGTCAGTTCCTTATACGTCAGAAATGACATCGACTTGCAACGAGGCTGCTTCTCGGTCAAGGGCGACACAGTCACCATAGCCATGGCATATTCCGATTCCCTGCTCAGGGTGATATGGTGGGACGACGAGATCGACAGCATCGACGAAGTGGACGCCGTGACGATGCACACCATACAGAGTTTCGCGGAATACGACCTCTACCCTGCCAACCTGTTCGTCACGTCAAAGGAGCAGACAGACAATGCCATCCGCATGATTCAAGATGACCTCATGAAGCAAGAAACCTACTTCCACGAGATTGGCGACGACATCAAGGCACAGAGAATAAAGGAACGCGTGGAATACGACATGGAAATGATAAAAGAGCTTGGCCACTGCTCCGGCATAGAGAACTACTCGCGCTATTTCGATGGCAGGCAGCCCGGCGAGAAACCATATTGCCTGCTCGACTTCTTCCCCAAGGACTACTTGATGGTCATTGACGAGAGCCACGTCACCGTGCCGCAAATCAATGCCATGTTCGGCGGCGACCGCGCCCGCAAGCAAAACCTCGTGGAATACGGTTTCCGCTTGCCCGCGGCTTTCGACAACCGTCCTTTGCGTTTTGATGAGTTTCACGACATGCTCCATCAAGTGATTTACGTCTCGGCCACGCCTGCCAACTATGAGCTTCAAGAGTCGGAAGGCGTCGTCGTGGAGCAGCTTATCCGTCCCACGGGGTTGCTTGACCCTGAGATAGAGGTAAGACCCTCGGAAAACCAGATAGACGACTTGCTCGACGAGATACTCACGCGCAGCCATAAGCACGAGCGCGTCTTGGTTACCACGCTCACGAAGCGCATGGCCGAGGAACTGACGGAATATCTGCTCAACCACAACGTGAAGGCCAACTACATACACAGCGACGTGGCCACTCTCGACAGGGTGAAGATAATGAACGATCTCAGGGCGGGCGTGTACGATGTCTTGGTGGGCGTCAACCTCCTTCGCGAGGGTCTCGACCTGCCGGAGGTGTCGCTCGTCGCTATACTCGACGCCGACAAGGAAGGGTTCTTGCGAAGTCACCGTAGCCTGACGCAGACCGCGGGACGCGCGGCGAGAAACGTCAATGGCAAGGTGATAATGTATGCCGACACCATAACGGAGAGCATGCAAAAGACGATAGACGAAACGGCAAGGAGAAGGATGATACAGATGAAATACAACGAGGATCATCACGTCACGCCAAGGCAAATAGTAAAGGCCATCAAGGGCACGCTGCCGGAGTCGGACGCCTCGCAGAGGCAAAAGGCGAAAACGGGAACGGCATACAGCTACGTGGAGCCCGACAAGGCCGCCTTCGCTGCCGACCCGATAATAAAGGAAATGACACGCCCCGAACTGGAGAAAGGCATCGACAATACCAAGCGCCTCATGGAAGAGGCGGCCAAGAAACTTGACTTCATCCAGGCCGCACAATATCGCGACGAGATGCTCAGGCTGCAGAAGATGCTTGAACTCAAAAAAAGTTAAATAGTGGTGATGTCTACGGATTCACAATGTTAATTTGTAATTTTGCTTTTTATAAAACGGCATTTTAGCAACAAATTGAAAACACCATGAATATGAAGAAGCTGATAGCCTTTGCCCTCGCGCTCGTTCCAATGTTGGGAATGGCGCAAAGCAACGTGTGGGAGATACCCGACCAGCCACGGCAACAAGCCAAAGTGGTAAAGAAAAAAGAGGCCGCGCCAAAGGTTGACCCTAAATATCTCGCTGGTGCCGTGCCCGAGGTCAATGGCGAGGTAGTCTTCACCCTCGACAAGGACGTGCCGGGCATGTCTGCCGACAGCATCTACGACAAGGTATACGCCGTCATCTCGGAAATAGTGGATGAAGGCAAAGGCTCCGGCTTGCAACCACAGGCACGCATAGCCGCTGTCAACAAGGCTGAGCACACCATAGCCGCACGAGTGAAGGAATGGCTTGTGTTCACGTCCAACTTCATCTCCCTCGACAGGACGGAGTTCAACTACACGCTCATAGCAAGGGCCAAAGACGGGCATGTCAGCGTGAAGATGGAACGCATCAGCTATGCTTACGAAATGAACCGCAAGGACGCGGCGGGCATGAAAGAGAAGGCGGAAGACTGGATTACCGACAAGCACGCGCTCAACAAGAAACAAACCAAGCTCTCGCCTTTAAGCGGGAAGTTCAGGCGCAAGACCATTGACCGCAAGGACAATATCTTTCAGCGCGTCTGCCAAGCCCTTAACGTGAAATATTAATGCTGTTAGAAAGCGAAAAACAAAAAAAATCATGCTAACAAGAAGCACATCATACAGGGACAAGCCGCAACTGCCCAAGGAAGACCACTTCCGCAACGTGCGACAATGGCTGAACATAATATTCATGTTGGGCGCCATCGTCGGTGTCCTGACATATCTGTTTCACACTCCGCAGACCCTGGGAATAATAATAATACTCGCTTCCATGGTCTTCAAAATCATAGAATGCGCTTTACGCTTTATTAAATGAAGAAAATCCTTTCCTTCATCATCCTCGCTTTCTTGTCGGCGTCTCCCTTGTGGGCGCAATTCGATACTGGCGATTACAATTCCATAGGTCCTGACGGTGTAGTCAACAATCAGCGCAACCGTCAGGGGGCCGACTCGCTCGGAACCGACAAGGAGATACCTGAAGGCATACACGTGTGGACTGTCGATCCGCGATTCGGCGACCGTGTCGAGGCTAAGCCAGACACGGTTTCCCACATGTTCATGAACTCCATCTTCACCACCGGCATGCGCTCAGAGTATAACAGCACCGGCAACCTTGGAGCGCCTCGGCAGGCCAGGCTCTTCATCGACAGGATGGAGAACAACAACTTCATCTTCGTCAATCCATACGATTACGTGGTGACCCCAGTGGAGAAATTCCAGTTCACCAATACCCTGTCGCCACTCACGAACATCTCATACAACAACTGCGGCAACCGCACTAACGGCGAGGATCACTTCAAGACGAAATTCGCCGTGAATGCCGGCAAGCGCTTGGGCATCGGCTTCCTCATAGACTATATCTATGGCCGCGGATACTACAACGCCCAGTCCACCTCCCACTTCAAGGCCGCGCTTTATGGCAGCTACATGGGCGAACGCTATCAAGTCCACTTGCTGTTCAACACGCTGCACGAGAAGGTTACGGAGAATGGCGGCATAACAAGCGAACTCTATATCACGCATCCAGAGTCGTTCAATGAGAGTTTCGCCACGTCGGAGATACCCACGATGCTGGAGCAAAACTGGAACCGCAACGACAACCAGCACATCTTCTTCACCCAGCGTTACAGCGTTGGCTTCAACCGTAAGGTGCCAATGACGCCGGAGGAAATAAAGGCCAGGAAGTTTGCCATAGAGTCGCAAAAAGAGCAAGACGCGAAAAAGGCAAGGGCAAAGGCCGAGAAAGAGGCTATGGACGCCGGCGTGGAATTTGACAAGAAGAATGCAAAGTTGCCTAAGTCATATTCCGGTCGTCCCGACAATGCCAAAGTGGCCACCAAGACGGCTCCTGCCGACTCTGCCGCCATCGCGTCGGGCAGGGTGAAAGTTAACGGCAAGAACATGGCCGACAGCCTCTTGGCGGCAAGCAACAAGGCTAAAGAGGACACGTCGTGGCTTAAAGACGAGTATGTGCCGGTGACAAGTTTCATCCACACTGCCGACTTTACCACATACCGACGCATATACGAGGCTTATGCCACTCCAGAGAACTATTATCTCGACACCTACAAGGTGAAAGAACGGCTCGCGGGCGATTCCATCTACGACAAGACAAGCAACTGGAACCTTCGCAACACCTTCGCCATAGCCTTGCTCGAAGGATTCAACAAATGGATAAAGACTGGCGCCAAGGTCTTTGCCACGCACACGCTCAGCCACTATGTGCTGCCCGATTCCGTTGGCACCACGTCGTGGAACGAACACAGCGTTGCCGTGGGCGCGCAACTTAGCAAGACGCAAGGCAAGAGCCTGCACTTCAATGTCACAGGCGACGTGGCAGTGGTGGGATATAATGTCGGCGAGATAAAGATTGACGGAGGTGTGGACCTCAACTTCCCCCTCCTTGGCGACACCATGACGCTTGCCGCCTCGGGATTTTACCATCATGTGAAGCCCTCGTTCTATTTCCGCCATTACCAGTCGCGCCATCTCTGGTGGGACTCCGACGACCTGTCCATGATAGACCATCTACGCGCCCAAGGCGTGTTGAACTATGCCAAGACGCGCACGCGATTCCGGTTCGCCTTTGATGAAATAAAGAATTATGCCTACTTTGCCAGTTCTTTCACCAACTCCGACGACAATGGACGTCTCTACAACATGGCGTATTCACGTCAGGCAAGCAGTCCGATAACCGTGCTTACGGCCGAGGTAGCTCAAGACTTGGCTTTCGGCCCGCTCCATTGGGAGACAACCCTGACATGGCAGAAGTCAACAAACCAGGACGTGCTGCCATTGCCAGCCATCAACGCTTACACCAACCTGTATCTGCGCTTCAAGATAGCTCGCGTGCTAAATTGCGACTTCGGCGCTGACGCGAGATTTTTCACTAAATACGCCGCGCCCGACTATTTCCCATCGCTCGGCCAATACACGGTGCAGGAGAATGAGAACAAGCAGAAAATCGGCGGCTATCCCGTGATAAACGCTTATTTCAACTTCAAGCTGAGCCGCGCGCGCTTCTTCGTGATGATGAGCCACGTAAACTGTGGGTCAGGCAACAAGGAGTATTTCTTCACGCCAAACTATCCGCTTAACGGACGCGTGTTCAGGTTCGGCATCAGCTGGGATTTCGCCAACTGACCTTTCCAAATATAGATAATGACAGAAAACAAGAAGATAAAGACAAATTCATGGAAGGCGTGGTTGCTTGCCACACGCCCCAAGACCCTCGCCGGGGCAGCGGTGCCAGTGATGATTGGCGTGGCGCTCGCGCTGAGGACGACAGGCTGGCAACACTTCCGCTTTGTGCCCGCGATATTGTGCTTCTTGTTTGCTTTCCTCATGCAGGTTGACTCCAACCTCATAAACGATTATTTCGACTTCCGTCATGGCAACGACGACCCTGCCACACGTCTTGGGCCCAAGCGTGCATGCTCGGAAGGTTGGATAACGCCTCGCGCCATGGTGGCGGGCCTTGCCTTAGTTTCTGTCTTGGCTTGCGCCGTAGGGCTGCCGCTCGTATGGTATGGAGGATGGCAGATGATAATCGTTGGCGCGGCCTGTGTGCTTTTCGCCTTTCTTTATACCACGTTTTTCTCATATCAAGGTCTGGGCGACGTGCTCGTGTTGGTCTTTTTCGGCATCGTGCCCGTCTGCTTTACCTATTATGTGATAATCCCCGAAGTGGCGCGCGTCATAACCTGGCAAGTTGTAGCCATCTCCATCGGGTGCGGCCTGGTAATAGACACGTTGTTGTGCGTCAACAACTTCCGTGACCGCGAAAACGACATGAAAGACGGAAAACGCACACTCATAGTGAGATTGGGAGAAAAGCGAGGAGCGACGCTTTACAATGTGGTAGGCTCATTAGGTGCTGCCATAACCATGGTCGTAATAATGACACAGGCGCGCCACGCTCAATTGGCGGCAGTGTGCGTCTTCCCGTTCCTTGTCTATGCCTACAAACATTCCCAGAGCAACGCCAAGTTGCGTGAGATATGGAAGGGTCGGGAACTGAACAAGGTGCTTGGCATGACGGCTCGCGACATGTTTGTCTATGGCTTGATGACCGTGGTGGCAACCTACCTTTCATCTTTATGACGCCACTATTTTATGACGCCACGACTTTATAAATAAGATTTCGCCTATGAATGTCAGTCTTGACATAATGAGTTTTGTGGAACAGCAGATATTGCCTCGTTATAATGCCTTTGGACGTTCTCATGGCATCACCCACGCGCAGCGAGTGATCAAGAATTCGCTTGAGCTTGCCAACATGCTTGGTGCCGATGTTGACATGGCCTATGTCATAGCGGCCTATCATGACCTCGGCATGGAAGGTCCGCGCGCCATACATCACATCACGGGAGGCAAGATCCTCGCCGCCGACGTGCGCCTTCGCAAGTGGTTCACGCCAGAGCAAATAAAGATAATGAAGGAGGCCGTGGAGGACCATCGCGCGTCGTCGTCGCATGCGCCTCGCTCCATATATGGGAAGATAGTGGCTGAGGCTGACCGCGACCTTGAGCCGGAGGTAATATTCACGCGTGCCATTGAGTTTGGACTGGAGCACGAGTCGGCACTTAGCAAGGAACAGCAATGGCGAAGGTTCTCCGAGCACATGGAAGAGAAATACAGCGCGAATGGCTACATACACCTTTGGATAAACGGTTCGCCAAATGAGGCAAGACTCAAGCGGGTGCGTGAGATAATCGCCAACAAAGCCATGTTGAGGCAGACGTTCGAGAGGATATACGCAACGTTGGCTTCAATCTAAGCCAACGTTGCCAACTTAACAAATGGGAATTCTTAACACACAAAGCGATATGAAGAAACTTACATTAGCATTGATATTAGCTGTCGTCAGCATGATGGTCAGCGCACAAACGCGGTTGAAGAAGGTTTACGACGAGACCATCAACCCAATGGAGCAAATAGACAAGGCTCTCGAAACGGTAAAGGCGCAAACGGAAAAGAAGTACATTATTTGCCAGGTGGGTGGCAACTGGTGCCCTTGGTGCCTTCGCTTCGCCGACTTCATCAGCAAAGACGCAGATATAATGAAAGTGGTGAACGACAACTTCGTGTACCTTCATGTCAACTATAACCCACGGAAGGGCAACGACGCAACGGCTGAGGCTTTGATGAAACGACTTGGCAACCCGCAGCGGTTTGGCTTCCCCGTGTTTGTCGTGCTTGACGAAAACGGCAAGGTGCTCCATGTCCAAGACTCCAGCTTCCTGGAGGAAGGACAAGGCTACAACAAGGATAAGGTGCTGCGTTTCCTTAACAATTGGACGCCAAAGGCTGTAAACAAATAATCAGCTCGCATTTTCGCCATTTAATACTTTTTATAACTATCTTTTAATGATTTATAGTTAAATATGTTTATATTTGCAACAAATTAAAAGATAAATGATAGAAATGTATGAAATGAAAAACAAGAAATATGCGTTGACCCTGACAATCTTAACCCTTATATTTCCATTTTTCATTGGAAGCCTACGGGCATCCGTTGTTACTGGCGCGGAGCAAACCAACGCTTACCTCAAGTTGCTGAAAGGCAAGCGTGTGGCGCTTTTCTCCAACCAGTCGGGAGTGGTGGGGGATAAGTTGACATTGGATGTCTTGCTTGAAAATCATGTCAACGTGGTGGAGATATTCTCTCCCGAACATGGCTTTCGTGGCAAGGCAGACGCCGGCGAGAAGGTCAGTTCATCAGTAGACAGCAAAACTGGCGTTCACGTGTTTTCCCTGTATGGCGCGCCAAAAGACGCTCCCGACAAGGAAGAGATGGCGAAGTTCGACATTCTCGTCACCGACATCCAAGACGTCGGCCTCAGGTTCTACACCTATTATATCACGATGATGCGGCTGATGGATCGCTGCGCGGAATATGGCAAACGCATGGTTATCCTCGATAGGCCCAACCCTAACGGCTTCTATGTGGATGGCCCACTGCTTGACATGAAATATGCCTCAGGCGTTGGGGCGCTTCCCATTCCCGTCGTGCATGGCATGACTCTCGGAGAGTTGGCAAGGATGATAAACGGAGAACGCTGGCTCAAGTCGGGGAAGACCTGCAAGCTTACCATCATACCCTGCAAGAACTACACTCACCAAACAAGATATGACCTGCCGGTAGCCCCGTCGCCCAATCTGCCCAACATGAAATCGGTGTATCTCTACCCGTCGTTGTGCTATTTCGAGGCGACCCCCGTGAGCTTAGGGCGTGGCACCGACAAGCCTTTTCAGATATTCGGGCATCCCGACATGAAAATCTATGATTTCCATTTCACGCCGGAGAGCCGTCCTGGGGCGAAGAATCCGCCACAGATGGGCAAGACATGCTATGGGAAAGACCTCAGCCAATTGAGAGATTCCGACATCTGGGCGCGGAAGATAGACCTCAGTTATCTCATCGAGGCATACAAGGCCGTGAACAAGGGCGACAGCTTTTTCTCCTCATTCTTTGAAAAGCTTATTGGCGTAGGCTACGTGCGCAAGATGATAGAGCAAGGCAAGAACGCCGCCGAAATAAGCAGGATGTGGCAAGGCGACGTTGAGAAGTTTAAGAAGCAACGGCGCAAATACCTCTTGTATAAAGAGTAAGAAGGCAAGCATGAGCGAGTATAAGATACGCATATTCACCAAGGGAAACGAGTTGCCACAACTGCATTGCGACAACTTCTTCCACTCCACCGAGCTGTTCCATATCGTGGAGAAATCTCAGGGGCAGAGACCTTTCATGGCCGTTGCCTTTACCGAGAGCGGTGATGTTGTGGCCCATATGCTGGCTTTTATCCGTTATCGCAAGACGTGGTTGCCACCATTTGTCTACTCGCAAGGCAGAATTTATGGAGAGGGAGAATATGATGACGACACCGACAAGGAACTGTTGTTCAGCTTGATGCTACACGAAATTACTCGCAAGCTTCGCAGGCGGCTTTGCTTGTATATAGAGTTCAGCGACCTCTCCATGAAGATGTTTGGCTACAAATATTTCCGCAAGGAGAATTACTTTCCCGTGAATTGGCAAGAGGTGCATAATTCGCTCCACTCCTTGCCTCCCATTGAGCGACTCTCGGAAAAGATGAAGGAGCGCATAAGAAAGAGTTATCGTGCTGGCGTGGAAACACGTGAGGCGAAGACCGACAAGGAAGTTCACAGCTTCTACAAGCTCATGCACGGCTTCTATCGCCTGAAGTTGCGAAGGATAATACCTGATGAGAACCACGTACGGCAGCTACACGATAGCGACAATGGCAGGATTTTCATAACATTGTTCAAGGGAAAGGTCATTGGCGGTTGTGTATGCGTGTTCAGCAACGGCAACTCATACCTGTGGTATCTCGCCTCAAAGCGTAAGCGCTATGCCCTACTCCATCCAAATCTCATGACGGTGTGGCAAGCCATCTATTGGTCATGGAAACACGACTACGCCCATATCAATTTCCTTGACGTGGGGCTGCCTTTCCACAAGAATCCTTTCCGCGAATTCATACTGTCGTTTGGAGGCAAGCCTGTCGGTAAATACAGATGGTTTCGCGTCAACATACCGTGGGTAAACACCTTGTTGGGTTACCTTTACAGGGAGTGAGAAGAAAGCAATGAAAGCTATCGGCTCAATATACAATAAATAATGGCATGAAAACAGTAACGATATGAATGATATGAAAAAGGGAATTGTTTTAATCTTGACGTTCGTCTTGGCTTTTACCTCGGTCGCGGCACAATCGTTGACAGAGAGCGACACCACGAAATGGGCAATTATTAATGTTTCTTGTTGCAACCTTCGCGCTACTGGCGATTATGATGCTGGCATGGAGTCGCAAGCGTTGCTCGGCATGCCCGCGAAAATAATCGAGGTCGGTAAATGGATGAAGATTGAGACCCCCGACGAATATCCGGCCTGGGTGCTGAAGTCGTCGCTTGTCGTGGTAAATAAGAAACAGTTGGAAGCATGGAACCAGGCGCCACAAGTCGTAGTGACCTCAATCTATGGCTTCGTTTACGAAAAGCCAAGCACGCTTTCACAACATGTCAGCGATGTCGTGGCAAGTAACCGCTTGAAGCTGTTGGGACAAACCAAAGCCTTTTACAAGGTGGAATATCCTGATGGCCGTCAAGGGTACATTTCCATGAAAGACGCCAAGAAGGTAACCGTGTGGAGAAAAAGCTTAAAGCGGGATGCCGCAAGCATCATAGCGACAGGCATGAAGCTCAATGGCGTGCCATACATGTGGGGCGGAATGAGTACTAAGGGATTGGATTGCAGCGGTTTCATTCGCGCCATCTTGTTTCAGCACGACATTATAATTCCACGCAATGCCTCCCAGCAAGCCAAGAAAGGCTTGCATCTCGACATTAAGCCAGACTTCAGCAATCTCATACCCGGCGACCTCGTGTTCTTTGGCAGGAAGGCTACGGAAGACAAGCCTGCCCACGTGTCTCATGTGGGCATGTATATCGGTAACAAGAAATTCATACATTCTCTTGGGTGGGTTCACGTGAGCAGCTTTAACCCGTCAGACCCTGAATACGATGAGTATGACTACAACCGATTGCTGTGGGCGCAAAGGGTCTTGCCTTACATAAACAAGGAAAAGGGTTTAACCACAACAGATAAAAACGAGTTTTATAAGTAGATTCCTTCCTTATAAACCGTTGCATTCATAAACCGGAAAAAACATCTACGATATGACAACAAGAAGAGATTTTATCAAGAAAGCCACGTTGACAACGGTTGGTTCTGCGTTGGCTTTGTCAAACATCGACGCACTCAACGTCATCGGCTCTAAAACCAAGAACGTGAACATCAACCGGAAAGGCACATCCCATAAACTGGAGATGAAATTCTTTCCTTATGAGTTGAAACTGCGTCATGTCTTCACCGTAGCCACATATTCGCGCACTACGACCCCTGACGTGCAAGTAGAAATCACCTACGACGGCGTGACAGGATATGGCGAGGCATCCATGCCTCAGTATCTTGGGCAGACAGTTCAGAGTGTCACGGCGTTCTTGCAAAAGGTGGACCTGAGCCAATTTAACGATCCGTTCCAGTTGGAAGACATCTTGGCTTATGTTGACAGTCTTTCTCCTGGCGACACGGCGGCAAAAGCCGCTGTCGACATTGCCCTACACGATCTCGTGGGCAAGCTTCTTGGTGCTCCATGGTATAAGATTTGGGGCTTGAACAAGGATAAGGCTCCTTCCACAACATTCACCATAGGCATTGACACGGCTGACGTGGTGAAACAAAAGACAAGGGAGTGCGCAAACCAGTTCAACATCTTAAAGGTGAAGCTTGGCCGCGAAAACGACAAAGAGATGATCGAGACAATAAGAAGCGTCACGGACTTGCCTATTGCCGTCGACATTAACCAGGGATGGAAAGACAAGGAGAAAGCCATCGACGAGATATTCTGGCTGAAAGAGCATGGCATAGTGATGGTTGAGCAGCCAATGCCAAAGGAGCTGAGAGACGACATAGCATGGCTGACAGAGAAGAGCCCACTGCCTATCTTCGCCGATGAGGCAATACAACGATTGAAAGATATCAAGAACGTGGCTGGCGCTTACTCTGGAATCAACATCAAGTTGATGAAGTGCACCGGCATGCACGAGGCTTGGAAGATGCTCAACTACGCTCGTGCCATAGGCATGAAGGTCATGGTGGGCTGCATGACGGAAACGTCTTGCGCGGTAAGTGCGGCTGCTCAATTGTCGCCTGCCGTTGATTTCGCCGACCTTGATGGAAATCTCCTCATCTCCAACGACAGGTTCAAGGGCATGGAGGTCGTGAAGGGCAAGATAACGTTGCCAGACCGTCCCGGTATCGGCGTCGTGAAATTATAATTAGATAGGAGGTAAATATTATTCATAAGGACATTTACCTCCTATTTTCATCTACCGACTTCCCACGTCACTAATGATTCTACCCTATGGACACTGTAAGGCAACTTGAGTATGTTGCTGTATCAAGAGCCACTGACACTGCCACTGTCATCACTGATATGGCAAAGGTGGAAGACTCTCCATTGAATCATGAAGCCAATCAATCTTCTAAGACTGATGAACATAAATCATCAGTTAATCCAAAAGACAATACAATAAATCCTAACTCCCCAGCATTCTGATAATGAGATTACCAAGCAGGTAGTTGGTCATTTAAAGAGCATTCCAGGCATCAAGGTCTTCAGCAGAAATGCCATGGAAGAGTTCTTGAAGACTCATAACATAGCAGGACTACAACAAATGGTAGATAATAATTCACAAATAAATAAAAAAGACAATGACAAAAACGGAAAGCAAGATTCCTCCAAAGCCAAAGGATTATCCCTTCAACGACTATTGTTGGCAAAACGATCAAAAAGTGAGAGAAGCATACTTGAAGCAGCCAATCTATTCCAGGGAAGAAGTAATGGAGCATATGAGAATAGCAAGGGAAGAATTGGAGAAGAGAATGGAGGAAGAGAGGAAACAGAAAGAGAAAAACAAGAAAGATTAGAGGATTGGGCAAGGGAAAACAACCTATGGATTGATAATCTTGACAATACCCTTGAGGCTAATTTTGGGCATTCAATAAATATTGGTGGTGAAGCTACTGTTTATCTTGGAGAAGATGGCACGGTGGTAAAGTCCATAAGCCTTGATTACTATAATGGTGATCCCCAAAAAGCGTTGGATAGAATCCTTCTCCATAACCACTTGTTTGGAGATATTACAAAGCTTTCAGACATAGGCTTTGGACAGGATTCTGATGGTACTTTCAAGATAATAGTGGCACAGCCTTATATCAATGGCACTTTTGCCACTCATGAGGAAATCCTTGATTATGCTAAGAAGAGAGGATTTATCACGGAGGATGGTAATACTTATTATTATAAGGGAATAAAAATCAATGACCTTAATCCATTGAATGTTCTCAAGACTCCTAATGAGGGCTATGCTGTAATAGATGCTGAACTGCGCTTTACTGGCATTATGCAGGAGGATTCCATAGGCAATAGTGTAGAAACCCCTTCACCACATGACAGTAAGAGACTTTACTAATAGTATTACAACACCTCTAAATAATAACCTGAATTCGGGATAAGCGACTCTTTCTGGGGTTATTTGATTAATATTTAACTTGTCCCGATTTTAACGGGACACTAATGAACGAAAATCTACAATTTGATTGTAGCAGGTTGTGGTTTCGCTCCACAGGCACAAGCCTATTCAATCATACCTGCTTTACCTTTATTCTTACTTTATATCCATCAGATAGTCGTTCTCCAACTATTCTGTTAGTTCTCTAATATCTTCAGAATTTTCACAAGAAATGACTTTGCTGATAAACCAATCCTCTTGTACGAACTTCTAACACATTCAAAAGATAAGAACACTACAAAGGCATTCAAGATGACGTCATCTATTTCTTTACTGAATAAGTATCCTATGTTTTGATATCTCATTATGCATATTATACAGACAAATGAAACGTAAGTTACATTCAAAAGAAATTCCACCACTCCTGCATCATAAACATATCTTATAAAATCTGCCAATCGTTTTTTGTATTGTTTCCCTTCTGTATAAGTTACGAATGGCATTCTATTAATTATGCCCTTTATATAAGAAGGGCAATACACTATGATAAATGAACTACATACCAATACAACAAAATACTTTGTTGTATCATCAAGAGAAACACCATTAATCATATTTGCTATAGAAACAATAATAATTGGAGGAACAACGGCAGCTAAGACAGAAAAGAAAGTCACAATAGCTACAGATAAGAATGGCATGCCTAAAGTTAGCAAAGCACCAACGATACCTATAGGAATAGACATTACATTGAATAAATTCTTTTGCAAACGACTTCCTTTTGAACCATTCTCCTTTAGTTTGGTTTGTAATCCAGCGATAATAAAAACAGCAATTAAAACAACAAGTATCATAACTGATGTTTTAGTAGAAACTGACGTTAAAAGATAAAACACAATGCCTCCCAATCCCAAAATAATGAATGACACAATATTTATCCAGGTATTTAAAGTTATTTCAGGAAACCACCCTCTTGCCTTAGCTATCAGTCTATAATTGTTACATATATAATGTGTAAGACTTAAGGATCTAACAACAACAACTTCATTACGTTCAAAAGTCACAAAAGAAAAAGGATATTCACAAATGCTACCGTCAGCAAAGAAGACCACAACAGCTTCATATGGTTCTCCCTTTGTAATATCACCATCATCAATTCCAACAAGTATTCTTCTCTTCACCCTATACTTCTTTGATGATATTTTTGTGGAGTTCGTTAACAATCTATCAACAATAGGATATACTATTTTCTTTTCAAGTCGTATATTCTTAAGATTAACAATTCCGCCCCATGCAGCCATCAAAAAAACGAACAACATTAAAGAGACAATGACCGCACCCAGCATAACGTCACGACTTTCTCCCCAAATAAAACCCAATACAGTAACATTGAATACAAACCATAAAGTAACAATTGCAAGAAATCCCCAGCTATGCAAAAACCTATATTTTACATACCGAATAACTACTTCTCCTGATGAAGATTTTTCGTCGACTGAATATGGATGTTTGTTTCGTCTCAACATTTGCCTCGCTGTTTTTTTTAGAACTTACAAGTATTCCCCTGTAATCAGAAAGCAGTATATGCATAAAACATATTACCTTCTAATCAATCATATGATAATCTTTATATCGCAAATGTACGTCATTTCCCCGACACTTGCAAATATTTCCGCCATCAAATAGTTAAATGAATTACGAGTTATGAGATTTGAGTTAGGAATTGTTCTCGGCTAACGCCTGCGATTGTGAATTATACAATGTGGAGTTGCCAAGGCTTAAATTCATGGATAATTAACGATAATTCATGTTCAAAGACAATCAATTCAACATTGAACAACTCGACATCGGCAAAGCCGACAATTCTTGCTCTGGCAAGCGGCAAGGCCGATTACAAAACTCAACATTCAACATTGCCTCCGGCATGGTTTCGCTCCACAGGCCTAAGCCTATTCAATCATACCTGCTTTACCTTATTATATAATATCTATTATATTTTAATGATTATCATTCTTCGAGTTAAACATGGAATCGATATATGCATTAGATATAATGTTTTTATCCGTAAGCATACCATTAACAAAACTACCTCCGTGATTATCGACATTAGCAGAACGTAACATACCATATTTGAGGAGTTTTCGTCCTAACTCTGAAAGGATATATAGATTTTCTTCCTGAGCGTCAATCGTATCCAACTTCAAAGCCACTGTTGCATATAACAACTCTGTATCACCAGAATCATCATAATATGCTTTTTGGTATTTCTCTAACTCATTCAAATCAATATATGGTATTCTATCCAACATTGAAGACAATCTGAAGAAATCATGAATAGAGATTTCATTATTTACTCTTGATTTTATGAGATTAGCTAAAATAGATGCTTTATTAACGTTATCTATTTTATTAACAAGATGAGTAATTACACTACCAGAAAAGTCCTTAGCATTATTTTCCACTTCATCCATAAAGGATTTAATGTCTTTAGACTTCAATTCTTTTATACCATAAATTAAAGCAAGAAGTTTTCTATAGAATTCCATTTCTAAAAATGTCTCTCTATTACTTCTTACAATTTGCAAATATGAAGCAACAACTCCTCCTACGTAAGGTATAGCGTTAAAAGTTCCTATCAGTACTTCTTTACTGATATTTTTCAAATCAACTTTTTTTATTTTCTTTAAATCGGTTGATTCTAATATGTCTTTTACAACAACTGGGAGATTATCCATAATATTTCACTATTAAATTATACTATAACAAGTTGGCAGTCCGTAGACCGCCAACCCCGTTTATTCATGAGTGTACGGCTCACTCATCTTGGAAAGAAAACCTTTCCCTACAATCTACTCTGAATTTACTCTGTTGCCAGATTTGGTATAGTTACTATATGCAAATATTAGTATGGTCACATCAAGTATGACAGATGCAATTCCTAGCGTGAGTGCTACTGGACCAGTCGCTAAAAGACCAGCAACAGTCAGTCCTATAGATAACATACTAATAGCGGATTGCCATTTCCATAACTACCCTTGTACCAAGGCTCTTACGAGCATCAAAGTATCGAAGGCAATACATCCGTAGCCGATCTTTGCCATCAATATTGACATACAGGTTAATACCAATGATAAACTACAGAGACCTACCTCAACTTCCGCAGTTGAGTACTTGAGTGTGGGCAGTATCTTCTTTTGAAATGAAGATTTAACTGTCTACACATACTGACAAAAAAAGTTTTTTTGTTTCATATGATTATTCAATTAAAAAAACATTTAGTTGCTTCCAATCATCCCAACCTATGCAACTAATTCAGCTTTTCATCTACAAGGCAGCTTCCTACTCTCCCACATTTTGCAGTACCATCAGCGTTTGTAGTCTTAACTTCTCTGTTCGGAATGGGAAGAGGTGATATCCTACAACTATAACCACCTAGACTAGGGAATGTAGCAGGTAGTGGTTTCGCTCCACAGGCCTAAACCTATTCAATCATACCTGCTTTACCTTTATTCTTACTTTATCTCCATCAGATAGTCGTTCTTTGAGAACATACGGCCGTACTCTGGCTGAAGCATTGAGGCATCAACCTTATTGCCTTTCACCCACTCTATGATAGCCTTGGGCAGATTCACGCCAGCCTCATAGCTGAAGGGGAAACCACCACCGAAGCGTGGATTAAGCTCCAACACGCAATATTCGCCCTTTTCGTTCTGCATTACATCAACGTCAAGGTTGCCGATGTGCTTCAAGGCAGTACCAATCTTATGGCCTATCTCACGTTCCTTGTCAATATAAGCAAAATGAGTCGATGAAGCATTTGTAAAAATGCCCGAAGTAAGAGGACATGTTTTCTCAAGTCGACTTATTACATCTTTTCTGTTATTCATATGTCGGAGACGATTCCAAAAGCCATCCCATAAACATGCTAACAATAGCCTATCTCCACTTAATGAATAAACAGACACTGTAAGATAAATGCCTCTCTTTACTTTAAATATTATATCAACACAATCCTTCTGTACGAAAAACGTGATGGAACTATCATTGTAAAACTGAGCCTTGGTGCGTCTATTAATAAACGACATATTGTTTTAACTACGATATAATGGGAAGAATGTGCTTTCTTTGTCAAACTCTGCATCACGTGAAGCACGTTCTGCTACAAGCTCATCGTATTTTTCATTGTCAAAAATATGCTTTGCAATAGAGAACTGGCAATCAGAGAAACGATTGAAGGCTATCTTAAACTTATACAAATTGTCTTCTTTTGAACCTACTCCACCGCCAAGATGGAAAGTCTTCATTCCTTTCTCCATACCCCACATAGCTGCCTTATAGAGCAATAAATTCGATGGTGCCAAATTGCGATACTGCAAGTCTGAACCACTAAGATGATAATTCAAGCGACCATTGGCAAAAATCATTATACTCATTGCTATTATCTTTCCATCATACTCTGCCCAGAACATTTCATAGTTATCCTTTAAGTCCTCATGTATGCTTTTATAGAACTCAGGCTTAAAATAGTAATATGGTTCAGCATTGTCCTTGTCCATAGTAGCATTATAAATCTTGATAAAGTCATCAAACAGCTTTAATCCTTGTCCATGCTTTATAACGATACCATTCTTCTCAGCCTTGCGTATCATATTACGGTTCTTTGAATGAATATTCTTCCATATCACTTCCTCCGATGTCAAATCCATTGAAACTGTCTTACCCAAGTCTATCACATCCGAACAAACCTTCATCGGTATAGCATTTGCCAGTACTGGATGATAACGCACAAAGTTGTCTACAACATTTTCGCTCTTCATCTTCTCTACATAAGCCTTCCAAAGAGATTTAATATTTTCTTCCGACTCATTGCCTTCAAGCAAAAAGCCTCCGTAACCATAAGGAGTTATAGAGTCATAAACACCCTCCATAGCTGTATTGCGTTTCATATATACATAAATGCCACGTAGACCATTCTCGTTATAATAAAACAATTGTGGTTCACCATCACCATGTATCTGAAAAGCCTTAACATAGCCACTTAGATAATACACATCGTAATTGGCAAAGGAACAAACCAACTCGTCCCATTCCTTTGCTTGACTCATATTAAATATCTGTATCATAGAAATCATTTATTATGTTACACATCTCGATAATCTCAGCTCTACTATACCTTACATCGCAATGCACACTAAGCATTCTTTCTGAAAAATCCTTTGCATCTTCAAATACAATATTATCAGGCATACGCCACAATACAGCTGGATAAATCTTATGTTTAACCATATATTGTTGAAGCGCCTTGCGTTCTTCTGCCGAGTTCATCAACAATATCAAAGAGAATGGGTGCCAATAACCATTCCTCTCTCCTCCAATTATATTAAATCTATTTCCTAATATCTGGTTGGCAATTAACCAATTATCATACTTTAAGTCCGTCCAAAGCTTAATATTAAAATTATTGGATATTTCCCGGCTTTGATCATCTATACCACTTAGCGTCAAATTTGAAATTTGCTCCTCAGTATCTACATACTTTTCACGAAAAGCATTCTTCGCATTAGCATCATCCATGTCTGTAGCATAGTCTGTACGCAGATAATTTGCCTTCATTGACATTGCCTCATATCTCTCTTTAGACATTGCCAGACATTCATTAGTAGGCATTATGTTATTTGGCAATTGTTTACCCTTGGGCGACCAAAGCATTCCACCCGCTGCTACAGGCAAAGACTTTCTTAGAGAAGCTATACACCAATCGGCATCACTTCTTATAGACCAGTCTGTAATCAGTCCGTGTGTGTGGTCTTCTATGACTGGCACATTAATATCTTGGTTCGTGCGCCATTTCCTTAAACCAAAATAATCAGTACGGAAAAGTACATCTCCTTCTTTAAAAGGTAAACTACGAACTACGATATCGTCATCCTCATTTAAAGGATAATCATCATATAACATGACCTCAATACCCGTTGACCGAATATAGCCAATCACCTCATAACAGAAGTAAGCAGGCATCCATATCCTTTTCCACTTCTCTTGTTTAATAATGGCTTCTATTGCATGACGGCCACACGCATAAAATCGCGTGCTTCCTAATATATCTAATTGAAACTTATCTACACGGAAATCAAAGTCGCACCTATGAAAATCAGAACCAAATTCTTTCATCATTTCAACAATTCCGCTATTGGGTCACCATTGTCAGAAGAATAAACAATATAATTTGTATGCTCCATGTCATTTTGCTTTAACTCATACAATTCATCAGTTTCAAAATGTTTTTCCCAACACCACGGCTCTTTTTCACAAGTATCAAAAATTGGTTTGACGTCAGCTGTCTGCTTTACAACATAATAAAGACCAGAATATCTATGTTTAAAAGTTGTCACATCTATAGGCTTCAATTCACCAGTTGCTGCTTGCGCCACAGCTGCTATAATATCAAAACCTGTACTTAGTTCTACCATTGGCCACCATATATGATCACCACCAGGACGAGCATTAAACTCAATAAGATAAACTTTTCCATCAATAATCTTCACTTCTGTATGACACGGACCGTTCTCCACTCCAATAGCTGTCAATCCCGAAGATACTCCACGCACTACTTTATTCCACAATTCTTCACTTAAAGGTGCAGGCTGATGATGACCAAGTTCTACGCAATGAGGAGCACCACTACTATCTTTTAGAGTAATCTGAACTATGGTATGATGCCCCTTGAACGAAATGCTCTCAACACTACATTCCATACCACCAACGAGGAATTGTTCTGCAATAATCTGAGGTTTTACGCCAGTTCTAAAGAAACTTGTGGCATACTCAAATGCAGATGTAAGTTCATCTTCATTATTCACAACCGTAATACCCCTCTTTCCTCCAAGACACACAGGCTTAAGAATCATGGGATAAGGAATGTCTGATGTTATAATGTCCTCAAAACTTGAAACTTCTACATACTTTGGAGAAAGCAAATCGGTTAAATGTTTTATACATTCCCTATTACGATACTTGTCAGTAATAACCTCAGCCACTTCAACCGCATTGCCTAAAAGGCCAAGTTTATTTGCAACATAAGCCGTAATAGGCACAGATAGTTCAGTAGTAGCAACAACACCATCTACTCCTATCTCCTTACATATGGCTACTATACCATCTTTGTCAAATATATTAATCTCATGGAAATAATCCACTTTAGAATCATCTACCTTTCCATCTATCATAGAAAAATAATGACCCTCATATCCTAAACGATGACAAGCCTCACCAAAATAGGAAGCCATAACACCTCCACCAATTATTGCTAATTTCTTCATACTATATTTTTTTACATGTTTTCTTTAAAAACAGAAATAATTCTTTCCATGTCATCCGAATCATATCGTTGATCTATAGGTATACATAAAATATGGTCATATATATAGTCGGCATCTTCATCAACAATCGGACTACAATCTGCTTTTGGCCACACAACTGGCGCGTAGATTTTATTATTTACTAAAAAAGACTGTACCTTACTTCTTTCTTTACAGAAAATCGGACAATAAAGAGGAACCTCATTTTCATACAGTTTATCCCAAATAACCTCTGTACCATTAATATACTTTAAGCCAAGAGCAATGGTTTTATAATTCTTTCTTCTTTTACAGACCAAATCTTCGACGTCAAGATTAGATTGAACTGCAGCAGACGTTTCAGATATACAATAATATTTTTCTTGATTATCAAGAATATCTTCTGCTTTTCGATAACAATTAAGAAAAACTTGTTTGTTACCTTTCCCCTCAAACAGATACTCATATTTGTATATAGCTGCTTTTATCTTTGCATCTTCTAATACATTGTCTGAACCTTGAGGTTTATTTTCAAATTGGCCTTCTTTTGAAACTGCAAAGCCACCATCTGGTACACCACACCATTTTCTTATACTACCCACAAAGTAGTCTGCATCTGAAGTTTTGAAAGTGCTGTACAAATTTTGCGTACAATCTTCAATAACAACTACACCAAGTCGCTCCAACTCAGAAATTATAGATTCTATATCTGAAATCGTGTTACGACCAAAGTATCTATGAAAAAGAAAGACACCTGCATCTACATCTCTAACAATCTTAAGAATGTCTTGTGAATCAGCCATTAACCTCCTATTGATATGGAATGTATGAATCTCATATCCTTTAGCTATAAATGGCTCTATAACCGTATGGCATGTAAAAGGAGGAATAACTGCCACCTTTTTAAGTTTAGCATTTCTTTTTTCTATTGTATCAAGAACAAAAGAAGTGGCACTCCTGCCTGTTGACATCCATACATAATCGCTACCTTCACACCCAAACTGATTTGGCGATAGTTCATTTGGCTTTAAACTTATATCCTCTGGACGTATCCAAAAGTTGCTACCTATTTCACTTTGCATTTTGTTCCCTTTCCTTTCTTTCAATTTCTAATATACGGGGAGTAAAGCCAAGGTCATCAATATCCTGCATATCTCCATCACCTTCACCAATATCCTTTCTATAAAGAACATTTATCACCGTCATCCACAAAATCTTGATATCCACTATTAATGAACAATGATCAACATACCATACATCGTACTCAAACTTCTTACTTAATTTACAATGGTTACGGCCATGCATTTGAGCCCAACCAGTTATACCAGGACGAACCTCATGCCTACGTGCTTGTCGTTCATTAAATACTTTTAAATAAACAGGAGTTAGTGGACGTGGCCCTATCAACGCCATATCACCCTTCAGTACATTTATCAACTGTGGCAATTCGTCAATCGACGTGGAACGAACGAAGCTACCAACTTTCGTCAGTCTGTCAGCATCCGGCAACAGATTGCCCTCCGCATCCCTCTCGTCTGTCATGCTCTTAAACTTGATAGCCTTAAATATTTTACCATCCTTGCCCGGCCGCTCCTGTAAGAAGAACGCCCCTGCCCCTTTATTGGCAAAGTGCAGCCAAATGGTTACCACTAATAAGATCGGACTTATACATATCAATGCTATAAGCGCAATCCAAAAATCAAAGAATCGTTTAAAGAAATGTTTGTACATATAAAGTTTTTTGCTTTTATTATTCTCAAGACATAAATGGTCGTTAAATCCGACGTTAATACTCTTGAATTGAAGAAAAAATACAATCTCATCCGCTATTCTCCCTTCCATTTAGGGGAGGGATGGGGAGAGGCCTCCCATTCTATTCCTTGCCAACCACCAAAACGATTCCACAAGGTTTTCGTTATACACTAGTTGGTACTTCCAACGGTTGCGCCACCAACGGCGGCTTTTATCTATAGCATACTTTAGTTTCTTGCCGATAGTGTCAATGCCAACGGTAGACATTGGCAGCACGTCTTTCTTAGCGAATATGTCGGAAAGCACACGTTCGGCAAGAGCAGGGTCCTGCTGATACGTATACTGTTTGTCGTCAGAAACAAAACTGGCTGCATAAATACCAAGACATTCCACACAAATAGTGGCAATGGCATTAAAAAAACGTAGCATACGTTCTTCCTCCCAGAAAAAGATAATAGAGTCTTCAAATAATCTTTGTCCAAAAACAAACGAAACTTACATTCCTCAAATCTTCGCAAACAATATATTCTGTATACCACCATTATAATCACTGACACTGCAAACATAAGTATTGCATATAGAATCAGCTTATCAAAATTGCTAATCACCAACAAATACACTATTAGAAGTTTGAGCGTTACATTAAGAATCTCAACATACGCATACACATCCATCTTCTCATGCGCAATAATACTTGAATTGTATGGCACCTGTGTTATTGAAAGCATAGAGCTTAAAATACTCAACTGATATACCCAATGCGCTGCCACCATACGTCCTTCTGGTATTACAAGTTTGTTGCACAAGAACCACAAGCCAACCGTTTCGGCAACAACAAACACAATGGCTGCTATGATGATATGTGTACAACCAGAGCACTTGAGAATGTCTTGCTTAACCGTTCTATATCACCTCTACCCAATTCAAAAGTAAGGAACCGCGAGGTGGCACCAGACATTGAAGCATTGAGGAATCCCATCATTGCTACAATTCCGCCTACCACTCCATATATACCATAATCTTCAACACCAAGAGTTTGAAGCACTACTCTTGAAGTATATAGCCCCACCACCATGGTGAGGAACATACGAAGATATAACATGATGGTATTCTTCGCTATTCTTTTATTATTTTCTGTTGTTTGATTTGACATTAAAATGAATTTTGTAATTCTCAATTTTTATTTGTAGAATATTTATTGACAGTATATATAAAAGAACTCAACGGTTCCAATATACAACCTGCCAAATCATTTTGAGCAGCTTCACCTAATCCGAAATCTTGTGAAGTTAGAGATTTACCCTTATCTCTTAATCTTTCTTTTACTTTTAAGAAGTATGAATTAAAGAAGTCTTCTGTCAAATATCTGTATTCTATCCCTTTTCTTATTATAGAAGGTAAAGATTTTATTACACCTCTAAAACCTGTTGTTTTACACAATATATATTTTGAAGGAGTTCCCCATTCTTCACTAAAAACCTTACTCAATGCAGTAAAACAATTCAATAAGACTTTCAATATAACTTCATCACGTTCTTTATAGAAGTACATTCGTAAGACCGTGCCATCTTCGCTATCAATTGGTTCATCATTATACAATCTCTCTTTATCTTTATTTGGATGTTTAGAAAACAACAACATGATGCTTTGTGCAAATGTTCCTTGCGATAAAGTTGCTAAATCTTGTCCAACGTCTTTCGTTCCAAGCATTTTTAGCCTATTGAAAAATGGAGACTCTTGCATACTGTTCATTGAACGAGCAATCTCATGAGCCGTTTTTTGTGGACTTCTTTTGCTGGTCAATTCGAACAAGTCGTAAAGTAAACTTTGATTGACTTTTGTCTGTTTGCTATTGATTATAGAGAAAATATAAGCTTTCTCCTCTGGTGTCAAGCCAAACATAAATACTACCGGCATATTGAAGTGGCTTGAATTATCAGAATCTTCCAATCCTAACAATCTATGTTGCCCATCTAAGACTTCACCAATAATAGTATTATCATCAAAAGATATTTTATTATATTCTTCATCCAACTCTACTATATTATTATATACACTTACAATTATAGGGGTTGGGAACACTGAATCTGTATTAGAACAAAAAGAAGCTATTTCCTTTATTCTTGATTTACTAGCATCTCTCTGCACACCATCTCCGCCCATAGAACGGTGTACGTTTTTTAGAGTTTTAAGCAAAATATCAGCAGGAATAGATGCAATATAGAAAACCCCAATTGGTTGTTCTACTGGTAGTATAGGAAACTCTTTTTTCATAATGCAACCTCCTCTTTGTCTTTGTGTTCAGATGTTATACTACTGGCCTTTTCTTCTAACTTTTCAATATTTTTGTTTTCTTTATCAGAATAGTCATCTAATTGCGGATGGTTTTCATCCTCTTTTAAAAGCCCCAAGCCATACGAATAAGCAGCCAATAAAATGGATGAAGAGAAAAAGGCATTCTGCCACTCATCATTACGAACTGAAATATTATACATATTTATGGGAGTCATTCCTATCGTAGAAAAAGAATAAAACACACCTCCAAAAGCCACTAACAAAATACCTATGATTATTGTTATAACACGAAGATGGGTATAATGCCACTCATGTTTTATAAAACTTTCAAATAGTGGATATAAAATAGAGGCAACTAATACAATAGAGAACGTATAAAACGTTCCTGTACGACTATCTAGATATATTGCTGCCTCTACTCTATCCCAAAAGGATTTACCAACAAAAGAGGTTGCAGGAATATTGAATACCGCAAATTTGATAATGTTGATAATAGTTCCAATCAACGAAAAACATATAGAAAATACTAGCCACAATATAGTTCTTACTATAAATTTTCGTTTTAATAGAGTTTTATATGGAATGAAAATTGCTGTTAACAATTTTGTGAATATCCACAATAACCAACAGGCTGTACTTTTGAAAGAATCAAAGATAATCATAAATATATATCGAATATTCATTTTTTTCTTTGTGAATTAATGCATTGCTTAGAAAAACCATTATAGTTGTTAGTACCCATATAGGAAATAGCCCCTTGTATGGGCACTTGCAAAAGTGCCTATATATTGAGTAAAAATTACTTGTTTATTAATAATTTCATACATTGTGCCCGACAATTCAAAAGCAAGTTTTCATTGTTCTCACTTATATAGAATGACCTAAAACGTGGTTTCTTGACTTTACATTCTTTCGCTAAATGCATTCTGCAATAGCTCTATACCCTTTTGTTTAGTCGGGCTAACAGCCTTACCGAGTTCATTGATTATAGTCATATAATCAATTATAAGCTTAACAGCATCTGCTAAATGCAAATTCTCCGAAGTTTCTATTTGTACACATACATCCTTGTCTCGATGTGCATCAATTTTATTTCTCACATTTGTAAGAGTTTCTGTTTTATCTTCTCTGAATTTAGTTAACTTCTTTCTCACTTCTTTAAAGAGAGAAATGTCATATTTCGGAAACTTTTCGTTAAGGAATGCAATAAGTTTTCCTGTGCTATCAACTAAATTCTTAGAAGTTTCATAAATGGCAGTATAAGCAGATTTAATGTTATTCTGCCTTTTCCAATTATCACTATCCAAAGTTAAAGCCTTAGCATATCTCTTCATTTCGATACTTGCCATTTGTACATGTCCTATAGTATTCCAAATAACTAGATTATCTTTAAAAGCCTCTTTCTTAGCTTTCAAGACGGTCATATTTAGAATAGAGATTTTATCTAAAGCCTTATTGCATATTTCAATATTACTCTTGCAATGGTTTATACCTTTGACAATTTCTTCCAAGCAGGATTGTTCTTCTTGTAGAGAAGAAACAAAATTTTGTTTTAGAATTTCTTTATTTTCAGCAATTCGCTTTTGAAGAAAAATATCCAATGGACTTTTCTTATTTTTCATAGTAGTATGGTTTAGTATGCTTACTTTCTTGTGGAGAGGTTTTCTAAATTCAACCATTTATGACTATTCTCGTTATTACAAAACAAAACGACATTAGCCTTTTGGGTTTTGCAACTTCTATACATCAAGCCATCAATGTTTCGTCCTTGCTTGTCGGTAAACATCCATCTCAAATATTCTGTAAAAATCTGAGATGGAATATATTCTATAGCTTCTTTTGCATTATTTATAAGAGGTCGTGTGATATCTTTATGGAAAGATTTAAGGAAGGATACTGCTTCCCAATTATTCATCCATATTGATACTTCTCTTGGGAGTGCTATCAAATCGACGACTGTTAGTTCTCTTGTCGTCTTAAACTCTCCAATAACCAACGCTTTTTCATTTGCTATTTTTATACTTTCTGCAACTGCCGTATCCATATCAAAAGCACCATAGAACATGGATACACCAGCTGGACTCATACGACATTGACCTGCATATTTATCTGGAGCAGAAGTAATGTCTGTAAATCCGAATCTATCATCAGGTTCCTTATCAAGACTACGAGTTCTATACAGTGTTGTTCCTATTGGTATTGGATGAAGAATGCCATCCATATTACGAAGGATATCGCCTAAATCTTCAAGAATATCATCATTACTGACAACTCTTGACATAGCTAAAAACGTAAAACGTCTTGAATGCTTGACCATGTCAGAAAAACGTTGCCATTGCAATTCTTTCTTCTGATTCCACCATAGTTCGAAAGGATCTTTTTTATCCATGTATTATTTTCAAAAATATGGTCTATATCATCATTTAGACTATCATTATCTGTATGTAATCCCAAATATTGCATTATCTCGAAAGTGTCTTCATATATATCAGCATTCTCTGGAACAGCATAACATCTTACTCGTTTTATTCCTGGTATATGTTCATTCTCATTATCAAAATATGAACTAGCAAGTGGCAGACATTCAGAATCTATATCATTGTAATAAATCGATATTGTCATCGCTATATGATTAGCTAAATCACTCATATCAATGACAATTTCTTTACGTCCACAATACGAACAATCACCTGTTCCACCATGATGTTCTATATATTGATTCAAATATATGTCCTCAAAATGATGTGAACATACATATTTTTCTCCACTTGTAAGAAATCCATATCCATGCTCCTCCATTTCCATTAACAATTCTTTTACTCTTCCCATAATTGTTAGTACTCAAGTTAGTATTCAATTTAGGACTTAGCCCTTTGTATAGGCACTTTTGCAAGTGCCTATATATTGAGATATTAAAAATTTGACTTGTTTATTAACTATTTCATACATTTTACACGCAAGTGATTTTCGGCTGCACTCGGCATAGCTTAAACAAGTTTGGTTCTGCTCTCGTTGGCACGAAAATTTGTCAGGTCGCATACTGAAAAAATCCCTGCAACCGTTAAATATATTAGATAAAGTCTTCACGCTCAAGAATTCAAGCAAGCTTGCTATGCTCATGACTTATCTAAACAGTTACAAATCTTCACTGTTGTACATAATTCAATGTTTTAAATTCAGCAACGAATAAACTTCATTCTAATTTAAGTCCTAATTTGAGTGCTTACTGTTTTATCTTTAAAATGAGCCCAATACACTAAGTATTACGTTCTTACGATTAGTAGAATTACATACTTCAAGAGGTACACCTAAAGTATCAGCCACCTCTTTTGCATATATTATTTCTTTTCTTTGAAATTCAGTTATAAGCTCCAATGAATAAATGTGTGAATCTCGTTGATTTAATCTCTGACATATAACATTTGGTTCTTCTTTCAATACAACAATCATTGAAGGAGACATAGTTTCAAATACTTCGATAGGAACACGCTCTATACCGCCGTGTTCTGTCAACAAGCAAAAATGTCCATCCAAAATATAGTTTTTATCTTGATCTATAAAGTAAGGAAGATTTCGTAATAATTTATTTTGTGTTTCGCCAACATTTTCAACTTCCTTATGAGCAGAATTCTCCCACTTAATTATATCACTACAAGATAAACTCTCTATCTGTGAATATTTACTTTTTATCATTGAGGCAAACGTTGTTTTCCCAACGCCATGCACACCTCCTACAAATATAATTTTTCCCGTTTTATGCATGAGATACTTGTTTTTTGTTTTTTTATAGAATATACCCGTTGGCGGAATTAATTTAAGTTGATAAATATGAGTAAAAAGTTGCACA
>ERZ1032009.18-NODE-18-length-44168-cov-25.057557_pt1 | contig 44168 bp, 32 predicted proteins | sample MGYA00516700_ERZ1032009 | MGnify/ENA primary metagenome ERZ1032009 (study PRJEB33719, sample SAMN04261292) | wastewater metagenome | biome: rural village; feature: human; material: feces | host: Homo sapiens | place: El Salvador | collected 2013-01-14 ...
TTCCGTTATCTGTATGCGCTCAAAAGCATTCAATATTTCGAGATTCTGCTTCAATGTCTTAGTCTTGTCCCAATTGAAGAAGATACGGATATGCTGCGATTCTGCATTGTCGAATTCCACCTTGACATGATAGAAGGCTGCAAGCTGCGACACGACATTGCCCAACTCGGCATTGTCAAAGACAACAGGTTTGAGGTCGAGACTATCAGCCTTCTCCGTAGCACTCACCTTGATGCTATCCGTCTTGTTCAAATCAGAAGTAGAAGATACTTGTTCCGTCTTGGCTTGGCTAGTCTCATCCGAAGAAGATGAACGGAAAATGCCAGAATGGATTGCGGCTAAAGTTATGCCTGAGAGAAAAATGACACCAATGATGGATGCTGCAATCTTCCAGCGATTGCTGGATGTTTTACCAGAAGCATTGTTGGCCTTTAATCCTTGCCTATCGGCAAACTCTTTCCATGCTTCATCTATATTCACTTTCTTTGGGTTTCCTTTCTTCATCGCCATCCTAACCATTGCCATGTCGTGAAAGAAATCCTTCATGTCCTCATCGGCAAGCAAACGTTTCACTTGCTCGTCGGTATAGCGGTCGGGATGTTCCTGCATATCGAAGAACATCTGACGCTTTTCTTCTTTACTCTTGTTAAATTCCGTGTTTGTCATTGTCTTGCTCATTTAAATTGTTCCTTAATCCAGTCCATCGCCTTCGAAAGATGGTTGAATACCGTCACCTTGCTCACTCCCACTTCATCAGCCACCTCCTGATAAGATTTCTCCTGAAGATAGCGCAGACGGAAAATGAGTTGTCGGATAGGCGGTTCCAGGTCTTCGATGAGAAGCATCAGCTGGTCGAGTCGCTCGTCGGTCTCTTCCGAGAGAATCACGTCGGCATCATCCAGCAGCAGCTTCGCTACCCTTTCCTTCACGCTTTTATGGGCTATCAGGTTGAGACAGCGGTTGCGGACGCTCCTCATCAGGAATCCTTCCTCACTCTCAGGCATCAGGACTACATCATCGGCAAGAATCGTGGTAAAGACTTCGCTCACTACATCCTTGCTTTCATCGTCATCGGAGAGGATGCTTCTGGCCAGATTGTACATCTTCTCGTAATGCTGACGAAACATTCTTTCTATGTCCTTTTCCTGTTTCATACACTATCTATACAGTTGAGCAAAGCAAAAAACTAAGCAAAACAATAACTTTTTTCAAAATTTACAGAAAAAACATTCAACGACTCCTTGTCTTCCACAAAGCCATAGGATGAAATTTGATTCTATTGACCATCTCTTTATCTTCGAACAGCAATTCTGGAATATACTTCTTGTCATTGAATTCCCGCACATATTCTTTCTCTGATTCTGTCTGAACCAATAGCTTTGAGAGAAAGTCTTTCACTTCTGTCTTGGCTTTTTCAAAGTCAAAATGCTCACTGCGCCTAAGCACAGGCAAGAGTTGCGAACGAATCTGCGGAAAACGGATCTTGTCTATCTGCGGAAAGTCAGTATATTCCGTAGGCGTAGCGTTGTCTTTTCTGCTTGAGCCAACAGTCAGATAAAAGACGGTCGCTTTTCTCAGCAACGTTTTCTCTTCATCGCTCACGAATAGTTGATGCTTCACCATGTTATAGACATCATAAATGTCACGTGCAGCACTTCTACCTATCAAGGCGTTTATCTTGGTGGCAAACAATTCGACAGGTGAAAGAGAACGTACCTTCACATCGCTCAGAAACGGAATGGACACATGAGTCTCTATGGCAGGCAGGATATGGCAACGGTCGGAATAGTTGATTTCTATCTTGATGCCATCGTTGTTGCCTGCGGCATTGGTATAATGAAACACCCATGAGTCAAGCGTATGCGGTGTCTTGGAGCCTGGCGCAAGATGATAACCTTCCGACTCCATATAGCGTAGAATCTCGTTATTCACTTCTTGGCGAATGGAGAGCATGGATTCTCGGTCGCAATCCACCGTAAAGTCAAGGTCTATATCTACCGAGAGTCTTGGCAGTTGGAAAATGGTGAGATTGATGGCTGTGCCACCTTTCAGCACAAGAGATTTAGACAGCAAAGGACTGTCATGGAAATAGTTGAGTATCTCCACCAGTCGCATCACCTTTTCGAGGTTGTCGCGAATAAAGCCTTGCTCCTTGGCGATGATGTCAAGAGCTTGTTTGTTATATGAGTTCATATTCTTCCTTTGATGTTAGTTCTTGAGGCACATACATGCGCCATTTATTTACAAATGTATCCGACTCTTCGTTGTTAGTCAACCACTTGACGCTTTTGGTTCCCTTGGCTCGGCACAGCTCCAAGAGGGATTCTGAGATGTTGGCTTGTTCCTTGATTCGCTCCAACAGATAGCCTGTCTTCTGGTACAGAAATGCCTTGTCGTACCTTGCGAGATAATCGATGAGCCTTTCCTCATTGAGCAAGACGATACCCTCCATGCAATGCAGCAATTCCTCAATACCACCAGCTCGGTCGATGCGGTCAAAGCAATCCAACAACGTACTCTCCACATCCGTTACTCGCACATAAGGGTTTCCCTTGGGTGTCATCATACCAACGATTTCCTTTGTTTGTCGGCAATAGGTATAATCCACATCGTCGAAAGAAAAGGAATTGAAGCGAGTCATGCTTTTCACAAAAACCTCATTGAAGGGTTGATGAGCCAATCCATGAAATTCCAATGCTGTGTGATAACTGATGCAAGCTGTATGTGACACGTGGCTTCCTATCTCATACTTGTCGCAAACAGGTAAACCAGATGCAATATCCTTCATGCAATAGGTATTGCGCCGTATAGCCACAATCCACCCTTGTTGCTTGTACCGAGCAAGCAACGCTTCCACCGATTTCACCTTGCCTTTCAGAGCCTCAGAAAGTTCATCCAAAGTGAATATCCGCAGCTTATATAATATACTCAATAGTTCTGTCATTGTTTCTAATTTTGCGCAAAAATATGAAATCTAATTTATTTATGAGAAAAATCAGAAACTTTTTATGCTTTTTTATATGTTCTTTCCATCTTAATTGTCCGACTACGGAGGAACAAATCACCGACAGGCAAGTTCTTTTGGGAGTAACCCAAAAGGTTTCGAGTAACTCGAAACATACCTTGCTGTGTCTTTGTGGACACAATGTTTTGGAAAGAATAAAACCTAATACCATTGAAAACACTGCGGTGGTTCGCCCAAGTGGCTGGAGGCGCAAAGCCTCCAAGGAACGGCTCGTTTTTCGCTATGTCCAAAGGATGAAACAAATAAATCCCGAAGAATGGGGGACATAGAATACCATTCCTCGGGATGAACAAAAATGTATTCCTGCATGTCATACGTTTTATATGTCATACGATAAAAATGTAAAACGTATGGCATCAATGCATATATGCTTACACACTTCTTTGCATGGATACTTCTTTATCAAATTACAAGTACATTTCTATACGACAGTGTATCAGTGCGTCAATAAGTCAATACGACAGTGAACAACCGAAGCGTCAAAGATACGACCATTTTCAACAAAAGGCATTCGTCTCTCCGTAGAGTTGCAGGACAATAGTTGCTTTCTCTTTTGCTTCGTACAATCTCTTGAGGATAACTTCACGAAGTTGTGCTGCGCCAAAAGAGTGGAGACGAAAGCAAATGGCAACTATCATAGGAAAATTATACAGCGTTTGCCAAACACTAACGGAAGTTTCGTCCTTGTATTGGACTTCCGACATAGACAACATACCTTCTTTATATATAGCTCGTATCACAGAGTTGAGTTTCGGGGCGGTAACATGAAGCATATCCACCAACTCTCCCTCACTCATCCACAATTCCTCTAAGTTGGACGGAATGGAAAGTATCCCATTTCCGTCCATAGTGATAGTTGTCCTTTTCATGCCATTCCTCCCATTACATGCAAATGCCCCTTGATTCGACTTTCAAAGACAGAAATATCATGGTCAAGTTTGCTGCTTGTCACCTTGGCGTATATCTGTGTCGTGGTGATATTCGTGTGACCGAGAATCTTGCTAACGCTCTCTATTGGCATACCATACTCCAATGCTAAAACAGCCCAACTATGTCGGGAGACATGAAATGAAACTCGTTTCTTGATGCCACACATTACCGCTACTTTTTTGATGCGCTTGTTGATGCTGTCAAGGTTGCCAATGTTGAACAAGTGATTACCGTTTCTGAAAGATTTGTATCTCTCAACTATCTGCATAGGAATATCCAACAGCTTGATTTGGAACGGTACGCCTGTCTTCTGACGCTTGGACACTATCCAAGGAGCACCGTTTACCATGCTGATGTTATCTTCCGTCAAGTTCTTGATGTCGATGAAAGCTATACCTGTCCAACTGCCAAAGATAAAAAGGTCTCTCGCAAATGCCATGTTGGGGTCTTCCAACTTTATCTCAGTCATGGCGGTAAGCTCGTCCAAGGTCAAGAACTCACGTTCCTTATGGTCTGGATCAACGTGGTACATGGCAAACGGATTTCTCGGTATCTTGCCGTTGTAGTGTGCCGCCGTGACGATATGTTTCAGAGGTATGGAGTAAATCCAAATGGAGGACTGCGCAAGCCCTACCACATTTTTCAAGTAAAGGCAATAGTCACGGATAAACTCCTCGGTAAGCTCATTCATGGACATATCGCTGCGCTTGTACTGATACTTGATGAACTCGGCAACGTACTTTCTCACCACAAGATACTTGTTGTAAGTGTTCTTGGCCCTGTCCTTGCCTACACGCTTGGCAAAGGCTGCGTTCTCCTTGTCGAAAGCTCTGAGCAAGGTCTCGTATTCGGTGCCTATGCCTTGATAGGCGTTTCTCACCATTTCAGCGGTAACGAACGCCTCACGGTCGGAAAGTCGTTGGTAATGCTTGGCGATTTGAGCCTTGATGTTGTCAAGCGCAAAATTCACCTCCTTGGCTTCCTTACTCTTGCCTATGGCTCTGTTGCCCTTGGCATCCCAGATAGCCTTGGTAACGCTCTGCTTGCAACTGAACTGTGCGATAGTTCCGTTGATTGTCACACGTCCCATGATAGGGACAATTCCGTTTCTCTCCTTGCCTCCATTTACATAGAAGACTGTCTTGAAAGTGCATCTCATAATTCTTACTTTTTTGTTCGGTGCAAAATTAAACTATGAGAGTTGCATGGCAAAACCAAAACTTACGCAGAATGGGGAAATATGAACCGCCACCGTTAAAAATGCTTATTAGGGCGTTTCTGAGAGGTAATGATTTGAAAGCGTTTCTACTTCTCTAATCTGCTTTTTTCTCATTTCCTTGTCACTGACAACTAAAGCCAACGACTGCCACAACCACTTGAAACTCAAAACAAATGCTCTATTTTACTATTTTTTGCCTTTTTAGGCGTTCTTTTTTGAAAAAAACAGGAGAAACGTTTGGTGGAACTGGTTTTTTTCCTTACCTTTGCATCCGCATTCCGAAAACGAGTGCTGTGAGGTCAAAGAACCAAAGGATTGGAAGTTTGGGTGAGTGGCTGAAACCAGCAGTTTGCTAAACTGCCGTGCGCAATTACGCGTACCGGGGGTTCGAATCCCCCAGCTTCCGCAACGGTTGATAACCAAAGATGGTCGGTTCATCTAACGGTTAGGATACAAGATTCTCAATCTTGGCATAAGGGTTCGATTCCCTTACCGACTACTTCTTACATACTGATAGACCTTGTTCTACATCAGACGTGCGGACAAGGTTTTTTAGTCTCGAGAAACCTGATGGTGGATTCATCTAATGGTTAGGATACAAGATTCTCAATCTTGGCATAGGGGTTCGATTCCCCTATCCACTACTTAAAAAGCACGGTAGCCATTCACGCTGAGTGAACGCTGCCGTGCTTTTTCCGTTTATGTCGCGGCTTCCCCACACAAGCCCTTTGCCCGCGAGGGAAAGCCCCGGCAGTCTACAACAGCTTTATCAATACCCTGATGAGAGGAATGGTGAGGACCGAGAACACGGTCGACATGAACGTCATCTCCGTCATCAGGCGCGAGTCGCGCTCATACTTCATGCAGAACATGGTGCCGAAGGCGGCCACGGGCATCGCCACGACGGTGGTGTTGATGTCGTTGACCAGCTCGTCGACACCACAAGCCTTGAAGAAGACGTAGAGCCCCACGGGCACCGCCACGAGGCGCAGCGCCGTGGCAATGTAGACCTTGCCGTGGGCAAGCATCTTGCGCATGCTTATCCTGGCGAGCGACGAGCCTATGACAAGCAGCGAGCCAGGCACCGTGATGTTGCCGACCATCGACACCGGCTGGCCAATGACGTGAGGCACGTGGATGCCCAAGGCCACGATGACGGCGGCGACATAGGCGGCCACCATCATGGGGCTTGCCAGCATCTTCAGCTTGAAGTCGCGGATGGAGCGCTCGCCCTTGACGAGCATCACGCCAACGGTGAAGATGAAAAACGTGTTGGGCATGTTGAGCAAGGCGGCGTAGAATATGGCTTGCGGGCCGAAGATGCTCGCCACGATGGGGTAGCCGATGAACCCCACGTTGCCAAACATGACGCAGAAGCCTATCATGCCCTGCTCAAGGCTGTCGTTGCTGATGAGCTTGGGCAACGTGAAAGCCGCGATGGTGAGAAGCGAGTAGGTGACGAAGCCCACGCACAACAAGGGGAGGATGAAACGCGAGTCGGGCAACTTGTCGCCCATGACGGACGAGAGGATGAGCAACGGGCAACTAACGTCGATAATCAAAGTGGACAAACGCTTGTCGAAGTCGCCGCCCATGAGCCCGAAGCGGCGGAGCGCATAACCTAAAACCACGATGGCGAACAGCGTCACCATCACTTGAACGTCTTGCATGTTTTTTTCCTGTTATCCTTAGATAGAACCTTTTTATAGAAAACCAGTGCAAAGTTAATGATTTTTTGGATATGGTGATATTTTTTATGCCCATTATAAACAATGGCGTGTCGTGCCGACAACACACCTGACACCGCAGAGAAATAGACGTCGAACAGACAAAAGGAGGCCTCTTTTCCAGAAATCCTTTGTCAGGTTAGTAAAGCATGCTGAATTTGTTTTGTGGAGTGCAAAAGTATTTGTACTTTTGAAAGTCGTAATTGTAGCTTCGCACGTCTGCGATGTGCGAAACTTGTGCTTTAAGAGGTATATAATTCTTGTCTTTTATGAGTGTAAGGAGTAAAAGGACGTTTAAGTCGAACCAGGATCTGTGGCAAGCTTTTTTGTCTTCAGACAAGGAGGCGTTCGCCTGCTTGTTTGAAGAGTATGTCGATGCCATGTATGCCTATGGATGCAAAATGACGTCTGATGCCGAATTGGTAAAAGACGCCATTCAGGATGTTTTTGTAAAGCTGTATAAAAACAGGCTGTCGTTGCGTGAAAATGTAATGATTAAAGGATATCTTTTTGTGGCCCTTAAACGCACTTTGTTAAACCTGTTGCATACTCATGCCATGCTCTCTTTGGAAGATGGAGACGGTGTGTGTTTCAAGATAGACCTGCTCTCGCAGAGATTTTATGAAGAAGACTCATCTTGCGGATGTTGTGAGGAAGAAGAGACGAGGCAACAACTGTTAAAGGCTTTGGACGAACTTACAGACCGGCAACGCAAGGCTATATATCTATATTATATACAAGAAATCCCGTTGAATGAGCTTTCTGTACTGTTGGACATGAACTATCAATCAACGAGAAATCTTATACATCGTGCCAGGACGAAGTTGCGTCAGCACATTCAGCCTACCTCTTACGCGAGTATACCATTGCTTTTGGTCCAATACCTTTCAGAGTAAGGGCTTTCCAGTTCGGAGGCAGCACGCCTTGCTTTTCTTGAGTTATGCCATCGTCTGTGATGGCAAGTCCACCGAAGCCCATCATCACGGCCTGTAAGACGCCTCCTGCGCCGGTTATGAAGTAGGGGTTTGTGCCTCCTTTTGTCTCGGCTATCACTCTGAACGGTGGGTTGAGGTTAGGTATGTAGGCGTCTTTGAAGAAGTGTGCGGCCTTGTCGGCATTTCCAAGACGTGAGTACAAGAGTGAGAAGATGGCTTGTGTCATGGCAGGTGTGTTTTTTTCCGGCACTTTTGTCTCGTAATAAGCCAGGTCTTTCTCTATCTGATGTGGGGCTGTGATGAGTCCCAACGGGTAGGCGAGAAGATTTGCGTCTGCCTGTTTTATCTTGGCTCCGTTGTATCGTGAGTGTTCGCGTGTCACGCCGTCAGGAAACGTAAGCACTACAATTTTCTTCGCTGTCTCGTTCCATGCTGGCGTTGCGGGCTCTCCCAACAGTGCCGCGGCTTGTGAGGCTGCTGTGAGATTTAGCTTCGCCACTCCGTTTGTAAAGGCATTGTCGTCTACGTTTTCTGCCCATTCGTCGGCAGCCACCACGTTGCGTATGTGACAAGTGCTGCCATCTGCATCTTTTTCTACCCTGCTGAGCCAGAAGTCGGCGGTAGCCTTCAAGATAGGATAGCCTTTCTCTCTCAGCCATGTTTTGTCTTGTGTGACGCGGTAATAGTTCCATGCCGCCATGGCAACACATCCGGTGATGTGGTGCTCAAAGGTTCCGGTAAGCGCCCATACGGGTGTCTCTTCAAAACCGCTGTCTGCACTTTCCCATGGGAACATGGCTCCTGAGAAGCCATGTTCGAACGCATTCTCTTTGGCTGCCTGTAAGCGGTTGTACCTGTACTCTATCATCGATTTTGCCAATTGTGGCTTTAACATCAGTAGGGCAGGGAATATCCATGTGTCAGCGTCCCAGAAGACATGGCCGTTGTAACCCAAGCCGGACAGACCCATCGGCGAGATGGAGAGTTCAGAGCCTTCGCGTACAAAGGAGTAAAGGTGGTAAATCATGTTGTGGATGTCTTGTTGTGCCTGTGCATCGCCGTCTATTATGACGTCGCTGCTCCACAGGTCGTCCCATAAAGACAGGTGGCGCGCCATAAGGCGGTCGTAGCCTTCAAGACAGGCGAAGACGGTGAGACGCTCTGATTCGTTCATAGGGTCAGGGTGATGGGCTGATGTCAGTGTTGAGCCTACTATGCAGAAACGATATGTTTCCCCCTTCCGCAGCTTGCGCGAGAAGCTTGTCTGGTGGCTGTTGTTGTTTTGTGTGGTGTGTGTGACACGTGGTTCTTCGCCAGCTTTCTCTGGGAATATGAAAGCCGATGAGGCACATACGGTGAGTCGTCCTGTCGGGCTTTTGGCTTGTGTGGTCAGCAGTTTTATGGCTGCATGTCTGCGGTTTATCTCGTTGTAGGACATCTGATTGTCTCGAAAGGCGTCAGGCGTCTCTTGAGTGTTGACGCCAGCGATGGTGATGTCAGCCTTTGGCTCGACTTCTACTACCATCATGGCGCAATAAGGCAGCTGTCTCAGTGCGAGATATGAACAGGTGATGTCTGCCTTGTTGGCGTATGTGAAGTGTGAGGTGAATGTCGCCTTCTTCATGTCCAGGGTCTGTGTGAAGCTGGAAATGTTGTTGCGGTTTATACGCTTGCCGTCTATTGATATAGAGCAGTTAAGCATGTTGAAGCCGTTAAGGAAATTGCTGACACGTCCACGCCCGTATTTGTCGTAGCTTCCTGCCAGCACCACGTTCTTTGTGCGTAGCGGTTCTGGCGACGACACGATGCCAAGCATGCCGTTGCCGACGGTCACGCCGAAGTAATTGTTTGTCCGGACATCTGAAACAGTGATTTTCCAGGGGTCCTGTCCCCATAGGGATGTAGACAGGAATAGCAGTCCGATTAAAAGATTTGCTTTTCTCATAGTGCTGATGTGTTAGTCTACTTGGTAAATGCCGACCGATAGTTCAGGTACGTCCAAATAGAGATGGCCTTTTCTTGATTTTATGTTTTGTGTTTTACCTTTTGTCAATATAGGGCTTATTGTCTTGAAACCGTCGGCACACGTTCTGACGGTCTTGACTCTTTTGCCAGATGGGTTGATGCAAACCAGAATGTGGAAAGTCTTTAAGCTCGTCTTTTTCCATGTCTTAATAGCGTTGCTAGGGGTATTTACATAAACAATACAGGCGAACTCTTAAATTGTACTCACTATTCTTTACTTTTTTACGGATTTAACATAAAATAAAAAAAGTATTTAACCTGAGTAATTCATACCGCTCTAAGACAGTTCCTCTTTTCTTTCAAAAACAGGTTCTGGCAAAGAAAATAATGTTTTTTGTTAATATGAATTATTCAGGATAAAAAGCCATTATACACACAATGTTATTTTTGACAAGAGCACGTTCTGATTATCAACATGTTATGTTGTTACAGCAGCAATGAACGATAATACAAATGCAGGAACCGCTTGAAACGAGCATGAAAATAATTACCTTTGCATGCGCACAGCCCGACAGCCAGACGCAACACGTCATTGCAAATTTAACGTGTCCTAAAAACATAAACAACAGACCAAAAATAACAACAATGAGAAATTTTCTTTTACTGCTTTTCTTCCTCTCATGCCTCGGAAACATCAAGGCATCGGAGGTGGACAATCCAAAGGCCAACCCTAAGGCCGTTGTGACAAGAGGCAATGCGCGGTTCACCGTGCTCACGCCAGAGATGATACGCATTCAATACAGCAAGAAAGCCTTGTTTGAGGATCGCGCAACCTTTGGCGTGGTGAACCGCAACCTGCCAGTACCCAAATTCAAGACAACAGAGGAGAACGGATGGCTGGAAATCAAAACATCGGCCCTGACGCTAAGATACAAGGTGGGCGATGAGATAGACGCTGCACAGCGCAACTCGAAGAGCCTCAACATAACGCTCACCATGAACGGCAAACAGGTGCTTTGGTATCCTGGCAAAGACAACGCCCTGAACCTCAAAGGCACAACACGCACGCTCGACGGACAGATTGGCGACAGCAAACGTAATGAGTTGGAAGACGGAGTGGTGTCAAGGGCTGGATGGGCCGTGATAGACGAGAGTCCGTTAGCCAAGCGCGGCGACGGCAGCAACACCTTCGCGTTCGACAAGAAAGCAGGAGGCATAGACTGGTGGGCAGAGCCTGTGGACAAAAAGGCCGTCGACTGGTATTTCATGGGTTACGGACATGAGTATCGCAAGGCCGTGAGCGACTATGCCAAGATTGGCGGGCACATGAACATGCCACCGCTCTACACGCTGGGCTACTGGTACAGCAAATATCAGAAATACACACAGCAGGAGTTTATGGACATTGTGAACGAGGTAAAAAGTCATGACATTCCGCTCGACGTAATGATTTTCGACATGGACTGGCACGACCGCGACTGGACAGGATGGACATGGGACAAAACGGTAATTCCTGAGCCAGAGAAGCTCATCAAGTTTATGCATGACAACAAGCTGCGCGTGGCTCTCAACCTACACCCTGCCGACGGTGTGGACAACGACGAGGAGTTTTTCTCAGACATGACACGCGACCTCGGCCTGCCTGCCTCAACGAAGAACATACCGTGGAATCTTGAGGACAGCACCTTCTACAAGGTGATGTTCAAGGACATACTGCGCAAGCGAGAGGCACAGGGTGTAGACTTCTGGTGGCTCGACTGGCAGCAATATCTGCATAGCAAGAACGTGAAAGGACTGGGTGAGACGTTCTGGCACAACCATGTGTTCTACAACGACATGCGTGTAAACCGTCCTGACCGCCGACCCGTAATATTCCACCGCTGGGGCGGACTGGGCAGCCACCGTTACCCGTTAGGCTTCTCAGGCGACTCGTTCACAACATTCGGAACGCTGGCCTTCCAACCCTACTTCACAGCCACAGCCTCAAACGTGTGTTTCGGCTATTGGGGTCATGACCTCGGCGGACATCTGCAGCGTCTCGGCAACGACCCGGAGCTGTATCTACGCTGGATGCAGTATGGCGTGTTCTCACCGCTCTTCCGCACCCACGCCACACGTTCGCCAAAAATCGAGCGCAGGATATGGAAATACAGCAACTTCACACAACTGCGCGACGCCGTGAACCTACGCTACCGTCTGATGCCATACATCTATAATGCGGCACGCGAGGCCTACGACACAGGCATAGCTATCTGCCGCCCACTCTACTATTACTGGCCAGAGCGCAACGAAGCCTACGACAACGAGGGCGAATATATGTTTGGCAGCAACATGTTGGTGGCTCCCGTTACCAAACGGTCGGGCGAGGACAAGTTGGTGGAGAGTAGCGTGTGGCTGCCCGAGGGTCTGTGGTTTGACGTGTGCAAGAACCGCATGGTGGAAGGAAACACCACCATAACCCAGACTTACACCCTTGACGACACGCCACGTTTCGTGAAAGCAGGATCCGTCATACCCTGCTATCCCCACATCACCAACCTCAAGTCGTGCCCGGAGAAGCTCATTCTGGAGGTGTATCCCGGTGGTGACGGCTCAATAAGCTATTACGAAGACAACGGCGACGACAACGGCTATCAGCGCAACGAGTATGCCACAACGCTCATTGTCCACAAGAACACCGTCAAAGGATCTTCTCTAACCATCCACCCACGCAAGGGTAGCTACAAGAACATGCCTACAAAGCGTAGCTATGAGGTGGTGTTCAAGACAACAGAGCGTCCTGATGCCGTGAAGCTTAACGGCAAGGCTATGGACAGCAACGCATGGAGATGGGACGACAAGACGGGTGACATGACAGTGCTCATTGCTGACGCTTCGTTCAACAAGACTTACAAGATAGAGTTTTAATTTTTTGATATTTAATTTATGGAAATTAAGAGTTATATAAAATATGTGTTGTGTGCCATCTGTCTACTTTCAACAACAGCGATGTCGGCACAAGATTTTGACGAATTGTGGATAACAGGTACTGCCGTGCCTGGCGGCGCACAGAAGATGGAGCGCACACCAGACGGACAGTTCCGATACGCCGGACCGCTGGGTGAAGGACAGGTCCGTGTGCAAAGCACAGAAAGCGCTCAGGCCGCCACGTTATGGCTACAGCCCAATGACGAGGACGCACAGTTTGTAAACAAAGGCATGGGTTATCTATCCACCACAGATAAAGACGCGAAAGGACTGGCGGTCACGTTTGCCGCCAACTACTACCGCCTGTATGTAAACCCCATGGAGGGCACCATGCGCGGTGAACTGTTTCGTCCGTGGAACGAGCTGTTCTTGGGTGGTGGAGCCACAAAGAACGGATGGGAGAAGCTAAAGATGCAGCCCTTCACACAGAGCAAAGCCGATGCCTGTGTGTGGACATGGGAGGGCGAGCTGAAGCGCAACGACAAGGTGGAGGAACCTGATGCCTTTAAGTTTGAAGGCGTGGAGAAATGGGGACAGAAAGAGCTGCATCCCTTCAGTGCCAATGCTGACATCTTGCACACCTCGCTCCTTCGCACAGGCGGCAAAGACACAAGATGGCGCATACGCCGCGACGGACGCTACCGCATAACCGTGAACATTCTGAAAGAAACGGTGAAGGCCGAATATCTCGGCGAGTAGAGATAAGCGGATGTGAACCAAGATTCGTGAATCAAGAATAGAGGTTTGTAATAGAGAATCGAGATTTGAGATTTGTGAATCGAGAATAAGGAAAACTAAAAAATGATGGGCCAGCCTTTCTTAGGTTGGCCTATTTGTTTATTTATTTCAACATAAGAACATGGCGAAAGACACGAAATTTTCTTACCTTTGCATATCTTTTAGTTAAAGACTAACGATTATGACCCAAATAAAGACCATTATTTCGATTTTCTTATTGCTCTGTATCGCCAAACCGGCAGACGCTGTGAGCGACAACCTAAAGCAATGGCTCAACAAGCTCGACGAAAGTTTGGAGAAGGCTCCGATGTATGAAGCGGAACACGAACAGCACATAAAAGCCATGAAAAAGCTTCTTACAAGACACGAAAGCCTCAACAAACGCTTCGAGACGTTTCACAGCATCTACCTTGCATACCAGTCATACAGAGCCGACTCAGCCATAGTCTACGCCTACAAGAGTTTGACCGTGGCCAAACAGATGAGGCGCAAGGACTATGAAATTGTGGCCATGTGCAACATTGTCCATATATGCATAACCTCAGGCGACAACATACAGGCTTTCAGGATAATGAAATCTATCGATGTCAGCGGAATGCCGACATGGGTGAAGATTGAGTATTACAAAACCATGCACAAGCTATGGGAAGAACAAAAAGTCTATTTCGTTTCGAACAAGCCACAGCGAAACGACTACAGCATATATGAGAACCAATGCACCGATTCGTTGTTGGCTATCACCAAGCCACAGTCGAGCGACTGGTACAAGTTCAGCATAGTCAAGGCGGCATTGCAAGACGACAACGACCGAGTGATTTGCTTAGCAAACGAGGCTGTGAAGCGCGAGAAAGACAAGCACCGCATGGCGGCCTACTACATGGAGGAGGCCTTGGCATACCGCAGAAAGAGCAACGAGGAGATGGCAATAATAAGTTTCATAAAGTCTGCCATCTGCGACAACGAGTCGACAACAAGAGAGATAACATCGCTCTACAACGTGGGCAGCTCCATACAGCATTTTGACAATGTAAAGGCCAACCAATATGTAAGCAAGGCCCTTGAATTCATCAATTTTTACAACGCACCAATAAGACTCATCGCATTGAGCAACATCATGCCAGCCGTAGAGAAGACAAAACTCGACATGGTCAAGCAGCAACGAGATATATTCTTCGTGTTGTTTCTCTGTGTGATTGTTGTTGTTTGTGTCCTCGCAGGAGCTTATGTCTACCACCGTAGGCTCAATAGAAAACTTAAGCTGGCACAGCAGCAGAACAGGCAGAACCTTGAAGCCCTCAACGCCACCAACGAGCAGCTCATGGAGACCAACAAGCAACTCTTGGAGGCCGACAAGGTGAAAAACGAATATATAGGGCGCACGCTCTATGACGCATCCGAATATATAGAGTCGCTGGAACACATATTCAACAAAGTGAACAAGTCGGTTATGACGCGACGATACAGCGACATCGAGAACGTGACAAGCCAAGAATATCTTAACAACGAGCGAAAGACCATATTCCGCAACTTTGACAAGACGTTCCTTGTTCTTTTTCCAAATTTTGTTGAACAATATAACACCCTCTTTAACGAAGGTGACCGTAAGTACCCGTCAGAAGAGAACACACTGACAAGCGAGATGCGCATTTTTGCCCTCATACGAATGGGCATAAAGGAGAGCGACCGCATAGCACGCTATCTGGGCTACTCTGTCCACACCGTCAACACCTACAAGACACGAGCAAAGAACCGTTCATGCGTGGGCAATGACGAGTTTGAAACACGCATAATGTCGTTTTAAAATTATAACAACGCATGAGGCCATTAAAACAAAAGGAAATGTGACGACGCACACACGATGGTGCAACGCACATTTCCTTTTTTTATCTGCAAACGGCTCAAAAAAGCCACATATTGGCAGAACGACACATGCTCAACATCCGGTTTTAGCCTTACACCATTAATACAAAATTTATATTATTAGAATATTACTTCCTTAATAATCAATATCTTATAAAATCAAAAAGCATACAAGCGGTGATACAAACAAGATTTAATTAGCTTTTTTTTATAACTTTGCAACGTTAATCTAAAAACTTTGCAAACAGAGCTATTGCTTAAGTAAACAGCCCCAATAAGCCAAGCTCAATTTATCAACATTTTGTAAACATTAATTGTAATATATGCGAAAATTAAAAACCTCTATCTGCCTGGGGGAGCTCTGACAGCGCGTCACGACGATTTCAAGCCAGACAAGCCCCCACACTCATGTGGGCCGCCGTATGGCAATTATCACACTGACAGCTCTCAGGGCAATCTTAATCCAACAAAACTGCGGCAGCCTATGCCGCTATTAACTTAAACATTTATTAAAAATTTTTATGAGAAAATCTATTCTTTGGACATTGGCAATGTGCTGTGGCGGTCTGTTTCTCGTAAGTTGCTCAGACAATGCGGAGTTCGAGAAGGCGCTCGTGCCGTCTGACCCGTCAAAGGCGGTGACATTCACCAACTTCGACCCGGCAGAAGGCTCCATGCGCACACGGCTCTACATCCACGGCAGCAATTTCGGCACCGACCCCTCCAAAATTCAGGTCACAGTGGCTGGCAAGGAAGCGAAAGTAGTGGGCACCGACGGCTCAACCATCCACACACAGGTGCGCAAGCGCTCGTATGTGGGTGCAGACTACAACAGCCCCGTGAACGTGAAAATCCTTAACGACAACGGCGAGGTGACGACCGACTACACCTTCGACCAGACATTCCACTACACACCTAAATGGACTGTGGGAACCGTGTTCCGCAAGGTGGACGAGAAGGGCAAAGCCACGTTCGCCGAAGGCTCGTTCGACGGCAAGTTCGGAGAGGGAGGAAACATCGCCTGCGCCGACTGGCTCATGTTCGACCCCAAATACAAGGAAGGCGATGACCGCATACTCTACTCAAGCAACTATGATGACGGACTCTACCAGCTCAACCTCACAAAACGTGAGATAAAGCGTATCTTCCCGCGCGCGCAATACAATCAGATGCAAACGTTCACCTTCACCACCGACGGCGACACCCTTATCTGCTCCGACGACAACGGACGCGGCTCGGACTGCTCCAAGCCCAACATGTACTACGCCCTGCGCTCAGAGGGATTCCGCAAGCTGCGCCCCTACGCCTACGGCCCTTGCGCCTACTCCACCGTGTGCATGCCCAACGGCACCAAGTTCTACTCCACATGGACCAACGGCACTATCTACCGCCAGGAGCCGGAGGGACGCAAGATTCCGTTCATGGACGAGAACCGCACCCAATGCTTCACGCTCGCACAGATATCACTGATCAAAGGCGCGCACACGCGCCTCATACTGCACCCGTCTCACAAGTACATGTACATCATAGCCCCGCAGGTGAGGTGCATACTGCGCTCCAACTACAACGAGAAGACCAACATGTTCGAGTACCCCACATTGGTGGCCGGCAACTTCAAGGCCAAAGGCTGCGCTGAGGGCACAGGCGGAGCCGCACGCTTCGGCAAGCTGTGGTGCGGCTTATTCGTCAAGAACGCCGACTATGTGGCCAACCCGCGCGGCGACGGCGACGAGTACGACTTCTATGTGACCGGCACCGACGACAACGACTGCATCTGGAAGATCACACCCGACGGCGTGGCCACAATAGCAGCCGGACGCTCCAATGAGTCGAAAGACGGGCATACATATGGCTATATCGACGGCGACCCGCTGCAGGAGGCACGCTTCCAAAAGCCCAAAGGCCTGGCATACGACGAGACCGACCAGACATGGTACATCTACGACTACAGTTACCATGTCCTGCGTTATATGACCGTAGAATAATCAACAACCTGACAACATGAAGAAATACATATTTATGCTACTGCTGGTGTTAGTGAGCGTGGGCACCGCCTTCGCCCAGGACCAACAATCGAGAATAGAGGTCACGGGCACCGTCACCGACGAGCAACATGAGCCGCTCATCGGAGTCACCGTCACCGTGAAGGACCAGGTGGGCCTCGGCGCCATCACCAACATCGACGGCGTGTTCAAGATAAAGATCCCGCAATACTCCAACATCGTGTTCTCATACATAGGCATGGAGACACAGACCGTGTTCGTGAAGACACAGAAGACGGTGAACGTGGTGATGAAGACATCCAAGGAGAACGTGCTCGACGAGGTGGCCGTGACAGGTACCGGCGTGCAGAAGAAGATCACGCTCACAGGAGCCGTGACCACCGTCAGCGCCTCCGACCTCAAGACTCCCACCGCCAGCCTCTCCAACTCGTTCGCCGGCGTGGTGCCAGGCGTGTTCGCACGCCAGACCACAGGCCAGCCCGGCAACAACGTGTCGGAGTTCTGGATACGCGGAATCTCAACGTTCGGAGCAGGCTCGAGCGCCTTCGTGCTCGTGGACGGCTTCGAGCGCGACCTCAACGACATCAACACTGAAGACATCGAGACCTTCACAGTGCTCAAGGACGCGTCAGCCACGGCCATCTACGGCTCGCGCGGAGCCAACGGCGTGGTGCTCATCACCACCAAGCACGGCAAGGAGGGCAAGATCAACATCAACGCCAAGGCCGAGTACACCTACAGCACCCACACCAAGACCCCAGAGTATGTGGACGGCGTGACATACGCACAGCTGCTCAACGAGGCACGCGTGACACGCAACCAGCAGGCCGCCTACACCGATGACGAGCTATATGTGCTCAAGAACCAGCTCGACCCCGACATCTTCCCCAACGTCGACTGGATGGGGATGCTGCTGCGCAAGGGCGCGCCCACCTACCGCGCCAACGTGGACTTCAGCGGCGGCGGACAGCTCGCACGCTATTTCGTGTCGGCAAGCTATGTTGACGAGGGCGGCATGTACAAGACAGACAAGGCACTCGACAAGTACAACACCAACGCCAACTACCACCGCTTCAACTACCGCATGAATGTGGACATGAACCTCACCAAGACCACACTCCTGAAGGTGGGCATCAGCGGCTCACTCGAGAAGCAGAACCAGCCAGGATTCAGCAGCAACTACATCTGGAACTCGCTGACGGGATACACACCCGTGGCCACTCCCGTGAAGTACTCCAACGGACGCTTCGCAACCTTCGGCAACGACAACCGCACCAACCCCTATGTCCTGATCACGCAGTCAGGCTACAACGAGACATGGAAAAACTCCGTGCAGACCACGGCAGCCCTCGAGCAGAACCTCGACTTCGTGACCAAGGGTCTGAAATTCTATGGACGCTTCGGATTCGACGTTTACTCCAACAGCGGCAACAAACGCTCGAAATGGCCAGAGCAGTGGATCGTGGAGCGTCTGCGCGACGCCGACGGCGAACTGCTCTTCACGAAGAAGGCAGACGCGCAGACCATACAGTCGAACCCATGGAAGAACACGCAGCGCAAGGAGTTTATCGAGGCACAGCTCGACTATGACCGCTCCTTCGGCGACCACCAGGTGGGGGCCGTGCTCAAATACACACAGGACGACACCAGCGACGACTGGATCAACTACCGCCACCAGGGTCTGGCAGGACGCCTCACCTACGGATGGAAATACCGCTACTACGCCGACTTCAACTTCGGCTACAACGGCTCCGAGAACTTCGCCAAGGGCCACCGCTTCGGATTCTTCCCTGCCTACTCCGTGGCATGGAACATCGGCGAGGAGCCTTGGATCAAGAAGCACGCCAAGTGGATAGACATGCTCAAGCTGCGCTACTCCTATGGCAAGGTGGGCAACGACTACATGAGCATCAACGGCAGCCGCGTGCGCTTCGCCTTCCGGCCCGAGTTCAACAACGGCTCAAACTGGTCGGACGGAAACACCATGGGCAAGCTCACCGGCTACAAGTTCGGCGACGTGGGCGTGGACACCTACAACTACAACGGCCTCACATACTCGCGCATTGCCAACGCCAATGTGACGTGGGAGGTGTCGAAGAAGCACGATGTGGGCGTGGACCTCTACCTCTTCGGCAACAAGTTCAACGCCACGGTAGACTACTTCAACGAGAAGCGCACCGGCATCTACATGACACGCTCTCACCTGCCGCAGTCGGTGGGCCTCAACTTCCTGGCCACCAGCCCCAGCGCCTCCAACAGGTACCCGTCGGCCAATGTGGGAGCGGTGAAGAGCAGCGGCTTCGACGGCAACTTCGCCCTCAAACAGAAGATAGGACAGGTGGACTTCACCTTCCGCGGCAACTTCACCTACTCCAAGAACGAGATTCTGGAATACGACGAGCAGTACAGCCACTATCCCTACTCGCGCAACGCCGGTTTCCGTGTGAACCAGGCACGCGGCCTCATCGCCATCGGACTGTTCAAGGACTATGAGGACATACGCTACAGCCCCGACCAGAGCGGACTGGCAGGAAGCGTGGACATCGCGCCAGGCGACATCAAGTACCGCGACGTGAACGGCGACGGCAAGATCGACGGCAACGACATCGTGCCCATCGGCTCCACCACCAAGCCCAACTTCATCTACGGCTACGGCCTGTCGGCCAAGTGGAAAGGCTTCGACTTCAACGTGCTCTTCCAGGGCACAGGCAAGTCCACGTTCTTCATCAACGGCTCAAGCGTGTATCCGTTCCGGGATGGCTTCTGGGGAAACATTCTCACCGACGTGGTGGGCAACTACTGGTCGCAGGGCAAGAACGAGGACATACACGCCAGGTATCCGCGCATGTCGTTCGGAGGCAACTCCAACAACTACCGCGCGTCCACCTACTGGCTGCGCGACGGCTCATACCTGCGCCTGAAGAACCTCGAGCTGGGCTACACGCTGCCAAAGAAATTCGTCAACCAGGCACATATCAACAGCATCCGTATATACTTCATGGGCACCAACCTGCTCACCTTCTCAAGCTTCAAGCTTTGGGACCCCGAGCTCGGAAGCTCTAACGGACAAGCCTACCCGCTGTCACGCACATACACGCTGGGCATGACCGTACGCCTGTGACACCACCTTACGCTAACTTAAAAACAGAATTAATATGAAATTACGCAACAAGATCCTTATCGGCGCGATGGGCGCGGGCATGGGACTGACCATGGTGTCGTGCTCCGACTTCCTCGCCACCGAAAAGTATATGGAGGACGAGAAGACAGAGGAGCGCGTCTTTGACGAGAAGACATACACCATGGAGTTCCTCACCTTCGTCTACAACCGCCTGCAGGGCGACAACGTGGAGATAGGACACTCCAACATCTGCCCCACCAACTTCTGCGACGACCAGACCTTCAACGAGAGCGGCGCAGGCATTGGCGCAGGCATGCGCTACCGCGCCTTCAAGCTCGGCGAGATAGGCTATGGCTACGGCTACTCCGGCTATTACCAGCAGGCATGGCCGTGGTCATACGACGGCATACGGCAGGCGTCGGTGTTCATACACAAGGCCCACGCCAACAGCCTGCAGACAGAGGACGAGATAAAGGTGCTGAAGGCCGAGGCACGGTTCCTGCGCGCCTACTTCTACTGGATGCTCGTGCGCCGCTACGGCCCCGTGCCCATCATGCCCGACGAGGGCGCCGACTACACCAAGTCATACGACGAGCTGTCCCTACCGCGCAACACCATGGACGAGTGCGTGGACTATGTGGCGTCCGAGATGCTGCTCGCAGCCAAGGACCTGCCCGAGAAGCGCGACAACGCCAACATAGTGCGCCCCACGAAGGGCGCCGCCCTGGCCGTGCGCGCCAAGATGCTGGTGTATGCCGCAAGCCCGCTCTACAACGGCAACACGGAGTTCGCCGACTTCGTGGACAAGCAGGGCAAGCATCTCATACCGCAGGAGTATAATGAAGAGAAGTGGGCCAAGGCGGCGGCAGCCTGCCGCGACCTCATCGACTATGCTGACGAGACAGGGGTGTACCGCCTCTACACCGTACCCAAGAAGACACAGGGCGGCGACCTTGAGTATCCGCTCACCATCACGCCGCCCACCTGCGAGCCGTACTCAAGCCAGAACTTCCCCAACGGATGGGCTGACATCGACCCGTTCGAATCATACCGCTCACTGTTCAACGGCGAGCTGTACGCCGCCGAGAACCCGGAGCTTATCTTCACACGCGGACGCAACGGCGTGGACACCGACCAGACCACTGTGGAGAATGTGGATGACCTGGCCAGACACCAGATGCCAGTCAGCACCGGAGGATGGAACGTCCACGGCATGACACAGGCACAGTGCGACGCCTACGACATGGCCGACGGACGGCCCTACGACCGCGAGAAGGTGCTGAAGGAATATCAGAAGATTGCCGACGAGAACGGACTGGGCGACGCCTACTTCACGACATCCAACAACGGTACCCTCCACCCCTACGACCACCTGCCCGACAACGGCGTGTTCATGGGATATGCCAACCGCGAGCCGCGCTTCTACGCCTCGGCAGCCTACAGCGGATACATCTGGACATGTTCCAGCACCAGCGAGAGCCGCTACCGCAACCAGCAGGTGTGGTACTACCGAGGCACGGAGAACGGACGCACCAACGGCAACGAGCGATGGTGCAACACCGGCATAGGCATCTGCAAGTATGTCAACCCGAAAGACAGCTACTACGGCAACGACGCCTCCGTGCAGGGCAAGGTGGAGCCTACCATCCGCTATGCCGACATCCTGCTGCTCTATGCCGAGGCCCTCAACAACCTGACTGGCTCATACGAGGAGCCGTCATGGGACAACAGCAAGACCTACACCGTCACACGCGACGCGGCACAGATGCGACGTGGCGTGCTACCGGTACGCATGCGTGCCGGCATGCCCGACTACAGTGCGGAGGTGTATGCCGACAAGGAGAAGTTCTTCGAGGCCATCGTGCACGAGCGCCGCATAGAGTTCTTCAACGAGAACCAGCGCTACTACGACGTGCGCCGCTGGAAGATTGCCCCGCAGGTGGAGGCAGCACAGATATACGGCTGCAACACACTGATGAACGCGGCCCACGCAAAGGAGTTCTATGTGCCGGTGCGCGTGCCCAACCTGCAGACTTCGTTCTCACGCAAGCAGTATTTCTGGCCCATCACCTACACCGAGCTGAAGCGCAACAAGAACATGACACAGGCTCCGGGATGGCTCGACTATGATTAAGCGCCCGCATGGAGGCTGTAAACGCAAGAATCTGAATTTTCACATCAGCGTGGCACAGCCAAAGGCCGTAAGGTCATGAGGCGGCCACGCTGGCAAATCTAAAAAGCAAAGACATGAAAAAGAAACATATTTTCGCAACCCTGGCGTTCATGGTACTCGGCATCGGACTCACGTCCTGCTCCGAGGACCTCGGCGTCAACTACGAACAGAAAGATGAGCTGTACAGGGAGATGATATCGTTCAAGGCTCCCGTGGGAACCAATGGCATCTACGACATCTACATGCGCTACAGGGATGACGGGACGGCATCCTACAAGCTGCCGGTGCTCGTGAGCGGGACAAAGACCAACGGACGCGACATCACCGTAAACATAGGCGTGGACAACGACACGCTCGCCATACTTAACACGGAGCGATTCGCCGTGAACCGCGAGGACCTCTGGTTCCGCCAGTTGCCAGAGAACTTCTACTCGTTCAGCTCGGACAGGTGTGTGGTGAAGGCCGGACAGAACACAGCCCTCTACCCCATAGAGTTCAACATGCAGGGCATAGACCTGTCTGAGAAATGGGTGTTGCCCATCACCGTGCTTGACGGCGACTATGAGAAGAACACACGCAAGGGCTACTACAAGGCTCTGCTCGGCGTGAATCTCTTCAACGACTATTCGGGCAAGTATGCGGCCAACGCCATGAACGTGTATATCGACGGCGAGACCAACGACCCCGCCACTGTGGACAACCGCACATGCCGCGTCGTGGATGACAAGACAATCTTCTTCTATGCCGGCACCATCTGGGAAGAGGATGTCAACCGCAAGCTGTACAAGGTGAATGTGCACTTCGAGGACGGCGAGGAGCAGGCTGACGGCTCCATACGAGGACGGCTGATAATAACTGCGGGCGACCCCGACAACAAAATCAAATTGGAGCCTTACGGCGACTGCTATTACACCTACACGAAGAAGGCGCATGCCACTAAGCCGGCTATCGAGCGCCGCCTCGTGTCGCTGTTCATCAACTACCGCTACAGCGATATCACCACCGACCCGAGCAACCCCATACGCATGGACTGCAAGGGGTCGATGTCGCTTGAGCGCCTGTACAACACCCTCATCCCCGATGAGGAGCAGGCATACCAGTGGTAAGTCAATGACTGCTTCAATGCGCCCCGAAGGGGCAATGACATAACAGTCCGGGGCTGCGCCCCAGGTAGAGATATAACCAAACGATACGCCCTGTAAGGGCAAAAGCCTTTGGCATACAGAAGCTTTTGCACTTACAGGGCGTAATGTTGCTCGTGAAAGCCCGCGCCACGTCCCCCGCCACATATGCTTATTAAGCCGAAGAAAATTTGAGAGTTTGAAATATTCTTAGTATCTTTGCAGAAGATAAGCCATGGCCTGGCATGACGTTCAAGCAAGCTTGACGTCCTGGTCTCGCCTCGTGTTGTCTTTTCACATATATTATGAATCTTCGGATAAAGAAACTCGATAAATTCATCGCCAAGCAGTTTTTGCTGCTTTTCGCCGGAACGTTCTTCATCTGCCTCTTCGTGCTGATGATGCAGTTTCTGTGGCGCTTTATCGACGAGCTCATAGGCAAGGGCCTGTCCATGGAAGTGCTCGCCCAGTTTTTCGAGTACATGGCGCTGATGATGGTGCCTCAAGCCTTGCCCTTGGCAATATTGCTCAGTTCGCTCATCACCTTCGGAAACCTCGGCGAGAGCTCCGAGCTCACCGCCATCAAGGCCGCCGGCATATCGCTGATGCAGAGCTTCCGCTCCTTGATAGTGATCACCGTGGCAATAATGGCCGTGTCGTTTTATTTCCAGAACAATATCGGGCCAAACGCCAACATGAAGCTCATGCAGCTACTTGTGTCGATGAAGCAGAAAAGCCCGGAGCTGGAGATACCCGAGGGAATATTCTACGACGGACTGCCCAACTGCAACATCTACGTGCAGAAGAAGAACATCAAGACCGGAAAGCTCTATGGCATCATGATTTACCGCATGACCGACAGCTATGAGGACGCCGCCATAATACTTGCCGATTCGGGCATGATACAGTCGACGGCGGAGAAGAAGCACCTGCTGCTCTCGCTGTGGAGTGGCGAGTGGTTTGAGAATATGCGCGAGTCGGACCTTGGCGGCAGCGCGGCCGTGCCATACCGCAGGGAGACCTTCACCGACAAGAAGGTGCTGCTCGACTTCGACAACAACTTCTCGCTGATGGACGCGGCGGCCCTGTCAAACAACGCAGCCGGAAAGAGCCTCTCACAGATAAGGTTCGCCATCGACTCGCTCAACGCCACCTACGACAGCATAGGCCGAGCCTTCTGGAACGACACGAAGCAGATGTGCTTCCCCTCTCCGAGAATATCGAAGAAAGACTCGCTCGGACAGGTCAGGGCGGCACAAACAGGAAAGATTGATATCGACAAGCGTCTGCGGAAGATGAAGATAGACCGGCAGCAGATGGTCTACTCAGCCGCGCTGAGCAGCGTGCAGAGGGAGACGTCGGACCTCGACTTCAAGTCCATGATGACACAGAACAACGAGCGCGTGATACGCAACCACGAGCTGGAGGCGCAAAACAAGTACGCCCTCGCCTTGCAGTGCATCATCTTCTTCTTCATTGGCGCGCCGCTTGGAGCCATCATACGAAAGGGCGGATTGGGAATGCCTATCATCATATCGGTGCTGGTGTTCATAGTGTATTACATTCTCGACAACTCCGCCTTCCGCATGTCAAGGCAAGGCTCGTGGCCGATATGGATAGGCCACTGGCTGGCCATAGCCATCATGTCGCCGCTGGCGGTCTTCGTGACATATAAGGCGATGAACGACTCCATGGTGTTCAACGCCGACGGATGGAAACGATTCTTCACAAGGCTACTGGGCCTGAGGGCGAAGAGAAGCATACAGGGCAAGGAAGTGGTGATAGAGCCGCCGCACTATAAGCAAGACAACGAGACGCTGCTCCAGATAAACGGCGAGGTGATGGAATACTCGCGGAGGCATAACCTGAAGTCGTTGCCAAACTTCATCAAGGTGTTCTTCAAGTATGAGGAAGACCATGACATCGAGGCCATCAGCGACAAGCTGGAGAAGGTGATCCGCGACCTGTCGAACACGCGCGACAAGCAAGTGATGCACCTCATCAACCGGTATCCCGTGCTTGCCGTCAAGGCGCACACGCGACCTTTCGACCGCAGGTGGATGAACATCGTGGCAGCGATAATAGTGCCCGTGGGAATATTCACATATCTCCGCATGTGGAGGTTCCGCCTGCGACTGCTTCGCGACCTGAAGGTGATAAGATACACCAACACCAACATCGTGAACTATACCGAGAAGAGGATGGGACATCTCGACGACGAGAAATGATTAAGTAAAGCCGCACATTATTTATAAGTAAAGCCACACATTATTTATAAGTAAAGCCACACATTATATATATAGAAACATTAAAATAAAACAGAATATGCAAGAATATAAATTGAGCCGTATAGAAGACGCCTTGGAAGACTTTAAGCAAGGCAAGTTCGTGGTTGTCGTCGATGACGAGGACCGTGAGAACGAGGGCGACCTCATCACGGCGGCTGAGACCATCACGGCGGAGAAGGTGAACTTCATGCTGAAGAACGCGCGTGGCGTGCTCTGCGCGCCCATCACCATACAGCGCGCCGAGGAGCTGGACCTGCCTCACCAGGTGAGCGACAACACCTCCATGCTTGGCACACCGTTTACCATCACGGTCGACAAGCTCGAAGGCTGCACCACGGGCGTGTCGGCACACGACCGCGCCGAGACGATACGCGCCCTCGCCGACCCAGCATCGACACCGCAGACCTTTGGCCGCCCGGGACACATCAATCCACTATATGCCCAAGACAACGGCGTGCTGCGACGCTCGGGACACACCGAGGCTGCGATAGACCTTTGCAAGCTCAGCGGAATGCGCCCGGCTGGCGTGCTGATGGAGATAATGAACGACGACGGCACCATGGCCCGAATGCCACAACTGCAAGAGAGGGCGAAAGAGTGGGACATGAAGATAATAAGCATCAAGGACCTAATCGCCTATCGCCTGAAACACGAGACGAGCATCGAGGTGGGCGAGGAGGTTGACCTGCCGACAGTATATGGCCATTTCCATCTCATACCGTTCCGCCAGACGAGCAACGGACTGGAGCACATGGCGCTGGTGAAAGGCGAATGGAAAGAAGACGAGCCTATCCTCGTCAGAGTACACTCGTCGTGCGCCACGGGCGACATACTCGGAAGCATGAGGTGCGATTGCGGTGAGCAGCTCCACAAGTCGATGGAGATGATAGAGAAAGAGGGCAAGGGCGTTGTGATATACATGCAGCAGGAGGGTCGCGGCATAGGCCTGATGAACAAGATTGCCGCCTACAAGCTGCAGCAAGAAGACGGCCTCGACACCGTGGACGCTAACATCCACCTCGGATTCAAGCCCGACGAGCGCGACTATGGTTGTGGCGCGCAGATGTTGCGTCACCTCGGCGTGCACAAGATGAGACTGATGACCAACAACCCGACCAAGCGTGTGGGCCTCGAAGCCTATGGACTTGAGATAGTGGAGAACGTGCCAATAGAGATCGAGCCTAACAGGTATGACATAAAATACCTGCGCACCAAGCGAGACAGGATGGGCCACGACCTTCACCTGTGATATATAGCAAGAGAAGCCTCTCACCCCTTCAAACATTGATGTCGATATGAAGTTCGTCTATGCGTTTATATTTCTGCTTTGCAGTTTAGCGACAAGGGCAGCGGCTGGTTCGGCAGACTCAGTGGCTTGCGCGCAAGCGTCAGTCATGTTGCATAATGACAACATTGGCGAGCTGACGGCGCAGACGAAGGACTACAAGAAAACCACTTATTGGAAAAAGCACAAGCGCTATAAGATAGGAGGTTGTTGCGTATTGGGAGTGGGGTCTCTCGCCGCGTTGTTAGGTACCGGGTTACTCTGTTCTGAGACGACTCCCGACTATGAGTCAATAAAAGTATTGTTCGGCGTAACATTCACCGTGGGAGGCGCGCTGATAGCAGCTGCCAGCATACCGCTGTTTGTCGCGGCACATAAAAATAAGAAGAAAGCCAAGGAAGCAGTCTCGCTATCCTTGAAATGCTCAACGGCGAGTGCGCCTTCGCGTTATGGCTCTAAGCGTTCCGACCTCTTGTTGGGGGCTTGCTTGAATTTCTGAGTTCAAGCAACCTCCAATCTTGCCATGCTGTTAACAATAAAAGACATTTTTGTTTCACACAAGTAAAATTTCAAGGCTTTTCTTCGTTTTAATAAATAAAATACTTACTTTTGCAAACAGTATGGCAGGTTAACTGCCGTTTTAATTCATATATAGTATGCCACAATTGTCAGACCGCCTAAACAGGCTCGCTCCCTCGGCGACGCTCGCTATGTCGCAGAAGAGCAGTGAAATGAAAGCACAGGGTATCGATGTCATCAACATGAGCGTCGGTGAACCCGACTTTATGACTCCCGACCACATCAAGGAGGCAGGAAAGAAAGCCATTGACGACAACTATTCAAAGTATTCTCCCGTGCCAGGTTACATGGACCTGAGGGAGGCTATCTCTGAGAAGCTCGCCAAGGAAAACAACCTTTCTTATTCCGCCAAGGAAATAATTGTCGGCACAGGCGGTAAGCAAGGCGTGTGCAACGCCATCCTCGCGCTTGTCAACCCTGGCGACGAGGTGATAATCCCGGCACCTTATTGGGTGAGCTATCCACAGATGGTGAAGCTGGCTGGCGGCACGCCCGTCACGCTGCGCACTCCGCTCGAGAGCGACTTCAAGCTCACGCCCGAACAGCTGGAGGCAGCCATCACGCCAAAGACCAAGATGCTCATCATCTGCTCGCCAAGCAACCCTACGGGAAGTGTATACACGCAAGACGAGCTAAACGCCCTGGCTGAAGTGGTGAAGAAGCACGACGATATGTACGTGCTGTCCGACGAGATTTACGAACATATTAATTATGTGGGCTTCAAGGCAAGCATCGCCGCCGCGCCCGACATGAAAGACCGCACGATAATCTGCAACGGCGTCAGCAAGGCTTATGCCATGACAGGATGGCGCCTCGGATGGGTCGCGGCTCCTGAATGGATTATCAAGGGCATGAACAAGTTGCAGGGCCAGTACACCAGCGGCACCAACGACGTGGCACAACGCGCAGCCCTCGCCGCTTATAAGGGCGACCAGCAATGCGTCGAGGACATGAGGGTGGCATTCCAGCGCAGGCGTGACCTCATCGTGAAGCTCGCCAAGGAAATACCCGGACTTGAGGTCAACGTGCCGCAAGGGGCGTTCTACCTTTTCCCGCACTGCAAGAAGCTTTTCGGAAAGAGCTACGGCGATTACACGATAAACACCTCTACCGACTTCGCCATGTATCTCCTGCAAGAAGCCCACGTGGCTACCGTGGCAGGTGACGCCTTTGGAGAGCCAGATGGTTTCCGCATGAGCTACGCCACGAGCGACGACAACATTCGCAAGGCTCTAAGGCGCATCAAGGAGGCTTGTGAGAAGCTGAAATAGCCCCTGTGCAAAGATAATTAAAAAAAAGTGTGTTAAAATAAAAGAAACACGTGTCACTAATATAGAAAATTATTATCTTTGCGAGAAATTAAAGAAACAATATACACAATCAAATAAATTTATAACCAAAAATTAATCAAGTACTATGGCAACTACACAAAAAGCCGCAGCCCCCAAGGCTGCAAAGAAGTCAAAAGGCTTCACAGGTATTAGAGGAGCATTCTGGATTATCGTCCTCTGCTTCATCGCTGCAATCTGCATCTTCAACCTCTGGTTGGGCAATGGCGCCAACTTCCAGGGCGGTGACAATGCAAACGCTCCTGCTAACATCTTCGGTACAATCTACAAGGGTGGTTATGTCGTGCCTATCATCCACACATTGCTGCTCACAGTGCTCTGCCTCGCAGTTGAGCGCTACTTCGCCCTCAAGACCGCTTTCGGTAAGGGTTCTCTGACAAAGTTCGTGGCCAACATCAAGGCCGCTCTCGCAGCCAACGACTTCGACAAGGCTGAGACACTTTGCAACAAGATGCAGGGTTCTGTCGCTAACGTCGTTCTCGCTTCTCTCCACGCTTACAAGGCCATGGAAAGTGGCGCAAACGCTGCTCTGAAGAAGAGCCAGAAGGTTGCTCGCATCGAGCAGGCTCACGAGGAGGCTACTCAGCTCGAGATGCCTACTCTGCAGATGAACCTCCCTATCATCGCTACTATCGTAACACTTGGTACACTTACTGGACTTCTCGGTACTGTGACCGGTATGATTCGTTCGTTCCAGGCTCTTGCTGCCGGTGGTGGTGGTGACTCCCTCGCTCTGTCTACAGGTATTTCTGAGGCCCTTATCAACACGGCCTTCGGTATCGCAACATCTTGGTGCGCCGTTATCGCTTACAACTTCTACACAAACAAGATTGATAAGCTGACATACGCACTCGACGAGGTAGGTTACACAATCGCACAGACATACGAAGCAAACCACACCGACGAAGCTTAATTCATCTTGGCCTTTTAACTTTAAAATCTTTAGTGTATGGCTAAGATAAAAATTAAGAAAGCGGACGTCTGGATCGACATGACCCCAATGTCGGACGTGATGGTGCTTTTGCTGACCTTCTTCATGCTGACGTCTACATTCGTCAAGCAGGAGCCAGTGAAAGTGAACACGCCGGGCAGTGTGTCGGAAATCAAGGTTCCAGAGACAAACGTCCTGAATATCCTCGTCGGAAATGACGGAAAGATCTTCATGAGCATGGATAAGACCACTGACACTCAGACGGCTCTGTCCAGCATTACCGACCAGTTCGGTATCTCGCTCACTGCAGCGCAGCAGAAGGCTTTCCTTGACGATCCTATGTGGGGTGTTCCAATGCAGAAGCTTCAGGCTTACCTGAGCCTCGACAAGAACACCCGTCCCGCGGAGCTCAAAAACTTCGGTATCCCAACCGACTCTGTACAGGGTAAGACTGGCGATGCTGCTATGAGCGAGTTCCAACTCTGGGTGAAAGCTGCTCATGAGGCAAATCCTGACGCCAAGATAGCTATCAAGGCTGATGAGAGGACTCCTTACAAGACTGTGAAGAAGATCATGAGCGAGCTTCAGGATATGAATGAGAACCGTTACTATCTGATTACTCAATACAAGAAAGCGGAGGATTAAAGATGTCAGCAGGAAAATCGAAACAGAAGAAGATGAATGTCCGCGTGGACTTCACGCCTATGGTGGACATGATGATGCTTCTTATCACGTTCTTCATGCTCTGTACGTCTCTCGCTAAGCCGCAGACGATGGAATTGAGTATGCCGAGTAATGATAAGAACCTTACGGATCAGGACAAGACAGTGACAAAGGAATCGTATACCATTACGATTTACTGCGCTGCCGATAACCAGATCTACTATGTGGCTGGACTCGTGAAGCCTGAGGATCCTAAGTGTCTGAAGAAAACCACTTGGGGAGCCAAAGGTATTCGCGATGTCATTATCAACCACACTACCGAGGACGGAACCACGCCAACAATCGACGTGATGAAGGCCAAGGTGGAGCTTGACAAGAAGCACGACAATCCAGATCCTAAGAAAAAGATGTCGGATTCAATCTACAACGTTGAGCTCTCTAAGATTAAGGCAGGTGACATCAATGGTAAGCACATCGGTACACTTACCATCATCATCAAGGCAACAGACAACGCTACTTACAAGAACCTTGTCGACGCTTTGGATGAGATGAATATCTGCTCAATCGGTAAGTACGTGATTGATAAGATTAATGATAACGACTTGAAGCTTCTCAAGGAAAACAACGTCAAGTTATAAGGTAACATAGCTAAACGAAAGGTTAAAAAAATGGCACAAATTGATTTAACAAGAAATGGCTGGTGTGACCTTATCTTCGAAGGAAGGAACAAGGAGTATGGAGCCTACAAGCTTCGTACCCAGACAGGTAAGAGAAACTTTAAAGCCATCATTACGATTGCAATCCTCGCCGCTCTCTGTATCATTCTGTTCTACATCAAGGCTGGATATGACGCATATCAGGCCGCGCATGCCAAGAACGAGAATGTGACTGAGATTTCCGCTCTCAACCAGCCTAAGAAGAAAGAGGCTAAGGTGGAGCGTAAGGTGCAAGTCGAGGAAAAGAAGGAAGTTGTCAAGGAAGTCAAGTCTTCTATCAAGTTCACGGCTCCTGTCATCAAGAAGGACGCTGACGTGAAGCCTGAGGAGGAGATGAAGACCCAAGACCAAATCATGCAGACCAACACTGCCATCGGTGCTCTCGATGTAAAGGGTAACTCTGATCAAGGTGAAATCTTGAAAGTTACACAGCGTGTCGAGACTGAGCCTGTAAAGGCTGAGCCAAAGCCCGAGGTTGAGAATAAGGTGTTTGACGTCGTTGAACAGATGCCTTCATTCCCTGGCGGTCCATCTGCTTTGATGCAGTATCTTTCTTCGAACATTAAGTATCCTGTCGTAGCACAGGAGAACGGTGTACAAGGACGTGTTGTCGTCTCGTTCGTCGTAGAGCGTGACGGTAGCATCACTGACGTGCAGGTAGCTCGTTCGGTTGACCCATCACTTGACCGTGAGGCACAGCGTGTGGTAAGAAGCATGCCTAGGTGGATTCCCGGTAAGCAGAACGGTCAGGCCGTGCGTGTGAAGTACAACGTGCCAGTGGCATTCAGATTGCAGTAAACTTTATTTGAACATGAGACTTATATCTTACATTTGTGTAGGATTAACAATTACCTCTTTCCTTTTCTCTTCTTGCGGCAACAGCAGCAAGAAGGGAAAGGACGGGAGAACAGACACTTACTCGTCAGGGACAATCTCTTTCGTCTCTGACGAGAGTTTTAGTCCTATTATTGAGGAGGAAAGAGAAGTTTTTCAACATGATTATCCCAGCGCTAAGGTAACACCTATTTATACCAACGAGTCTGATGGTATAAACATGCTTCTTCATGGAAAGGCATGGTTGGTTTTCACGGCGAGGGACTATAAGCCAGCGGAGAGAAACAGTTTGAAGGCGCAACAGTATCTTCCTACTTCTTTCAGTATAGCTTATGACGCTTTGGCCTTTATTGTGAACAAGAACAACGTCGACACGTTGCTCTCCGTCAAGGATGTGCAAGACATCATGAACGGCAAGGTGACAAAATGGAGTCAGCTTGACAAGCGAAACAACAAGGGCACTATCACGGTAGTTTTCGACAATCCTAAGTCGAGCACCGTTCATTTCATTGAAGATTCCGTCCTCGGTGGCAAGCCCATCATCAACAAGAATGTTGCCGCTGTGAAAAAGACCGCCGAGGTGATTAAATATGTGGAACAGAACCCGGATGCCATCGGCATAATTGGTAACAACTGGCTTAACGACAAGCGCGACACCACCAATCTAACCTTTAAGAGGAACATTCGCGTCATGAGCTTGAGCAAGATTCATCCCGCCACCCCCCAGAGCAGTCGCAAGCCATACCAGTATTACATATACAATGGCGAATATCCTTTCATCCGCACAATCTACGCCCTTCTCAACGATCCTCGCCAAGGACTTCCTTGGGGATTTGCCCATTTCATACAGGGTCCTAAAGGTCAGCGCATAGTGATGAAGACGGGATTGCTGCCCGTTTTGGGTAATATAAACGTCAGGGATGTTAACGCTGTTCAATAAATGATAAAGAAAATACGTTTTCGTAACATTTCCCGCGTTTTTACGTTTATACAGTAAGTAAAATAATAAAATCAGTAATACTATGAAAACATATCAAATTCTCTTGGCTGGTGCTTTGATGTTTGGTTCTGTTTCCACTTCCATGGCTCAGACAGACACCAAGGCAATTGTCGAACAGACAACCCAGCTGATTAAGGCTAAAGGCGCTGACTTTGAAAAGCAAGTGAAGGATTTCTACAAGGCAAACAAGAAGAATCCTGAGGCTCTTTTGGCTATTGGTCGAACATTCTATAATAATAAGGATTATGCCAAGGCAAACCAGTTCGCTGATTACGCCTTGCAAAAGAACTCAAAATGTGCAGACGCATTCCTTTTGAAGGGCGACATTTGCGTATCCAACGACGATGCCGGTGGCGCTTCGCAGAACTATCAGCAGGCCATCTATTTCGCTCCCAAGAACCCAGAGGGTTACTATAAGTATGCCATGATTCTCCGTGGCAGAAATCCCGAGGACGCCGTTGCTACACTTGAGGATTTGCGCAAGCAGGTGCCCGACTATCCTGTCGATGCCCTTGCCGCTCGCATATATTACCACACGAAGAATCCAAACCTCAATAGGGCTGCTGAATACTATGGCAAGGTTGCCGACGTTACCAAGATGGACGATGAGGACATCAAGGACTACGCCACTATCGAATGGATGCTCGGAAATAAGGACAAGAGCATTGAGGTGGCTAAGGCTGGCTTAACAAAGGACGCCAAGTGGAGCACTCTGAACCGCCTCGTGTTCTGGAACTCAACTGATAAGAACTATACCGACCAGGCGCTTGATTACGCTGATCGCTTGTTCAACAAGAGCGACAGCGCGAAGATTACCGCCGACGACTATGCTTATTATGGCACGGCCCTGAAGCAGGCTAAGCGTTTGGACGAAGCCGTTGACGCTTACAACAAGTCGCTCGCGGCACTTGACGCTGACGCCAACGCCATCGTTTCCAAGCCAATCCTTTTCAAGAGCCTCTCTGACGTGTACAACGAGAAGGGCGACTTTGACAAGGCACTCGAGTTTGTGGAGAAGTCTATAGACGCCAAGGAGAATCCTTCATTCTCCGACTACAATGGCCTTGGAAGTCAGTATCTTGAGATTGCCACAAAGCGCCAGCAGGCTGGTGACGCTGCCGGTGCAAAGGCTGCTTACAAGAAGGCTGACGACACTTACGCCAAGATAGGCGAGAAGTATCCCGATCAGGCAAACTATATCAACTACGTGCGTGGCAGCATCAACTCAGCCGTTGACCCTGACAGCAAGCTCGGTCTCGCCAAGCCTTTCTATGAGGCCCTTGTCGCTTCTTTGGAGCAGAAGGCTGATCGCACAGACAACCAAACGGCAATGTTGAAGACCGCTTTGCAGTATATGATAGTTTACGAGTTCAACGTGAAGAAGAACAAGGCCGCCGCAAAGGAGTGGGCTGGCAAGATGCTTGGCGTTGACCCAACCAACGAGATTGCAAAGCAGGTACAGGCAATGTAATCAAACAGTTTGATTGCACGCAATCAATAAAATAATTAGCCCAGTAAGTTTAATGAAACGTTCATTAGCTTACTGGGCTATTCTTTTTTATGTTTCTGTATCTAAGCGCGTTGCCGTTTTTTAATTCACGCGCATCATCATTTGCCAGAAATATTTTTCTTGATTATTCAGAACAGGCTTACCTTCGTTCCTGCCATTATCCACAAGCCAGGTTGTTTCACCGTGCCCAGGTCGTAATATCCGTGGCACGTCATGTTGTCCGCCTTCACGAAAACCGTGCAATGTCGCATTTCATATTGCACCTTTCCGTCGAGTTTCGCGTAGGGATGGTAGCCGTTCATGCGTTGTTGCCAACGTAGTGACCACGATGCCGACAGATGTTTCACTATAGGGTGGGAGATTGTGGCCACGAACTTATGTCTGAGATATTCCAAGGCGTAGAGCGACTTGTATATCTCCTTGTCTGTCTTGTGAGTCTGGTTGATGTAGGCATAGCCCACGGTCATCAGCCAAGGCTCCTTTCCCTCAACCGCCAAGTCCGGGCACAACAGCCGTGACATGTTGCATTTCGCCTCGATGTTCAGGCCCAAGTTGTCGAGCTTGCCAATGTTCATGGCTTGATACCTTTTCGCCTCCGCGGTTTCATACACCCAGTCAATCATGTCGCGTCCTTGACTGTAGAACACGCTTGCCAAGGCCTCAAAGCCAACCGCGCGATAGCGCACGCCACCCTTGAACGTGTTGTTGCGTTCCGGCCTCAGCGCGATGTCGCCTTTCTGAGCGGAGCTGTTGGTATATAAGTCGGTGAAAGTGGGCAACCGCATGGCCTTGTTCCAACTGGCGTAGACCTTCCAATGGTCGTCGGGCCTGAAGCTTATGTCCACGCCCGGATACAGGCGAAACTTGTCGTCGAGACCCGTGTTGCGGTTTGCCATCAATCCAGCCGACACGGTGAGTCCGCCTAATATGACGTCGTGTTCAAGAAAGAGGCTCGTGTTGGTGCGGTTCCCCATGTGGTCATACGACCTCGACGCATTGCCTATGGCTTTCCATTCAGCCTCGTCCAGAAGCTCACCGTATGCTGTAGACAGGATATGCTCTTTGCGTATATCGGCTCCTATCGCCGTCTTGCCAGCCGCCCAACTTGCCACCGCGCTCAGCGAGCCACCATACACGTCCATGCGATGATAGTTCTCACCGTTCGAGGCACCTGTCGCGCCTTTCGTCAGTTGGTAGTGGTCAATGTCGCGATGCGCGTAAATGGCCGGTTCTATGTCCAGCGACCTCACGAGTCCGCCACCGTTGGCCAATGGGTGCAGGGCCACGCTGACGGAGCCCATGTATCTGCGCGTCCACTCATACTGGTTGGGGAATCGGGCCGAATAGAACGTGTTGGCCCCATAATCCTTTGACGAGATTCCCGCCTGCCAGTTGACATCGGCAATCGCGGACGACAACTGTCCCTGGTAGAACCCATGACGGTTACGGAAGCCAGAGTTGACAGTTCCGCCATCGCTCTGGTTGTATCCAGCAGAAAGAGAGGAGAAAAGTTGAGAACTTGCCTGCGCTCCGCTTCCAGGTCTCAGCAAGCGGGCAGCCATCCTCGCGTCACCTCCGAAAGAGCCGAACGACCCGCCTTCAAGGGTCGCCTTGCCTTCCCATCCCCTCGTGCCTTGTGATGAAGGCCGCGGCGTGGTCACGATGTTTATTGCCCCGGAAAAAGCCGCGGAGCCGAATACGCGTGCCGCGGCGCCTTCCAGCACTTCGATGTGGTCGATGTCGTCGAGCGACACGGGGAAGTCGGCGGCGTTGTGCCCCGTCTGTGGCGATCCCAACGGCATGCCATTCAGCAGGATGGTGATTTGGTCGAACGTGCCGCCATTGATGGAGATGTCCGTCTGTACACCAAAGCCACCGCGCTGACGGACATCCACGCCCGTGGCTAATTTCAATACGTCGTTGATGGTCTGGGCTTCCGCGCGATGAATGTCGTCGCGCGAGATGACCTCAACGATTTTCGCCGACTGCCTTGCGGTCAGCGGAGCTCGCGATCCAGTCACTTGCACTTCGTCGAGCCGTTGCTCCCCGAAAGAGAGCGAGTCCGCACTCTCCTCTGCCGGCGTCGTGGCAATGCCGTCAGCCTTGGCGTAGGTCAGGGTGGGCACGGCAAGAACGCCTATCACTACCACCTTGCCCAATGCGGCAAAGAGGCTGTAGCCCTTGCGGTTGAAGTGCTTGAAAACGATCGCGTCGCGTTTGTTGAACGTTGTTGTTTTCATAAGCGGCTGCAAAGGTAAGGCTTTTCTTTCAAAGAGCAGTAAGCCTGGAGCTAATAATGCAATGCCCGCGTGCAGATGCGTGTCAAGCCCGTCTTGCTTGCCGAGCCATCTTCACCCATTTGCGGTATCCAGCCACGGCTATCACCACATACGCGCCATAGAGCAAAGCCTTGAAAGGCAGGCCCTTGACGATATACAGGTAGCAGCTCACGGCGTCCACCACAATCCAGAAGAGCCATTGCTCGGCATATTTCCTGGCCAAGGTCAACAGGCCGACAAAGCTCAGGGCGTTTGTGAAACCGTCGAGCACCGGCACGGTGCTGCCTGTGTAGTGGCTCAGCACGAACCACGTGCCCCCCCATGCCACTACAAAAAACAGGGTCATTGGCGTGTAGAGCCGCTTGGGCATGAAGGTCACGGGCATCGCCTCGCCTTCCTTCTGCTTGCGCTTCTTGGCGAATTTCCACACGGCCCAGCCATACACGGCCGCGAGGGTGTAGTAGACCGCCATGCCGGCGTCGCCATAGAGTCCGTGACTGTAATATAAGGTCACGTCGAGGGCCGGCATCACTATGCCCACGAGCCACAGCAATATGCTGGCGCGATATTCGAGAACGATGTAGATGAAGCCCAGGACGGTCGTGGTTATGTCGAGCCAGTGGTCTATAAGATATTGTGTCATTTTGCCTCGTATGTTTGATAAATGATGTATAGTCCGTCAGCGTCGATCTCAAACGTCGGCGCCACGGCTTCGTTGAGCGTGCCTTGCCAAAGGGTGTCGTAAGGGTAAGCGTCCCATTTCAGCCCCTTCGAGCTGAGCTTGTGGCAGCCGAAGCTGAGGATGCTGACCTGTTGGCCCGGAAACGCCTTGAACACGTGGTTGCCCTCATGGGCGGAGAACCATCCGTAGTCGGTGGCCATTATCGGCTCCACGCCCAGTTTGCGGCGGTAGGTCGCCATGAGCGCGATGTTGGCAATGGTGTGGTCTTCCCTTAGCCCCGTGGCTCCGAGGTAGACAATCTGCTTGCGCCCTTGGGCCAGCACGAACTGCGTGGCCTTGGTCAGGTCGTTGTATTCCTGCTCGTCCACCCTGTGGAAAATGCCGGAAAGTGCCTGTTGCCCGGACAGCGGCATCGAGTCGCCGTCGCCCACTATGGCGTCGGGTTTCAGGCCGTGCTCAATGGCGGTGAGCCCGGCGCGGTCGCAACAGCACAGATAGCCGTGCCCGTTCAGGATTTCCAATGGAATGTCGTTGGTCGGGTATGAGCCGTTGGCGAGGATGACCGTGGGATGGTCGGGCCAGAAAGGTTCATGGTTTATCATATCCTTCATGAATGTTGTTAGCTAAGAGGTCTACATGTTTCTCGTGGGTCTGACGATAAAATGTTTGCCGAGTTTTTTTGGAGCACGTGTCTCAAGTGGTTGCGGGCTGCCACAGGTGTCTTTTTTCTCCCCCGCGACAGCCCGCCGTCACCATTGTTTACCGTCCTGCGACGGACGATGTATATATATATCCGCTATTAGAAGTTCAAGCTCAGGTGCGCCATCCAGTTGAATGGAGCCGAGGGCGCGAAGCCAGCCTCGTAGAGGTCGTCGGAGCAGTAAGCCTCCACGCCATTGGCCGTCTTGCGGAAGCTTGGCGCCGCCCAGCCGTTGTTGTCAAACTTGCTGTCGAAGATGTTGTAGAGCGTCACGCCGACGGTGACGTCTTTCAGGCCCAGTTTCGGGAGCTTGAAGTTGTAGGCAAGGTTGAGGTTGGTGGTGAAATGCGCCTTCAGCGTCATGTCCACAGCCTGGTCAAACTTGTCGTCGGCCGTGTAGTTGTTGTAAGCCTTGAAGTCGGTGTTGGTCAGGTATTGCCTGCCTATGTACTGGCTCTGCACGCTTGCCATGAATCCCTTGTAGTTGAACGTGAACACGTTGTTGAAAACCACGTCGGGCGAGAAGGCGGTGTGCGTGTCGCCAAGGTTATAGCTTGAGTCGTCGTCGAGGGTCACGGTCCAGTCCTTGCAGATGTTGCGCGAGAGCGTGGCGTTGAGATCCCAGCGGAACCAGCTGACGGGTTTCCACGCGCCTTCCAGTTCCACGCCCTCACGATAAGAGCGGCCGCTGTTCTCGTTGCTGGCCTTCATCTCTCCTATGTCGTTGAGCTCGCCCGTGAGCACATACTGGTGGTTGTAGTACATGTAATAGAAGTTGGCTCCTGCCGTGAACTTCGGGCTCTCGTAGCGGTAGCCGAACTCCACGTCCTGCAGCTTCTCTGCCTTGAGGTGTTGCACCTCGTTGTCCTGGTAGTCGTTGCGTGTCGGCTCCTTGTGGCTTATGGCGTAGCTCGCGTAGAGGCGGTTGTGCTTGTCAATCTGGTAGTTGATTCCGAACTTCGGGTTGAAGAAGTCGAAGTCGTCGTGTGCCCAATAGCCCTTCGTGCGATCCTCGTCGATGTAATAGTCGTGTGGGTCCTGCATGCGGTAGCCCACGTGGCGGTATTGCAGGTCTAAGTACGCGTTCAGGCCCGGGAGGAACGTCCACGACTCCTTGGCGTAGACGTTGAAGTCAGACTTCCACGCCCTGTTGCGGTAATACTCATATCCGGGATAGAAGCCGTTGGCCTTGTCCTTCGTCCACAGCACCTCGCCCCAGTGGTCGCCGACGTATTTGTTCCATCCGCCGCCGAGCGTAGCCTTGTAGTTGGCCTTGTTGTCGTAGTTGATGCTGGCCACGATGCCGTAGAGGTCGTTCTCCATTATCTTCTTTCGCGTCAGGTCGCTTTTCAGCTTCGTGTCGGAGAGTCCGTAGTCGCGGTAGTCCTTGTTGGCCTTGTACTCGTTGTAATATCCGTAGCCGTAGGTATAGTGCAGCGTGACGTTCGACGACCAGTTTTGTCCGTAGAGCTGGCTCCAGATGGCCTGGTAGTTCATCTGGTGATAGTTGTCGGTCTGGTCCTGGTAGTAGTGCACGTCGCCCTTGTCGTCGTAGTATTCGCCACACGAGTTGTAGCGTCGTCCGTATAGGCTCTGCTCATATTTCGACGCGTAGTTCCACGCGTGGTAGGTCTGCTCCGTTCCGTTCCATGTCACCAGTTTCACCATGGTGTTGTCAGAGAAGTAGCCGCCTTGCAGCAAGTAGGAGTTGAGCTTTGTCGACGCGCGGTCGAGGTAACCCTTGCTGCCTATGTTCGACAGGCGTCCCTGCAGTCCCCAGTGGTTGCTGAGCAGTCCCGTGCCGAAGCGCAGGGTCTCCTTGTGGCTGTAATAGCTGCCGCCGCTGAGGTCGAGGCCGACATACGGCTTCACGCCTATGTTCTCAGTCTGCATGTTGAGCGTGGCACCGAAGGCACCGGCTCCATTTGTCGACGTTCCGGCGCCGCGCTGCAGCTGCATGCTCTGCAATGATGAGGCGAAGTCGCTCATGTTGACAAAGAAGACCTGCGAGCTCTCGGCGTCGTTCATGGGCACGCCGTTGGCGGTGATGTTCACGCGCGACGGGTCAATGCCACGCACGCGAATCGTCGTGTATCCGATGCCGTTGCCCGCGTCGGAGGTGGTGGTCACCGATGGTGTCAGCGAGAGGATATATGGAATATCCAGACCGTAGTTGAGATTGTTGATTTGCGATTTCTTGAGTGTCGCGAATGCCATTGGAGTGGTCTTCGTGGCTCTTGTCGACGTCACCTGCACACCTTGCAGCGTGTACGTGCTGAGCGTGTCGATTTTTTCCGGACTGGCCGCAGTCGCTGCGATAGCCGAAAACGACAGGCTCATCATGAAAACAGATCTTTTCATTGATACCTTTTGTTTTAATAATAAAAATAACATAAGGGATTATCCTCTACCTACGCCGGCATTACCCGGATCAGGTTCATGGGTATGATCTCAGCCGCGGCAACAACCGCAGCACCCCTTAGAAAGCAACTTTTGCTTTCCGGCTGCAAAGGTATAAAAGAAAAACGAAACAGAAATAAAATATCGTGAAAAAATCTGTCGGCCCGCAATCATCCCTAACCGCCCATGCAAAGCGGTTGAAAGACGGTATGGCGTAATCGGCGAAGCCGACATCTTCATAATCTTTCAAATCCATGTGAATAAAAAAAACGCCCACACGAATCAGCATGGAACCGTTTTTTTTTAATTGATAAAGGCGAAATTATTTGGTGGTGTCAAGATAAAGTCGTAACTTTCCTCAATCTTATAACAGACGACACGACATGAAATATCCTATAGGCATACAGAGTTTCGACAGAATCGTAGAAGGTGGTTATGTTTATCTCGACAAGACGGATCTTGTCTATGACTTGGTACACGAAGGAAACATTTATTTTCTGAGTCGTCCTCGGCGATTCGGCAAGTCGTTGCTCGTGTCTACCTTGAAGTGCTATTTCGAGGGCAGAAAGGAGCTGTTCAAGGGGTTGAAAATCGACAAGATGGAAAAGGAATGGAAGCGGTATCCCGTGTTCCATCTCGATTTCAACGGCAACAACTTTACCAATCCGGGCGAGTTGGAGCTTCGCTTGGAAAATTTTGTGGCCACTCAGGAGCTGGCGTATGGCAAGAGCCCGTTGGCTGATACCTTGGGAAACCGTTTCGCCTATGTGCTGAAAAAAGCCCACGAGAAGACCGGGCTCCGTGCCGTTGTGCTGATAGACGAATACGACAAGCCGTTGCTGGACGTGCTCGATACTCGGCTGAAAACTGTCGTCGGCAGTGAGGAGCGACTGCTGGAGGATTGGCATCGTGAGATAATGAAAGCGTTTTACAGCGTCTTCAAGGCAGCCGACGATGACTTGCAATTCGTGTTGTTGACCGGTGTCACCAAGTTCTCCCAAGTGAGCGTCTTCAGCGGGTTCAACCAGCCCGACGACATCAGCATGGACGAACGCTACGAGGCCCTTTGCGGCATCACCGAGGATGAGCTGTATTCCACCTTCGACGAGCAAATCAAGGCGATGGCCGTGAGATACAAGACGACGGAGGAGGGGATGAAGCAGAAGCTGAAGCGTAAGTTCGACGGCTACCACTTCAGCCCCAATATGCTCGACATCTACAATCCTTTCAGCTTGCTGAATGCCTTGAGCAAGAAGAGGTTGGATGATTTCTGGTTCCGCACCGGCACGCCGACATATCTGATTCGCCTGCTGATGCATTTCGATGAGAACATCAACGAACTCGTAAGCAAATACTATCCTATAAGCAGTTTTATCGACTACAAGGCCGACAAGGAGGCCCCTTTGCCAATGATTTACCAGAGTGGCTATCTCACCATCAAGGATTGGGAGATGAATACCAATTCTTATCTTTTGGATTTCCCGAACGATGAGGTGAAAAATGGTTTCTTGACCATGTTGGCGACAAGTTATCTGAAACCTTCCCAATCTACGGATGCTTGGGTCATTCAGGTCGTTAAAGTGCTGGAGCAAGGCGACTGCAAGCAGTTGGAGAACCTCCTGACTTCCTTCTTCGCCAGCATTCCTTATACCCAACGTCGCAAGGACAGTGAGCGAGAGAAGGAGCGTTACTTCCAATACACCTTCTATCTCGTGTTGCGGATGATTAGCTGCTTCACGGTTTTCGTCGAGAAGGAGCAGAGCGAGGGCAGGGTGGATTGCGTGGTGGAAACCACTAACTATGTATATGTCTTCGAGTTCAAGCGAGATGGCTCGGCCCTTGACGCCCTCGACCAAATAGAGAGGATGGGATATGCGAGGGAATATGCGGCTGACGGCAGAACAATTTTCCAGATAGGTTGCAACTTCTCGTCGAAGACCGGGACGATAGACGGATGGGACGTGAAGTGATTATCTCACCTTGAAAACATTTTGAAGACATCGCCCCAATCTTGAAGCTTATTCGGGATTGGGGCGAGGTTTCTCGTGTTTTTTGTGTAATTTTGCAAGCCTAATCCACTTTTTCATTCACAAGAACACAACAACTTATGTACAGGTACATAGAAGCAAACTACAAGCTTTTCGTAAACAACGGCGACGGTCTGCAACTGGTTGAGAAAACCACGCAGGGCAACCCGTTGAAGTGCTACACGGGCCTTGGCATGGCTCTCGACGCTTTCGAGGAAAACATCGCGAAGTATGGCGACGGCGAAAACTTCGAGTTCACCATCGGCAAGGACCATGCCTATGGCGACAGGCGCGACAACATGGTCTTCGACATTGCCAAGGATCATTTCATGAAAGACGGCGTGTTCGACTCCGCCAACGTGCACGAAGACGCCATCATACCGCTGCTCGACGAGAATGGCAACCGTTTCGTAGGTCGCGTGGTGAGCGTGGGCGATGAGAGCGTGAGGGTTGACCTCAACCATCCCTTGGCCGGCATGGACATCACGTTCAGCGGCAAGATTCTCGTGAACCGTGAGGCCACGGAGGAAGAAATAGAGAAGCTGAAGCAGGCTCACCACTCTCATCATTGCTGCGGTGGCCACTGCCACCACGACGGTGAGGGCGAACACGAATGCCACTGCCATCACGACGGTGAGGGTGAGCACGAATGCCACTGCCACCACGACGGCGATAGTGAGCACGAATGCCACTGCCATCACGACGGTGATAGTGAGCACGAATGCCACTGCCACCACGACGGTGATAGTGAGCACGAATGCTGCTGCGGCCACGACTAACCAGCGCTTTGCAGTTGTAGGGGCCGGTCTTGTGCCGGCCAACAACCTGTGGCCCACTCCTTGCTCGTATGATACCATGGTTACCGCGTTGAGCGTGTCTTTTGATGTGGCCGACAAGCTCAGCGAAATTGTCAGCATGAGCAGAGTAGTAAGATTTTCCTCATATTGTCTTCGTTTTTTTTGATTAGAACATCATGTTGCCCCTTTGGTCAAGAGTGTTGAGATTTGATTGTATAAAAAAAAGAGGGCTTTACTGAATGTAAAACCCTCTCTTTTGCATCTTGTTGTGACTCCGCTGGGATTCAAACCCGGAACCTTCTGATCCGTAGTCAGATGCTCTATTCAGTTGAGCTACGGAGCCA
>ERZ1032009.19-NODE-19-length-41977-cov-20.758289_pt1 | contig 41977 bp, 33 predicted proteins | sample MGYA00516700_ERZ1032009 | MGnify/ENA primary metagenome ERZ1032009 (study PRJEB33719, sample SAMN04261292) | wastewater metagenome | biome: rural village; feature: human; material: feces | host: Homo sapiens | place: El Salvador | collected 2013-01-14 ...
ATGTACAACCTTTTACTCATATATATCAACTTAAATTAATTCCGCCAACGGGTAAAAGAATACAATTTAATGCTTCTTTATATAGAACAAAGTTCATACTACCTTAACAAAGTTTACTTTTGATTTGGTTTCTTTACAACGCATCTGTAGAAGTTGACTACTACGTCCCCACCAGTCTCTTGCACAGTGTTACAATTCAAATCAAGTGACAAGAATCCGCCTTTAATCTCTCCTTCTGCTTTCAAGTCTAAAGGTTTAAGACTTGAGAGTTGGTCACGCAAATTCTTTCTTTTCATGAAAGATAAAATTTAATTGTACCTACTCACTTGTAGCTTTTTGGTATTCGCATTCCTTTTTTCAGTGTGGTCTGTGTTGCAAATTCGAATTCTTAACGGCGACAAAGTTATAGGTTTTAAATATAATACAATAATTTATTGCAAACTTTTTAATGAACAACAGTATAAATATTGTTATAAAGTTGAACGGCTGTTAATGTTTGCCTGATGGTTATGGTAGAAGTTTGATGTGGAAGTTATAGGCATCCGTCATGTGCCATGAATGCCGTCAGGTCAGCCTTTATGTGCTTGTAAGGCTCTGAGGATGTTAAGGCGGTGTTCTTTTTCAGCATCGGGATGACCGTCTCCACGGAGTTGTTGTAGCAAAGAGTGAGCAGAAGAAAGGATTTGGATGAGGAAAGGGAGAGGATGAGGAGGTAACAAAGGTCTTGACTCATTTTATTCTGAAAATATTAAAAACTTTCTTTATTACCACAAATACTTACAGTCGCTTTATCTCATCGCCTAAGGAGTTCTTGCCACGATACTTTGTGCTCTTGGAGTTGAGCTTGTATGTCACATTAAACGAATAGTTCCAAAGATGATAATTTTCTGTCTGAGATAAATTGACACGATTAATCATCAGATGTTCCCTGAATTTCATTCCACGTAAAAGATCGTTGCCTTGCAGACTGATGGTCAGTTTATCGTTGAAGAAAGTTTTTTGCAGCGTCAAGTTGAAATTATGGAACGGCAAGAGTTTCACAACGCCTTGATTGCCACCGGCATTGAGATAGATATACGTAGAAATCATATAGTTGTTCGGAAGACTCAGTTGTTGATTCAAAACGCAATAAAGCAGAGCACTGTCATGTCGAATCTGCTGCCCCATATACACAGTCTTATAAAACGGTTGGTCAAGTCCAAGCGTCAAAGATGGGGACCAGCGGCCGAAACGCTTCTGTAAATTTAACATGAAGGTTAGATTTTGAATGTTGTCAACATTGTGGTAGGTAGAAAAGATAACATTGTCCTTATCATTGTTGTCAAAATAAGCTTCTATAAAGTCTTTTTTATACATATAGCCGAATGTCAAGGTGATAAACTTATAGCCAGTATTCCATTGGGCCTGATAAATGCGGGTAGGCTTTAGTTGTGGGTTACCATGCTGGTACATGAACTCATTGGAATAGTAATCCGAATTACTCATCTGCCTAAAAGTAGGTCTAACGATCTGGGAAGAAAAGGACAGACTATTGCTCCAGCCTTCCTTACTGTAGGATGCGCTAAAAGAAGGGAACCAGTTTCTGAAATCATTACGTTTCTTGTTCTGATTAGTCAGATCATTGTATTTATAGATATAGTCTTCATACCTTACCCCAACTTTCGTAGCAAGTTTCCCGAAAATTTTGCTGAGCTCAAGATATGCACCATATCTGTATTCCTGTGACTTATAAGAGGAGTTTCCTATGCTTTGAGAAGAGATATCAACATATCCTGTTGACTTGGTATAGGATACATCTCCACCAAAGGACAGATTGAAAGTCTTGTCTATCTTCTGTGTGTAGTCTATTTTCAATGAGGACAGATCCTGCTTGCCATCGCCGAAACTGACCGTGTTGATATTCTGACCGTTATCGACATATTCGTTCGTGTTCTGGTTATAATCGTTGTTGTTATGGATATAATCAGCATACGAACTCAAAGTATAGTTATTTTTGTCTAATATGTAGAAAGCATTCAAGTGATGATAAGTGACCTTATTACTATAGCTGTGTGCGATTTGGGAAGCTTGAATCTGATTTCCATTCAACGCATAGTTAAGTACCTCACTCCGATGCTCTGAGTCCTTATTCGTGCTGCCATCCCATGAGAAACCAATTGAATTACATTCATTAATCGTATAATCCATGCCGAGAACAAAAGTAAGCTTGGGGTCGGAAGCACGGCCACATTGATTAACATCATAGCGATGGTTGTCTCCTTCTGAATTTAATTTATAAACAGAAGGCTGAGTAACTTTAGTACGATAATTCTCATAATCATAACTTGCCGTAATATTCAGGTTCTTGAACTGGTACCCCAAGCGTGTACTTTGTCCATACGATGTTCTTTCATTCTGACTGACCTTGCTTCGCGCCAACAAGGAAAGCCCCTCCATGTTATGGATGGTTGTTATCTTGATGACTGATCGCCCATTGGCTCTGTATTTGGCACCTGGGGATGCGATAAACTCTATTTGCTTAATATCCGAAGGAGTGAGTCGGTCCAACTCATCGTTCGACTTAATCTCCCTGTTATTGATAAAAAAGATTGGAGCGCCTTTACCGAAAGTCTCAATTTCTCCCGTCTTGCCTTTTACGACACCTGGAATCTGCAAAAGCAAATCTGAGATAGAAGTGATTTTCGACAGGATAGTACCTTGCACCTGCGTCGTCAGTGTATTCCCCTTTTGGCGAAACATCGGAAGGTTACCCTTTACCGTCACCTCCGATAAAAGAATGTCGTTTTTACGGAGTGTAACATTGAACAAGGAATCGCTGGCCGTTTTGCCCAAGTTCACAAAGGCATCTTTATAGCCTACATATGAGACTTTCAAAATAGCCTCATTCTTTGTCATCGCTATTTTGAATTGCCCCTCGGCATCAGTAATCGTCCCTGATATAAAACAAGAGTCGGCTGACAATAAAACGACATTTGCAAACTCCACTCCGTTTCCATTCTCATCTCTTACAATACCCGATAATCCCTGGGCATAGCCTGTAGTTGCCATCAAAAGAAAAATCATACAGGCATACAATCTTTGTAGTGTATCGCGTAATAATCTCATTTGCACTTCTGTTTTATATACATATCCAATAAAGTATAGAAATCTTCCTCAGATAAAGGGCAAGGATCGTAATCTGCTCCATCGTGAAGTTTATTATATCTTCTAACAACGCATCCTCCATCGCATATGGGGAGAAAAGCACAATCATGACATTTCCTGTCTGAAAACATATCCGCCCCTACGATATAAGAAGGTAGAATGTAATTTCTCACTTTATTTTCAAAAATACTGTCAACTACCTTCTGAGGCTTCCCGACATCAACCCAACACTTATAAATCTCTCCTTCAGGACCAATTATGACAGAATTTACACATGTTGCTGTACATCCTCCTACTTGGGGAGCTATTGTTGTTTGGATATAGAAGATATGGTGTATCCTATAATGTTCCCTTGAGAATCATAAATAGAAACTTGAATTTCGCCTGTGTACCCTTTAACTCCTATGGTTATGAGTCCTTTCTCATAATCAGCAGAAACACGCTCTATGGATGGCATTCTCATCCCTCCATGTTGATACATGGCTCTACGTCTCAATACAAGAGGGTTAGCTATCACGCTAATGCTGCACATCAAGGCAACGATAGGCAATAATATAATCTTTTTCATTGGCTCTTACCTTTATGATCGTTGCAAAGTTAGGCAACAATCAGATTCCATACAAATTATATGTATCTAAAAAAGGCTTTTAGCCTTGCATCACTAATTTGCTGATATAAAGCATATTACAGATTAATTTTTCTATTTGCTTATCTAAAAAACACTTTTTCCCCATCATTTAATAGTTATCTATGAACTCTTGTGCCGAATCATCACCACTTTTCAGCCCGATTTTGGATTTGATAAGAAATAGTTTCTGCCGTACTGACGCGTCTTTTATATGATAAATCTCTGCTATCTTATGCACAGGCAAATGCAGCCTTATAAGCATAAGGAAACGAATATCTTTTTTAGTTAATATGGGAAATTGTGCTTTTATCCGCTTGACAAACATATTGTCTGCATTATCAAGAAAGACTTCAAGTTCTTCCCAGTCATTGTCATCCAAAACAACAGACTTCATACTATCCTTAATGTCATTTTCGTTCTTTAGCTTCTTTATGATATCTATTTTTTTAAGGAGAAAACTTCGGACATTGGCAAGCTGCAATTCCTTGTTCTTAATTATCATTTCCTGTATCCGTTTATCCTTCTTAGCCTTAATGACGACAAGGATTATAATAATCGCGGAAAGAACCAATGTGATAATAATCAAGATGGTCATCAACTGACTTTCCTTTTGAGCAGAGACTTTCTTCGCTTCCTTGTCAACGATAAGCTTGTAAAACTTATCCTTAGCGGCTAAGTCTTCCGCATTCTTACTGTACAAATAGCTTTCTATTGAATCAGCATAGTTACATACAGATATCAAGTCAAATTCTTTTCTTGCAATTAATCGATGTAAGGAATATATAACGTCTCCGTAATCATGATATTCTTGCCTTTTGATTTGTGACAATAAATTTTTCGCTTTGCCAATTTCGCCAGCCTTATACAAGGCATTACTAAAGGTCAATATTGCTGGCACGTCATGATTACGTCGATAACAGAATGATTCTTCAGCTGTTCTTAAAGCCATAGTCACATTACCTGACATATCATAGAAATTGGATAAATCCTGTAATGCATCCGCCATGGCTGTAGAATCTTTGGATATTTTAGCATAACCTATTGCTTTTTGAGCCAATAATAGACAAGAGTCTATTTTCCCTTCTTCATAAGAAAGACATTCTGCCAAGTTTAAAATCAAATAGACTTCATTTTTAAGGCTTCCATTTTTTAAAAAGCCAAAGGATTTGTATGCTAATCTCGCGAGACTTATAGATTTATTGGTATCATACCCGCTTAAAATAACAGAAGTTTTAAGCAATGACATGCTTTCCGTTAAGTAGTCCATCGTTTTACGCGCGGCCGTTACCGAATGTTGAAAACAAGGAAGTGCTTTTTCCGAACTGTCATTGAGCATATAATACTTGCCCATGTAGTATTGGCACTTCGCGTACAAGGAATCGTTAGGCTTGACAGAATAATATGTGTAGGCTGTACGAAGCAGGGAATCATTGTTTACATCAAGACCGCTCTTATCCTGGGCCATGGTGTAAACCAATGCATACCTTGCCTTCTCACGGTTAGCGAGCCCATACTGATTCACATGGTTGAGTATGGCCAAAGCACTGTCTGGAGAGTCATTGACAATGGCGTAGGCTGTGTCTATGGCCTTGCAATGTCGATCTCCACAACCTGCTAAAACCATTATGCAGGCAAACAGTGAAAACAAAAACGCTCCCTTGTTATCCATAATATAATGTTGCTGCAAATTTAACCATAACAGTTGACTCTGACAAGTAATAAAACATTAAAATATAACTGCCAGGTCTTACACGGTAGGCACCCTACTACCATTGAGTCTTATTAATTGAGATGATGCCAACGAATACAACAGCAAGGACAATGACAATAATCGTGATGATTACCGTTCCAATACAGGCCATTTTTCAGCATCGCGAGGTCAGATTCTTCCTTTCTGTTCCTGTCCGGCACCGGTACCCTTGTATTTGCTTCGAGACGCGTTGAAAGCGTATCGAACGGTGAGTGACAACTTGCTGGTAGATTGTGCGTCATAGATCATGTTTCTCATTTTTCCGAAATAGGCAATAAAATGCTGGTCGTTGGTTCCAAACAGGTCATAGACAAAGAGTTGGAAGGACAGGCGATTCTTCATGCAGGCTTTATATATGGACATATTGGTGCAGAACAATGGCTTGCGGAAATAGATGTTTTGCTCATGCCCCTTGGTGTTGTACGACATCATAAGCGTGAACATTGCCAACTTGGTGTCAAATGTATTGTCGAAACGGAAAGAAGCCATTGGCTTGTTGAGAGTCCTTCCCTCGTTAGTGTCCATGTCAAACCATTGCTTGTCTATGGAAGCCGTAAGGGTTGGATGCCAGAAACCAAATGTCGGCTGCAAGGTGACAGATGACTCGACGCCATCATATGCTTTTCCATTTATAGGCTTCAACAGGCCTATGGCGGGATTGTCCTTGTAGGTGTTGACATACGACATTATTGGATTCGACGTGTGGAAGTAGGAAACATCAAATGTAAGCCATTTGTAAGACACCTCATAGTCGATGTCCCTGTTTATCTCCGCCATCAGCAAAGGGTTGCCAGTCTCGTAAGTGTAGCGGTTGTCATATTGCACCGCGCTTCTCAAACTTTGGTATGAAGGGCGGTTTATGTCGGCGGAATAACTCAACTGCATTTGTGCGTTTTCAACCGGCAATGACAGGCTAAGGGATGGAAACCAGTTGCCATAGGTCTTGCTTTGGCCCGCGATACGCTTGCCATACTCATAATAGTCGAAGTCAATATACTCATACCTCAGGCCTGCTTCCAAACTAAGGTTTCCGAAGTCTCGCGAGTAAGACAGGAAAGAAGATGTCATGCTTTCAGTTACACGGCTGTTGTCGTCATTTACAATGTTTGCGGGCACTACTTGCATCTTGGAGGTGCGATGCACATTGGAAAACTCGCCACCCACCGACAATTCTCCGCCTAACAGAGGGTAGGTGAGAACTAATTTTGAAGCTAACAGATGGTTGTATTTGTTGGTTATGCTCTTGACGGCTTGGTCTTGCCTGTCTTGCCCGATTTCCTGGAAATGCTCATCGGTAATGTCGTTTTGCCTTGCCTTGTCCCAAAGCCAATCCGTATTGAAGTCGATTCCCAATTTTCCAATTTTACCTATATAGTAAATGTTGCTGGACATGTTGCTTCTCTGCCCGAACAGGTCAGTATGGCTATTATTGCTTTCAGAAAGCGTTTCGTCCTGCAATATTGAGGTATTCATGTCGCCATTCCATGAATCCTTGGGATTCCTGAGATAACTGAAATTAGCCCCGATGGAATTGTTAGTGTCTATTTGATAGCTCGCGTCTATTCTATAGTTCATGGATTCCTTCACCTCGGTTTGCTTGATTTCGCTTTTCTGGTTCCAAGTCTTGTCGAGATAGGTGATTTGTTGCACGCCCTTGTAATCTGGCTGATATTGCCTTGCTACAGAGGCGTATGCCCCTAATTCAAGCCCATTCTTGCGGTAATTTACATTTAAGCGTCCATTGGCTCCTAAGTTGTACTTTTCGTCATATTCTCCCATGGCCGTGGCGTCGATTCCCAATCCTTCGCCGGGTGTTTTCTTCGTGGTGATGCAAATCACGGCCTTCGCGCTTGCGGGATAGCGCGCGCCGGGGTTCGTGATGACCTCTACCGACTTTATATTGTCGGAACGCAATCGGTCAAGCTCACTTTTGTCCCTCATCTGCTTTCCGTTTATGTAAATCAGGGGCTCGCCGCGACCGAAGACCTTGATGGTTCCGTTTTGGGCGGATACATTTGGTACGCGGTCAAGCAGGTTCTCCATCGTTCCGGCCTTTTCGAGCACGGACCCTGCTACGGTTGTCTTCATTCCGCCATCCGTCAGAATTGTCCTTGGCAAACTTGATTTCACTACCACTTCGCCTAACATCTTGCTGTCCTCCGCCAAGACGACAGTTACATCATCGCCATTGCAATCCTTGAAGGCGGTCTTGTATCCTACGGATGAAACCTTTATGATACCCTTGTTGCATGATGTCCCTATGATGAATCCTCCATCGTTGCCGCTAACGGTGCCTTTGACAAAAGAAGAGTCTTGGCGATTTAGAAGAACCACATTCGCAAAAGAGATGGGCTTGCCAGTTTCATCCACAATCTTTCCCTTGATATCCTGAGCCATTACTTGGCAGATGGAAAGAAACTCTAATGATAAAAATAGTAGTATTGACTTCATTTTTAAATGACCTTTTAATGCTTTATCTTGTTCAGAAGTTGATGCCATAGTTCTGAATCATTACGTATTTGAAAAACAATGGACAATAGTTTTTCTATGTCTTTTCTTATATTTATGCATAGAAGTTGATTCGGATAATCGTTTAATTGTTCATTCTGTTTATTGTAAAACTTTTGGACTACACAACCGCCACACAAAGGTTTTGCCCAACAAGCAGCACAATACTTATTCTTTCCAAACATTATCCTATTAGATTGTACCTACTCCCTTGCAGCTTTTTGGTATTCGCATTCCTTTTTTCAGTGTGGTCTGAGTTGCAAATCCGAATTTTTAACGACTGCAAAGTTATAAAATTTAAGAATACCGTGATGGTTTATTACAAACTATATGATAGAGAGCAGTATAAATATTGTTATAAAGTTAAACGTTAGTTAATGCTGACATGATGGTCATGATCAAAGCATTATACATAGCTGGTGTGTGATAGGAATGCCGTCAGGTCTTCCTTTATGCGCTTGTAAGGGTCTGATGAGGTAAAGGCCGTGTTCTTCTTCAGCATTGGCATGACAGTCTCCACCGAGCTGTTGTAGCATGACAACTCGTTTCGCCTTTGCGTGCCATGTACGCTTTGCCGCGCTATTTCCTCTTGTCGCTGCCTGATGAGCTTGTCGCACACGCGGTTAAGCATTGGCATCACTACCTTGTCGAAGAGATGATGCCCTTGGATGTAGAGATAAGTGGTTTCGGGCGTCACGCCGAGCCTTCGCAGGTCGTCTTCAAGTCGGTGATAGCTCTCCTTAGCATTAGGATTGGCCTTCTTGAATTGCTGGCACCGCTTTGCCACCTTGCTATGTAGAAGGGATATGACGCGTTGGGCGTCGTTCATGTTGAAACTGGTGGTTTCTATAGTGTGCAGGAAGTCGCTCATGGTGAACTCGCCGTAATGGCTTGTGCGGTAATACCAAATGTTCCAGACAAACAGGGGATATATGGCGCGCGAGTAATCCTCGAGATACTGTCGCAAGTCGAAAATGGCGTGGTCATTGAGAGTCACCGCCACGCACACGTCATGGAGCGAAGGCGCGTAGCATTGCAGGTTCTCTATGGCGTAGGCGTAGGTGTGGAAGATGAAAGGGCTGGAGATGATCTTCCTTGAAGTCTCCGTGGCACCTTGAATGAGGTAATCGTAGTCGGCGTCCACGCAGGCTATGAGCCATTGCCCGGTCTTGCCGCTCAGCGCGCTCATGAGGGCAGCCTTCTTGCCTCGCTCAAGGGTGTTATCGCGCGTGGGCAACATTATCTCGAAGAAAATCTTGTCGGTCTCAAATTGGCTCAATATGCTTCTCCAGAAAAACACGTCGTCGTAGCTCTCCACATAAGCCACGACCTTTTTTCTCTGCCGGCGTGGGTTAAGGGAGTTGGCCGCCTGCAGATAAGAAGAGGTGAGGTTGTCCTGGAGACGTTTCATGGCGTTCAGATTGTAATGTCGGACACTTCCGTCACCTTGTCCATCCATCCGTTCATGATCACGGCGGGTGAGTGGGTGGTGAGGATAATCTGCACGTTAGGATTCAGCTCCAGTATGAGGTCGATGAGCTTCTTCTGCCATTCTATGTGTAGGCTCACCTCAGGCTCGTCCATGAAGAGCACGTATGGCTTTTGGTCTTCCACGAGCACGGTGAGCAGTATGGCGAGAATCTGCTTCTCGCCACTCGACAGCTGGTATGGCACAAGCGTTTCGCCCATTTGCGAGAAGCTTATCTCATTGTCGGAGCGTACTATTTTCTTACCGGTGTCGGCGAAGAGCGCGTCAATGATGTCCTGGAACCTCTTCTTTGGCTCCGACAGCTTTTGCGCCTCTTCACCCGCCGTGGCCCCGCCTTTCTGCAGCACCTCTATCATGCGGTTGCCGATGTTGACCTGATAGTCGAGATACTTGCGTTGGAGCTTGTAGAGTTGCCAATCAAGTTCTGTGGCAAGCGATATATTCATTTGCGACATCACCTCGGCATTGATAAGCGGGCGGTCAAACGACCTGATGATGTCGTAGCGTATCCAGTTGGCATCCTCTGGATAAACTTTTAGGTGAACGCCTTTAAGCAAGTGGGAATGAAACTCGCCACCGGCAGCAAGCCCTTTCACCACCTTGTTGATTATGGTCGACTTGCCCACGCCGTTGACACCGCTGAGGATGTTAACGCGGCGGTCGAGGTTCCAGAGAATGTGCTTCCGACCGCTCCAAAGGGCGTCAATCTCTATCTGGGTGATATAATCAGCGTATTTCTGCATGGTGGCAACGTTATGGTTATTATATGCACAAAAATAGCAAAAAAATCAATGCCTCGATTCTTCTCCTGGCTTAATTCTTTTGCTTTACAACTTTTTTTAGGAATTGTTGGCGTTCAATGCCGGTTTGCGTGGGTGTTTTTCAAAAAGCTTTGCAGGGGCGGGCCCTGTGCCCGTCCGCAACCAATGTGGACGCATCTACAAATTAATACAATGCGTTGTGCCGTTCGGCTTGCGGACGGGCACAGGGCCCGCCCCTGCATGGCGGTTGTGTGTAATCGCCGTCAAATCTTTTTGATTCGTGTTAATATAAGGATAAAAATTGATACCTTTGCAGATTCAGAGCGAGATTATAAAAAACGAATATAACGCATTAAACAGAAACACTGCAAAGCATGGATTTCAACATCCAAAAAGTGTTGGCGACATCGGTACGCGCCGTGCTCGCCTTGCCTCTCTTGACATGTGGCACGCAAACTATTGAGGCTCAGGATAATGTCAAGTCGTTCAGCGTCTGTGCCTTGAACGTTGACGGCTTGCCAAACAAGATTCTCGGCATAGAGATCAACCCCGACGGCAAGGGCGCCGATGGTGCCACGGCCTGCAACTAAAGACATCGATTCCGCGCCAACATGGTTTGTACGCTCACGGGAAGACGGTTACACTTTCGACTCCGACAACTTCCGTCTGCACATGGAGTATGAAAGAGTGAACTGGAATGCGTCAATAAAGGCAAACAGTGGTGCCACGACATTCAAGGCCGTGCCGAACGACATGCGGAACAACGAGGGTGACCATGTATATAAGCTCGCCAACACTCTATCTTCGCAGCGAGACGGACATTAAAGCTTTAGAGGACATCATTGCGGAAATTGGCCGTATCACGACTGGAGTGAGTACTGTCATGGGAACATAAAAAAGCCACGCCAGTGTTTTTGGCGTGGCTTTTTTATGCTATTATGCTTTGTGTTACGATTTACTCGGTCACGAAGTTTTTCAGGTCATCGGCCTTGAAGTTCATGACGTAAGCGTGAGAACCTACGCACTCTTCCTCTGCCATGCGCACGAAGATGTTGGCGCTCTTCTCGAACTCCTCGGGATCCTTTGTGGCATCCTTGAGCAGGAGCAGAGAGAGGATGATGTCACCAGTCATGTTGTAGAGGCGACGGCCAAGGAAGTCGTGCTCGGCCTGATCGTTGTCTGCCTTTACCTTGTCCACGGCCTCGGCGTAGAGGTCCACGCACTTGGCAATGCGGTCGAGGAGAGGCTTGACGGCTTCGGAAACCTCCTCAGCGAGCATCTCTTTCATGATGTTGAGGTAGGTGCCGTTGGTGATATAGCGGATGGCCGCCACCACCTGAAGCTGAGTGGTGCCCTCGTAGATGGAGAAGATGCGGGCGTCGCGCAACAGGCGTTGAGCCTTATACTCCATGATGAAGCCTGAGCCTCCATGCACGCTCACGCAATCGTAGGCCGACTGGTTGGCAAACTCGGAAGTCATGCCCTTGCCCAGAGGCGTGAAGGCATCTGCCAAGCGGCTGTATTTCTTCATCTCCTTGCGCTCGTCGCCAGTAAGCTTGCGTTCGCGTGAGATGTCCTCAAGGGTCTTGTAGATGTCCACGTAGCGTGAAGTCTGGTAGAGGATGGCACGGCTTGCGTCGAGCTTGGCCTTCATGCGAGACAGCATGTCGTAGACGGCAGGGAAGTTGATGATGGCCTCGCCAAACTGCTTACGGTCACGTGCGTAGCTCACGGCCTGGTCGTAAGCCTCCTGTTCCAGACCGACGCTCTGTGCGGCGATGCCGAGACGCGCGCCGTTCATAAGGCTCATCACGTACTTGATAAGTCCGAGGCGGCGGTCACCGCAGAGCTCAGCCTTGGCGTTCTTGTAAACGAGCTCGCAGGTTGGTGAGCCGTGGATTCCGAGCTTGTTCTCGATGTGACGCACGTCAACACCGCCGTCGCGCTTGTCGTAGATGAACATAGAGAGGCCGCGACCATCGCGTGTGCCTTCCTCTGAACGGGCAAGCACGAGGTGAATGTCGGAGTCGCCGTTGGTGATGAAACGCTTCACGCCATTGAGCCTCCATGTGCCGTCAGCGTCTTGTGTGGCCTTGAGCATGACGTGCTGAAGGTCAGAGCCTGCGTCTGGCTCGGTGAGGTCCATTGACATTGTCTCGCCGGCGCAAATGCGTGGGATGTATTTGGCTTGCTGCTCAGGAGTGCCAAACTCGTAGAGGGTGTCTATGCAACTTTGGAGCGACCACACGTTCTGGAAGCCGCTGTCGGCAGCTGAAACGAGCTCGGAGAGCATGGAGAACACCGTCATGGGGAGGTTCAGTCCGCCAAAGCGGCGTGGCATGGTGATGCCCCACAGGCCGGCCTTGCGCGTAGCGTCAAGGTTCTCGTATGTCTTTGAGGCATAAATCATGCGGTTGTTCTCGAGGTGGGGGCCTTCGAGGTCAACGCTCTCAGAGTTAGGCTCGATGATGTTCTTTGCCACCTCGTCGGTGATTTCAACGATGCGCTTGTAGTTCTCGATGGCGTCATCGTAAGAGACGGGAGCGTAGTCGAACTTGTCCTTGTCAGCGAAGTCGCGCTCTTTCAGCTCGACAATACGCTTCATCAAGGGTGAGTCAAGATAATATTGTAGTTTTTTTGCGTCTGTCATTGTTGTATATTTTGGAGAATAAAAGAATTACTTATTATTCTGCTTGTAATATTTGATGAGTTTCGGAACGACTTCCTCCACCGTGCCGGTGATGATGTAGTCGGCAATCTGGTTGATAGGAGCGTCCGGGTCGCTATTGACAGATATGATGATGCCTGAGTCCTGCATACCGGCGATATGCTGAATCTGACCGCTGATGCCGCAAGCGATGTACACCTTTGGATGCACCGTCACGCCTGTCTGGCCCACCTGCCTGTCGTGGTCTACCCATCCTGCGTCCACGGCTGCGCGGCTTGCGCCGACCTCACCGTGAAGCTCCTTGGCAAGCTGGAACAGCATGTCGAAGCCTTCCTTTGAACCTACGCCATAGCCACCTGCCACGACGATAGGAGCGCTCTTGAGGTTGTTCTTGGCAGCCTCTACATGGCGGTCGATTACCTGCACGGCGTATGACAATGGGTTGACATACTTCTTCGGGTCTGGATAGACGACCTCGCCCTTTGCCTTGCCCTGATAGAGAGCTTTCTGCATGACGCCTGAGCGCACCGTAGCCATCTGTGGGCGATGCTCCGGGTTTACGATGGTAGCCACGATGTTGCCACCGAAGGCGGGACGAATCTGGTAGAGCAGGTTGTCGTAATGCTTGCCCGATTTCTTGTCGTCGTATTCGCCAATCTCCAGCTGTGTGCAGTCGGCGGTAAGACCAGAAGTCAGTGATGACGACACCCTTGGGCCAAGGTCACGGCCAATGACTGTCGCTCCCATGAGGGCGATTTGCGGCTGCTCCTCCTTGAAGAGGTTGACCACGATGTCGGTGTGGGGTGCTGAAGTGTAAGGGAAGAGGCCCTCGCCGTCGAAGACGAAAAGCTTGTCCACGCCATAAGGAAGAATCTGGTCTTCCACCTTACCCTTGATGCCTGTGCCTGCCACAATGGCATTGAGCTCCACGCCGAGAGTGTCGGCGAGCTTGCGGCCCTTGGTGAGCAGTTCTTGTGACACCTCCTGTACGGTAGTGCCTTCTATCTCGCAATATACAAATACGTTATTCATTGTCTTAACTACTTATCCAATTATGCTCTCGTCTAACAGTTCTTTTACGAGTCCCTCCACGTCCTCGTCGGAAGCGGTGAGCCTCTTGCTCTCCTTCGCCTGGAAGACGATGTTCTTCACGGCTTTCACCTTCGTGGGCGAGCCTGCCAAGCCACACTGGTCGTAATCGGCGCCGCAGTCGGCGATGCTCCACTGGCCGAGCGTGAGGTAGGGGCGTGTCTCGTAGAGTGAGGCCCAAGGCTCGTCGCCCTTGCGCTCCATCGGGCAAGAGGCGTATTTGTATTTCATCACGAGCTTGGCGTTGCATGGACGTGCTGGCGCGGCTGTTCCGTTTACGGTTACCATCACTGGCAGCGGAGCCACGACGGTCTCCACGCCGCCATCGATATGGCGCACTATTGTAGCCTTGCCGTCTTTCACCTCTTTTATCTCCTCGGCGTAAGTCACTTGGTTGAGGCCGAGCTTCTGCGCTACCTGCGGGCCCACCTGTGCCGTGTCGCCGTCGATAGCCTGACGTCCACCAATGACAAGGTCAACGTGGAACACGTCCTTGTCTATTTTCTCAATGGCCTTTGAGAGGAAATAGGCAGTGGCGAGAGTATCGGCACCTGCGCTCTTGCGGTCAGTGAGGAGCCAGCCCTCGTCGGCACCACGATAGAGGCTCTCGCGCAGGATCTCTCCGGCGCGGGGAGGGCCCATCGTCACTACACCGACGTGTACGTTCTCTGGATCCAAATCTTTAAGGCGAAGGGCCTGTTCCAACGCGTTGAGGTCTTCGGGGTTAAAGATGGCAGGAAGGGCGGCACGGTTCACTGTGCCTTCCGCTGTCATTGCGTCTTTACCCACATTACGCGTGTCGGGTACTTGCTTGGCAAGCACTACAATGTTTAATTTCATGTATTCTTAAAATATATAATTATGTAATCTTCTTGAAGTTACGTATGAAATATCGGGACAAAATTACAATAATTTTGCCTCCCTGCCAAAGAAATAATACGAAAACAGCCGTTTTTTGCACAATACATATTATTCTGTGCATCGCGAGAGCGGCAAACGGTCTCTTCAAGAATCTATTTGTGTCTTTGGCCAATTCACGAGAAACAACTTTTCCTTTGCCCGTGTAAAGGCGGTGTAGAGCCAGTGGATATAGTCGGGGGTGAGCATGTCGTCGGTCATGTAGCCTTGGTCGAGATAAACGTGCTGCCATTGTCCGCCTTGCGCCTTGTGGCACGTGACGGCGTAGGCGAATTTCACCTGTATGGCATTGAAATACTTGTCTTTCCTCAATGCCTTCATGCGGTCTGCCTTTATGGGTATGTCGGCGTAATCCTCCATCACGGCGTTGAACAGCGTTTCGCTTTGTTCCCTTGTCAGCGCTGGCGCCTCGCTTGTGAGGGTGTCGAGGATAATCGTGGTGTCAAGCTCTTGGTTGTTGAAATCGGGGAATTGCAGCGTGGCGTCGGCGAAGTGGAAGCCGTAAAGCTCGATGAAGTTGCGCACCCGGCGCACGACGCACCGGTCGCCGTTGGCCACGAATGTCTCTTTCGCCTCTTTGCCGTCTTTCAAGTCCCCGTTGGGGATATACTTGTTTCTTACCACCATCAGCATGTCGCCCGGGCATATGGCCTCCTCCCTGTCGAGTATGCTGTTTCTTATACCATTATTATATATGTTGGCCCTCTTGTTGGATCGTGTTATCACGATGGTCTCGTCGAGGCCCATCTTGCTGTAGCTTGACGCGAGGCTTTCTATCAACTCGTTGCCCGGCATGACCGTGATGTCGCTGAAGCCGTCCACGTGTATTTTCGGCAGCCGTGTCATCTCGCTATGGGTTATCATGCGCCTTATCATTGTGGCGTTGAACAATATGCCAGAGTCGTGCCCTTGCCTGAGCACCTCGTCGAGGTCGCATTGGTATACGGTCAGTCCATAGCTCTCGAGCTCTTGCGGCGACAGCGCGGGAGCCTCTTCCTCGCCCACGGGCGGCAGCTGAGCCTTGTCGCCTATGAGCATGAGCCGGCAATTGTTGCCATTGTAAACAAAGCGCATGAGGTCGTAGAGCACGCTGCCCGAGCCGAATCCGCTTTCCCCGGCACTGCCGTTGCCTATCATGGAAGCCTCGTCGACCACGAACAAGGTGTTTCTGTGCACGTTGAAGTTGAGGTCGAAACTGCCACCAATGCCCGTGAACGTCTTTTCCCTGTAGATGGCGCGGTGGATGGTCGAGGCCTGCATGCCGCTGCTGAGCGAGAACACTTTGGCGGCGCGCCCTGTGGGGGCCATGAGCACGAGGCGCTGGCCGAGTGAGTGGAGGGTGTACACGATGGCGGCCGCGAGCGAGGTCTTGCCCGTGCCGGCAGAGCCTCTCATCACCATGACGGCCTCTTGCCTTCGGTCGGCGAGAAAGCGCGAGAAGACGGTGAGGGCGTCGTATTGGTCTTGAGTGGGAGAAAAGCCGAAGTTGCAGATTATGCGCTCAACGAGCTCGTAGGTCTTCATTTGAACAAGGAGAAGTTTACGCTGCCATAACTTCTGTGCTCCACGAAGTGCGGCTCCTCGGAGAAGTCGTAGTTTTTTCCATGCTCAAGCACGAAGACCCCGTCTGGCTTCAATAGCTCATGTTCGAATATGAGGCTTGGTATGGTGGCGAGGTTGTCGAGGGCGTAAGGTGGGTCGGCGAAGATGAAGTCGAACGTCTCGTGGCATTTCTTCAGGAACCTGAAGACGTCTCCGCGTATCAAGATGTTGTCGGTGGTGCCAATCTTCTTCATGCATTGCGATATGAAGGCGGAATGGTCCCTGTCGCCCTCCACGCTTATCACCGGCGCGCATCCCCTCGACAGCATCTCGAGCGATATGCTTCCCGTGCCGGCGAAGAGGTCCAAGGCCGACGCGCCGTCGAAGTCGACGTAGCCGTTTAGCACGTTGAAGATGTTTTCCTTCGCGAAGTCGGTCGTGGGTCTTGCCTTGAACGTGCGCGGGATGTCGAAGTGGCGCCCTTTATATTTACCAGTTATTATTCTCATGCGAGTAAAGATGTTATCATGTCAAACGTAATGCCCTTTTCCTGCGTCAGCGGCACGTTGCTGAAACTTGCCGCCGAGTTTATTACCGCTACTATCTGCACGTATGAGCGCAGCGCCCTGAGCAGTTGCTCCTTGTCGGGAATCTCGCCCCCCAGGAACAGCTCGTCGTGCATCTGGTCCAAGGCGAGTTGTTTCCAGACGAAGAGCGTGAAATACACGGCGTCCTTGGCCGAGCGCGCTTGATAGCGGTTGTAGAAAATGAAATGGTTGCGCTCGAAGCTGAACATCTCCAGTTCGTTGTCGTGGAAATAGACATACAGTTTCCGCCTGTTGCCAAGGAAATGCCTCCTGTGCAGGTAGTCCCACACGGGTTGCATGAGATGTATGTATCTCGTGTCGCTGTAATGGTCTTCCACCACGAGTTTCAGGTCGCGGTTCAGCGCGAACACGGCTACGGCGTTCAAGTCGGGCAGCACGTTGCCGATGATGGCGCAGCCCTCGGTCGACGGGAACGAGTGCTTATAGAGTGTCTCCTTGTCGTTGTCGTTGTATTCGTCGAGAGGTATGAGGAGCACCGGCGAGTCGACCATCACCTTGGCCCTGTCGGTCGTCGCGTTTTTTAGCAAGTCGACGGTCTTGAAGGCGTCCCGGAGCTGTGCGGCTACAGAGATGCCGTTTTTCGAGGCGTATTTGTAAAAGTCCACTTCGGTGCGATCCGTGTCCTTTGGAAGAGCGAAGGCGAGCGAGCCAGCCGCCACCCTTAATGTCATTCTGTTTTGCATGGTCTTTTCGGTATTCATGTTGTAATCTTGACGGTGGTGGCCCTTACCAGTTGCCCACGTTGTCGTTTGGCGTCTCCGTGTCGCCTATTTTCAGTCCGGGGAATCTTCCGTTGGCGTTGGCTTCCTGCGTCAGCTCGTCCACGCTTGCCTTGTCGAGCCCGTCCAGATACTGCTTGTATGTGGCGCCACACTCCATCACGGGTATGGCATTCCCGCTTTTTCCCGGAAGCGTGGTGGCCGTGAGCGAGAACCGCTGGCCTTCCACGCCAGGCACGTCGGCGAGCGAGTCGGCGAGAAGTCCGCACCGCGCCAGCTCCTTGAAGCTCGCGGCGTAGACGCCATGCCTTGCCCTGTATTTCTCCTCGGCGGTGCGAATGGTCATCAGCCTTTCTTTCACCGCGCTTTCCCGTCTCGCCTTCTGCTTCTCAAAATACATTGGCGAGCCGATGCTTATAAGGCAAAGCAAGACTAAGATGAGGACGCATCCGCCGAGACAATACGTGTTGTTCACTTTCAATCTCATTTCTGTTTTTCTCTATTTGTAGGAAGAAGAGCTTTGGTGCAAAGTTACGAAAAAAATCACAAGAGCGGACTCAAAAGCCTTATTATGCTTGTCCAAAGCCTTTTCCTGAACGAGAAGCGCACATGCGCGGATATCTCGTCGAAGGTAGGGCTGAAGGCTTGGTCGTCGAGAAATATTTTCTTCATGCGCAAGGCCACGCCCTCGTCGAAGAAGAAGATGTTGGCCTCGAAATCGTGCTCAAAGCTACGGAAGTCAACGTTTGTGCTTCCGCACGTGCAGACGCTGTCGTCGCTGACGAGAAACTTTGAGTGGTTGAATCCCGCCTGGTAGAAATAGACCTTCACGCCGGCCTCTGCCACTTCGTGTATATAGCTTGTACTTGCCCATTCCACGATTCTTGAGTCGCTGTGCATGGGCACGATAAGCCTCACGTCGACGCCCGCGAGGGCCGCGGTGCGCATGGCGAATAGCACGGGCTCCGTGGGCAGGAAGTAAGGAGTCTCCATGTAGACATACCGCTTCGCCTCAAGCAATACGCGCACATAACCTTGCATGATGTCGGGCCAATGGGTTATGGGGCTGCTTGTCACCACCTGGGCGAGGCAGTTGTTGCTGACCGATGGGTCGAGTGGGGGGTAGTAGGCTCTGCTGGTGATGAGCGTGCGGTCCACGAAATACCAGTCCATGAGAAAGGCGCGTTGCAATCCGCAGACCGCTCCGCCGGTCACTCGCATGGCCGTGTCGCGCCAAGGTTGCGTACCCGTGCCTTTGACGTATCGCGTGGCTATGTTCATGCCGCCCACGAAACCCACCCGTCCGTCTATGACGATAATCTTTCGGTGGTTGCGATAGTTGGCCTTCGACGTGAACATGGGGAACTTCACTGGCATGAAAGGGTGGATGTCGATGCCGGCGTTGCGCATGCGCTCGTAGAAGGCGTTTTTCACGTTCAGGCATCCCACGTCGTCGTAAACCACCCGCACCTCCACGCCGTGCTCGGCCCTGTCTATCAAGGCGTCGGCAACGAGGTTGCCCAGTTCGTCGTCCTCGAAGATGTAGATGTCTATGTGTATGTGCTTCTTCGCCTGGCTTATCTCACGCAGCAGGCTGGGGAAGAACTCGTAGCCCGACGTGTATATCGTCACCTCGTTGTCCTTGAAGGGCAACGCCATGCTCTGGTTCTTGAAGAGCATCATCAGCGGTCGGTGGACTTCCGGCAGGCGGAGGCCTTTCTGCTCGATATACTCAAACATCGACCGCTTGGTGAGCTGGCTGAGCGACCTCTCGGAGATGAGCCTCTCCTTGCGCGTGTTTTGCCCGAAGAAGAAATAGAGCAGTATGCCCACGAAAGGCACCGCCCAAAGCACGAGGAGCCATGCCATGGTCTTTGAAGGTTGCCGGTTGTCCATCACGACCTTCAACATCACCACGATGTCTACCGCTACATAGGCGGCGTAGAAAGCCCAATAGATGTAATCCATTCCTCCCATTGTGCCACGGTCTTTTATTTTATGCCTATCAGCTTGTGGGTCTGAAGGCTGAGCCTCCACTGTGGGTGCTTGGTGATGTATTCCACGCAGTTCTTCATGATATAGGCGTTTTCGGTCTCCTCTCCGCAGTCGAGCGGTTGCAGATACATGAAGCTGGCGCTCACGCCATGATCGCAAGGCTCGTTCTTGCCATCGAACAACACCTTCAGCTCATCGCAATGTCTCACGCTGACACGCTCCTTGGGCGACACGGTCAGCCAGTCGAGGTTGGCCGGGGGCTCGTTGGTGCCGTTGCTCTCCATGGCAACCATGCCGAATCCCGCCTCGTGGATGGCGTCGATAAGGTCGGAGTCAACCTGCAGGGTTGGCTCTCCGCCGGTCAGCACCACCATGGGCTTGACTTCCGATTCGGGGCAGAGGGCTGTCATCCGCCTGGTTATCTCCTTGGCGGTCATGCTCTCGAACCTTGAGAAATCGGTGTCGCAAAACGGGCATTTCAGGTTGCAGCCGCTGAACCTCACGAACACGGCGGCGCGTCCGGTGTTGTGGCCCTCGCCCTGCAGCGAATAGAAGATGTCGTTGACGCGATAATTCCTCTCCATCTTTTATTTCTCGTAAATGGCCACGTTGCTTGCCGTCTCTGCCACCTTCGCCTTGTAGCAATGTGGTATCTCGTCGACAATCCACTTGGCTATGTTCTCTGCCGTGGGGTTGAAGCTGAGCACCTTGTTCAGGTCTTGGTGGTCGAGGCGACCGTGTATCTTCTGCTTTATGAGCGTGAAGTCGATCACCATGCCGTTGTTGTCGAGCTCTTCGGCCTTGCAGTAGACGGTGATTTGCCAGTTGTGGCCGTGCATGTTCTCGCATTTGCTGCCGTGGTCGAGAATGAGGTGGTGGCAGGCTGATATCTCAAACGATTTTTCTATGTAGTACATTTCTTTATGTTGTTATGTTGATTTATAATGTCATTTGTTTTTCTGTATATATGCCAGTTCGTTGAGGGCGAAGTCGCTGTTCTCGGGCTCCTTTAGCATCGTCGTGAGTATGGTTTTCGCCTCGTCGTATCTGCCGAGGCTCACGAGCAGGTAAGCCTTGCGCCGCCTTACGAAACTGATGAAGCTGTCGAGTTGCGTGTTGCTTGGTTCGTATTGTTCGTCGTCGTCGTCATCATCATCCCCGATGAAGTCGTTTCCTTGTAGATGGTCCAGCTCGTCGAGCAATATGTTTATGGCGTCGAGGGCCCTGAAGTCCTTGTTGTTGACCAGGCAGTTGACATACACCTTGGTGAACTTGCCTATGTCGAAAGGCGCGGTGGCCTGTATGTAGAAGCATGCCATCTCATATTGCCCGAGGGCCATGTGGCAGCATGCCACGAGATACGCTGTCTCCCATAATGAGTCGTGGCAGCCTCGGTCGCCCTGTGCCCACTTGTCTTCCAGCTCGTGGTAGGCGTCGGTCAGGTGGCCCAATGCCTCGTGGAAACGCCTTTGGGCATACAGGTGCTTGCCCATGTGGAAGTTCTTGGCTATGTGCGCGCTCTGCATGTTGGCGAGCGTCTTCTCCTCCTCGGTCATGTTTGCCTCGTCGCCGTTCTTGGCCTTGCTCATGGCCTCTTTCCATACGTAGTTGAAATGCGCCAGCCGGTCTTCCGAGGGCGTGAGGTCGTAGCCGAGCAGCACGCTCGTCATCTTCTTCTGTCGCTGCCATGAGTTGATGTCGGTATCGCTGTTCCGTGACGTCGGCGACACCGACAGCGTGACGCGATAGTAGAGCGTGTCCTTGGTCTGTCCGTCGGCCTCAAGGTCCATCACCAGGTGCCTTTCCTGTGACAGGTCGCGAGGGTCGTAAAAGTCGAGCTTGGCAAACGCCGACTTGCATTTGAACTTGCCGTCGTCGATGAGCATGGCGTGAACGTTCATGCCCAATATGTCATTGGTGTCGGAGATGGTCTTGGCCGTCTCGTTCTCGGTAATCGTCAGTCCGATGGGCACTATGGCGTTTAGCCCCAAGGTGGTGGCTATCACGTGCTTCAGGCTGAAAGGCTGGCTTGCCGACTCGTGCCATTCCGACCCTTTGGCTTGGTGGGTCAATTCTTGCTCGCGCATCAGCTCAATCTCGCTGTTCATTTCGGCCACCTTTTTCTCTTTGTCGCCTTTCCGGTCCTTGCCTATGTCATCAAGTTTCTTCGAGAAAGTGTTTTGCCAGCGGAAGGCCTCGCCCATGGCAAGTTGCAACGTTTGTCCTATGTCGTCTCGCGTGGCGTGAATGTCGCTTATGTAATGCACGTCCACGCTGCTCTCCTTGCTGTCCACGGTGTAGACTATGCGGCAATTGTCGGCGTTGAGGTTGCACAGGTTGCACACGGCGCGCACGTTCTCTATGCTGTCCATGCCGGCGTTGTAGAAATAGAGATAGCTCAGCGTGGCAAAATCCTGGCCTTTCCTTATGTCTATGCTGAAGTGGCCCCCTTGATATGCGAAGCGTAATGTGTGCACGTCCTTGTCGCTTGTCCATTCCGCGTTGACATTAAGTTGCTTCAAGGCCCGTTTTATCATGGCCTTGATGTCGCCTTGACGCGTCGTCCCCATGGCCTTTCTCAAGCCCAGAATCCTTAGCACTGCAAGGACGGTTACGGCTATGGCCATCAAGATGAAAGAAATGCTGGTTATGATGTCGGTTATTTGCATGGACTTCTCATTTGTAATGTGCAAAGGTAGCAAATATAGTTAATAATGCGCATGAATTTATACATTATTATATTGGCGTCGCCAACAAAGGCATTACAAGGGGCCGCCCCTGCAAAGCATACGAAGTATATCAAAATATTCAACAAATGGTCGTCTGGGAATCGATTTTTTTCAACCAAGTTGTCTCTTGGCTGGAAATAACGCGATTATGGGCCGTTTTGGTAAATTGCTGACTATTAGGCGATTGCGTTTTTAGCGGTTTTTCGGAGTTGCAAATTCACTAAAATGGCGTCGCCGTTACACTGTAATCGCGTCGCCATTACGGTGCAATCGCGTTGCGATTACGGTGTAACGGCGACGCGATTGCACCGTAACGGCAAACAAAAATGGCCGAAAAGCCCCCGACGGTGTTGTAAAAGAGCCGAAGGCTACCCTTTTCCCTCTCTATTTGCCCCTGTTTCCAAGTGTTAAATTTTGGCAATAATATTTTACATTTCAACGTGGGTGGCTATTGCCGGTATTTAACCCAAATCGACATTAGAAAAAGCTTTTGCTTTCCTTGAGAATGTCAGCTACTTTAGATTTTAGCATATCAAAAACAAGTAGCGAAAAGGGCTGGATTCCGCGCTTGGGAATCCAGCCCTTTTCGTAATGTCGGCCTCCAGTCGGTAAGTCGCCGGTGCCTTTATTGGTTATATGAAGATGTTGTTGCCGAGCTTCTTGGCGAGCAGGTTGCGTATCTGCTGCATGTCCTTGAACTCTTCCATCAGCTTCTTCAGCTTGTCCATGTCGCCTGCCACTTTCATCATTTGCGCCTGTAGCTCCTTCAGGTGCTTTTCCACGTAGCTCATGCGGAAGTCGAGAAGCAAGTGCTCTGTTTGCCCCCTGAGCGCGTCTGTCTTGTTGGCCTCTTGCTGTTTCCGTGCCTCCTCGTTCATGGCTTCCTCCTCGTCTTTCGGCTGTGTCACGTGGTAGTCGTCGACCGACAGCTCCGTCGCCACTCGGCAGATGTCGATGTCGTCGTGGTGCAGGAAATAAGGCTCGGCCTTCCATTGAGCGTCGGCGCTTTTCTCCGCCGCCTCGTGCAATATGCGGTTGTACAGCTCGTTGCTGAAGTTGAGGTGGTCTTGCGCCAGACTGTATTCCACCACCTGCGCTATCGTGAGGTTATGGCAAACGCCATTGTCGTCTTCCACATTATTATATATGACGTGTTCGCCATGCTTCACGATGAGCCTGACGATGAGCGACGATGCCTTGCCCTTGTCGTCGACCACGTGCTCCTCCGCGCTCTGCGCGTCGGCCTTGGGCTGCGGCGTGGCGTATGGGCTCTTGCTCCTGATGTAAGTGTTCATCCTGCTGATGAGCGTGGCCTCCGCCATGCCTATGCGTTGTGAGCAGTCATGGATATAAGTGTCGCGCAAGATGGGGTCTTGTATCATGGATATGCTCTCCACGATGGAGTTGATGCCGTCGGCGCGTTTCTTCGGGTCAGTCTCGCCCTTGAGCAGAAGCGAGGTCTTGAACTGTATGAAGTCTTCCTGGTTGTCGTCGATATACTTTCGGAAATCCTCGGCTGTGTGGTTCCTCGCAAACTCGTCGGGGTCTTGCCCTCCAGGCAGCAGCAGCACCCTTAGGCTCATGCCCTCGGAAAGCAGCATATCGGTGCCTCGCAGGGCCGCGTGTATGCCAGCCGCGTCGCCGTCGTAGATAAGCGTGATGTTGGCCGTGAAGCGGTGGAGCATGTGTATCTGGTGCAGGCTCAAGGCTGTGCCTGAGTTGGCCACCACGTTCTCGATGCCACACTGGTGCATGGATATCACGTCGGCCTGACCCTCAACCATGAACACCCTGTCTTCCTTGGCTATGGCTCGCTTGGCCTGCCATATGCCGTACAGCTCATGGTCCTTGTGGAAGACCTCGGAGTCGGGAGAGTTGACATATTTCTGGTTCACGCCCTTCGTGCGCTTGTCGAGCACGCGCGCCGTGAAGCCCACCACCTTGCCGCTCACGCCTGTCCAGGGAAACACCACGCGGCCGGCATAGCGGTCGATGAGCTCGTTGCGCTCGGTCTTATAGCACAGGCCGGTTGACACCAAGAACTCCTCCTTGTAGCCTTTCTGCTTGGCAGCCGTGGCAAGCAAGAAGCGGTCGGGCAGGTCGTAGCCGAGGTTGAACTTCTTGATGATGTCATCGCGGAAGCCGCGTGAGCGGAAGTATTGCAAGCCTATGGCCTTGCCGTCGGGATGGTTGTGGAGAAGATCCTCGAAATAGTGTTCCGCCCATTCGTTGACGATGAACATCGACTCGCGCTTCGACTGCTCTTCCTTTTCCTCGTTGGTCAGCTCGCGCTCCCTTATCTCTATGTGATATTTCTTGGCGAGCCACCTTAAGGCCTCTGGATAGGTGAGCTGCTCGTGCTCCATGATAAACGTCACGGCGTTGCCGCCCTTGCCGCAGCCGAAGCAGTGGCAGGTGCCTCGGGCTGGGGAGACATAGAACGACGGGGTCTTCTCGTTGTGGAAGGGGCACAGGCCCTTGTAGTTGGCACCCGACTTCTTCAGCGTGACAAACTCCGACACGACATCCACGATGTTGGCCGCGTCCTTGATTTTCTCAACAGTCTGCCTGTCTATCATTTCCTGTTCGAGTAGCTTTATTTTATGACCCTTGCGTAGTCGTCCTTGCGAGGCTTGGCCGCGTGAGGCTCGCCGTTGGGATAGCCCAAGGCCAGCGATCCCACGCCCATGAGGCCCTCGGGCAGGTGCCACGACTTCATCAGCTCTTTCACCTCATCGTAGTCGACCATCTTGTCGACGCGGTTTATCCAGCAAGAGCCGAGGCCGATGGAGTGGGCGGCAAGCATCATGGAGCCGAGCACGAGACTGCCGTCTTTCACGTTGTTGGGGTTGCCAGCAGGCGCGAAGACATACACTTGCGTTGGCGCGCCATAGAAAGGGTCAGACTTGGCGCCCATTATCTCCGCGTTGATTCCCGACAGGATGGCCTTCTGCCGCTCGTCTTGCACGGCCACGATAAACGGGTCTTGGGTGCCCATGCCCGTGGGAGCCCACGTGCCGGCCTCGAGCACGGTGTTTAGTTCCGCGTCGCTGACCTGTTCCTTCTTGAAGCGGCGAATGCTTCGGCGCTCCTTGATAGCCTTTAAAACTTCGTTTTCCATTGTCTTATCGCGTTAGTTTATTTAATGTCCTTCACGTAAATGCGATGCCGCCTTATCTCCTCCGACTCCAGGTATTGCCATTGCGAGAGCACGCCCTTGTTGGTCTCCATCTGCGGCCCTGTCACGGCGTACTTGAAACCGTAACGCCGGTACCATGATATGAGGTCGTTGAAGATGATGGCGTTGGCGCCTTTCACGCGATACTCTGGCAGCACGCCGATGAGCAGCAGGTCAACCGTAGGCGTCTTGTGCCATTTCATGACCTTCAGCAGATGCCACCAGCCGAAAGGCAGGAGATGGCCGTTGCGGGTGTGGCGCAGGGCCTCGGAGAAAGAAGGGAAGGAGACGCCGAAGCCCACCATCTTGTCGTCCTTCTCGGTGTCGACCACGCAGGTCACGAGGTTGAGGTCGGCGAGTTTTATGTAATTGTTTGTAATCGTGTCAATCTGCTCTGTCGAGAGTTGCGAGTATCCGTACAGGTTGCCGTAAGTGATGTTGAGAATGTTGAAAAGCTCGCGCGCCTTGCCGCCCTTGGTCATCTCGCGGTGGCTGAACTTGCGCTCCTCAAGGTGATAGCGCGTCTTGATGAGCTTTGCCGTCCGGGCGAATTTCTCGGGCGTCACCTCCGGCACCTTTATGCGATATTCCACATAGTCGTTGTCCTTCCTGTAGCCGAGGCGGTCCATGTGCTTAGGGTAATAAGGGTAGTTGTAGTTGACATACATGCTTGACAGCTCGTCGAAGCCATCCACCAGCATGCCCTCGCGATCCATGTCCTCGAAGCCGAAAGGTCCGGCAATCTCGGTCATGCCCTTGCCTTTTCCCCATTTCTCCACCGCGAGCAAGAGGGCTTCAGAGACCTTGGGGTCATCCACGAAGTCGAACCAGCCGAAGCGCGCCATCTCGCGCTTCCAATAATCGTTGGCGCGATGGTTTATTATGGCTGCCACACGGCCCACGACCTTGCCGTCGTTATAGGCAAGGAAGCATTGAGCCTCGCAAAACTCGAACGCGGGGTTGGAGCCGGGCTTCAGCGTCAGCTTCTCGGCAAGGTAGAGGTATGGCACGGCGTATGGGCTGTCGCGATAAAGGTCGTAAAAGAAATCGACGAAAGCCTTGCGTTGCTTGCTTGTCGTCACTTCGACGACTTGAATGTCGGAACGTGAGCTCATTTCGTGGCCTATTTTATAAAACCTTGGTTTCTAAGGGCCTTCATCAGTCCTTCCGACATGGCCTCGTTGTCCTTGCGGGTATATCTCAGGTCGGTGAAGACCTGCGCCAATGTCTCCTTGTGGTTTATTTCCACGAAATGCTTGTTCTCGGCCAACGACTCTTTATAGGAGTAGAACTTGTCTATCCTCTCCGGAGTGTAGTCGTCGTAGGTCTCCTCATGCATTATCGCCTCCACGGGCAGACGGTCGCTTTGGGCAGGGTCCTCATCGGGCCAGCCGAGCGTGATGGTCGCCACGGGGAAGGTGAGCCTTGGCAATTTAAGCGTGTCGATGATGAGTTGTGGAAGATATACCGTAGTGCCAAGGAAGCATGTGCCCAACCCCTTTTCCTCCGCGATATTGCAGAAGGTCTGGCAGAAGAGCAGCGTGTCGGTGGCGGCGTTGATGAAACTAAGGAAATTGTCGTAGCCTGGGTCGGCCTTGCGGTCTTCCGCCCAAAGGGTGGTGCGGCGGAAGTCGGCGCAGAAAGTGAGCACCACAGGCGCGCCTGTCACCATGGGCTGGTTGAAATGGGCAGGGGCGAGCTTCGCCTTCATCTCCTCGTCGCGCGTCACGACAACGCTATATAGCTGGAGGTTGCCCATGGTTGGCGTGCGCTCAGCGTCTTTAAGCAGGCTTGTCAATAATTGTGAAGACACCTCACGGCTTGAATATTTCCTTATGCTCTTACGATTGTTCAAACTATCCATATTACCTTTTTACTGTTCCCTTTTGAACGTATTTATGCAAAGTTATGGAAAATTATCTGAAAAAAACGGTTCTTTTAGCGAGTTTTATATAGAATGTGGAAAATAAAAGTTATTTTTGCACATTGATAACTCGTGCGGAACGAGAACATTACAAAAACAAGCTTGTATAAGTTTCATGGATTTACAACAATCGGATAAGGAAATCAAGGCCCAGTCGGCGACATCGTCGGATGGTTCCGTTTGGGCCAATGGCGACTACGTGCGTCAGCAGGTGATAGAGGATCGCCCCGACGAGCTCGACTGCGACGTCGTGCGCTTTCAGAACAATAAAGATAAATGGGTGGCCTTCGTGGGACTTCTCGACGGTCGGCCTTACGAGATTTTCACGGGTCTGCAAGACGATGATGAGGGCATTGTGCTGCCCAAGACCGTGGTGAAAGGAAAGATAATCAGGCAGACCAACCCTGACGGCACTCATCGCTACGACTTCCAGTTTGAAAACCGGCGTGGCTACAAGACCACGGTGGAGGGGCTGTCGGGCAAGTTCAACCCAGAGTATTGGAACTATGCCAAGCTCATATCCGGGGTGTTGCGTTACGGAATGCCTATCGACCATGTGGTGAAGCTCGTTAGCTCGTTGTCGCTCAACGACGACAACATCAACACGTGGAAGAACGGCGTGGTGAGGGCATTGAAGAAATACGTGACAGAATAGACAAGGAGAATCATGTTCCACAAGTCATTTTTCACGCTTTGTTTGCTGTTCCTTGTCTCGCTGACGCTTAACGCCGCACTGAGACGATTCACGGTCGTGATCGACGCCGGACACGGCGGCAACGACTGTGGCGCGAAGGGATTGATATCTTACGAGAAAAACCTCACGCTGCGCTACGCCCTTGCCTTGGGCAGCGCCATAGAGAAGAACTTTGACGACGTGCGCGTGGTCTATACCCGACGCACCGATGTCTTCATACCGCTGCACGAGCGTGCCGACATAGCCAACCGCAACAAGGCCGACCTCTTCATGTCGGTTCACATCAACGCCCTTGCCGGCGGAAGGATAAGCCACGGGTTCCAGAGCTACACGCTTGGCACGGGAGAGCGCACTGGCACGAAAGGGCTCAAGGAAAACCTTGAGGTGGCAAAACGAGAGAACTCGGTGATTTTCCTGGAGAAAGACTACAAGACCCGGTACAAGGGGTTGCAGAACTCTGCCGAGGGCGACATCATGTTCGAGCTCATAGCCGACAAGAACCGTGAGCGCAGCGTGGAGCTGTCGCGCATGCTGCAGACGGAGGTTTGCCGCGCCACGGGAAGGGAAAATGGCGGCGCTCACCAGAACAACCTCGCGGTGTTGCGCTTGACCTCCATGCCTGCCGTGTTGCTGGAGCTTGGCTTCATCACCACGCCCGATGAGGAAAACTACTTGAACACCGATGCCGCCCTTGACGCTTACACGAGGGGCATTGTCAACGCCTTCCGGATTTACAAGCAGCGTTATGGCTTCACGGGAACGCAAATACCGTTCAACGACAATGGCGACGACGGTTCCTCGGCATACATGTCTGCCAACATTGCCGCGAGCGACGATGGCGACAAGGCGGCGAAAGCCACCACGAGAGCGACAAGGCAAACCGTGGAGCGCAAGCGCGAGAACGCGCAAGCGCAGAGGCAGCCGGCTTCGCGAGAGGAAACCAAGAAAACGGCGCGCGCGCGCCAGGCCGACAAGGACGCGCCCGTGTTCAAGATACAGATATTCGCAGGAAAGCAGAAGCTCAGCGATGGCAGCCAGTTCTTCAAGGGACTGAAAGGTTGCGAGAACTTCGCGGATGGCGACAAGCTGAGATACACCTATGGTGCCTCGACCAACTACAATGAGATAAAGAGGCTGCGCGGCACCATTCTCGACAAGTTTCCCGATTGCTTCATTATCGCCATGAAAAACGGCAAGGCGGTAGACGTGAACGGAGCCATAAGGGAGTTTCTTGAAAGCAAGAAAAAGAAATAACAACAACGACATAACACGATAAACATGAAGTTTTTTACTAAAGAAGTCAAGATCGCCACAGTGGCTATCGTGGGTATTGTGGTGCTCTTCTTTGGACTCCATTTCCTAAAAGGCATGCCAGTGTTCTCCACTGACAACGTGTATTACGCCTCGTTTAAGGATGTGAATGGTCTCTCGGCGTCAACCCCCATCTATGCCGACGGCTATCAGGTGGGCAACGTGAAATCGATAATCTACAACTATCAGAAGAGCGGCAACGTGCTCGTGGAGTTCCAGGTAGACAACGACTTGCGCGTGCCGAAGGGATCCACGGCTGAGATAGAAAGCGACATGATGGGCAATATCAAGATGAACATCCTGCTTGCCAATAACCCTCGTGAAAGGGTGGAGCCGGGCGACACCATACAAGGCAACATGAACGCCGGACTGATGGGCTCGGTGCAACAGCTCGTGCCCACCATCGCCGCCATGCTGCCAAAGATAGACAGCATCTTGGCAAGCGTGAACATGCTGCTTGCCGACCCGGCCATCAAGGCGTCGTTGCACAACATGGAAACGATGTCGGCAAACCTCGCCGTGACTTCAGCGGGCCTCAACACCCTCGTGGCACAGGCAAACAGCAAGGTGCCAGGACTGCTGGCCAAGGCCGACTACGCCATGGGTAAGGCTGGCTCCACACTCAACAATACCGACAAGCTCACGGCAAGTCTCGCGCAGCTCGACATCGCGACGACCATGGCAAAGGTGGATCGCACTCTCGACAACGTGGAGAGCGTGACAAGGCAGCTCAATTCGCCTAACGGGACACTGGGACTCCTCATGAACGACCAGGAGCTTTACCGCAACCTGAACGGCACGATGCGCTCGGCCGACTCATTGCTTATCGACCTCAAGGCGCACCCGAAACGTTATGTCCACTTCTCCTTGTTCGGAAAGAAAGACAAGTAGAGCCCACACGAGATTTTATATTACGTTAACAAGCACGCTTTGGCAACCCTTAATATCATAATTCATAAGAAGTTATAAATCGGTAACAGGCGAGAATGATGGAATTGGGGGGTTGCAGCGTATTGATTTTTTGTGTAGCTTTGCATTTGCGTTTCGATAATGAGGCGTTTCGATGGCAGACAATCTACATCTCTGAGACAGCAAAATGACAGCAAAAATTGATTCCCGGTGGCAGAAAGCCTTGCAGCTCATTCAGCAGAATGTAACCGGGCAAATATATGACACGTGGTTCAAGCCAATCGTCTTTGAGCACTTCGATGAGGCTCAAAGGATGATTCTTGTTCAGGTGCCAAGCCCCTTTGTCTACGAGTATCTTGAGGAGAACTTCGTGGACCTTCTTACCAAGGTGCTCTATGAGTGCTTCGGTCCCAAGATTCATTTGTCTTATCGTGTCGTCGTGGATCGTGAGCGCAAGGACAAGGGCGGCACGGAGACCGTTTGGTCGGAGCCTGCCAATGGCGTGAAGCCAAAGCCGGTGCAGAGGGCAAACCAAAGCCCGACGCCTCTCGACGCGGCACAGCCGCAGGCACTGGACCCACAGCTGAACCCGCATCTCACATTCTCTAATTATATAGAGGGCGACAGTAACAAGTTGTCGCGCTCGGTGGGATTGTCTATCGCGGAACATCCAGGCACGATGCAGTTTAACCCGATGTTCGTCTATGGCCCGTCGGGTTGCGGAAAGACGCACCTCGTCAACGCCATAGGCATGCGCTCAAAGGAACTCTACCCGCAAAAGCGAGTGCTTTACATCTCGGCGCGATTGTTTCAGGTGCAGTATAGTAATGCCGTGCTTCAAAACTCGGTAAACTCTTTTATTGCATTCTACCAGACCATCGACATGCTTATCGTGGACGACATCCAGGAATGGATGGGAAAGACAGGCACGCTCAACACCTTCTTCCACATATTCAACAACCTCTTCCGCAATGGCAAGCGCATCATCCTCGCCTCCGACCGTCCTCCGGTAGACCTCAAGGACATGCCCGACCGATTGCTCACGCGTTTCTCTTGCGGACTTATTGCGGAACTTGAGAAGCCCAATCGCAAGCTCTGCGTGGACATCCTTGAGAACAAGATCAAGCGCGACGGATTGAAGATTCCACGTGATGTCATAGAGCTTATTGCCGAGACAGCGAGTGGCAGCGTGCGCGACTTGCAAGGCGTCATCAACTCATTGATGGCCTATTCCATCGTTTACAATTGCAACATCGACATGCGCCTGGCAGAGCGAGTGGTGAAGCGCGCCGTGAAGATTGACGACCGCCCGCTTACCGTGGACGATATCCTTGAGAAGGTTTGCCAGCATTATAATGTCACCACCACGCAAATCAACTCGAAGAGCCGTAAGCGTGATTATGTGGTGGCGCGCCAAGTGTCGATGTATCTCGCGCAGAAATACACCAAGATGCCCGCGAGCCGCATTGGCAAGCTTGTTGGCAACCGCGACCATTCCACGGTTATCCACTCATGCTCGCAAGTGGAGAAACGCATGCAGGTCGACAAGGCCTTCTCGGCTGAGCTTGTAAGCATTGAGACATCATTCAGGTTGAAGAAATGATTTCTTTCTTTTGAAGAATTGGCATTAGGGCGACTTAGCGGTCGCCTTTTTATTTGCTGTTTTACGATTATTAACGAAGAAAAATTGGTTTGTTGTCGCTTTTGGGTTAAATTTGCGACATAAACAATTTATCCATGAAACAAACCTACGATCTAAAGCCTACTGATAGCCATTGGTGGGGAGAGCCAGTGTTGCAAGAGGGAATAGACTTGCCGTTTACCGTGGAGGAATATGCTGACGGGACACAAGAGAAATTCCCCATGTCTCTTGTGTGCCAAATCAATTGTGCGGATTTTATACAAGGCAACCCAGATAATAGTCTTGCCCATATGCTTCCAGACAAGGGCATCATCTCCTTTTTCGCCAATGTGGATTATTTCTTAGGAGACATGGACGCGACAGGGGAAGGAATGGGCGAATGGTCTGCCAATTCTTTTCGGGTGTTGTATAGTCGTGACATGGACAGGCTGCGCACGCATAAAATCGTGGACGAGGAAGGTCGCGATTGTGCCATACCAGCAGAGCCGCTCCACGTTCCCCAAGACGAAGTGGAGGAAAGCCGAGTGTTGTCGCAGCCTACTTGTTTTGTAGATGAAATAGAGAATTATTACCCAGGCTATATCACATTGCTGCAACTCGACAGCAGCGACCGCCACGGGTTGAGGTTTTATGATGGAGGTTGCCTTTTCTTCTTTATTTCCCCAGAAGACTTGCGAGAGAAGAAATTCGAGAAAGCAGAGTGTGCCATGTTTTCAATGTGATACCCTCAAACGGAAATGGTATGTGGTTGAAGTTCACGTTGGTGCTTGGCATCTGCCCTATGGCTGTCTTCTTGGATAAGGCCTTGCTATGGGGGTGGGTGATACTGTGTTTGCTCTTTTACGTGGGTGCGGGCTTGTTGGCCTTGTATCTTGTCGGCCTGTTGTTGATGTTGCTTTTTTCATCGCTGGCCGGTTTGTTCTCAAAGATGTTTGCCGTGTTGTCATTCCCTTTGACGATGTCCAACATGCTTCAACGTTACTTGGCTAAGCCTTGGCTGCCTTTTTGCAAGACAAACAAAGGCACGGACATAAGTAAAGTGAAGGCGAGGAGAAATTCGGAAAATGCGGGAATGATACTCTACGTGTTTTTTTTCCCGTTGCGTTTTCTCAATGCCGTATGCTATAACCTCTTAATCCATGTGCCGTTTGAAATGTTCAACTATCTCATGGAAGTGGTGGCTCCCGAAAGCCGCAAGGAGGGTCATGGCAACTTCCTTGTCTGGCTTCTGACGTTCCCGTGGCGCTTGTTGAAATATCCTGTGTGGCATGGTAGCTTAACTATAGTGGAGAGCCTTGCCTACACCTTAGCGGAAACGTTCTTGCCGACGCTAACCCTCTTCCATGGCACGTCAGAGGAGGCTGCTGAAATAATAGTGTCAAGCCCCGACAGGTATATTGACAACAAATGCCGCGACAAGGGTATTTGGCGTGTAGGCAAAGGCAATTTCGCTGGTGACGGTATCTATTTCGCGCCCAAACGCGCTACGGCGGAACATTACTCAGGCAATGGCACAATCATCGTGTGCCGTGTCACCCTTGGCAGGACATTAGACTTGGGATTTGCCCCATGCCGTGTCTATAAGGCTTGCGGAATGGCCGATGCGCACATGGCCACGGAATGGGGATTGAAGAATGGCTATACCACGGGAGAATGGTGGCGGTCGGATGCAGGATGGTGGGAATACTGTATGTACGACTGGCAGAATCGCTATAATTATTCGTGGCGCATTCGCCCCCTGTATGTTGTCAGGGTCTGCGACAACCACATACAGCGCATACCGGGAGGAATGAGCCATTGGCTTTTCCGCAGGATGGTAATAAAAGATATCAAGGAGACACTAAAAAGACATTATAATATATAAAAGTCATGGATTATGGGAATATTTGACATCTTCAAGAGTAAGGGAGATACCAAGAAGACCCTCTCAAACAAAAAGGCAAAGGCCAACCAATACTATGCCAAGGGCATGGAATTGGTAGACCTTGCCAATAACTCGAAAAACGAGGACGAGGAGAACAAGTATGAGCAACGCGCTTATAACTATTTTTGCGCGGCTGTGGATGCTGGCTACCCTGACCCCATTCCCGAATTGGCTTATATCATCAAGTATACGCCTGGCGTGCCGGAAGACAAGGAAATGGTGGCGAGCGTGTTGCAAGATGCAGTGAAGACAGACCGTGATTATCGGGTGTATTGTGAACTTGCCGATTGCTATGACGAAGGCTATGGGGTGGAGGCTGACTTTGAGAAGGCTTTCCACTGGTATGATGTTGCCAACGACAAAGGCTCGATAGAGGCGACTTTCATGTTGGCAAAATACTATTGGTACGGGATGGGATGCTCCAAAGACCGCGAAAAGGCCGCGTGCTTATTGAAAGAGGCCATCTATTATAGCGATAAGGTAGCTTCCGATGACGAGAGGCAGGTATTCGTGAAAATAGTGGATAAATATATCAATGACAATCCCGATGTTGCCGAGGCGGTAGACCGATACATGGCGGAGATAGATGAAGATTATGTCAGCGACGAGGAGGAAGACTGGGAAATTCCTTATTCACGACAATAACATTATTAGTTAAGACGACTATGGGCAAGATAACGATTTTTGTCAGCAGTACATTCAAGGACATGGACGCAGAGCGTGACATGATGGAGAACTATGTGAAGCCAGAGATCAAGAAACGCTTGGCTGCGCATAACATCATGAAGGATGTTGACATAGTGGATTTGCGGTGGGGAGTGAACACCCAGGACTTGCCTGAAGAAGAACGTGAGAGCAAAGTCCTCAAGCAGTGTCTTGATGGCATCCGTATGTCGAGACCGTATTTTGTAGCTTTCATTGGTGATAGATATGGATGGATACCTCCTCTAAGCAAATGGCGTAAAGTGGCAGGAGAACTTTCTGGAGAGGAGTCTGATAAGATGGGCGATGAGCTTGTAGAGGCCAAAAGCGTGACGGAGCTTGAAATCCTGTTTGGCGCATTGAAAGATCGGAAGAACCTGTCAAACAGTTTCTTCATGTTCCGCGATTCGAGAGTCTACGACACCATGAAGCCCGAGGATTTGAGGCGTTATAGTGACGCTGACTCGAAACAGCGTGAGCGATTGGCGGAACTGCGCAAGAAAATACTCGCAGCCTATCAAGGCACAGGGTTGGAACATAATCTCATGCAGTATTCTTGCCAATATGATGGCAGGATGGTTATCGGCGAGAACGAGTTTCTTGAACTGGTAAACATCCTCGTGCGGTCTATTGTCTCCAACGAAATGGATAATGCCCTAAACTCTACCGACTTGGACAGTCTCATAGGTGCGGAGCTCGACCTCATCCAAGAGCGAAACGCCTATTTTGTGGGGCGTGAGGAGATGATGGCATCGCTCGTTGAACATATATACACAAGCGGAGGCCCCGTCTCCATTGAGGCAATGGCAGGAAAGGGAAAAACGTCTGTTGCGGCAGCTTTATACAAAAGGTTGAAAGACGATGGCAGGTGTCTGCCGCTTGTCCATATGGCTGAGCGGTTAGGCCCTATGTCGCAAGCCGTCGTGATGCTGAAGAAGTGGTTGTGGCAATTGGGCGATAAGGCCGTGGCAAGCTATGCCATGAACATGGAGGCCGACATGTTGCCGCTTTTCTTGAGTCTTGACATGAGTCTTGAGGAGTATGAAGACAGGAAGGTGGTGCTGATAATAAACAACGCCCACCGTCTGGAAGGATTAGAGGAACTACTCTCCATTGACAGGCTATATGAGCGGTTTGTCGTGGTTCTCACTTGCGATACCGAAAACAACTTCGATGATTTCTGTCCTGACTTCACGCACGTTTCCCTCCCGGAAATCAGTGAGGAAGAAGCCCTTGAGTTGGTAGACAAGTATATGCATTGCCACAGCAAGTCGCTGCCCAAGGCGGTGAAAGATTGCATTGCCGCAAAGGTGTGTGGCGAAAGAGCCGCCATGACCGATCCTCTATGGACCGTTGTCCTGCTCAACCATTTGGTCAACTTTGACGAGGACGACTTTGAGGAGTTGCGCAATGTCGACAGTAATGATGACGCTGACCAAATTACACGGTTCCTCATAAGAACAGTCAGTTCGATACCAGTGGATTTTATGAGCGAGTTCAGTTGGCTGATGAATTCTTTTGGGCGAGACGACGGGGATAATCCGGTGGGAGAACTGTTGGCAGAGTCTTGCGAGGGTGTCAGCTTCGAGATCTTCCAAGAAAAATATCCCAAGATGCAATTGTCGAGGGTGGATTATCTTGCCATTTTGCGCGAGTTCGAACCTTTGCTTTACATCGATTTCTGTTCAGACATGGTGTTTTTCAGGTACATGGAGATACTGAACGACGCGCCTGAGCGGTTGGAGCTTCAGCCTTGCTCAAACAAGAGCTTGCTTTTGTCGGTATTGGAAAAATATGTTTACCTTACATCGCTTGCCGATTTCTTAGAGGCTGAAAAAGACAATTCCAGTGCGGACCTGCTTTTCGCCTCCGTGGTTTGCCGTTCCGAGGCAGAGTCTCTTTTTAGAGGTTTAGACAGGCAAGCGATGTTGGCATTGACCAAAAAAGTTTCGTGCCCAATTGGTGAAGGATTCAGGCAAATCATTGAGAGAAGTTCGGAAAGCCTGGAAAAGCCTTTCCGTGTCGCAGTTGATAATTACCATGAAGAAGACAATTGGGAAAACAAATTCCTCCTCCAATTCGCATATTACATCTGGTGCAGCAATTTAGAATACTATAAGGAGAACATGTCAAGGGGAGGGCTTGACGAGAAGAAGGTCAAGACACTTGTTTATCACCTCAATGCCCTTGACCACGCCACTCGTGTTATAGAGGGCTTGACAGAGAGAAATTTCATCAGTTATGTCGCCGAGAGCCTGTTCTTCAGTTGCAAGGAGTTCTACTTCAAGAACCTTGCTGGTCAGTTGGGTTTTGAATACAACAGATGCCTGATCCAGCAGACGGTGACTTACGGCATATTGCGAAAGGCCAATCCGCTTGACAGTGAGCTGTGCCGGAGGTATGCCGTAGCCTTGGACGATTCTGTCTCAGTGATGGATAAGGGTGCGTTGAAACGCAGCGACATGGCGGTTGAACTGTTTCGCGAGTTGTATCAATACGCCAAGACGGAATCATCGTTGTATGATTATCTTGATGCTTGTTGTGGCAATCTGACATACCTAAACAGGGCAGGAAGGAACGAGGAAACTTTGGAGAGGGCTGGCGGCATACATTCTTTTCTTGAAAGCGTCAAGGACAAGTCGGACGTAGTGAGATATTATGGCATACTGTTTGACTATTGCGGCGAAGCACTTGCCGCAATGAAAAGATACGAGGAGGCGATTGCTGCTTACCAGAGTGCTTACGATTATTTCCTGGATGAGTGGCAGTCGAAGCCGGACGACCCCGCTACGGTACACTCTCTTTGCATGAACCTTGAAAAGCAGATCGCCCTGCTGTTGCATTTGGGTCAGATGCCAGATAACGAGTTGGATGCTTTCGTTTCGTTGGCCGCGTCCGCCCTGCGGAAAAATGGCAACGATGCCTTTGCGTTGGCCCACTTGGCAATGGGCAAGGAATGGGAATTGTATCTGGCTTATAAGAGGGGTGACAGGAAGACTATTGGGGAACTGGCCGAGCCTGTTATCCGTTTCTTGACAAAGACGGTTATGGACGGAGCGCCTTATACCATTGTCAAAACCCACTGCCTTGCGGAGATGGTCAACGGTCTTGCTCAGCAAGGCAAGAAAGACCTTTCAGAGAAGTTGTATGGGCTCTATTCGGAGATGGCCAAGGAAATCGTTGGCCACAGGTTAGCCCCGGACGATTATTTTTTCCAACACTGATACATGACATATGAAACGTCAATTTGACAAGATAATTTCAAAAGGCACCGGAAGTCAACTCTTGTGGCTGACGGTGTTGTGCGCATTGTTGTTTTGCCTGTTTTTCGCCATTGGCACTGTCGTTTATGGCGACTTGCCGTGGCAGGAGGTGACGGCTCTTCTTCTCGATCCTGGATGTTTCGGTGGAGAAGGCCATCATGATGTTTTCAGGTTGCTGATTGCTCTGGCGGGATGCTTCACCTTCTCGGCCTTGTTGGTGTCCGTGTTCAGCAATATTATTGACAACCTCAGCGACGACTGGCATAAGGGAAATGTGCGTTACCGTTGCCATGACCACATTGTCATCTTGGGGGCGCACAGGCATTTGCTCTCAATGCTACGTGAGGCTAATAGATTGCCGGATGGCAACATCGTCATAATGACAAGCGGTGACGTTGAACAACTTCGTGGCGAAATTGCCATGCAAGGCCTTGACAAACATGTTGTTGACAGGATAATCTTATACAATGGCAGACGCGATATTGAACAGGACGTACGGTCCATTTACCCGCAAAAGGCGAAAATGGTTTATGTCTTGGGTGAAGACAACGAGAAAAATCACGATTCATTGTCCTTGCGTTGTTTGGAACTTCTGAAAAAGGAGAGTTCTGCCATGAAGGGCAAACTGCCGGTATATGTGTTGTTGACAGATTATACCACCATGGAGGTTATCTCACGCCATACAGCCACTGGTCTGGAAGACAACCTTCATGTGGATTTTGTCAATGCTCATGAATATCAGGCGGAACAATTTTTCGCCTATTCCGATTTCCTGCCTGTCATCAAGCGAGACGAGAAGCGGACGTTGAACCTTGTCGTAATCGGCATATCAGACATGACTCGCGCCATTGCCTCCACGATTGCCAATATAGCCCATTACCCTAACTTCTCCGTTTGCGGCGGCAGGACAAGGATAAGCGTTGTCGCGGAAAACATGGTGGGGTGGGCGAGCGACTTCATCGCTTCCTATGAAGGTTTGTTCAGGCTTTCGAGATGGACTTTGATGGATGCCAATGGATGCGTTATGGCTTCCCATGTTCCCGATGAGGCTGATGGTGACTATCTTGACGTAGAATGGTGTTTTGTAGACGGCACGGCAACGTGCAGCGTATTGGGCAACTTGATTGGCGACGCGGAGTATTCGCGAATTGTCGTCAGCGAGGAAAATGACGAGAAGTCATTACGCACGCTCCTTCACTTGCCAGCAAGGTTCCATAATGTCAAGAAGGTGATTTATCAAGAGCAATGCGCAGACTTGTTGAAGTTAGCGAGGCAAACAGGCAAATACGGAATGATAGCGTCGTTTGGCTCAGGAGTGGGCAAGGCTGATGCCATGTTCTTCAACCGCATGGGTTATGGTAAGGTCGTCAACCGGTTCTATGACCTGCAATACAACAAGCCGCAGGCACAAGATGCCGAGAGCGCATGGTACAAGATACCGGAGGCGCACAAGTTATCGAGTATATATTGCGCAATGGCATTGCCTCTCCGTTTGGAGTGCATATCCGCCGATGATGATGTCATGGCTGTTTGTGAGGTTGAGCACAGGCGTTGGATGATGTCGTGCCTCCTGATGGGTTATATGCCGTTCTCTTTATCGGAATCAAGGCGAGTCAGGGCCGACAAGCAAAGGTTCAAAGAAGAAAAGCGGCACTATCGGCACGCCGACATTGCGCCGTTCAGCAGTCTTGACGATTTTGAGAAACGCAAGGATTTGCTGTTTGTAGAGCACACCAGGGAAATCATCAATGTTGAGCGAACAAAGATAGATTGGCATATCAAGCCGGAACCGTCTTGCCTATAAAGCAAAAGCCCTGCAAGCTAAGCTGCTTGCAGGGCTTTGTCGTGTGACCCCGGTGGGACTCAAACCCGCGACACTCAGAACCGGAATCTGATGCTCTATTCAACTGAGCTACGGGGCCATTGCTTTTTACTTGTTGCAAAGTTAATAAGAATCTACGGAATTTCAAAATGTTTGCGTCGAATAGTTTTTGCCTATCGCAAAAAACGCTAAAACTATGATTTCGTATAAAAATGTCAATCATAAGTTTCGCTATATGAGTAAAATTGCGTAATTTTGCAACAAATGTTTAAGAACTAAGACAAATTTGATGAAAAGTACAATTCTGGCCGTGATGGCCGTAATGCTTTCCCTCAACGCGGGGGCAGCGGAAAAGAAAGACAGCGTTAAATCAAACAAGCCTGTTTTTACGGTAGTTAAGGAGAACCCAATCACCAGCATCAAGAATCAGAACCGTTCAGGTACGTGTTGGGATTTCTCAACCCTCGCTTTCTTTGAGGCAGAGATTTTGAAGAACACGGGCAAGACATACGACCTTTGCGAGTCGTTTGTAGCCAACAAAACATATATGGATCGTGCCATTCAGGTGGTTCGCCTTCATGGCGATTGCCAGTTTGCCCAGGGCGGCAGCTGCTACGATCCTCTCTATGCTATCCAGCATTATGGCATTTGCCCAGAGACGGCAATGCCAAAGGCGGGCAGCCTTTACGGCGATTCCTTGTTCAACTTCAACGAGTTTTTCAACGTGATGAGTCCTTACGTTGGCGCGGTGGCAAAGAGCAATGCCTCTAAGCTGTCTCCGGCTTGGAAAAACGGTTTGCAGGGCATCATCGACTCTTATCTTGGCAAGTGCCCGACACGGTTCACTTACCAGGGCAAGACATACACCCCGAAGAGCTTTGCCGCAAGCCTGGGCCTTGACAGCGCCGCTTGCAACAACTACGTGAGCTTCACGAGCTATACCCATCATCCTTTCTGGACGGCATTCGCCGTTGAGGTCCAGGACAACTGGCGCAACCCATTGTCGTGGAACGTTCCTGTCAACGACTTGGCCAAGATTATCGACAATGCCATCATGAACGGCTACACTGTGGCTTGGGGTGGTGACGTGTCAGAGGACGGCTTCACTCGCACAGGTCTCGCTTATATGTACGACACTAAGAAGCTCGCCAGCATGGAAGGCTCCGACATGGCCCACTGGCTTAAACTCGCTCCTGCAAAGAGAAAGAACCTTGTCGACTCCCTCGGTGTGAACGTGCCTGAGGTGGAGCCCACGCAGAAGCAGCGCCAGGAGCGCTTCGACAACTGGGAGCTCACCGATGACCACGGAATGCTCATCTATGGTATCGCAAAGGACCAGAATGGCAAGGAATACTACATGGTGAAGAACTCTTGGGGCACGACGGGTGACTACAAGGGCGTTTGGTACATGACCAAGAACTTCATCGTGGCAAACACCATGGACTTCATGGTTAACAAGAACGCCGTGCCAAAAGACATCCGCAAGAAGTGCGGTTTCTAAGGATTCTCACAAAACCACACATACAAAGGCTCGCCAAGCAAGGCGAGCCTTTTTTATCGCTGTATGCACCGACGCAAGACTAACAAAGCTGCAGGATTCTAATCAAATCCGACAGCTTAGTGACGTGTTCCCCAAGCTGCTTTCATATAACCGCTTTGTTGAACTCGAGTCCAGAGTCGCGGTTGAGATGATGCTGTTCCTCCAACTGTTTTGCTTTGGCAGATGCACGGGTATAAGTTTCATTGACAGCACATGCATTCCCGTATGCCACAACAAGCGTATAACAAGGAATAAGGTGTTCTGCATTTTGCCATCCATATTGTTTGGAGGGCAAATGTAATATGCACCAATCGAAAATCTGGCATTGCAAGAAAAACGACTGTCGCTTATCCTGAACTTAGTTTATTTTGGGTTTTGACACACCCTCTTTCTTTTTTTATGCTTTTATCATGGCAATGCTTTCATTTGTTTTCTTTTTTCCTTATCTTTGCAGAAGAAATAAAAAACAACAACATGCATTTCAAATGGAAGTACGACCCATTAACACCTGAGAAATCTC
>ERZ1032009.22-NODE-22-length-40180-cov-21.908087_pt1 | contig 40180 bp, 40 predicted proteins | sample MGYA00516700_ERZ1032009 | MGnify/ENA primary metagenome ERZ1032009 (study PRJEB33719, sample SAMN04261292) | wastewater metagenome | biome: rural village; feature: human; material: feces | host: Homo sapiens | place: El Salvador | collected 2013-01-14 ...
CGCGATTGCACCGTAACGGCGACGCGATTGCACCGTAACGGCGACGCGATTGCACCGTAACGGCAGCGCCAAATAAGCGCATCGGCAACGCCTAAGAACCACAAAGTCTACAAGCCTTTAATAATCAACAACTTACCAAAACGCCCCATAATCGCGTCATTTACAACCAAGAGACAACTTAGTTGAAAAAAATCGATTCTCAGACGACCATTTGTAAACTATTATTACCCCTATTAAATTGGCGTATTTGGCGCTTTGCTGGGGCGGCCCCTGCAAAGCGGCAATCACCCCAAAATCCAGGAAGCCACTGAAATCCATGCTGAGACGCGGCTTGTCTTATGCCATGATATCTGATAATCGTCTATGCTCGACCGCCTAATGCAACTATCAAGCACCACAATATTACATTTTTATTGTTTTATGGCTTAATTATTAAATAAAAACACTAACTTTGCAGCCAAAAGTTGCAATAAGGGAGCATTTTCCATGTTTTCCTGACAAAACAACACATAGCACACGCAAAGCATATGGATTACCTGAACGCATTTTTCACCACTCTAAGTAGCCTTCTGTGGGGCTGGCCCATGATTGCCTTATTGCTTGGCACCCATGTCTTTCTCACCATCCGCCTTCGTTTCCCACAGCTGAAGATACTGAAAGCCATAAAATTGTCGGTGAAACGAGACAAAGATGCCTCTGGCGACGTGTCACAATTCGGGGCCTTGGCCACCGCGCTTGCCGCCACCATCGGCACGGGCAACATCGTGGGCGTGGCCACCGCCATATCGCTGGGAGGTCCTGGCGCGGTGTTCTGGTGTTGGCTCACCGGCGTTTTCGGCATCGCGACCAAATACGGAGAAGGCCTGTTGGCAATAAAGTATCGTGAGACGACAGCCGACGGCAGGATGCTGGGAGGGCCGATGTACGCGCTCGAGAAAGGCTTGGGCTGGAAATGGATGGCCGTGCTCTTCGCCATATTCACCGCTTGCGCGTCGTTCGGCATAGGCAGCACTGTTCAGGCCAATGCCATAGCCACTATCACGCACGAGGCCTATGGTGTGCCAACAACCATCGTGGGCATTGCCGTAAGCCTGCTTATAGCAGCCGTGGTCTTGGGCGGCGTAAAAAGCATAGCCAAGGTGTGCGGTTTCTTGGTGCCGTTCATGGCACTCTTCTATGTCTTGGGGTGCATATACATCCTCAGTGTCAACGGCAGCTACGTATGGCCCGCCATAAAGTTGATTGTCGAATCCGCCTTTTCACCACAAGCCGCCAGTGGCGGTTTCGCGGGCACGTCAGTGATGTTGGCAGCCCGGTATGGCATATCACGCGGTCTTTTCTCCAACGAGTCGGGCATGGGTTCCGCACCCATCGTGGCCGCCGCGGCCCGCACACGCAACCCCGTAAGACAGGCGTTGGTGTCAAGCACCGGTACGTTTTGGGACACCGTCGTCATCTGCGCCATCACGGGTGTGGTCATCGTAAGCAGCATCCTTGCCTACCCGGACATCTCTTACACCGACGGAGCCACGCTGACCAAGATGGCTTTCGACAAGATTCCCTACGTGGGCAAGCCTCTGTTGAGCTTCGGTCTCCTCACGTTTGCCTTCAGCACCATCCTTGGTTGGAGCTATTACGGCGAGCGCGCCGTTGAGTATCTGAAGGGCAAAAGCTGGATGCTGGTCTATCGCGTGTTGTTCATCATCTCCATATTCGCGGGAAGCGTGGCAAACCTCAATGTCGTGTGGAACCTGTCCGACTGCACCAACGCCTTGATGGCTATACCAAACCTCATCTCACTGCTGCTTTTGAACGGCGTAATCGTGCATGAGACAAGGAAATACCTATGGCGCAATCGCTTAGACCGCAAGATGTAGACCGTCTGCGACGCGTCGCGCGGCCATTTACGCATAGTGGACAAGGTTTACCGCTCGTGTAAAGGTAACAGGTCGCAGACGAGGTTTACAGGTCGTGGGCAAGGATGTCTTGAAGTTCGTTTATCACCATTTTCAAGTATTCCCTGATTTGCCCCTCCCCTATTCCGTGGATGCGCTCCGGAGACAAGGCGGTCAAAGCCTCAACACTCTCCATTCGCGTCATGGAGGCTATGGGCAAGAGCTTGTGGGCAACCTTTCCTATGTTTTCTACGGGCAAGATTGCCGACTCACGCATTTCCTTCAAGTCAGATAAATGCCTTGCCAGTTCTTCCTTTACCGTACTGACGATTTCCCTCGCGGCATCCTCATCGCCTCCGGCAAAGGCGACAAGCGAGTCGAAACGGGAAGACGGCGCGTCCGTCGGCGTGGTGTCGTCTGCCACTACTTGTCCCTTGGCTTCCTTTCCCAATATCCTTGCCAACTGGTCAATGCCAAAAGGCTTGAAGAGGCAATCGTCGAACCCGGCCTCTAACAATTGACCCTTTATGCTGTTGTCGTGAGCTGTCATGGCCACCACCGTCATCTGGGCATGGTTGACATGCCTTATCATCTCCGTGCCATTCATCTCAGGCATCTCAATGTCCATCAGCATCAAGGCCGGTCGCTCATTGTGCAAGGTGGTGAGGGCGTCGACCACATGGCCGCAAGCGAACACCCGCCAAGAGTCGTCCACGATACGGCGCAACATCTCCTGAATGAGCTGCAATTGCAGCTTGTCGTCGTCGAGAATCAATATCTTGTGATTGGCAAACGCTTTTCTTGCGTCTTTCTTTGTCGTCTCTTCTTTGGATGGCTCCACGGGAATAGTGACCGTGAATATTGAACCCTTGCCGACAGTAGAATATACATGTATCTCCCCATCCAGCAGCGCCACCAGTTCCTTCGTTATCGACAGTCCCAATCCCGCTCCCTCAATGCCTTGCGCGTTTCCCAGTCGTGCGAAAGCCTGAAACACCTTGCGCTTGTCTTCCGTGGTCATGCCCTTGCCCGTGTCTTTCACGCTCAAGGTGAGCTGATGCTTGCCCATTACCTTGGAAACCAGAGCTTTGACAGTCACGCCGCCACAATCAGTGTATTTGATGGCGTTGCCCACCAGGTTGTCCAAGATTTGCCTGATGCGAAAGGCGTCGGCCAGGAAGAGCCCTTCAGCTTTCGTGGTGTCATACGAGAGACGCAACCCCTTCTCCTCGGCCCTCAGTCGCATTCCCTCAACACATTCGGCCACTAAGCGAACCAAGGAGAATGTGGTGGGGCGAACTTTCATAAGCCCATTCTCCAACTGGTGATAGTCGAGCAGCGAGGCGACGAGATGAGACAGATGAACGGCCGAGTTCTTTATATTATGAAGACACTCCATGCCTTTCCGGCTGCTCACGTAATCGCCCATCAAGTCTATGAAGCCTGCGATGGAAGCCGCCGGAGCCTTGATGTCGTGCGTGATGGTCAGCAGCAGCCGCTCGCGCTGGTTCATGACGCACTGGATTTCCTCATTGGCGGCCTCGAGGCTCTCTTGATACTCACGTTCCTTTTTGCTATCGCGCCAGATGACGACTATCAGCACCATGACAGCGGCGATGGTGACAATGGCCAACAACCCCATTTGCCACAACAGGTCACGACGAGCTTCCATGGCCTGGCTGATGGCCCGCTGCATGGCTCCACGCTCCTTTTGGTGCACGTCGCTCAACTGCTTGGCGGAGCGTAGTGCCAATTGCGTGCTCACGACCTTGAGGTCTTCCACCTCCTTGTTCATGTCGTCGGCATGGCTTCGCTTCTCGTGGTTCTCTTTCTTTTCTATCTGCTGGAGTATGTCGGCCACGTTTTCCGCCACGTTCACCGGTGTGACCACAGTGTCCACCACGGCCATGTTGCTGTCTTTCTTCACGCTCAAGGTCTCGGCGTGCTCCTTCTTGAAGGCATCTGCCAGCCGGCGGAAAAAGCCCTTGCGCGTCTTCACCACTTCCACCGTCGTGCTTTTCGCCTCGTGGGTTTGCGGGGCCTTGGAATGCACCACCACGGAATCCTTGCCCGTATTCAGGCTGTTCAACTTCTCGCGCAGGTAGTTCTTGTCTGGTTTCCCGGCCATGGCATCAGATAGCTGCCGCAGGTTTTCCTGTTCCTCTTTAAGGAGCGAAGTCATGGTGCTGTCGGCGGTGTTCTTCTTCGCGATATACTCTTTCGAGGCTTGGTTTATGGCTATGATGCTCTTCGTGTTGCCATATACAAGGGCTATCGCCAAAACCATGATTATGGCAACGGCGGCATATCCTATGGAGACCTTAACGGGGATGTTGTTTTTGTGCATAAGAAGCGTGTTGTTTTTTCAACCTACCCAATGATGATGAAGCCTGTCAAATATCGCTACATGCCATATTTCCTCATCTTGTTGTATAGCGTCTTTCGGTCCACGGCAAGCATTTGCGCCGCCTTGCTCTTGTTGCCTCCCGCGGCATTCAATGCGGCCTCAATGCGTTGCCGCTCGGTCTGCTCGTCGTGTAGTGTCGTCGGTGGCCGCATGGCCGTCGGCACCTGTATGTGGGCCATGCCCTGCTCCAGTTCCTTCACGCCAATATACCTTCCCGTGGCAAGCAGCGTGGCGCGCTTCATCACATTGTTCAGCTCTCGCAGGTTGCCAGGCCAGCCGTAGGACGCAATCATAGCCTTCGCCTTGTCGTCAAGTCCCTCCACTTGCCGGTTGAGCTCCTTGTTGGCGTGCCTTATGAAGAGGTCGGCAAATAAAAAAATATCAGAGCCTCGCTGTTTCAACTCCGGCATGTAAATGGTAAACTCGTTGATGCGGTGAAACAGGTCTTCGCGGAAGGCTCCTTCCGCCACGCGCTCTGCAAGGTTCTCGTTGGTGGCGCAGACAAGGCGTATGTCGACCTCTATCTCCTTGTTGCTGCCCAATGGCCGCACCTTGCGTTCCTGCAAGGCCCGCAACAGTTGCACTTGCACCTCATAGCTAAGGTTGCCCATCTCGTCGAGAAACAGCGTACCGCCGTTTGCCATCTCGAAAGCGCCTTTCTTGTCGTCCTCGGCCCCTGTATATGCGCCTTTCACGTGACCGAAAAATTCCGAGGCGGCGACGTCCTTGGGGATGGCTCCGCAATCAAGCGCGAAGAATGGCTTGCCTGCCCTGGGGCTAAGCTCATGGATGCGACGCGCGACATACTCCTTGCCCGTTCCGCTGGCTCCGAGGATGAGGACCGACATGGGAGTAGGGGCAACCAAGGAGACATAGCTATACAACTTGCGCGACGCCTCGCTCTCACCCTCTATATATTTAGGCGGATTGGCCGACTGGTCATCTTTCGCGCCACCGTCTTCTGGCGTGGAGGTTGAGTTGGCTGATTGCTTACGCGCGTTTAAGGCTTCGTGAATCTTATCCAAGAGAATGTCGGGATGGAAAGGCTTGGCTATATAATCCGTGGCGCCCGACTTCATGGCAAGAACCACATTCTGGATTTCCGCATAACTGGTCATCACGATGAAAGGCACCTTCATGCCATGCTCGCGCATCCATCGCAACAAGAAGATGCCGTCTTTGTCGGGCAGTCGAAGGTCGGACAACACCAAGTCGAATCCGCGTGCGGCGTTTCCCTGTTTCGCTGTTTCCTCCCAAGCGGCAATGGCCGACTTTACGGATGTGGTCTTCTCCACCTCAAATCCCTTTTTCCTAAGCCATGTCTGTATTATGGTTCCAAACGAGAGGTCGTCCTCCACGATGAAAATCTTTTCCATGCCTTAACAATCTCTTTACCTGTTTCTTTACATAATGCTTGTTCAAGCTGCAAAACTAATATTAATAATTGATATGAGCATGGCAAAATCTGTTATTTTATGATAAGATTATGCTAAAAAAACGATAGCCACAAGGCAAATGCCTCTCCCTTGCCTCATGACTGCTGCCGGTCAAAAGTCTGAAACACGGTATGGTCATTGCCGTCTTCCATGTCGTTCGCGCGAATGCAAAACTTCATTTTGTCGACGTGGTGCCCTTTTCGCTGAAGTCGTGCGTATATGTCTCTTGCGCCTTCTTTAGTTCATCCTCAGTCATTTGCCTATACACTACCATGCCATAGATGGGCTCATAGTCACCTTTTCCATTTCCTCTTACGCCAAGCTTCTTCATCGTGTACATCAATGTCTTGCCGTTTGACTCGTCAAGCTTGAGCACTTGCTGGTATCTTTCCTTAATTGATAACATCTCTTCTCCGATAAGGATAAAGCCTTTGGTCGCGTCATACGACCACGATTCACGAAAAAAGCCTGCAGAAGAATAGACGTCAACATAATAATATTTCACGAGCTGACGAGACGAGGCAAACCAATAGTGGGTAGGGGCTGGACCTATTAAGTCTTCATAGTAATCCACGTGGCTCAACTTCCCATTGGCCTGCACTTCATAAGTGGCAATAGATTTCCATCCATAACCCACGACCTTGCTTTGCACTTCATCGCCAGGAACGGGCTTGGTTCCCTTTAGCACGCAGCAGCCTTCATCGTCCACGGTGTAGCGCTGGTCGAAAAGGTTCATGTCCAGCTTGCACTCTTCAACACTTAAATCGTCTGAATCACAACTGCCCAAGAAGAACGCACAGGCAATCATGATTACGATGGAGAAAAGATTTCTTGCCATAAAAGATAAGATATTAGATATTCTATTCATAAAACGCACAACATTGGCAAATTTTGCATATAGCTTCCACTTTTTTTCTTGTGAAAACTTACGTGTAAAGGCACTGTAATATTAATGCAAAAATCATCCACCATACGCATATTTTCAGTAATTTTGCCAACGGATAAATTCAATAGACCACAGTAGCTTTTAACAACCATTGCGGTCATAATAAGCAAGGACACTTGCGACAAGTTGGAATGGGCAGCATTAAAGCTGGTTTTACTATCAATAGCTTAGATATAATGAAAAGGACAACAGGCACATGTTTTCTGACAGGAGCATTGCTTAGCTTGGCAACAGATGCTTTGGCACAGGGCAACGACTCCATACCACGCAAATGGGTAGACGGCAATTTTTACACGGAAGCCAACTATGGCTACAACTTTTTCGGCGACAAACGCGATACCTACGACTTTCCGCACGCGGTGGTCGATCTGAACATTCACCTTGGCAAGGGGTGGCACTTGAGCACGGAACAAGAGTTTGAGTACCTTAAGGAAAACGGCGACTGGCCAAAGCACTTCTCCGACGAATACAGCGTAAACTGGGCTTACGTGAAGAAAGACTTTTCGCCCAAGCTGAGCGTCATGGCCGGCATACTGAACATTCCCCTGGGATTGATCAGCTCCTATTACAATACTGGGTTGACGGTGTACGACCCATTGTCGGAAAACCGCATACTGCCCATGAAATGGCACGAGACGGCCATTGCCGTCACAGGCAAAATGGGCAAGATTAGTTATTGGTTGGGATATCTCTGCCATCTCGACGGCGACGTGGAGGATTATGAAAATCACGGAGGGGCCGCAAGGATAGACTGGTATCCGAACAACGCCTTGCGACTTGGCGTGTCGGGGTTCATAGGGAAAGGCGAGTTTCTTGGTGACGAGTCGGGCGCGGAGAAATGGTGCGACTATGCCGACATAGACTACAACTACGACCATGGCAAATGGATTTCCAGCGGAGAGGTTGTCTACCAGTCGGAAAGCAACAACATGTCCATTGGAGCGGAAGTCGGCTATCGGGTGACCAATTGGCTGCTGCCCTTCGCGAGATATGACCTGCTGACCATTGCCCACGAGAAGAACTACAAAGTATCCACCGTGGGACTGAACGCTGGCCCGTTTCATGGCGTGGGCATTAAGCTCCAACTTTCGCAGGAAGGTGGAAACACGAGATTCGACTCAAGCCTGGCATACAGCCTGAGCTTTTAGGAAACCGCGGCCATGCCGTTGAAGCATAACCGCGACAAGGCAAGGAGAGAAGTAAAAGCCTATGCCGCAACCGTTTACAGATAACGTTGGGCATAAGTCAACTTTAGAAATGGCTAACCGCCTTGTTATATTATAATATGTCAGAATAATATAATAAGCATTAAAAACAACGCCGACATTGCATAACATCCACCAAATTAGCGTAACTTTGTTTTTGTAATATTTACAACAAAGACAAAGCAATATGAAAACAGTTTATGATTTCTCCCTGAAAGACAAGAACGGAAACGAGGTAAGCCTCAATGAATATAAAGACAAGGTCCTGCTCATCGTGAACACGGCCACTGGCTGCGGCTTCACGCCCCAATATGAAGAGTTGGAGGCAATGTATCACCGCCTGAAAGACAAGGGCCTTGAGATTCTCGACATACCGTGCAACCAGTTTGGCCACCAGGCTCCTGGAACCGACGCGGAGATAAAGGAGTTTTGCACGGTGAAGTTTGGCGCCGACTTCCCACAGTTCAAGAAGAGCGTCGTTAACGGCGAAGGCGAACTGCCACTCTACACATGGCTGAAAACCGAAAAGCCTTTCACCGGATCGTATGAGCCGAAACTGGCCGCCGTGATGGAAAAACTCTACAACGAAGTCAACGCCGTGCCGCGCAAGAAAGACGACATACAGTGGAACTTCACCAAGTTTCTCGTAAACAAGAATGGCGAGGTTGTGGCACGCTTCGAGCCTACCGACGACCTGAAAAAAGTGGAAGAGGCCATCAATGCCGAGCTTTGACAAGGTTGATGCGCAGCAAATCAAAAAAGGGGATTCATGGCGACTGCATCCGTCAGACGCTTTCATCCCGACAATGATTCTGATATGAAAAAGTCCCATCGATGTGAATCGATGAGGCTTTTCAGATTGAAGATATTGGAGCTGGCGAGTCCTAAATGATAGAATTGTCTTTATGTGTTATAGATTCATTTGTTTATGCCTGTCTTGTACTTGCGCATGTGAGGCACATCTATAATCTTAAAGAAAACATTGGAGCATCCGCCAAACGACAGCTTGTCGAGATACAAGTCTTGGTCGGAATCCTTGCCTTCAACAGAATTAAAAATCATCAAGCCTGTGTAACCTTGTCGTAGCCCTGCCCGAATCCCTCAAGGTAAGCCTCGCGCTCAGCGTTATAAGGGGAAGCAGCAAGGAAGTCGAGAAAATGCTTCTTCACGGCATCAGGGTTACCGTAATCAATCTTCTCGTCCCACTTGGCCTTCATGGCCATCAATCCCTTTGGATACTTCTTAAGGATAGAGTTTTTTATTTGCTTGGCCTGTGTGGTATCATCATACATAAAGTACCATGCGTTCATCAAGGCTTCCTCTGTGCCAACTTTCTTTAGGTATGACACAGCCTTGGCTATTCTCGACTCACAACCATTGACGTGGGCGGCACGGGCGGCCTGGGCGAACAGCGGAGCATAGGCCACGGCTGACGATGGGTTGTAGGTTATTTCATTGTTAAGCCAATAATAAACCACGGTATCACTAACTCATCCCCATTTTTGAGCCTGCGTAACAGTGTATTGTACCTTTCAGTGTTCGTGGCAGCCATATCGTAGCGTTGCTATATAAACGATTGCGAAGTTGGCACAAACAAATGACAAACAAAAAGCCTAACTGATAAAATCAGTCAGGCTCAATATGAATATATTAACAATAATCTTTTGGATTAAATGTCAAATCATGATTACATTCCCACGCCAGCAGCTCCTGCGATCCATTCGTAAACGGCGGAGCAAACGCCGAAGGCCACCACGCCAAGCGTGCAAATGGCCAAGGCCAGCTTCGTGCTTGTGGAGCTCTTGAAGGTAGGCAGAGGATTGTCGTTAGGCTTGATGAACATGGCCTTGACGATGAGCAAATAGTAGTAAAGGCTTATCACGGTGTTTACCAAGGCGATGAACACCACCGCATAGGTCAACGCGCCAATGGTCGTGGTCACTTGAGCGCCGTCGGCTGCCGCCATGAAGGCGAAGAACTTAGAGAACATGCCTGCGAATGGAGGTATGCCGCCAAGCGAAAACAACGCGAGCGTCATGATAAAGCTCAAGCGGGGGTTGGTCTTGTAGAAGCCGTTGTAGCTGTCCATGTCGACGGTGCCTTGATGCTCCTCTACGGAAGAGATGATGGCGAAGACGGCAAGGTTGGCCACAACATAGATAAGCACGTAATAGCTCAATGCCGCAACGCTCAAAGCCGTGTTGCCAATGATGGCAAGCACGATGTATCCGGCTTGTGAGATTGAGGAGAACGCCATGAAGCGCTTGAGGTTCTTCTGATGGATGGCGAACAGGTTGGCGATGGTGATGGAGAGCACTACGACGACCATCAACATGTAGCGCCAATATTCCACCATGGGAGCGAAGACCTTCATCAGGATAGCGCAAAGCGCGAATGCCGCGGCGCCCTTGGAAACCACTGAGAGGTAACCGGTGACGGCTGTAGGCGAGCCCTGGTAGGTGTCGGCTGTCCAGAAGTGGAACGGAACCAAGGAAATCTTGAATCCCAAACCAGAGAAGAAGAACACCATTCCCAAGATAGAGAGCGGTGTAGCCGAGATGTGAGACACCACATCCTCGAAATAGAGGGAACCCGTGGCGCCATAGATGAAGCTGATGCCAAAGAGCATTACGCCGCTTGAGAACGTGGCGGTGATGATGAACTTGGCGCCGGCCTCAGCCGAGAAGTGACGATACTTGTCCATGGCCACGAGGCACGCCATTGGCACGGATGCCATCTCAAGGCCAAGGAAGAACATGAGGAAGTGGTTGGCGCTTACCATCATGTTCATGCCCAAGAGCGTAGAGATGACGAGCACGTAGAACTCGCCCTCCTTGAAGGCCGTGTCAGGACGCGTGAGCCACTCGCGTGACTGGATAAGCACGATAAGCGTGCCAAAGGCCAAGATGGTCTTGATAATGCCTATGCTCGCGTTGGTGACATACATGCCTCCGAACGACTCTGCGGCGGCCGTTGGGAAGATGTTGATGAGGACGTGGATGAGCATCAACACGCAAACAAACGGGTTGAACCATTTTCTGAACTCACCCTGCGCCTTGACGCCGGCGGGCACTTGCTCTTTTGCCAATGCCAACTCGCCGTTATCGGCCTGGTGTATAGCCAAGGGAGACGCCTTTTGAGCCGTGAGGAGATCGACGACAAACACTATCAGAAGAATAACTGTCAGCGTGACCTCCGGAATCATATTTAGAAATTGACTGTAATCGATATTCATAGTTTCCTATTCAAAAACTTGTTAACTTAAAGTCCCATAATATGGCTAATCATTGGCCCGACGGCATCGTTGATGATGTTTTGAGCCCACAATGGAGCAAGGCCAAGGCCAGCTACGCAAAGGATAAGTCCGCCCACGGCAATTCTCTCGTCCCATGTGGCGTCGGTGAGCTTGTAATACTCTGGGTTAGGCACTTTCTGATAAAGTATCTTACCGACAACACGGAGGATGTAGACAGCCGTGATGACTATCGAAGTACAGGCGATGATGGTGCAGGTGCGGTGGAAGACATCAGCGTTCTGGAACGAGCCCACGAAGATGTTCATCTCGGCCACGAAACCTGAGAAGCCTGGCAAGCCGAGGTTGGCAAGACCGGCCACGACATAAGCCACGGAGAGGAATGGCATGATTTTCATCAAGCCACCCAGGCGACGCACGTCACGTGTTCCGGCACGGTGGTAAATCATGCCGATGACGGCGAAGAAGAGGGCGGTCATCAAACCGTGGGAAAGCATCTGCAGGATTGCGCCCGTACAAGCGGTCTGTGTCATCATGAGAAGCGCGAAGAGCACCATGCCGCAGTGGGAAACCGACGAATAAGCGTTGATATATTTAAGGTCGGTCTGCACGCAAGCGGAGAGGGCACCGTAGACCACTGAAATGGTGGTGAGAATCAAGAAAATCCACGACAACTGCTGGGCGGCGTCGGGAAGGAGGAACATGGCCACGCGGAAGCAGCCGTAACCTCCAAGTTTCATCAGCACACCGGCGTGAAGCATAGACACGGCGGTAGGCGCTGAAGCATGACCGTCAGGAGACCATGTGTGGAACGGGAACAAGGCGCCAAGGATACCGAAGCCGATGAAGATGAACGGGAAGAACACCTTCTGGATGCTTACCGGGATGGCGTGCAATGTGGCTATCTGCATCACGTCCATGGTGTAGGTGCCGCTGAACTGGCCATTGAAGAAGTAGATGCCAAGGATGCCGATGATGAGCAGGGCGGAACCGCCCATGAGCATCAACGTCAGCTTCATGGCTGAATACTCCTTAGGTCCGGTACCCCAAACGCCAATGAGCAGGTACATGGGGATAAGGGCTACCTCATAGAACATGAACATGGTGAACAAGTCCTCGGAGATGAAGAAGCCGTAGACGCCCGTTGAGAGGAGCGTGAACCAAAGGAAATACTCCTTCTGCATGGGGTGCTGCTGCCAAGAGGCAAACGTACCGGTGAAGACGATGATGGATGAAAGGAGAATCATCACCACGGCGATGCCGTCTACGCCCGTGCGGTAGAAGATGTGCAACGGCTTGAACCAAGGTATGGCGTCGCCGAAGAGGAATGGGAATTTTTCTGCCGGCATGGTCTCACGAGCCTCCAAGAACGCGAAGACCAAATAGACGGAGAGGGCAAGCAGGACGGTTGAGCCCGCTGCCATCACGATGCGCACCTGGGAATCGTTCTTGGCGAGCCACAGGCAGAGAAGCATCACGACCGGTATAATGACGAATAATGTTAGAAAAGTCATCTTATGTTATTTTACAATATACATATTAATATAAGTGTCAATGCCACAGAACCTGTGATAAACCAGACCGCGTACTGACGCACGTCGCCGCTCTGCCAAGGACGGATGGCCTCGCCGCCTTCCTGTGTTGCCCAAGCCGAGAAGTTGAACGCGCCGTCTATGACATGACGGTCGAACCAAGCGATAGGCTTGGAGAAGCAACCAAACACGACCTTGTGGGTGAAGAACTGCCAAGCGTCGTCGATATAGAAGCGGTTGAGGGCTGCCTTGTGAAGTGTAGGCATTGCCTTAGCGAGCTTGTCGGACAACGGGTTGTGCTTAGGCGCGTACATGTATGTAGCGAGAGCGAAACCAATCGTGGCGACGCACAATGAAATCCACGCCGTGGCACCGAACTGGAAATGCTGAAGCGCTATCTCCTCGGGATGACCGTCGAGCGACACGAGGTGACCCATTGGGATCCAACCCGCGAAAATGGAGATGACTGAGAGGAACACCAGTGGGCCCCACATGACGAAAGGCACCTCAGCCGGCTTGCGACGATGTTCTGGGTCTTGCTCGTAATAGCTGTCGCCCCAGAAGATGACGTAATAGAGACGGAACATATAGAATGCCGTCATGCCACTGACAAGCGTCATGAACCAGCCAAGATACGGTGAGAAATGGAAACAAGCGTCCACGATCTCATCCTTTGAGAAGAAACCTGCGAGTGGCCAAAATCCGCTGATGGCGATGGTGCCGATGAGGAAGCAGATGTTAGTGATAGGCATGTACTTATGCAAGCCGCCCATGTAGTCCTTGAAGTTGGAGCCGATAATCACGATGATGGCACCAGAGCAGAGGAAGAGCAGGGCCTTGAACATGGCGTGGGTGAACAGGTGGAACATGGAAGCCATGTAACCGACACTGCCCTCACCCTCCAGCGACGTGACGACGCCAAGGGCCACGAGCATGTAAGCTATCTGCGAGATAGTGGAGAACGCGAGACCGCGCTTGATGTCGCGCTGGCAGCAAGCCACCGCGGCAGCGTAGAACGCGGTGAAGGCCGCGATGTAAGCCACGTAGTGCAACGTGTTTGGCGCGTACTGAATCCAGATAGGCATCAGCGACGCCACCTGGTAAACACCGGCCACGACCATGGTGGCGGCGTGGATGAGAGCCGACACTGGCGTAGGGCCTTCCATGGCATCGGGAAGCCAGATGTGCAACGGGAACATGGCCGACTTACCGGCACCGCCAATGAACATCAGGAACAATGACAAGGGGAGAACCCAGGCGGCTCCAGGAAGCTCGGAGACGAGCTTGGGGTCGGCCGTGAGGTCATAGTTGAACGTGCCAGTGTAGTAGCTGTAAAACAGGATACCGATGAGGAAGAACAGGTCGGCGAAACGTGTCACGATAAACGCCTTCTTTGAAGCGTGCACCGCGGCGTGCTTGGGATAATAGAAGCCGATGAGCAGATAAGAGCACACACCCACAAGCTCCCAGAACAGGTACATCTGGAAGATGTTGGTGGCCACGACCAGTCCGAGCATCGACATCGTGAACAGTGAAAGGTAAGCGTAGAAACGCTGGAAACCTTTCTCGTAGCCTTCCTTCTTATAGTTCTCGTCGCGTTCTGCCATATAGCCGAAGCTATAGATATGGACCATGAACGACACGGTGGTGATCACGATAAGCATCATCACCGATATTGGCGTGAGGCGGAAGCCGATGTTGAATGTCAAGAACTCGGTGAACTTCAACCAAGTGAGGTTGAACACCGTCACCGTGGGATAGAGCCCAGTGGCAGCGTCCCTGCCAATGGCAAAGAAATATTCGTAGGCCGTGTATAGGCTCATGCACCACAGCACGCCAAGCACTGTCGTTCCTATGAGACCGGCTACGGGCTTCTTCATCTTCATGCCGAGCAATCCCAAGACCAGGAAGCTCAGGAATGGGAGAAGAAGTATCAAAAATGAATAACCGTATTCCATTACTTTTATTAGAATTTCATGTTTTCAATACTGTTCACCTGGTCACTGTGATAGTTGCGGTAAACGTTGATGATTATTGCCAGTGCCACGGCTGTCTCGGCAGCGCTCACGCCCATGGAGAAGAGTGTGAAGAACGCTCCCTCGAGTTGTCCGGGGAACAACAGGCGATTGAAGACCGCGAAGTTCAGGTCTACCGCGTTAAGCACGAGCTCAATGGAAATGAGCATGGCAACAAGGTTGCGATGTGTGACGAAGCCAAAGACACCGATGAAGAAAAGCAGCGTGCTGACTCCGAGGAATGCATAAACTGATATCATTTGTCGTCCTCCTTTCTTGCTATCATTACGCCTCCGACGATGCACGCCAAAAGGAACAGCGAGATGAACTCAAACGGAAGCACATAACCATACTTGCCAGAGCCCACCATGGCCTGGCCCACTTGCTTCATAGGCACCTCAAGGTCAGCCACGTCGAGAGCGGCGTTGACAAAGTGGTTCTTCGCGATAATCAAGCTCAGCACCACGAGGCCGACAAGCGAGATTATCAAGCCCTGTGCCACACGAGTGCCCTTGAAGCGGGCCACGAGGTTCTGCAACGAATGCTTAGACACAAGCTGGATGGCGAAAACGTACATCACCGTGATGCCACCGGCGTAGATGCTGATTTGCGCGGCACCAAGGAACGTATAGTCGAGAATGAAATAGAATCCGGCGATGCCGAAGAGCACGAACAACAGCCACGTGGCCGCCCTCATGATGCTCTTTGTGCATACTGACATCACGGCTGAGCCAAGCACGACTACAGCCAAAATACAAAACATTACTAATTTAGCCATTATCCTTACTTGGTTTTTGTGTTAAACTTACCTATTGTCAACGGTGCGCCGCCATCGATGAGGTTTGGCAGCGAGCCGCCCTGATACACTTCCTTGTCGAGATGCAGCACGAGCTTTGAACGGTCGAAGACGGAGTTCTCGAAGTCGTTGACAAACTCGATGGCATCGAAGTTGCAGGCGTTGACACACAGTTGGCAGAACATGCAGTCGCCGAGGTCGTACTGATAGTCGTCGAGCTGCTTTTTCTTCTTGCCGGTCTCCGGGTCTTCGGCCATGTGCGAAGTGATCTTGATGGTGTCGTTGGGGCACGACTTCTCACACATCGTGCACGCCGTGCACTTGTAATCACCGACCTTCAACCCGCGCTTCACGGCCTGTGGGTCGTTGGGGTCTTCCACGCGCTTGAACACGAGCCTTCCGCGATGGCGTGCGGAGACGTGCAGCGTGGTCTTGCGGTTCTCTGGATACTGCTCGGTAGACTTAGGAGTGAAGTATTCCTTCATGGTGACCTTCAGTCCTGTGGTCAGTGTCTTCGCGGCATCCTTTATACCTTTGAAATATTGTGACATAATCTATATGTTATCTTTATGTTTTATCTCTAATGGCCTTGGGTGGCATTAAAATGTCAGGCCAAGTGCTACGCAAGCCGTCATCACCACGAGGGTAATAAGCATGCAAGGCATGATATACTTCCACTCCAGCTTGAGGATGTGGTCGATTCGAAGACGCGGGAATGTCCAGCGCACCCACATGAGAATCCAAATGACCAGCAACGTCTTGGCGGCGAACCATACGAAGCCTGGGATGTAGTTCATCAAGGTGTCGAAGCCTTCTATTCCTATGTTCAGCGGTGCCCACCCACCAAGGAAGATGGTGGAAGCGAGACCGGAGATTACCACAAGGTTCAGATACTCAGCGAGATAGAAGTAGCCGAAGCCCATGCCGCTATACTCTGTGTGATAACCGGCCGTAAGCTCACTCTCGGCCTCGGCCAAGTCGAACGGGCCACGGTTGGCCTCGGCGTTTCCGGCGATGAGGAACACCAGGAAGGCCACGATGGCGGGGATATGGCCTTGGATGATGAGCCAGTTCCATGGGCCTGTCTGCGCGGCGATGATGTCGCTCAGCTGCATTGAGCCGCAAAGCACCACGGCCGTTATCATGCACAGGCCCAACGAGATTTCATAGGAAATCATCTGCACGGCGCCACGCATTGCCGACACCACGGAATACTTGTTGTTGGAACCCCAACCAGAGAGGATCACGCCAAGCACGCCGATAGACGAGATGGCGGTGACCATGAACACGCCCACGTTGAAGTCGAGCACCACGGCTCCCTTGTTCCAAGGCAGGAAAGAGAACGTGCCGACAGAGGCGATGATGGTAAGGAACGGCGCGAGGGCATAAAGGAACTTGTCGGAACGGTCTACGCCGAAAATCTCCTTGATGAGCATCTTCAGCACGTCGGCCAAGACCTGGAAGATACCCCATTTACCTACACGCATGGGCCCAAGGCGGCACTGGAAGAAAGCGCACACCTTACGCTCAAAGTAGATCATGAACATGGCGATGAGGGCGTAAAGCGTCAGCACGATAAGCCCCACAAGCACACATTCTATCAAGATGGCCCAAAAGTCGCTCAGTCCGCAGGTTTGGCGGAGCAAGGCATCGAACCACTGTGTTACTTTTGAAAAATCGAACATTGTAATTCTTACTTGTTTATCTTACTTTTTGGATGTCTTTGCATTAGATAATAAGGTATATATTATCTATCCAAATCCGGTATTACGAAGTCGATGCTCGCACCCGTTGCTATGAGGTCGGCAATCTTCTGTCCGCGAAGCATCTTGTCGAACGCGCCTGCCAACGTCAAGCCCATCGGACGCATCTTCACGCGATACGGGCTCTTGTCGCCACGGCTGTCGAGATAAACGCCAAACTCGCCGGCGCCACCCTCGACAGAGAACCACCACTGGCCTTCCGGCACCTTGATGATTGGCTTCTGCTTGATGTAGTATTCACCTTCGGGAATGTTGTCGATGAGCTGCTCGATGATGTCGAGGCTCTGATACATTTCTTTAATATGTATCATGTAGCGTTCCATGGAGTCGGCGCTCGTGCCGGTGATTTCTTTCCACTCCACCTTGTCGTACATGTCGTAAGGATGGTTCTTGCGCACGTCGTTGTGCCAGCCTGCCGCGCGTCCTGCCGGGCCCGTGACACCGTAGTTGACGCAATCCTCAAGGTTCATGTAGCCCACGCCCTCAAGACGCTTGTGCGTGATGACGTTGTCGCCAAACACGTCGAGATACTCTTGGAACATCGGGCGGAGATACTTGCACAGGGTCTTCGTGTTTTGCACGAAGTTGGGGTCTATGTCGGCCTGCAATCCGCCAATGCGGTAATAGTTCTGTATCAGTCGTCCGCCGGTGGTCTCCTCCATCACGTTGAGCAGGTGCTCACGGTCGCGCATGCAATACAGGAAGGCGGTCAGCGCCGAGAGGTCCTGAGCGCATGTTCCGAGGAACAGCAAGTGGTTGTCTATGCGCTGGAGCTCGTCCATGATGGTGCGGATGTAGCGGATGCGGTCTGACAGCTCGATGCCCATTGCCTCCTCGATGACACCCACGAGGGCGTGACGATGATGCATGGCGCAAAGATAGTTCAGGCGGTCGGTCAGGGCGAGGGTCTGGGGATAAGTCATGCTCTCCATCATCTTCTCCATTCCGCGGTGGATGTAGCCGAGGTGCGGATAGACGTGCTTGATGGTCTCGCCGTTCACCACTGTGCGCAAACGCAGCACGCCGTGGGTTGACGGGTGGTTAGGTCCGAAGTTCATCACGAAGTCGTCGTCGCCCAGCAGGCGGTGCCTCGTCTCCGTGAGGTGGCCATACTTGTCGAGGTTGTATTCCACCGTCCAGTCGGTCTCCGGCTCGTCGGTCATGGGGAACTGGTTGGCCTCCGGGCTCATGTCGAAGTCCTTGCGCAGTGGGTAACCCGTGAAGTCGGAACGCATGAACAGGCGGCGCATGTCTGGATGGCCCAGGAACTTGATGCCGAGGAAGTCGAACACCTCGCGCTCCAGCAGGTCGGCGTCGTGCCAAAGGTTGGTCACGGTTGGCACCACGTAGTTGTCGCCGTCCACCTTGTTGGCAATCTGCTTCACCGACACGCGCTCATGGCTCTGCGTGTTTTCAAGGATGTATATGCAGCCGAGGCCTTCCTCGCCGAAATCCTCGCCGACAATCGTCACCAGGTAGTCGAAATGCTGCTCATTCTTCAGCTTTGCCATCTCAGCGGCAAAGTTGTCAAAACCGAATATCTTATTCTCTAATTTCATTTCGATGCCTTATTGATTGTTTACCTTATATTGTTCACCTTCTTTCTTGAGTTCGTCGAGCTCTTTTCCGAGAGCTTCCACTTCCTCCTTGTTTGGTGAGCCTGTCACGATGATCGGCTCCTTGTTGCCAATCTTCGCTCCAGAGAGGTTCTCGTTGCTTATGCCGTGCAAGCCACCCAGCCCGAGGCTGGCCTCTTTCTCGAAACGGTTCATCTTGTGGTTGGCGCCTCCGAAGAACTTCTCGACCTTTACCTTGCGCTGCAGTTGCATCATGCCGTAGAGAATGGCCTCGGGGCGTGGAGGGCAACCTGGCACATACACGTCGACAGGCACTATCTGGTCGATGCCACGCACCACGTTGTAGCTCTTCTTGAACGGGCCGCCCGAAATGGTACAGCCGCCGACGGCCACCACATACTTTGGCTCGGCCATCTCGTCGTAAAGACGCTTGAACACTGGTGCCATCTTGTTGGTGATGGTGCCGGCGCACATGATGATGTCGGCCTGACGCGCTGAGTTACGTGTCACCTCGAATCCGAAGCGAGAGAAGTCGTAACGCGCGCAACCCACGGCCATGAATTCGATACCGCAGCAGCTCGTGCCGAACGTGAGCGACCAAAGCGAATTGCTTCGGCCCCAGTTGATGAGCTGGTCGAGGGAACCGAGCACCACGTTCACGCCGCCGTCGTTGAGCTGGGCGGCTATGTCCTCCAGTGTCTCGTTGTCCTTAAACTCGTCGTAAGGAATACTCTTGATCCTTGGCTTTCTTACCTCCATTCCAGCACTCCTTTCCGCCAGGCATAAGCCAAGCCCAAAACCAATACTACCAGGAAGAACCCGATGCTCAGAAGAGCCATGCTGCCGAAGTCCTTGACCACAACGGCCCAAGGATAGAGAAACACTGTCTCAATGTCGAAAATCAGGAAAAGGATGGCAAAGAGATAGTAACCGGCGTGAAGCGGCATCCAGCTGCTTCCACGCGTGGGGATACCACACTCGAATGGCTCACCCTTCACCGGATTGTACGAGCGAGGGCCTATCAGCTTGGCGATGACAAAAGCGCCCACCACCAACGTGACAGCCGTCAGCAACACGGTGACTAACAAAGTGAAATTCATAAAGTTTATAACGTTATATATAAGTAACTGAAGATATATCTCTTGATTGGCTCAATGACCGATGCAAAGGTACATAATAATTTCAAAACATTATTATCTTTCAATAAAAAATGCCATGTAGACTTTGCAAGAGTTTACCTATGTCAAGATGTCGCAAAGTGACCAATATCTTTGGCGCATGAAAAAAAATCAACAGCGAATCTCTGTCGGCCTACACTTCCTGAAGACAAGAAGCATGGCAACGGCCAATGCAAAATGTAAAATATTATTGCCAAGATTTAACACTTGAAAGCAGGGACAAATAGAGCGGGAAAAGGGTAGCCTTCCGCCCTTTGAAAATACCGTCGGGCTGTTTTCAGCCATTTTTTTTTGCCGTTACGGTACAATCGCGTTGCCGTTACAGTGTAATGGCGACGCGATTGTACCGTAACGGCAACGCGATTACACCGTAACGGCGATGCGATTACACTGTAACGGCAACGCCTTTTGAGCGATTTTACAACGCTCAAAAGCCGCTAAAAACACAATCGCTTAGTAATCAGCCATTTACCAAAACAGCTCATAATCGCGTCATTTCCAACCAAGCGATGGCTCGGTTGAAAAAAAACGATTCTCAGACGACCATTTGTAAATTGTTTTGATGATTCTTAACAAGGGCGGGTAGGAATGGTTAGGGGCCGCACCCGCGCCCCGCACGATTGACGACGGCAACATCAGACGACCTTGATCGTCACCGCCTTGCTCAATTTCTTTTTCTTGTCTCTCACCACCACACGGATGGTGCCCTTCCGGTCGCCAGCCTTAACCGTGACCACGAGCTTGCCGTTAAACAACTTCATCGTGGGTTCCACAAACGACTCCAGCGACGTGGCGTCGCCATTGCATATCGCCTTGAAAGAGCCGGCTCCAGACACTTCCACGTCGATGCGGTCGTCGGCTTGCGGCAGCTCCGTGCCGTTTTTGTCTACGAGCGATACCGTGACATAGGCGAGGTCGTCGACGCCTTTCCTTAGCTCCGCGCGGTCCATGTCGAGTTTCAAGGCCTTGGCCTCCAACGCGGTGCGCACGGTCTCCTCGCCTACCCTATTGCCGCTTTCGTCATAGGCCACGACCGTCAGCTCGCCCGGCTCGTATTTCACGTTGGGCCACATCAGGCGGTAGCGCGTGGCATAGCGCCGCGCCTCGTCGGGCTCAGTAGGGTCTATCCATGACTCTTGCGCCGGGTGCGGCTCCAGCCTGACAGCCTTGTCTTTCCTCACGCGGCCCTGCGACTTGCCATTGACAAAGAGCTCGGCCTCAGGGCTGTCGGTATAGACAAACACGGGCGTCACCTTCCCCTCTCGACCGGGCCACGTCCAATGAGGAAGGACGTGGAGCGTATGCGATTGCTTGTTCCAAACCGAGCGATAGAGGTAATAGCGGTCCTTGGGCAGGCCGGCAAGGTCCATTATGCCGAAATAGCTGCTGCGGCTGGGCCAATAAGCGTCATAGGGCGTGGGCTCGCCGAGGTAGTCGTAACCCGTCCACACAAATTGGCCGATGGTGTATGGCTTGTCGTCCATGGCCATGAAGTCTTGCTCAGGCAGGTTGCTCCACAGGCACCACTCCACGTCGTAGCTGGAGCATTGGCCGTCCTTGTCTTCCTTGGCCTGTCCCCACTCGACGGGGAACTTGTAAACGCCACGGCTGCTCACCGTGGAGGCCGTCTCAGAGCCAAGCAAGAAGCCGCATGGCAAGCCTTTGATGTTGCGGTCGTATTTGTAGACTCGATAGTTGAAGCCCGGCACGTCCATCACTTGCGCGAAGCCCGACTTCAGCGCGTCCTCCGCCTTGTCCATGCCTTGCGTCACGGGCCGCGTGGGGTCAAGCTTGTGGCAGAGGTTTTGCAGGTGCTCGGCTATCAAGCGTCCCTCATAGCTTCCCTGCTCCGGAATCTCGTTGCCTATGCTCCACATTATCACCGAGGGGTGGTTGCGGTTCGACTCCACGAGGGCCGTGATGTCCTTGTCGCTCCAGTCCTTGAAGAAGCGGGCGTAGCCATTCTTGCACTTAGGGTAAATCCACATGTCGAAGCTCTCTGCCATGACCATCATGCCCAAAGAGTCGCACACGTCCATCTGAATCTGCGAGGGGTGGTTGTGCGACGTGCGGATGGCGTCGCAGCCCATGGCCTTGAGTTGCTTGATTTGCCTTATGATGGCCGCCTTGTTGACCGCGGCGCCCAGTGGGCCGAGGTCATGGTGCAGGCAGACGCCTTTTATCTTTCGGCTCTCGCCATTGAGCCGGAAGCCATGGATGGAGTCCACCTTGATAGTGCGTATGCCAAAACGCATGGACAGGTTGTCCAAGTCTTTGCCATCATTATCGACCAAGGCTATTTTCAAGGTATATAGGTTTGGCGTCTCCGGACTCCACAGCTTCGGGTTGTCAACCCTGAAACCTCCTTTGAATGACTTTCCGTCGATGCGCAAGTCATGCATATCCTTCTTCTCTCCAGTCGTGTTGTCAATAAGAGAAAGCTCCAAAGAGCCTTTGAAGTCCTTCGACGCACCTGCAAGCGCGACATCAAAAGACATCACGGCTTTGGTTGTGCCCACTTTTATTATACGCTGGGTCTTGACAAATGTCTTCCATGGATCAAGATGCACCTTGTCGGTCACGGTCAACGTCACGGGGCGATACAGTCCCGCGCCAGGATACCAACGGCTGCTCTCGTCCACATTGTGGAGCGACACGTCCACGCGATTGTCACCTTTCTTTATATATTGTGTAATATCGACCTTGAATGGGGCATAGCCATAAGCCCAAGAGCCGGCTCGCTTACCATTGACATAGACCACAGGCTCTGCCATGGCCCCGTCGAAGCACAGCTCCACGTGCCGGTCCTCAATGTTGTCCAGGTGGACATTCGTGGTGTAGTAGCCCTTCCCTATCCATGGCAACGCGCCCGACCGTCCGCTCTTTTCCGTTTTCTCGCTCTCGCCGTTTTGCTCTATGGCCACCATCTGCAAGTCCCATTTCTTGTCGAACGGCCCCTTGATGGCCCAATCGTGGGGCACGGTGACCGACTGCCAGTGTATGCTGTCGTGCGAGAATTGCCAATATTTGAGATTTCGCTCAACTCTCCCCTGTGCCATCGTGAGCGTTGGCATGAGAAAGGCGAAAATGCCAAGGATTTTTTTAAGCATGGTCAATTGTTAAAATAAAATTAGTTTTCAGCGGCTTTTAGTGTATTTCAGCCTGTTTATTCTGCAAAGCTAATGTAAATAAATTAATTTTCAAAGATTTTCATAAAGTTCTTGCCCAAAAACTTTGCAGATTCATTAAAACCTCGTATCTTTGTCATCGTTATCCTGAAAACAATCTTTTTACCTTAGATGAAACTGATACCTATTGAAGATTTGGAGCGGTGGCCTGTGAAGGTAATCGCTTTTTTTGTTTTTATTCTTATCTTCCATTTGGCATTTGGCACAAGTTTTGTTGATTCAAAACAGAATAACGTTAAACTGAACGGAGGATAATAAAGTGGCATTCATTGATTATTATAAGATTTTAGGAGTCAGCAAGGACATTCCGCAGAAAGACGTGAGGCGGGCTTATCTCAAGCGCGCCAAGCAGTTTCACCCGGACCTTCACCCTGACGATCCCAAGGCCAAGGCCAAGTTTCAAGCCTTGAACGAGGCTTATGAGGTGATTAACGACCCTGAGAAGCGCAAGAAGTATGACCAATACGGACAAAACTGGAAAGAGGCCGGGGCGTTCAACCAAGGCGGAGGCGCTGGCGGCGGCAACGGCTATCAGTGGAGTTCCGCGGCGGGAGGCTCGCCGTTTGAGGGCTTCGACTTCTCTGGCTTCGGCTCTGGCGGAGGATTCTCCGACTTCTTCCAAAACCTCTTCGGCAACATGGGGGGCCGGAGGCAACACGCGTCGGCACGCACCAGCACGGGCGAGATGAACGCTAAGGTCAACATAGACCTCTACACAGCCTTGCTCGGCGGCGAGGTGATAATCCAAATCAGCAATGGCTCGAAAATCAAGCTGAAGGTTAGACCGGAAACCCAAAATGGCACGAAAGTGCGCTTGCGTGGCAAGGGCTACGACAGGGGCGACGGCACCTACGGCGACTTGATTATCACTTACAACGTAAAGCTGCCTACCAACTTGACAGATAGGCAGAAACAGTTGCTCAACGAGATGAGGTACGCAGGCTAATACTTAAAATATATTAAATGCGCATCTCGCGATGCGATGGTTAACTTAATTATTATTACCTTTGCATCCGCAATGTGGCCAAACATCCATATTGCGGATAGCCTATCGAAGGAAAGATGCTCGAGTGGCTTAAGAGGCACGCCTGGAAAGCGTGTATACCCCTAAAGGGTATCGGGGGTTCGAATCCCCCTCTTTCCGCCAATGTATTTTTAGGGAAGTCCGATGAGGGCTTCCCTATTTTGTTCCATGCGAGCGAGATGGATAGCCTAAGCTTTCTAAGCTGTTAATTATTAGGTATATATAGGGAAGGGGTTAGTATTTTTGTGGCGTAGCAACATGCAAGAACATGGATAAACACATACTTGCATAACGATACACATACTGTACACCCAAAACCGTGTTTCTGTACACATCGATAAAAAATGATAATTGACAAATTAAAAAAGCTTAATCATGGGATTTAAGTTAAACAAGTTTAGGGTTCCAACATTCGCTTTTGTCTTCGACAGGAGGCACATAGCTTCCAAGAAACGCTTGGCAAGCGTGGACATGAGAATTTGCTATGACGGCAAAATCAAGATTATCGGCACTGGCGTGAGTCTTCGGAAAGGTGAGTGGCGTTCCGGTACGGTGACAAACAGGTCAGATGCCAAAGAGCTGAACAGCCTCTTGGAGCAATTGCGTGCGAAGGTTCTGAAAATAATCAACGAGATGATTGATGAGGGCAACATCAACATCATGGAGATAGGCGATCGTCTTGACCGTCTTTGTTCCGATGGAGGCAAGAGCTTTGTTGAATTCTGCAAGGAGAGGATAAAAGTCAGAAGTTATGGGCGCAAAGATGATACCAGGAAGAGATATGAGCGTTTTTTGCGTTTCATGGTCAAGTGGGGCAAGATTCGTTATTTCTCTGACATCACCGACAGTAACATTCTTGACATGGACGCTTGTCTGAAAGCCAAGGGGATGAAAGACAATTCCAAATGGGGCAACTACCATCGCGTGCTGAACTCATTTATCATCGATGCCATTGCCGTTGGATTTCTGAAACGCAATCCTTATCATTGGATAAACATCAACAAGGCCAAGGAAGGAAAGAGCTTGAATAAGTGCTTGACAATTGAAGAGATGAACAGGTTGCGCAAAGCTGACATGGGCACGGAAAGCCTTGATCGTGTCCGTGACTTGTTTGTCTTTCAGACTTTCACTTGCCTATCATATGTTGACATGGCCGCCTTCGACTATTCACAGTGCAAGGACATAGGCGATGACCGCAAGATGTACACTGGCGTTCGTGGCAAGACTCATCAGGAGTTTTCCTTTTTGCTGTTGAAACCGGCCATGGACGTTTTGAGGAAGTATGACTATAAGTTACCATTGCTATCAAACGTCAAGTACAATGAATATTTGAAAGTATGCGCTCAAATGGCTGGCATAGACAAGCCACTTACAAGTCATTGGGCTCGGCATACTGGTGCGACCATACTCTTGAATGAGGGGCTGGACATGGAAACCGTGGCCAAGATACTCGGTCACTCTTCAACACGTATCACACGTTCCATCTACGCTAAACTGCTTGACGATACCATCGCAAAGAAAATGAAGGAAGCTGAAAGAAAAATGCTTAAACAAAAATAGGAGTCATACACCTGATTTCTGTTTAGCATAATTGTGGTTATATTTGCAACTTGTTTTATTATGTGACACACTGCTAACACAGTGTTTTCACTTGCAAAAATACATAAAAGTATTGCATCAGCAAATGTTTTATTGATATTTGTTGCATTTATAATATTATTTAACATATAATTATAAACAGAATAGTTGCATGACAGGAAAAGAACTAAAATCAAAACTATTACAATCTGGCATTTCTCAAATCGAGATAGCCAGACAGTTAAACATGTCTCATCAGTCATTTAGTCAAGCTTTACTGGTTAAAGATGTCAAAACCGGTTTTCTCGAACGTATTGCTAATGTATTAGGAGTGTCGATGTCATTTTTTTACCCAACTGAGGGACAGAACGCAGTAGCCACTGGCAATGAATCAATTGCAGCTATAAATAGCAATGTGTCATGCCCCACTAATGTAATGGAAGAGCGCATTAAAGCTCTCGAAGCACTGCTTGCCGAGAAGGAGAGACTAATCAAAGTCTATGAAAAAATCATGGACAAATGATTGACGTTTCGAGACAGTCACCACTATAACCACAATTATGCTAAACACAAAATTCAACAGAGACAAAAATGCCATCATCGTGAGGCGTGTAGCATTGGTGGACACGCTTCGGGCGATTAACCATCACACGGAATGTAATTTCAAGCGTGACGAGTTAACGAGTTCTGAATTTTCACTAAAGGCGACAATCAACAGATTAAACAAGACTCTTGGCACAGCCGAGTTCAGCTATTCGTTAGACCCGTTAGACGGTTCATTTTGGATTAGGCGTTTGTAAGAACGCACTTCAACCACTTAAATTAAAAAGTATCTAACAATTAAAATTTCAGTATTATGGACGAACAATTAGTTATCATAGACCCCAAGACCGGCAAGGAAGTCACCAATCTCACCGCGAGGGACATCGACAAGGAGCTTCTCATTAGTTTTTCATTGCCAGATTGAAGGAGGCCGCTTATGAATGTCAATAACGATTGGGTTCCTGTTCCGAGGGACTTCTTCAAGTTTTTCAAGCTGACCAAGAACAAGCATTGTCTTCAGCTCTACCTGTTCGTCTTGCTCAATGCCCAGCGCACTGAGACCATCAACCCGGACGGCACGCCGTCGAGGGCTGGCGACTATACCAAGTGTTCAAGGTGGCTGTATGAGTTTTTGGGCATGACCCGTTGCCAGTTCCGTAGGGCATTGAAGGAGCTGTCCGACAATTTCCTTGTCTACTTCAAGGGCACCAAGGGCCGTGACATGACTTTCACCATTCGCAACTACGGTCAATACCAATGTAGCAATTTCCCCCAAGGCTGGGTCAAGCTATACAGGGAGGTGAGCATCTACGAATGGTTCATGGACGGCAATGTCGCCGCAGTGTATCTAAGCCTGTTACTTCGTGCCAACATTGACAAGAAGTTCTCGCTTAGGGACGTGACCACTGAGGTAGGCTTGGACATTAAGACCGTGTTGAATTGCATGAAGACGCTCCGCCGCAATGGTGTGTTGCGGTACAACAAGACCAGGAGCAAGGACGTGTATTCGATAGCATTTTCATGTGGCGGCAAGTCACTTCCTTACAACACTCCAGACACCCCCATTGATGCCCCAAAAACAGCACATTTAGGAGCCAAATGCGAACCAGTGGCGGAAAATGGCGTGATTGAAGAAGCCGAGTACGAGGAACTGCAAGAAAAAAGCGACGCAACTAACGCAAAGTCAACGGCTTGCGAAAATAAAGAGCCAATTCAGAGCCAAAAGATAACCAAAGAAAAAACATTAAATATCTCGAAAAATCCCGTGGAAGAAGCAGAAAAATCGACGCAAAATCCACGCATAACCGACACAGAACCTACACATAGTAAGAATAAGAGTAAGATTAATATTAAGAATAATAAAAGAATATTTACATCTATGCGTGCGTGCGCGTGCGAGGAGGAGGGCGAGGCCGATGAAGCCACGAGAGAATCTGGTTACGTCAAGGCTTTGAAGTCGAACCTTTCTTGGCAGGGTCTGGTGATGAAAAAGCTCTCCATGGAGGAAGAAGGCACATCCGGTGTCATGGACTTGCTTGACCAGTTCAACCTTGACAACCAGTGTACGTTCACGTATCACGCGTCACTTAACGATTTCGCTCGTCACTTCATTCGTTGGGCCTTGATAATGCGTCGAAACGAGCCGCCGGAGCCAGCGCGCAAGGTGCAAGGCGCGTGCTACAGTCCTTCTTCCACTTTTTCGGACATTCCCTTTTGGGACAAAGACAGGCAACGGGAGTTCATGTCACATCGCAGGATGGCAAATGCCGCTCGCTTGGCCGACAAAATACTTCACAACGAGCCTAACATGGCCTGTGACGAGATACTTAACTGGTAAACGCTTATGGTTGACATGATGGAAGTTTCGCCGGGTACTGTCGCCCGACGCAGCGAACAGCTCTCCTTGTGGAGGGAGTCCACGAACCTTGGCAGACGGTTGACGAGGATTGCGCCCACCATAGAGCAGTTCCGCAACATTTTCACCCCGTCGGCAGCTTTCAAGCTATGCCTTGACGCGGACAAGTGCTTGACGGGCGACTATCCCACCCTTGGCTTCATTAGGCGGTTTTACGACAACATGATGGCCCCGGTGTCATGGCTCGTCCCACATCTGACCATCCTGTCCGAATACTCCGGCGCGGAGCGGAAGCTCACTGACGGCCAGCTCTACGGCTGCGCCCAGGCAATATCACGTGAGTTCTATTACTTAAAAGTCACGGAGCTGATGCTATTCTTTGAGAATTACAAGAACGGTCTCTACGGCAAGTTCTACGGATGCGTAGACCCCATGTCTATCATGGTAAGCCTTCGGGAGTTCACGCGATGGCGTTCCGTCCACTTGGATGAGATAGAGAGCGAGCGTGTCGTTGAGAAGGCGCACAGGGAGCGCATTGCGTGGATAGCCAGTCATAAAGTATTGACAAACAACGAGAAATCAGAGATATGATAGACAAGAAGACCATACTCAGCGTGACCCATGGCAGTTTGGATGTCTTCAAGCGTTATTTTGGAGCCGACTGCGAGAAGAAGCTTTTTCGCAACCCATACCGCGAAGACAGGAAGGCCTCGTGTCACCTTTACCTCCACGAAGGGCATGACGGGTTGTCCCGTTTTATTCTCCATGACTTTGGTGACCGTTCATGGTGCGGCGACTGCTTTGCCGTGGCCGCGAAGGTTCACGGCATGGAGAGAAGTCCGTTTAGCGATGTCATCGACATGATAAATCGGGACCTGTCGTTGAATTGTCAAGAGCCGTTTGTCTCTTCACGCGTTCCGATGAGTGAGGCCGCAGACTGGAAGCGCAAGGAGAAGAGTCGAGCCATCGAGACATTCACTGCCAACTACAGGAGTTTCACCTGTTCCGAGTTGAAATACTGGGCGCAATACGGCATCTTCATGGAGACGCTTTCCAAGTACCATGTCAGCAGCGTAGTGGACATTTGTTTCAAGCGTAAGGACGGTTCATCTTTCTACCTGTTCTCCACCAAGCTGACCCCATGCTTCACCTATGGCTTCGCCGAAGGCAGGGGCATCAAGGTATACCGACCAAAGAGCGACGTGCGCTTCATGTATGCCGGTGAGCTGCCACGTCCCTACGTGTTTGGCATTGAACAATTGCCCGACCATGGCGATACCGTGTATGTCACTGGCGGCGAGAAAGACGTGATGTCCCTTTCCGCCCATGGCTTTTCCGCCATATCGTTCAATAGCGAGACTGCGGACATTCCAAAAGCGATACTGGACGTTCTCGCCTCACGCTTCAATAAGATAGTCTTGTTGTACGACATGGACGAGACAGGCGTGAGGGAGTCGCGTCGTATGCTTGGGCGTTATGGCGATGACTACGCCCTTTACAGGATGGCGTTGCCATTGTCGGGCACAAAGAGCGAAAAAGACATCAGTGACTGGTTCCGGCTTGGGCACAAGGCTGAAGAGCTGTCAACTTACAACATCGAGAGAAAATAAAGGGGAAAAGATATGCAAAGAGACATGAGACAACTCATAGGATGTTTCCAAAACGACGTTTCCATCCATCCATTGGACATGGACGAGGAGAAAAAGCTCATCCAAAGTGGCATAGATAATCCGAGGCGCGTGAAAGGATTGGTTGGCGTGACCCTGTCCTTCTCCTCCCACAGGCTTGACGGCATAGGCTTTCGGAACGAGAGCAAGGGGGTGGAATTTTATTCAAGGGAGCTTGGCAGTCCGTTGACAATTGGGAAGAAGGACATAGTGAGGATAGCCGCGCATGAAGGAATGTCCGATGGTTGTCATGTCTTCAACGACATGCTTGACTACATAACGTTCTCGACATCAGCGTCCCGTCTCCTGTTTTCATTCAACCGTGACTATGACTGCCTGATTCTCAATCACGCGAAGAACTTCAACCACTTGGTTTCCATGACGGACATCTACGGAGCAGTAGTGTCTTTCATGCCCACCACCGAGTATGGCCGTACATTGTCAAAGACCCTTGGGTCAAGGTGCAAGAGCCGATTCTATGACATTTCCCTCTACTACAAGGGTTACGTCACGTTTCGGGACATGGTGAGGATGGTGTCTCATGGAACCACATACAACAACTTTATTTTACAATGACACGGGATATGATGAGTCTTGATATATTCATAATAGCGTTTTTCGTCGCCATGTTCTCGTTCATCGTGGCTATCTACTACGAGGTAAAACATACGTACAAGGACGATGACCTATGGAAGAAATAGACCAAAGCAGATATGAAAGAAGATTACTTTACATTCACGTATGCCCAGGACGACCTGCTGCCTTGGGATGAAAACTGGAGGAGCTGTAGCTTGAAGGAAGCCAAGGAAAAGGTATTTTCCGACACGAAGAAGCGGTATGGCTATCACCCAAGGGCCAATGCCAAGTTTTTCCGAAAGATAGCTTTCCTTATCAAGGGCAACATCACGCTTGACGCGCTAAGGGCCATGGGTATCGAGATGAAACGCCGTTGGGGAATAGAGTGCATCCAGATTTCCATTCGTCGCGACATCAACGAGGCGGACATGATGTTTTGCTGGTATAATGAGAGCACGGGGTGCTCCAAGTACATGTCAAGCAAGGACATGAAAAACATCATAGTCTTCATTCTCCGTTACCTCCACCTTCCGCGTCCGATGTTGGCGGACACGTGGTTAAGATATTTCCTGATACAGGAATATGACGACAACCATGACGTTTTCCGCAAGGCCATTGACCTTGTGTCGCGAAAAGACATTGACGGAAAGAGCTATGACGTTATACATGATGCCCTTTCTTACGCTGAGATGATGAGCAGGGGAATCGTGAAATGAATCAACACAGATAATCACATAACAAGAAATCCCACAAACAGTTGAAAATTATGGAAAAGAAAACAAGAATCATCAGTGTGGCCAACCACAAGGGTGGCGTTGGCAAGACCACGACGACGGCAAGCGTCGGCACCGTGTTGGCGACCATGGGTTACAAGGTACTTCTAATCGACATGGATCCGCAGTCTAACCTCACGAGCAGTTTGATGTGCGTTGACACGGACGCTCTTGAAAGCACCGTAAGCGACGCGCTTGTGGGCTATCCCACATTGCCGCTGCCGGTATATTCCTCCACGGAGTTCTCCACAGAGGGTCATGTTCACGACAGCCTGTATCTCGTGCCGTCGAGTCTCAGCCTCGCAGGGGCGGAGTTGCAGCTGACAAGTGTCATGGCGAGAGAGTACATTCTGTCACGCCTTTTGTCCAAGGTGTCAGCGGAATATGACTATGTTCTCATCGACTGTCCGCCTTCTCTTGGGTTGCTCACCATCAACGCCCTCACGGCATCGCAATATGTCATCGTGCCCATGGTGGCAGAGGTGTTGCCCTTCAAGGGACTGGAGATGATACACAACACCATTTCAAGCGTCAAGGAGCGTCTGAACCCCACGTTGCAAGAGCTTGGCATCCTCATTACCCGATACGAGCGCAGCAACATCAGCAAAGACATAGAGGCTAAGCTTAGGGACAGTCTCGGCGGTCTCGTCTTTGACACCAAGATACGCAAGAACATCACCATAGCCCAGGCACCACTTGAAAATGTCAACATCGTTGACTATGACCCCAAGAGCAACGGGGCCGCGGACTACGAGTCGTTCACCAGAGAGTTGGTCAACAAGTTTACGGATTAAAAAAACGAGAATCATGGCAAGACAAATAAGCAAGACATCACTGGATAAGCTTTTCGGGGGACTTGATACCCGAAAAGGCAGCCGACCAAAGTCAACTGGCAAGGAAGAACTGGCCGGAGGACACGCCACACCGACACAAACGGCCTCCAAGTCTTTCAAGTCAAACTTCTGCACGCGCCTTGACGGGGACGTTTACGACAAGATAAGGTCAATATCACACGACAACGGTTGGTCAATCCGTTCAATAGTGGAATATTCCCTGGAGGCATTCGTGACCGCATACGAGAAGAAGAAAGGCCCGGTATGTCCACGGAAAGTCAATGAAGACATCAACGAAGTATTAGGTTAACGTTACGTATAAGTTCATTAACGTCTTAATCAAAAAATGCCATCTAAGAGTAGAGGCTATAGATTTTTTTCTTCCTGCGTCGTGAGACGCGGGACAGTTTTAACCCTATTAATTTGGCGTATGGATATGGAAGACAAGAAATTCACAGACAGGATAGTCAGGAACCTCACCGCGGAAGAGCTGAAAAGTCTTTACGCACGTTTGGAAGATGAGCAAACCCCTCATTCGCTGACAGTTCATGAGGGCATCTTCGGCATGAGGGAGATAGAACTGCGCATGGAAGAAGAGGACATATCCCATTTTGAGCATCTATTGTATTCAATATCATACGGCTTACAGCAAAAATCATCAAAAACAAATTGAATATGGAAAACAAGTTAATCAAAGGCATTTTTTTCACGAGCGACTTGGCCGCAATGAGCGAGATTGAGGATTCACTGGAAGCGTACCTGCGAGGTTACGACTTGAATGACGAGGACGTGGAAGACTACATCAAGTCACGCTGTCCCGATGAAGACACGGCGAGTCGCATACGAGAATTCAAATACGTTCCGGGCAACGACAGATGCTATTCATCCAAGACCGTTGACAAGTTGGAGGAGTGCGTAAGGCTATTGAGGTTGGCAGGAATATATGCCAGCCACATTGACAGGCTTCTTGCCGGGGAAGAAGATGAGCAGGGCTTCCTTACGAGCCTTGCCGTCGAGCTTAAAGGCGGCGAAGGAACAGTCGCGGACAGGATTTGATAAATTACGCCCACATGAAAGTTTGCATAGCGGAAAAGCCCAGTGTGGCAAGCAGCATAGCCAACGTCCTTGGAGCCACGTCGAGGAAAGACGGCTATTTTGAGGGCAACGGCTGGCAAGTGACATGGGCATACGGTCACCTGTGCCAGATAAAGTACCCGGAAGAGATAGACAGTCGTTGGAAATACTGGTCTCTTGACAACCTGCCAATGTTGCCGACGACCTATGACATAAGGCTCATTGCAGGTAAGGACACGTCACGGCAATTCAATGTCATCAAACGCTTGTACAGCCATGCCGAGTTGATAGTCAACGCAGGTGATGCCGGTCAAGAGGGAGAGCTCATCCAGCGATGGATAATGCAGCTCGCAGGAGTTCACTGCCCGGTGAAGCGGCTTTGGATAAGTTCTCTTACAGAAGAAGCCATAAGGGACGGTTTTAACGATTTACGACCGCAGGAAGAGTACGACAACCTGTTTCAAGCAGGATTGGCCCGTGCCGAAGGCGACTGGCTTCTTGGAATGAACGCGACACGCCTATATACCAAGAAATTCGCAGGGAAAGGCACGGTCTTGTCCATTGGCCGTGTCCAGACCCCTACCTTGTCGATGATAGTGAGTCGCGACAGGGAGATAGAGAATTTCAAGCCGTCCCCTTACTGGGTTTTGACAACCCGTTACAAGGGCGTTGACTTCACGAGTGTCGCAGGTAAATACGCGATACGCGAGAAGGCCGACATTGCCCTTGCCATATCAGAAAGGAACCCGTTTGTCGTGGATTCCGTGATGAAAAAGGAGGTACAGGAGCGACCTCCACAGCTCTATGACCTCACGGCCTTGCAGGTGGACTGCAACAAGCGTTACGGCATGAGTGCGGCGATGACGTTGGCTACTCTCCAAAAGTTGTACGAGGCCAAGCTAACGACATATCCGAGAGTTGACACGAGGTATCTCACCCATGACATATACCCTAAATGCGGAGACATTCTTGAAAGGCTGTCCATGTTTGGTTATTCGGAGGCCACAGGGCCATTGTCGGGAGCGCAACCCCTTCGCAGGAGCGACCGCGTCTTCGACGACTCCAAGGTGTCAGACCACCATGCCTTGATACCCACAGGGGTTAAGCCCGGCACGCTAAGTGACAACGAGCGTAAGGTTTACGACCTTATCGTCAATAGCTTCATCGCCGTGTTCTACCCCAATAGCGTCTTCGCACAGACCGTAGTCACCGGCCACGCAGGTGAAGAGAAATTCAAGGCGACAGGCAAGGTGGCGGTCAGCCGTGGATGGTGCGATGTCTTGAAGGGCACGGAAGAAGACAAAAACGACAAGGCAAGCTCTGGCATGATGCCTGATTTCACGAATGGTGAAAGCGGCGAGCATCACCCAATGCTACAGCGGAAAATGACGACACCCCCTAAGCGATACACGGAGGCTACATTATTGCAAGCGATGGAGACGGCTGGTAAATTCGTGGAGGATGAGACACTAAGAGCCGCGATGAAGGAGAACGGCATAGGTCGTCCCTCCTCACGTGCAGGAATCATTGAGACACTTTTATCGAAGAACAGGCAATACGTGGTGAGAGACAAGAAAAGCCTCGTGTCAACATCCATTGGGAGGCGGCTCATAGACACCATAGACGAAAGGATGTTGAAAGACCCGGCGACGACAGGCTTATGGGAGAAAAAACTGAGGCTTATTGAGAAAGGCGAGTTCTCCCTTGACAAGTTCATGGAAGCATTGTCACGACAAGTGGTTGACATAACCACACGGGTAAAAGGTCAATCAAGCAATGGCCCCATAGGTGAGCGGCAGGAAGTGCCAGACTACAAGGCAATGACAAGTACGCGTCGCAGACAGCAAGGCTCAGCCCTTGTAGGGAAGCGATGTCCTCAATGTGGCAAGGGCATTATCATCAGAGGCAAGTACAGCTATTTTTGTAGCAATCACGCCAACGGTTGTGACTTTACCAAGCCATTAAAATAACAGTTAAAAACAGACATGATGAGGAAGTCAATCATAATCATGACAATAAGCGTCTTTCTGTCTTTTTTGTGTTCAAGTTGTCAAGGGGACAATGACAATGCCGTGGCCGGGAAAGTGTATGAAGACGGCTCCGTCAGAATAGACACCCTTACTATCAGAGGGCACCTGTATTTTCTTATATCAGGCGGCATGTCGGCCCCCCACCTTCAGCACGAGGCATCATGTGAGATGCGTGACTATGGAAGAGTGTTGGAAGACAAGGATGTCTTTGTCTTTTCAAGAAGGAACAGGTCAACATCAACGCGTGAGTCAGCGGTCAAGGCATTACCGTTGTTAAGAAAAAGAATAGACGTTCAAAATTAAAAGAAGGATATGGTTAAAAGGGAAATCGTATTGGCCGTGTCGGAAGACACAGGCATGTTGAAGTCGGACGTGAAGAAAGTAATAGAATCCTTATTTCGTCAAATCATGGATTGCGCATGCAAGGATGAAGAAGTCATCTTCCGTGGGTTCGGCACTTTCCGCGCCACCAAGCGCAAGAAAACAAAAGCACGTGATATACGTAGGGGCATAGAGATAACATGCCCGGAGAGGATGACGTTAAAGTTTTTTGCCGTTGCTTCGTTGGTCAAGAGAATCAACGAAGCAATTGGTGCTCAAAGTGATGGAAAATAATTCTCATGGCTATAAAGTTCATTAAAGGCAGCCTACTGGATAGTCAAAGCCAGACCCTTGTATGTCCCGTCAACTGTGTTGGCGTTATGGACGAGGGCTTGGCCTTGTCATTTAAGCTTGCCTATCCAAGCATGTATAAAAGGTACAAGTATTATTGTGACAAGTCCCTTTTGCGTCCCGGTATGCTGTGGCTGTACGGTTCAAGGCGGCGCAAGGTCTTGTGCTTTCCTACCCGACTTGAATCCGAGGGCCAGGCAGACAGCAAGGAGTTGGAAAACGTAGAAAGCGGCTTGGCAAAATTTTGCGCGACATACAAAGACAAGGGCATAACTTCCGTGGCCTTCCCATTGTTAGGCTTCGTAGACGGGGGGCAACTATGGGAATCAACGTCAATGGATTTGCTGGAGGCGTATCTTCACACCGTCGACATCCCTGTGGAGATATATGTTCATAGTCTTACTGTGCCATGCGACTTACGTGTCAAGACAAAGCTTCTCGAAGATATGGGCTTTGATGTTGTCAGCATTGAGAAAGACGCTATCCATTGACGTAGTTACTCAATAAGCCTTTTTTTAAGAATCGAAGACATCCCTGGCCGTTTTCTCCGGACTTGACGTGAGGAAAACGGTCTTTGATGTGTCTCAGATACCTGTCGCTGACATGAAGCAGCTCAGCGGCTTCTTTCGTTGTCAACCACTCGTCCTGTTCCTCTTTCGCGAGTTTTTTCTTGTTAGAGAGTTTCTTTATGACGGCGTTTGCGATGTCATCTATTAGCTGCGCTCTTTCCTTTTTCGTTATATCCATATTCGTGCATATCATATCGTTATATGCTGCAAAATAAAACATAATATGGAAGAATAGAGCAGATAAATTCAAACGTCTTCTAAATTAACATTTCAAATTTAGGATTTTACGGATTTTAGCCAAATACTTGATGTTTTAGGAGACATTAAGTTAATACGAAAAATCCCACCATGGTGCTCATCGTTGAGAGGCGTGGTGGGATTTGTTTATGAGAGAGATATGGTTTAATTTGAAATATCTGAATGTTTCTCAGAATTTACTTGTCTGGGCGAAAGCCATCAGAGCTATGCGTCCAAGCCTTGCCGGTCGCGCCACAAATCCACGCGATGAAGAGTCCGATGAAAATAAGTTCCATAATATAATGTTTTAAAAGTTAATACTTGCTTGTTTAGGCGTATATGCCGCCGTTGTTTACTGTATGCCGAATGTTCCGACAGGGATTGCCGTAGCAGTAATGATTGACATGTAAAAAATGCCGTACTCTCCTGGTTCTGCCTCGGACGCGGGAATTTCCAATAAATAGCTTTGTTTGCCATATTTATGACCGGAAAAAGCTATATATCCTCTTTTCTTAGTTTCTCCGCTTCCTATCAAGGACGGTTTGAACTCCATCCACTGTATTCTTCTGTCCTTCTTTGAAGTCTTGAAACGGACGATACGATATATCTCTAATGGGTCATAATTGTTGTTCTCTCCCTTGATGAGTAGTCGGATGCCATTACTTGCGTTCTTAATGGTATAGGCAGACTTAGCCCCCGTGAAAGCAATATCCATGCCTTCCGCTCCTGCGAGTGTGTTCACCGCATCGGCAGCTTGCCCGGCTCCTGCGGCGGTTGTCATTACACGAAGACCTGTGACAACACCAGAGAGACTACCAGATGTGCCTAATCCTATCATTCCACCTGCCATACCGAGCTGTGATGCCGCCCCTGCAATCTTGGCGAACTTACCAAATTTGTTCTGATGCTTGGAAATCATTCCATCTTCCTTTGGAAGTGCGTCAAAAGTGGAGTCACTTGTGAGAATGTTATAGCTGTTGACGAACTCCGGCTCAGGAGCGGAAACCTTGTTAGCGTCCTGCGCCAAGAGACATGTCGGCACCAGAAGGAGCAAAGTTGTGAAAAATAAACTAACGTGTTTCATCTTATACACTTTTAACCCATTGGCAGAATTAAGTATGCACTAAATTAATTCCGCCAACAGGTACACTTTTATTAAATTTGCAATTGTTTTCTATATACAAAGTTAACAAAAAATGTTGAGAAATGCAACATTATGGCATGATTTTTTCATAGTTTTTTATGGTTACTGTTTGGGCGAAATGCCTATCCCGTGGCTTGTAGGCCGTCCACGAATAAGGCGTATCGCGCTTGCGTGATGCCAGTCCTATTATATAAGGAGACAGGTAAACGTCTTGTCTGCCGTGAACGAGGTTGACATATTCAGTCTTAGCCTTCCCAAGAGAAGGGTATTCCATGAAAGATGGAAGTCCTTTGCCGATTGCGGCAAAACAATAATATCGCATTTTCATAGTCGTTGTCCTTTTGATTGTGATATAAGTATTCACACTATGCTAATTCAAACGGTCCGGTTTCTATCCTTTTTTTGACCTTCCCCTTGAATTGTTCCGCCATTTCTTCAATGTCTTGGCGTAGGTAATCATTGCTCCTGCAATTTGGGAGATACGACGCAAAGGTATGTATGTTCTCAATTGACGTGAGTATGTTACAGACGGCCCTTTGTTCATCGTCGCTCATGCCATTGTCCTTTACTTCCAAAGATGGAGAATCCCCCAAGGTTCTGATTTTCCTGTTTGGGTAAGCCTTATTGTGATAGGCGACATATCGGTCGCGCAACATTTCCTTGCAGTCCTCCATGTCTATAAGGACATCTTGTAACTTAAACGGGGCACCGTAGGCACCATGTCCCGTGTCATCAATCCACTTTGCCGTTTCCTCGTCCGGGTCGAAATCCTGCCAGTAGTCTTTCAACTGGTCAATGAAATCATCCTCGTTGTCATTCTCGAACCACAATGTAACAACGAAATCTTGTCCCATAGGTGAGAACTTCTCCAATTCAACACAAACCTCGTCCTCACGTGTATCGCTGGTATAGCAGCACCATCCGAGGTCATTGGCATAATTCAAAAAGTCATTCATATTTATATCGTCTTGTAAGTGTCGTATTCTCTTTTTGCACCGAGGAGTAGAGAAATACTCCTCAGTGTAGGTAAAAGCTATTACAGTTTAATGCTCTCTAAGTTTTCAATCTTCTATTTTCAAGATGACATCCGCTCCATCCTCAAAAAAGATTTGTGACTGGCAGGACGCTCCAAAAACACGTGCTAATATATCCCTCAACTCATCGCTTTCATCCTTATTAGGTGGTGAAAACCATATGTACATACCCTTAGGGACATGTTCGCGTTTTTCGTAGTCATAACAAAATACGCTTATCGTATCATTGTCTTCAAGTTCTTGCTCCACCTCTACAAAAGTGTAATTTGCAAGCGCATGTATGTTACATTCATAAATAATCTTTGCTAAATCTGTAGCTTTCATGTCTTTTATTGTTTAATGGTTACATTGCTTTCTTAGGCTTCCCATGTTAACATGAGAAGCCCAAAGTGAGAGTTTTAGTCCAATACCCTGTAATAGTAGCTTAGTTCATCGCCCTTTAGATTTTCCATTGCGTATTGTTCAACCGTTTCCCATGCGTTTTCATAAACGCTTGAAAGTGTCGAGTTGTGTTCGTGCCACTGCCACATTTTATGATTGACGACCATAGCGAGTTCGGTGAGGTACTTGTAGTTGTCCTTCCATTCGTCAAACGCTCGTTTGAAAGTGTCGCTGACGGCGTTCACGCCGAAATAATCAGCGATGGAGAAGTCTTGCCAAAAGGTTGTCATTGGCTTGTAGCCAATCTCGTTTTCCACGTTCCACACTGGGATTGAAATCATAAATTTTGCCATATCTCTTTATTGTTTATGGTCATTGAAAGTATCGTCTGCCCTTGTTTGCGGATTAGCTTCCTTTACAGGCATCGGAATCTTCGCCGACCGATATTTTTTTTGAGCATCGACCACCCAGTCGCCTCATAGTTCCTTTACGTGCGATAAGTGACGGGGTTAGCGAGAGTGACCTGTGGGTCACGTGCCCTACGACAAGGAATGCCCGTGCCTTTTTTCATGGAAGACCCAAATCAGAATGATTTGCGGAAGGCTGCCGCGGAAAAAGGCAGGAGGCATAGCGGCCAAGGGCGCGGTACTTGTCATGGGCTGCTAACACCGTAACTTTGCTAAGTGAAGGACAAAGGCGACAGGGTTGTCGTTGTTCATTCAGGGGAAAAATAGAGAGTCGGCACAAGATGATGATAGGTAAGGATAGAAAGGATAGATTAATAGCCATGCCAGCATTATAGCAATGTAATCACCGCTTGCATGTATTGCAAGCAAGCAGTGATAGCAATGAAAGTATTAATTACATAGCAAGTATTATTGCGTTGCAATAAAGCAGGTAGTGATAGTAACGCAAGCATTATTACATGTATAGCAACGCTCGCAAGAAAATCTCAAAATAAGAGAGACTTATTTACCTCTCTCCCTTGCCTGTGTCTGT
>ERZ1032009.23-NODE-23-length-39126-cov-22.855647_pt1 | contig 39126 bp, 27 predicted proteins | sample MGYA00516700_ERZ1032009 | MGnify/ENA primary metagenome ERZ1032009 (study PRJEB33719, sample SAMN04261292) | wastewater metagenome | biome: rural village; feature: human; material: feces | host: Homo sapiens | place: El Salvador | collected 2013-01-14 ...
ATCGAAAGTGTAGCCTTCGGTCGACACGCCAGGCAACACGTTGGCGCCGGCCTCCACTGCCGCGTCGTAGAGCTCCTTCATGCCGCCGCAGAACGTGTCGCAATACGACTCGCTGTCGCCGCAGCCGAAGAGTGCCACGGTCTTGCCTGCCAAGCCAGCGGCCTTGAGGGTCTTCACGCCGTCGTACCAGTCGTCTTGCATCTCGCCGGCACCCCATGTGGAGGTTCCGAGTATCAGGTTGTCGTGGTTGGCTATGACATCGTTGTCAAGGTTGGCGACATCTATTGCCTCGGCACCCAACTTAGAGGCTATGGTCTCGGCTATCGACTGGCAAGAGCCAGTGGAAGAGCCATAAATAACGATTGTTGATTTCATGAGCTTGTCTGTTTTTTTCTGTTGTTATAATCTCTTTTGTTCCGTTTGCAAAGTTACGGTGTGACAGCGAATTGCGCAATACCTAAAAATGGGGGTTGTTAGCCACAGAGGGGAGAACGTCTTGCAAGAGGTCGTGCGAAGACGAAGGTTTTTTGAAATAATCCACAAGGTAAGCCGTTTGTCGCATTTTTTTGCTTAATTTTGCAGACAAGAGAAACAATATACGAAAAACACAGAATGAAGAAGAAGTTAGTTTTGCTTTTGCTCCTGATAACGGCTGTCGTTGTCGGTAGAGCGCAAACCAAACAAGATTTGCTCACCGTGGGCACATTGGCTCCCGACTTCACCATCGCCAACGGCAATGGCAAAAAGGCATTGAGCCTCTCCGACTTGCGCGCGAAGAAAGCCACCAACGGCAAGGTGAGGCATGGCGTCTGGACCGTGCTCGACTTCTGGGCGTCGTGGTGCCCTGATTGCAGGAGGGACATGCCGATAGTGAAGCAAATAAACGAGAAATTCGGCAAGAAGATAAAGCTCATCGGCGTGTCGTTCGACACCGACAAGGAGAAAATGGCCAAATACCTGGAGACAAACAAGTATTCATGGACGCAGTATTCGGAATTCAAGAAATGGAAAGAGACAAAAATCTCGAAGGACTACCACATCTCATGGATTCCGACATCCTACTTGATAGACCCGGAGGGCAAGGTGGCTTTCGCCACGATAAAGACCGAGGAGATGCTCCAGAAACTTGAGGCCCTGGACGCCGCCGGAAAACTGAAATGACAAACCAAAAAACCAACAACGACATGAAGAAAATAATAGTCAGCGTTTGCCTCTTGCTTGCGGCAACCGCCATCAACGCGCAGAAAACGTGCAAGGACGGTGGCATATCGGCCACCATGCTCCAGGAGATAGTGAAGGCGCAGCCTTCGTCGACCGCCGAGAAGGCCCTCGCCAACGCGATAGCGCAAAACAAGATTGATGACCTCGCGAAAAACTACCGCAACGCGTCGGGCATGACAACAAAGTTCAACGTAGAGACACCATCGCAGAGCATCCACGACCAGAAGAGCTCCGGAAGATGCTGGATGTTCTCCGGCCTCAACGTGCTGCGCGCCAACTTCGCTGCCGCCCACGACCAGAAGCAGGTGGTTGACTTCTCACAGGCTTACCTCTTCTTCTACGACCAGCTGGAGAAGGCCAACCTCATGCTGCAAGGCTCGATAGACAACGCCTCGAAGCCCATCGACGACGAGCGCGTGCAGTTCTTCTTCAAAAACCCCATCAACGACGGCGGCACCTTCTGCGGAGTTGCCGACTTGGCCGAGAAATACGGCCTCGTGCCAATGCAGGCTATGCCAGAGACCTACAACTCGGACAACACGAGCCGCATGGCGAGAATCATATCGTCGAAGCTACGCGAATATGGACTTGAGCTGCGCGGCATGGTGGCGGCCAAGAAGAAAGACGCGGCCATAAAGCAACGCAAGACGGAGATGCTTGGCACGATATACCACATACTCGCGCTCACACTCGGCGAGCCCACGAAGGAGTTCAGCTACACCTTCCGCGACAGCAAGGGCAACGCCGTTGGCGAGGCGAAGACTTACACGCCAAAGTCGTTCTACGACGCCACCGTGGGCAGCAAGCTCAACGGCACATTCATCATGGTGATGAACGACCCGCGCCGACCATACCACAAGACCTACGAGGTGGACTACGACCGCCACGTCTACGACGGCCACAACTGGAAGTATCTCAACCTGCCGATGGACGAGATAGCGCAGCTGGCCATCGCCTCGCTCAAGGACGGCCACAAGATGTACTCAAGCTACGACGTGGGCAAGCAGCTCGACCGCAAGCTCGGATACATGGACCTCGACAACTACGACTACGGCACGCTCTTCGGCACCACGTTCCCGATGAACAAGGCCGACCGCATAGCCACGTTCGACAGCGGCTCCACACACGCCATGACACTCACGGCCGTGAACCTCGACGCCAACGGAAAGCCAACGGAATGGAAGGTGGAGAACTCATGGGGCGCGTCGTACGGACAGGCCGGATGCCTCATAATGTCGAACAGATGGTTCAACGAGTACATGTTCCGCCTCGTGGTGAACAAGAAATACGTGCCTGCCAAGCTGCAGGGCGAGTTTGACCAAAAGCCGGTGATGGTGATGCCGGAGGACCCATTGTTCGCCGACGACCTGTAAACAATTCATTCATCAGAAGACTTGCCAATGACGCCGTGGACGCTGCTTCTGTTTATCTTCACGTTTGTGGAGTATAACGTCGAGAACCTTTTCGACACGGTTCACGACGAGGGCAAGCAGGACACGGAGTTCCTGCCCTCCTCGCCCCGTCACTGGACCCCACGGCGCTATTGGCAAAAACTCGACCACGTGGGTCAGGCCCTCGTGGCGTGTGGCGACAATGCCGGCGGCGGGCGTCTGCCCGACATGGCGGTGCTGACGGAAGTGGAAAACGACTCCGTGATGCGCGACCTCACACGGCGGTCGCCCCTGCGCGCGGCACGCTACGACTACGTTATGACCCAGAGCCCTGACAAGCGCGGCATCGACGTGGCGCTGGTCTACTCGCCATTCTCTTTCCGCCTTATCAACAGCCACTCGGTGCGCGTCGATCCGCTCAAAGGCCAACGCCCCACGCGCGACATCCTCTACGCCTCGGGCATGGTGATGAGCGGCGACACCATCCACGTGGTGGCGGTGCACGCGCCAAGCAGGGCAGGCGGCGAGACGCGCACAAGACCCTATCGACTGCACGTGGCCGAGATGGTTTGCCAGATGATAGACTCCATACGAAGCGCCTCAGATAATCCATTGATAATTATCGCGGGCGACTTCAACGATTACTCTTCCGACGCGTCGCTAAAGCTCATCGAGAGCCACGGCATGACAGAGGTGTCGCTCGGCGCGAGGGGGACCAACGGCGCCAAGGGCACCTACCGCTACAAGGGCGAATGGGGAAGCCTGGACCACGTATTCTGCAACACCACGATGGCAAGGCTGCTCACGGGCTGTCGCGTGAACGACGCGCCGTTTCTGATGGAAGAGGACAAAAAATACGGTGGGGCGAAACCCCACCGCACATATCTCGGTCCACGCTACCAGGGCGGCTTCAGCGACCACCTGCCCATAGTGGCGACATTCAAGTTATAAGTTTTTACGTTGCTTTACCAGCTTCATGAGCTTGTCGTCCATCCTCACCGTGGCGCCGCTCGTGCGGTAATAGGAGCGCGAGACGCCCTCGGGCAAGTGCTCCTCCCTAAACGACACTATGCCATGCTCGTAAGGATTGACATGGATGCGCAGCAAGTCGTCGCCCTCGTTGTTGCGCTCAATAACGTAAGTGATAACGGTGGAGGTCACGTCAAGGCCCTCAACGTTGCGGTTGTCGCGGAAGGCCTTGTCGATGACGGTCTTCACATACAGGCGATAGCTGTCCATCGTCATGGTGCTTATGTACCTGTGGGCGCAAAGATAGCTTATGTCATTTTTCAACCCCGAGGCCCTGCCATAATCGTTAACGCCGAGCAATATCTCGCCTCCGGAGACGGTGTTGAGGAAGCCGCACACGGCCTTGAGGATGGCCCACTGCTGTTGCTGCGGGTCGGCTTGCATGCCGTTGTTTGGCGGGAACACAATAGATGTCTTGAACTCGAGCGTGTCGCTCTCCTCGCCATAGTCGGTGTATTCGCGCGTGATGTTGCGGTAGACGTCGGCCACGTGCAAGTAGTCGGCAATGCCTTTCTTTATGCGGTTCAGCTCCGATGGCTCCAGCTTGCCTCGCAACACGTTAGACGCTGAGATCATCTCCTCAAGGTAGGCTGTGTTGATGTCAGACCCTGCCGAGCGAGGCTTGCGCTCAACGTCCATGTCCTGGTACTTGGCAATCTGTGCCACCACGGCCTCTTCCTTGCTCAGCGCCGACAACTCTGGCAGGTCGTCATCGTGACGCAGGTTAAGCGTGGAGGCCGTCTCGTCGCCCATGGCAAAGTGGACCAGGCACTCCACGTAGCGCATCTTCTGGCGCAAGAACGCACGGCTCTTATCGTCGGAGACAATGGCCGCCAGGAAGCGGGCGGCGAAAAGATAGAGATAGCGCAGCGTGGTGTCGCCAACGAGCTGGGAGCAACAGCTCAAGACGTTGACAAGCATGGGGATGGCCGTGGGCGACAGTTGCCTCGTGGCCACTTGCTGGTCTTCGCCTGGCTCCTCATAATAATAGTCGAGGAAATCTTCAATGAACTTGTCGCGCGCGTTCTCCACGAACTCGTTGCGAGAGCCGACGAACGTGGATGACTCCCCAAAGAGGTACCTTCCGTTGACAATCCAGTTGCCGTTCTTGTCGGTTTTAGACTCAAAGACCTGTATGCGCACAGGCTGGTCGTTGTCGACGCAATACTGCTGGTCCTCAGTCAATTCGCCAATCACGTTGACTTGCATTCCCATGTCGGTGAGCCAGCGGTTGCCCAAGCCATTGCCGAACTCCGTAAGATGGATGGCATCGCACGAATAGGGTTGGACATGCTCTATCTGGTAACTGTTGAAATCCTTGAACACCTGCATGTCGAGGATGAACGGGTAGAAATTGTAGCGTTCTATCTTTTGCCTCTTCACCATCAACACGTCGTTGGTCTGCAACGTGCCTATGAGATTCTCCTTGGATATGGAGAAGATGTTGTAATACTTGAACAGCACAGACGGAATGAACACGTTGCCCCGTATCTTCTCGTAGTCGGGGTCAATGGTCTCACACTCCACATAGCCAAACTTCTTGCCCAAGACCCTTACCTTCAGCATGTCGCCATCCTCATATTCCTTCAGCTCCTTCTTTATGCTCGGCACCACATTGTCGAGCGAGCGGAGCATGTCGGTGCACGTGTCTATAAGCTCCGGAAACTCGGTCTTGTTGCTCTTGTCCGTCCTGTTCACGGCTATGCCCACGCCAACAGGCAGCTCAAATTGCGACACCGAATTGCCCTTATCGTAAGCCTGCTTGTTCATGGGCAGCAGCTTGACGCCGCTTTCGGACATCATGACCAATCCCTTGCCTTCGTAAAACATCGCCGTCTCCTCCTCTGGCTTACGGAATGTGGTCTTCACGGCCTTTTGGAAGAACAATGACAGCGAGAATTGCGGAATCTTCTCGATGTCGTCCCAGTTGAACCCGTAGACCACGACCTCCGCGTTGGCGGCGCAATGGACAACCACGTCCTTCAAATAGGAAAGCACGACAAGATCGGGATTCTTTTCCACGCTAAGCAGGATGTCGCACAACGACAACAAGGCATGATCATCGGTCAGCCCCTTCTTTTGCGCCGCGAGGAGATAAGAGGCCATCAATCCCACGTTTTTCTTCAGCGTGTCCTCGTCCCATCGCAATGGGGTGTGGAGATACACGTTGTCGCCGCTCATGGACTGACAAATGTCGTCCACCACTTCTCTCAAGCAGCGAAACGTCTTGTTGAAATCGCTATCATCGGCCTCCATCCTCGAGTCGTATTGATAGCCACGCAAATACGGCAGCAAGGCCGCGAAATTCTCTATCACGTATTCCTTGCGCACTTCCAGCCAAAAAGTGGGTTGTTGTCTCATACCTTAAAAAGCATCCAGCTTAGTTTTATCAATGCAAAGTTAATAAAATAGAGTATCATTATTGATTTATCATTCCCTTTTTTAATATTTTTACAAAAGCAGGGCAAAACGCCAGATCGTGAAAGACAAAGGTGTTAACCTCACGTCCATAGCCCATAATTTCAAAGACTGGACTATGGGGGAGCCAATGGGTATCGGCGAGACCACTTATAAGGTATTAATCCTTGCCGATTATGTGGAGATGCCTTTTGAGGCTTCCAGGATGATTTGGGAAGTGGGACATCGCAAAGGAACTGCCAAGGGAGGTTTGACGCTGTCATCAATGGACTGAAAAGCATCACAAGACTCGGCGATTCCGTGTCACAGGAATAAAGAATCCACTACATCACCCTTCTATATATCCCTCTTGGTCGTAACATCTGTGATACTTATTTATCAAATCAACAAGTGATTGCAGTTCCGGCACCTCATTGCACCGCAGATTATGGAAACGCACATACTGACTGTTGTATCTGTCAGCCGAGCCGTTACGCAAGCGTTCTTCTATGTCATTCGGGATAAAAAAGGAAGACCTGTTGCCAAGACAGCAATGAAACTCAGTGAGGAATATGCTTATCCCGGCAAGGTCAAAATCGCCGAAATGAATATACCTGTTCGGGATTGACCGCAACCACGAGCGCAAGTCGGTAGACTGCGGATAGCGTGAGACAAAAAGAAGCCTTGCGTTGCAGCCCAAAACCGACTCGAACAAATGGCGTTGCATGCTGACCTTGCGGAAGTTCTCCATATTCTCAATGCCGACAACCAACGCATCCGCATCAACCGCAAATTCCTTCCAGTCGGAAATAAACATAAAGCTGCCTTCTGGTGGACATACTGTCAATTCCCGTCCGTGCAACGTACATCTTATTGGCGAATAAGCATTAACCGGGAAGCCTGGACATGAGCGGACATTGACAAGCTTTGAATCGCCAGTTGCCTCGGCAAGACAGGCTCTCGTCAATTCATTATCGCCGCTTCCAATAGCTGCAGCCTCATCAAGGTCCATCATTGTATAGTTGGCCTCGACATAAAGCCTTAACGCCGCACAATCAACGGCGCGCATGGTACGTCGGCTGCCTTGCGCGCGCACAGTCAACAAGCCCTCTTTTCTAAGTTCCTCGGCAATATCCTTGCGCAAGCCGCTTGCCGCTATCGACTCGCCAGTGCTGAGCCGCAGGAGATTTGCCAATGTCGTTCTTGAAAGTTGTTTCATAAGCTACATTATCGTAAGCAGACGCTTTATGTGGGTTCTCGACTTGCTGTCCTTTGTCAGCAGATAGTTGTATTTATAAATGTCGGCATTGTATCCCATCGGCGAGCTGTTGATGAGATAGATGTTGCGCACGTTGGCAAACTGCAATATGCCCTTTACATTGCTCGGATGCAGTTTGCCTATCTCGTCCATCATGCAGTGGATGATGAAGTCGCCATGCTTGCGCGAGGCCTTGGTTTTGAACACGTTGATAAGCATAATGTTGACCATCGCCTTCACCAATATGTCCGTGCCGTCGGAGCCCACATTGTTTATCCTCTCCACCCATCCGGTGGAGTTGTCGTTCTCCTCAATGCGGAACTGCAGCCGGAACGTGTCCGACAGGGTGAGCTCCGTGCGCGACGGTTCACGCTGCAGCTGCTTCATGAATTTCTTGAGATAGTCAACCACACGGTCGTTAGCCTTGTCACGGTTGTTGCCAGAGAAAAGGTTGACCTCGCCTATCGACAAGGCATTCTCGTCGATAAAGTTGCAGATGTCGCGCAGCAACAACACCAATCTGTCAGAAGAGTCTTCCGAGCGCAACTCAATGCTGCGTATTACTCCCGCGAAATTGTGCTCGCGGAAGTCGCGGTTTACATCGTTGATGATGCCGCTGATTTCACCCTTATGGTTCATCAACGCTCCCACCTCACGCGACACACTCTGAAGAATGGAATTATAATGCTCGCTCACCCTTTTGCGGTATTCCTCTATCTTGTTGTTGTCGATGAAGTCCTGCAGGTTAAGGGCAAACGCCAAATAATCCTCGTCGTATTGCGGAACGATGAAGTGGAACGTGTTGTTTTGGGAGAAGTGGGTATTAAACGCGTTGACCGCACGTTTGAGGTCATCCTGCTTCTGGCGTTTGCGGTTTATTGCCCCTCGCATTGTCGCCACAAGGTCGCCAAGAGTAGCCGACGTTCGCTCCACATCATCATCCTGCAAGAGCTTTTCGGGGATGATGTTCTCAATTCCGCAAAACTGGTCATACAGCTTCAAGCCTTCCTTCATTTCAGAGCATCTGGCATTGCCTTTGTCGAGCGCGGCCTGCTCCTCAGAGCGCATCATGGCAAGCTTGCCACACTTTTCGTCACAATCCTTGCTGGCCTGCACATCTATTGCCTCATAGCGTTGTTTGCTTTCCCGGTATTCACCCTCATGCGATAACAGCTCCTTCTCATCCTTGCGGAACTCGACAACATTGTCGTGGTTTCGCGCGATCTTGTCCAACACCGCTTGCAGACGCCCAATCTCGCCACGGCACTCGTCAATAGCCTTAGTGTCGGCTCCAAGCCCTTTCAGCTCGTCGCGTTCCTGCTGCTCCATCAGCCTTCTACGGGCAGAATGTTCTGCTCGAAAAGCCTCCGCCTCCTCCTTTTGTTTCTGTGAGAATGAGTCGAAACGCTTCCGCAAAGCGTCAACGCCAATATTATACTCATTCTCAGCCGCTCTTGTTTCCCTGTCGTGCGACTGTCGGTGCTCCTTGCGCTGGTCCTTCTCCTTTTCCAGACCAAGGCGTGCTTCATTGTAAGCAGTCTGGCGTTTTTCGCGCTCTTGAGCAACAAGTTGTTCCTCTTCACGTTCAATCTTGTGAAGACGCGTTTGCGCATCTCTTGTTTTTACCGGCAGTTGCTGGAGCTGAACGCTTAGGTTGGTCTTCTGCTGGTTAAGTTCCGACAACTTCTGGCTATAATTCTTACGCGAGCTGCTGATTTCTTTCTCCTTAATCGCCTGCAAAGCTCTCAGCCTTTGCCTTGTCGCATCTATAGCCTCGCGTTGCGACTTTTGCAACGTCCGGTAGTCATCGGGAGTGCGGTGATGCCGTGCAATGGCATCAAGGTCAACCTTCACCCCGAACAGACAGCTTTCGCTTCCCGGCACAAGTTCTGGCGAAAGTCCCTGGGCATAAAGCACGTTCTGCTCGTCAACGACCTTGCCTATTGTTGATTCCCATCCTGGTTTGTTCCTCACCAGCCATTCATACAACGAGCCATCCCAACGGGCAAGCAACCCTTCCGTAGCGGCAAGTTCTGTTTGCTGCCTTTCAAGTTCCTTGCGAAGAGCCTCGTCCTTCACTTTATAGTTACCCTCAAGTTTGTCCAATTCGAGCTGACCTTCCTTACGGAGTGATTCTATTTGGCTACAGACAACCGCCAATTCGCTTTTCCGTTCATTTTCAGTTTGCTGAAAACCAAGAATCTCCTCATGGCAAATCTTTGCCTGCTTCTCCATGGGATGCCAATATTGAAGTTCAGACAAACGTTTGTCGGCCCTATTACAGCTGCCCTGTAATGCGGCATACCGCTCCTCAGATGCTTCAGTCCATTCTTTATACGCATCGTCAGCCACTTTCTTCTTGGAGTCGCGCTGCCTCTGCAATCTATCCTGCTCTGTCAACAGATTGCCGCGGTGTCGGTTGAGTTCTTCTTTCTGCGACAAATCGAATGTCTTCAACTCGTCGTCAAGTCCCTTGTACAGGGTCTTGTACTTGTCTGTCACGCTCTCAAACTGTCTTTGCAAAGCGGAGAGCATGTCTTGCTTTTGTCGCTTCTCCGCTTCAAGCTTTGGAGACTGCGAATCCAAGTCTATTATGCTTGCGATGTCTATTTTTTCATAATGCTTGCGTTTCGCGCCTATCTCGTTAAGTTTCGACTGTATCGCGCCTATCTCGCGAATCAGCTGCTCGTGCCGGCTGTTGTATTCTTTTCTTGTTTCATCTATCTGCTCCTTCAGTCGCACAAGCCGCTCCTTTATGTTGTGTATCTCGTTCTCCACAATCGGCATTTGCTCGCGTGTATTGTTCACGGCAAAATTGAGGCAATGCCAGGCATGAACAATCTCTTGTCCAATAGCCACAAGCAGCCTGTAAGTGTCGACAACACCTGACGCCTTCATCCTGACAGCCACTTGCCCGTTGCTGTCCTTTCGGTACCAGCAGTCTATCTCGTCGAACTCACGCTCAAAGTCAGCGACAAGATGACGATACGTGGCAAGACTTATCGACTCCTCGACATCAGTCATCGACTGTATTATGGTGTTCTTCACAAAGTCGGCATCAAGCTTGCTGTTCAGAAAGACATTCTGTATGGAGCGTGGAATGTTCTGATACTTTGAGCTCTTCACAATGGCGTATTTGTCGTAACGGTGTGTGCGGTCGTGCGTGTTGCCGAAAATTATGTTACGGTAAAGCTCATAGGTGTCTATCTTGTTGCTTATGTCAACGTTTCTGTCACGCAATATTTTCTTTCGTATGGCTATCCAGTCGCTTTCCACCCTACCGCCACTATCGACAAGCCAGTCACGCTGATAAGGGGCGTCAATGAAATAATAAACTATCTTGCCAAGATTGCGCATGGCAAGGATAGAATAGGCGGTATTGCCGGTCTTTACCTCATATATAATGAACGAGTTGCTTTGCCGGAAATAGAACTCCTCAAACGACTTCTGCCCTTGTTGTATTCCGAGGCGCATTTTGTCGGCATTGTAGAAAAACAAAAGGGCACGCAGCACAGTACTTTTACCGACGCCTTGTGTTCCGGCAAAATGCACATTGCCATCAACCATGACTTCGGCGTATGGTATGTTTGCGCTATTAATGAATATTATTTTATTGAGATGTCTCATAAGTAATCTGTATTATTGTCCTTCTGTCGCGTCGTCCTCGTTGTAGATGGTTATGAGGTTGACCAGCTCCTCTGCGTAATGAAATGCCGAGGTCACCTTATACGTGCCATCCTGCTCGTTTATAAGTTCCGCAAAGCCCATGCCCACAAGGTCGTCAACAAGCTTGTCCACTATTTCTTGGTTGGTGGTTTGCTTTCGGTAGAGTTTCTTCGCCTTCTCGCGCAAATCCACATTAAGGGTCACGTTCTCAAGAATTGTGGCGGGACGGAATTGAGTGCCGGAAGAAAAACTGACGTCGAATGTTTTCAGGAAGTCGAGAATGTCGACCCATTGGGCAAAGCTCTGCAGCTTCTGCTCAATGGTTATCCTCGACTCATTGGGACGTGAGAAATAGAAATAGCCGTCACCTGATTCAAGCCGCAGTCCAAGTTCTATGAAATAGGCCTCATAGTCGGCAAGGTTCTCCACTATGTCGGCATAGAGGTGCTTTATCTCCGTGTCGGCACTGTCTACGGAGATGAAAGTGCCACGGCTCATAAGTTCGTATATTCGTTGTGTGTTAGTTCGCATAGATCAAAGCATATTCAATGTTGTTGTATGTATGGTAGTCGTCCGTTATTCTAAGTTCACCACTGTGCATGGTTGCCATCTGGCAATACAGAACCACATGATCGTGGATGTCGCGTGGCATGATGTAGTGATAATTCAATATGAACGAAAACAGGTCGGCACCTTGCGCCTTGAAAGCGTTCCACAATTCCGTGGTGTTCACGCTCGGCACTTTCTCCACCGAATCCTCCAGGAAATCCTTGTCGATCGGTTCACTCTCGGTTCGTGACAAGCGGCGTACGCCAGCCTTGGTTGCCACACGCCTTATGATGCTGTACAGCTCCTCGTTGCCGCGTAGCATGTCGAGCGAGATGCGTATGCGGTTGTAAGGGCGCTGTTCCATCCAAAGCGGGTTGCGGGTCTCGAAAACATGCTGAATGTCGGTGTCCTCACGCCATGTGAGCTGGTCCTTCAGGTATTTAAGTCGACGTATCTTCTTAAACAGAATGCTTTGCTGTTCTATCTGGTTGATATAGTCGATTATCTGTTTCTCTATCTCAAGCAGGTTGTGGTCGGCATCGGTGAAATCATTGCGCACATCCATACATGTGCGCTGCATGTCAGGGTCGGCGGTCATGCGGAAGAAAGCCACACGATCTGTTATCAGTCGCTCACACTCCTGCATAAGCGTCTTTATGCCCTTGCGTTTCTCGTCAAGCTTGACAAGTTTCTCCTTCTTTATCTTGTAGTTGGGTTCTTGCTTATATGCCACGTCAACATTGCGCTTGAGGTCGATAATGTTTTTCAATGTGCGGAGCCCAATGCGCCGGAGTATTTTCCGCACGTTGCCCATATACACGAAGCGCCGTTGCTCATTGGTTTCCTCAAGCCAGTAGTTGATGTTTTCCTTTAGCGAGTCGATATACTCCTTTACACTTGCCACGCTTATTTCCTCGTTCATGTCGAGCACCTCCTCGAAGAACTTCACGTAAACGTCCTCCAGTTCAAGGAAATCACCATTTGCATGTATTACGCCATGGTCAATGAGAAACCGTACACGCTCGCGCTTGTATTCCACTATCTCCAATGCCAAACTCGCTCGAAACGCCATCGACTTGCGTCGCTCGAACATTTCGCGCAACAGCACTTTCTCACGGCCGAGCATTTTTACAAGTTCCTCAATAGAGCGAAATTGAGACAGTGTATCCATTGCTAATAAATTCTGTTATTTACAATCTATTGACACTTGCAAATTTAGGCATTTTATTCTGAACGCGAACATAATAAAAGAAATAAGTTTGAGGATATGGCTTTCTCAAAGCTAAAATCCGTACACTTCAAGCGGTTGAACCAATCGTTTGATGATAGTGATTTCGTATCATGGGGTATTGTAGATAATGATGGAAAACTTACCAATGCTGGCGCTCTTTTGGCCGATGACTCCCCGATACGCCATTCTCGCATATTCTGTACCCGTTGGAATGGCTTAGACATGACAAGCGGTTTGGGCGAGGCTTTGGATGATGCAGAACTGGAGGGTAGCGTTATCGGGCAATTGCAAGATGCGGTCGCATTTGTTCGGAACAATTCACACCGAAGATGGTGGAAAGAAGATGATTATCGGGAGGAACTGCCCGATTATCCAGAACGTGCCGTAACAGAAGTGATATGTAACGCCATCATTCACAGGGATTACATGGAGCTTGGTAGCGAAATACACATTGATATGTATGATGACCGAATGGAGGTTTATTCCCCAGGCGGTATGTTTGATGGACGCTTGATACAACGACTTGACCCTATGACTGTACCTTCGAAACGTCGCAACCCTTTGCTCGCTGATTTCTTTCATCGCTTAAAGCTTATGGAGCGTAGAGGTAGTGGTATGAAGAAGATTATAGGTGAATATAAGCGGTTTGAGAATTTGGAGAATTACCATGCTCCAGAGTTCAACTCCAATGCTTCTGAATTCCATGTTACCATGTGGAACCTCAATTATTCCATGGATGTCATAAAAGATAATCCTCATATCGTAAAAGCACCCGAAGATGTCGTAAAAGACGTCGTAAAAGAGACCGGAGATGTCGTAAAAGCCAAAGCTAATGTCACAAAAGAATTTGTAAAGGCTCAGCGACAGATCTATAAATTGATTTCACAAACACCTCAAATCAATGCCACGCAAATGTCTGAGAACATGGGCATTTCCCTACGCCAAGTACAGCAATACCTTAAACAACTTTCAGACCTTAAATTGATTGTCAGAGAAGGAGGTCGCAAAAATGGTATTTGGAAAATATTGGATGAAGAATATGAAGGTTTCTTCAAAAGAATCTGAAAATACCAATAAATGGGGTTGGGTAGTTTTCATATGCGGAACTATCCAGCCCCATATCGTATTGTGTTTGTTGTCAATGCTCCAAACTCCAATACGTTCTGAAAAAAGAATCCGAATGAATCAACGAATCCAGCTCATGGTAACGCTCTTTTCTCTTTTCATCCATGATGACCTCCTTATAAAAGATGCGGTTGGTTCTGTCAAAATCCATAATCCGATTTTGATATAGAGATGAAAAGAAAATACTGGCAATGATGCCGAGAATGACAAGATACCATTGGAGTAATCCCCATTTGTCAGTCCTTTGTCTGAATCTGTTCCATCTGTAGAGCCACCACGATTTCAGTGTTGGTGGAGGAGATGGCTTAGGACTTGTGATGGTTTGCAGAATAGAATAAGGGAACAGCTTATTCAAGAGAGGAGTAGAAAGAGGCAACATCGCCATCCTTCATTATCGAACAAATCTGTGTGTTCTTCTCCGCTATAGTTTTTAATTGTTTTTTTTCTTCTAAAGTCCAATCCTTTATTTTTTTTAGTTTGGAAATTATAGAATGAGTTTGCTTAAAACTATTGCTATTTTCCAAATCCATTATAAGTTTCTCTTTCTCTTTATCTTCCAGATTGTCTGGCTGACCATTGTGGCTTACCTGTTCTTGTTTGTTTTGGTAATGGATAGACATCAGTTTTTCATTTGATGCGGTTGTATTAATAATGGTTTTGACTAATTCATCCAATTCGGATCCTTCTGTATAGTCTGCAGGAGTATAATATTTTATGCGCTTATCCTCCATCATTTTATACACTTTTCGTTTATCTTTTGTTTCTGGATTATAAACTCCAATCGAATGACCAGAATAAGAATTAATGAGTTTCATACAAGGTATATCCGTATCACTGTCACCTATATAGATCATGTTTCTAAAAGGAATACGAATGTCCTCTGGCTTAAAATAGTCATTGACACCAGAATCATTCACATCTAAAGTTCCTTTTTCAATTCTAAAAAGAAATTGAGTCTTACTCGTATAATTAATAACTTGTGCTGGCCATTGAGCAACGCCATCCTTGTCATAATAGAAGGAACTGGAATATATCTTTTCAAATTCATTAGCGACTTTTGTACCTTCTATCATTTCCTTAAGACCAGATGAAATGATATAATGCTCTACAATAACTCCTTTATCTACACCATAGTCTCTAATACGCTTAAACCATGTCTCAACACCAGGAAATAATTGAACTTTCGCTCCATAATCCATTAATGCCTTTTTAGTAAATAAGACTTTTCCATGCGCTTTCCGGATCATGGTAAACATGTAAGCTAAATTTTGATCCATCTCATTCTCTTCAGCTAACCCATTGGACTCTTTCCAAAAAGATTCGACTTCATCTCCAACAGATTGAATATACCCTTGTGCTTGCATGTCATCTGGTGATAATGTCTTATCAAAATCATAACATATTGCAACAACTGGTTTACTTTCTTTTGATTTCCTAATAAAAACTTTACTCATAATGTTATAATAAAAAATGAAGCACAATTATAATTAATCATGCCTCATTTAGAATTTATCAGTTCAGTAATTCCTTACGTCACAATTTCAAAGTACTTATTTCACCTCCTCGAAGTCAGCATCCTGGATGTTGTCATCCTGCTTTGCGCTGCTGTTGTCGGCTTGCTGCTGACCAGCGTTAGCTCCGCCCTGGAAGCCCTGGGCGCCGGCCTGAGGTCCGGCCTGGCCATACATCTGGGCCGAAGCGGCCTGCACTGCCGTGTTCAGGGCTGCCGTAGCCGTGTCGATGGCAGCCACGTCGCCACTCTTGTGAGCGTCCTTGAGCTGCTGGAGGGCCTGCTCGATGGCAGGTTTCTTGTCGGCAGGAATCTTGTCGGCGTTGTCCTTCAGGAAGTTCTCGGTGGTGAAGATCATGGAGTCTGCCTGATTCATCTTGTCCACCTTCTCACGCTCCTTCTTATCAGCCTCCTCGTTGGCCTTGGCCTCAGCCTTCATGCGCTCAATATCATCCTTTGACAGTGAGCTGCTGGCCTCGATGCGGATGCTCTGCTCCTTGCCTGTGGCTTTATCCTTGGCGGAAACGTTGAGGATACCGTTGGCGTCGATGTCGAATGTCACCTCAATCTGTGGCACGCCACGGCGAGCCGGTGCTATGCCCTCAAGGTTGAACTGGCCTATGCTCTTGTTCTGAGCCGCCATCGGACGCTCACCCTGAAGCACGTGAATCGTCACGGCTGTCTGGTTGTCGACGGCTGTAGAGAACACCTCGCTCTTCTTGGCAGGAATGGTGGTGTTGGCATCAATGAGCTTTGTCATCACGCCGCCCATGGTCTCGATGCCAAGTGTCAGAGGAGTGACATCGAGCAAGACGATGTCGCCCGCACCCTTCTCGTTGTTGAGGATGGCACCCTGGATGGCAGCACCCACGGCCACTACCTCATCGGGGTTGACGCCCTTTGAAGGTTCCTTGCCGAAGTAGTTCTTGACCAGTGTCTGCACAGCGGGTATACGGCTTGAGCCGCCCACGAGGATGACCTCATCGATATCTGATGTTGAGAGCTTGGCGTCGCGGATGGCGTTCTGGCAAGGCACCAGGCAAGCCTGGATGAGGTTGTGGGCCAACTGCTCAAACTGTGATCGAGTCAGTGTCTTCACCAAGTGCTTTGGCACGCCGCCCTCGGCTGAGATGTAAGGCAAGTTAATCTCGGTGGAGGTTGTGCTTGAGAGCTCAATCTTTGCCTTCTCTGCAGCCTCCTTCAGGCGCTGCATGGCCATCGGGTCCTTGCGCAGGTCAATGCCCTCATCGGCCTGGAAGCCATTTGCCAACCAGTCGATAATCACCTGGTCGAAGTCATCGCCGCCCAGATGCGTGTCACCGTTTGTGGCAAGCACCTCGAACACGCCACCACCGAACTCAAGGATGGAGATATCGAACGTACCACCGCCAAGGTCGAACACGGCAATCTTCATATCCTTGTTGGCCTTGTCAACGCCATAGGCCAATGCGGCAGCCGTAGGCTCGTTGACGATACGGCGCACGTTCAAGCCCGCTATGGCACCGGCCTCTTTCGTGGCCTGGCGCTGAGAGTCGGAGAAGTAGGCAGGCACGGTGATAACGGCGTCGCTCACCTCCTGGCCAAGGTAATCCTCGGCTGTCTTCTTCATTTTCTGAAGCACCATCGCGCTGATCTCCTGCGGAGTGTAAGGATGCGCGGCACCATCTATCTGCACCTTTGGATAACCATTGTCGTTGATGACGGTATAAGGCACACGCTCGGCCTCCATCTGGCTCTGCTCATAGGTCTCGCCCATGAAACGCTTGATAGAATAGACTGTATTCTTCGGGTTGGTAATGGCCTGGCGCTTAGCTGGGTCACCCACCTTGCGCTCGCCGTCCTTCATGAAGCCAATCACGGATGGCGTGGTGCGCTTGCCCTCAGAGTTAGCAATCACTACCGGCTCGTTGCCCTCGAATACGGCTACGCAACTGTTGGTAGTACCTAAGTCGATTCCAATAATCTTTCCCATAATAGTATGTATTTTTTATTTATTATTCTGTGTTAATGTTGCTTGGACTTAATGTCCGCTGAATAATAAACAAACGATATGCCAAGGGCTGCCTTCCGTATCGCGACTGACAGAATGACACAAACAACACGCTATTATTGCCTTATCACCACGACACTGTAAGCAGGGAGTGTGACTTTCTGACCCTTGACCGTGGTCTTAACCGTTGTGACGGCCTTGTCGCCAGGCTTTCCGGCTATGCCTTCCGCCACGGTGCCGTCGGCTATCTTCACGCCCGACACGCTCACGGCGAGACGAGCGGGCAGGGCATTTACAATTTTGACGATGACCTTACCTTCGTTATCGCTCACCACGCTGCTGCTCACTCTATAACCAATGGCCGACGGCAAGCTTAATGTCGAGCCTATGTGTTTGTCGCCACTATTGTTGCCCCACAGCTTCTGCGTGTAATAGCTCGGCGTAAGGCCTGCAGCCACGTCGCCGTCTGCCACGCCATGACTTTCCATCTCAACCACGTCGCCATTACGTTCCACCGCACATAGGAACAACGCCTCAGCGAGGGCGTCCTCCACCGTGGAGCCTTGCGAGCCCCACTCTCCGAGGCACACCCTTGGAGCCTCTCGGTCGTAGTGGTCATAATAGTCTTGGTTATGGAGGAACCATCCTGGTGAAGCGTGGTTGCACTCCCCCACCCTGTCCACGATGCTATTGTTCTCCTCGGCGAATTTCCACCCCTCCGTATAGTCGGCCGATGGATTATGCGTAGGCCCCGCGTTGCCAATGACCTTAATCGCCGGGTATTTAGCCTTCACGGCCTCTGCCAAAGCCTTATAGCGCTTCTCGAAGGCTGTCGTGACATGACTGCCGTTGCCAATGCTGACATATATCAATCTGAACGGTGCCGGATGGCCCGCTGCGGCGCGCTTTCTCGCCATCTCCGAAGCCGTGGTGTCTGCTACCGCCCACTCTATCATGTCGAGCGCGTCCTGGCAAGTGGCGTCAATGGGGAGCACGGGTATGGGTTCTGCGCCAAGGTCCTCGCAAAAACGGAAAAACTCATATAACCCCAAGCCATGCGCGCCTTTCGAGAAGCGCACGAACTTTGGGCTCAACGCGGCAACGGTCTCCGCGGCGTCCTTGCGCAACCCGTGACCTTTGAAGGTGTCGTGCGGGAGAAGGCTCACCATGTCCACGTCGACGCTTCCTTCTTTCAGCGGGGTCAAGGCAAGCCGCACGTCGCCAGCTTCCATTTTCTTGTCCACTGCCAACGGGAACTCATAGCGTTGCCAACCTTGGCCGTCCAGCTTCAGCCTCATTTTCGCGTATTCCTTGCCATTGTTGCCCACAAGGGCCACGAGTACCTGGTTTTTGCCTCCATTGGGCGTGCGAAGACACAGGGAGCAATCAAACTGCTGCAACGGCGCGGCGGTCATTCCCTTCCATCCTTTATTATATAATGTGTCCGTCTTCGTCATCACGGCATAGTGTGGATTGTCTGCCGAGAAGGGGGCATCCGTGCGTATGGTCACCGCATGGTTGGAGGTCCATGCGGTCTGCGGCCCAAGGCCTGTGCCGTCGTTCGGGGAATACTCAAAACCGCCGTTCCTCACCATCTCGGCTTTCAGTCCGTTATCATCATGGTTGGCAGTGCCTGTGAGCGAGACGCCCACGAGCTTGCTGGATATGCGCTTCGTTTTCGAAGGGTCGATTGTCAGTGTAGCTTCCACGTCAGTGCCCAAGTCGGCAAAACGCCGCGAATCGTCGCCCATGCGCTCTGAAAACAATATCTTGTCGTGGGCCATGGCGCCAAGATAATTTATCATATAGTCGAGATGTATCTTTGGCACTTGAAACATGTTGCCGGCATATTCCTTATCGGCCACGGTGGCCGTGTCCATGATCCACGCGTCATCGCTTATCGAGCTTGGCTCCTTCGCCTCAACAAAATGGCGAAAGTCCTTGTCGGCCTTCACGTATCGCCTCACGCTGCCTTGCGCCTTGAAGTAAATGTCGAACGTGCCATCGTCCATCTGGAACATCACAGGCTCCCGCACTTCCTTGTCGGTCATGGAGGGAAAGTCCTGCGGCCGCCACGTCACGAGGTCCTCGCTGTAAGCCGCGGCAAGGCATCGCGCGTTGTCATCGACGGAGAACAGCAATCGCCATGAGCCGTCGGCGGCATGGCAGACATAAGGCGAACGCATGCGACTGCCTTCGGTGGCTGAAGCATAGTCGGACCCGCAGAGCCGGCCTGCGTCTGCCCATCGCTCCTGGTCGGTCAAGTAAGCCACGTGCAGCCCATCGCCATCAGCAGGACTGTAAAGGAATATCTGGCAAGTGGTGTCCTTGCCCACTATCTCATAAGAGGGTCTGGTCTGTGCCCCTGCTTCAAGGGCGAAGACGGCGAGTGCCAATGCTAATATTTTCTTCATGGGTTTTCTCTGTTTAACGTGACACAGCACCATGCCACTTATCGCAAAATTAACAAAAAGCTCACAAACAGGAGCAAGATTTACCTTTTTCTTTGCCCAAATGGTTTTTTTTTCATAACTTTGCATCGTTGAATGCGCTTGTGGCGAAATTGGTAGACGCGCCAGACTTAGGATCTGGTGGTTCACTGCCGTGTAGGTTCGAGTCCTATCAGGCGCACCTAAGGAAATCCTAACTGCTCATATTTAAGCAGTTAGGATTTTTGCTTTTATAGAATTGCCAACATTTTGCCAACATAATTCGTCGCTAATTTGTTGTGGTTGGCAAAGTTTATGTTGTTTTCATCCGTATTTCTCATAATTTCATTGCATTTCACTTGACATCGCCAATTTTATGAGTCAACCAAATGTCAAACTATAGTCAGATAGAGCTCACATATTCTATAAATTGATGTATATATCATCTATATAATACAAATATCACTATCTAACATAATAATTCAACTCCTTTATTCATTATTCTAACAGGAAATCATTACTTTTGTACAATCTAACAATTAAAGACTGATATGAGCAAAGATATAAACAGACTAAAGGTTGTCCTGGCAGAAAAGAAACGAACCAACAAATGGCTCGCTGAACAATTGGGTAAGGATCCTGCAACCGTCTCAAAGTGGTGTACCAACACCATACAGCCGAATGTCGAGACATTGACTTATGGTATGTGTGTAAAAGCATCGAATATAAATAGAATTTTTGGACTTACAAGAAACTAAAGGGCTGTCATGAATTTCTTATTTAAGACATTTTGCATTATGGTCATATTCACGATGTTCGTGGATATGACCGCTCTAAGTAATAACATAACGAATAGAGATGGTTTATGGCGTGTTGATTCAGACTCCGTCACAATTACCACAAGCTATAGTGAGAAACAGCCAGAAAAATTAAATGTATACATTTATAATCACAGCAATTCGACGATATATATAGGGCGAACTTATGGATTGTTGATGCAAGTAGATGGGGAATGGAAATACATTGCCAAAGGTAGAAATCAAAAGTGCATAACTATATGGCCAGCGTCAAAACGTAACTTTCAAGTCAGTCTATGCGCTAAGAAAATAAAAAGCTCCTCAGGATGGGCATATAGAGCAGATTCACTTTACAAAGTAAGATTTGACGTGTATGACAGCGATGGCATTTTTATTGACAAAATGGACTCTGATTTCAAAGTTTCTGGTAATATTGTTTGGCATCTGACTGACGGATTAGTGATTATACATTTAGATTGAATATTCCAAATGCCAATTTTGAGTACGTAAATCTTCTGCCGCTACCTCTCGGCGAAGTCGAATGACAGCCAAACTGCTGCCACGATAATGGTCAAGCAAACAGCCAGCATCACGATTCCGAACAATCGTATTTGCCTAAAGCCCGTTTCGATATTCTTTAAACTTTTAAATTCCATTTCGTTTTAATTAATTTGTTTCACTAGCGTCCACTAAAAATCATTAATATTTGCTTTAACCTATTGACACGCAAGTTGGTACAGCGGATTTTCGACTCTATGGGTTAGAAAAAGCATTGGATAAAGCCTCAGTTATTAGAACAGCCAGAACTTTTGCAAGTAAAATTGACTCTGCATATTCAAAACGATGTTGCATCTGGTTCATCGAATGACCCAATAAATGACCCAATAAATGACCCAATAAACTTGACCGAGAGGCAGAAGATGATTTTGCGGATGTTCTCAGAAGAAAAGAATCTAAGCAGAGAAAGGCTTTGTGAGAAAACAGGATTGTCGGATGCCACCGCCAAGCGTGAAATAGCATTTCTCAAAAAGACTGGCTATTTAGAACGTGTCGGCAGTTTCAAGAGTGGATATTGGAAAGTGTTATCAAAATAATTGAATTTTGAGCCAAATGTTCAATGATTGACAAATTCTTCGAAAAAAGGTTGTAAATAGTATTATTATGCTTACCTTTGCCATGACCGCATGCTCGCCTCGCCGCAAGATGCTACGCATTGGTTAGACGTGCAGGGGCGGGCCCTGTGCCCGTCCGCAACCCGAATGGCAAAGAAATTGTCCGTTCACATTGGTTGCGGACGGCCACAGGGGCCGCACCCTGCAAAGCGGTTGAAAGACGACATCTTTTCGAATCTCTTAGACCCTAAAAAAATATTATTATGACAAGGAGCAGCATCAAGAGCCTTATAGCGTTCGCGGCAATAAGCTTGGCCGTCTACGGTTGGGGCAAATATAATGACAACTCAAGGGAAGAGGCAGTCGCAAAGACGCAAAGACAGGAGGCGGTGACGCCACAGACGGAGACTGACGACCCAGAAAAGACTGACGACCCAGAAAAGACTGACGACACGGAAGAGGCTGACGATGGCCAAGGCGCGGCTTACGAGACCCCGAGGTGGAGCACGACGAAACCTCAGGAGCAGATATTGCGGCGCTACGCTTACGTCACCTCGTACAACAATGGCACGCGCACGCCCAACTGGGTGGGATGGGCACTCACGGCCGACCATACCGACGGCGACTACGCCAGGGGCGGACATAAGTTCATGGAAGACTTCGACGTGCCTAAGCCAAGGGCCACCTACGCCGACATAAGGGAGGGTGAGTGTGGCTATCAGAGAGGACACATGTGCCCGGCGGGCGACAACAAGTGGTCGTACAAGGCGCAAAAGGAGGCTTTCCTGATGACTAACATCTGCCCGCAAGACGGCGACCTGAACGAGCGCGACTGGAAATACCTGGAAGAGGCATGCAGGGACTGGGCAAGACGCTATGGAAAGATATACATCGTGGCGGGACCCATATTCCACGGCAAGAGCCACAACACCGTGGGCGAGCATCGCGTGGCGGTGCCAGACGCCTTCTTCAAGGTGGTGATGCGAACAAAAGGGCCGTCGCACGACGCGCAGGCCATCGGCTTCATCTACAAGAACGAGCCGGGCAGACACGACATGAGCTATTACGCGCGCTCGGTCGACGACGTGGAGAAAGCCACCGGACTCGACTTCTTCTATCAACTCGACGACAAGGTGGAAAACAAGATTGAAAGCCGAAGCGAACTTAGCAAGTGGTAAACAAGGGAAACGCGCGTCTTTATTTTCAGATAATAATATTTTACAAATGGTCGTCTGAGAATCGATTTTTTTCAACCGAGCTGTCGCTTGGTCGAAAAAACGCGATTCTTGAGCGTTTTTAATAAGCCGCTGATTATCAACAGATTGCATTTTTAGCTATTTTCAGGCGATGTCTTTACACTGATTTTGCGTTGCCGTTACAGTGCAATCGCGTCGCCGTTACGGTGCAATCGCGTCGCCGTTACGGTGCAATCGCGTTGCCGTTACGGTGTAATCGCGTTGCCGTTACGGTGTAATCGCGACGCGATTGCACCGTAACGGCAAAAATTTTAGGCCGAAAACTTGCTGATGGTGTTGCCAAGAGGCTGAAGGCTACCTTTTTTCCGCTCTATTTGCCCCTGTTCCCAAGTGTTAAATTTTGGCAATAATATTTTACAATTCTACGTGGGAGCCACGAAAAAGCCGCACGACCGTTTTATGGTCGTGCGGCTTTTTCACTTATCCGTATGTTGATACGCCGTTGGTCCTTGTCAAACTCCTATTTTGCGCAAACAGGGCGAATGCACATTCCGTTGTATATGTAATGGTTCATCACCGTAGGGTCGGCTGAGCTGTTGGTCAGGTAATAAGCCCAGTTGTCGTCAGCGTGTATCGGCAAGTCGTTATATGTGCCACTCCAATAGAAGCACTTGTTGTCGCTGCTTAACGACGAGCCCATGTAGAAGCCCGTGAACGGCAAGAAAATCTCGTTGCCATTCTTGCCCTTTATCTTGAATCCACCATCTGTCTTCGTCCACGTGCAGTTCTTGACAAGTTCATTCATCTCCGTCTCCGTCGGCATGCGCCACGTGCCGCCCCACAGCTTCACGGCAGCGTCGTTGTCGGTGTTGGATATGTCCGTGCTTGGGATGTTGAACGTTTGTGTTGAAGCGTCGTACCATTTGTATTGGCTCAGGCTGAAGTCGTTGCCAGTGTCGGTGCTGCCCCATGAGAAATAAGAACCAGGTTCGGCCTCCGACTTCGCGCCAAGGTTATATGTTGCCCATTTCACGCTCAACCCAAGGTCAACGGCCTTTGCCAATTTGCCAAGGGCGGTCGTGTCCCTTGTCTCTATTATCGGGGTGTCGGGGTCTGTCTTCTTGTCCCCGTAGACAGGGCGGATGAGCATGTGCCAGCCTTTTTGGTCTTCCGGCTCAAACGTGCAACTGACTATTCCAATCATGACGCCCTTTGCCCATGTCTCCGACGTGTTCTCGGAAGTCCAATAGTCAGCCGAATTGTTTACGTCTTGAAGTCCTCTGTTTGTCTCGTATCCACCACACGGGAGGTAAATGAAGTTGCCGTTAGCAGCCGTAACCTTGAATGCCATGGTGCCATTGTCAAGCGTGACAAGTTCCTTGGTAAGCTGGTCGAGCTCTTTCCACTCGGCAGGGGTTGGCACACGCCATCCTTTGCCCCATTGTTTGGTGGCCACGTCGTGCTCGGTGCCTGAAATGTCATCGTAATTGTTGGGATAGTCGCTGTTCACGAAAGAGCGATCCTCACCGGTGGCGTCTCCCCAGGCGATATGCGAACCGAACTCATTCTCAGAAGAGGCACCGATATTCCACTTTGCCCACTTCACGCTCAGCCCAAGGTCTACCATCTCGGCGATTGGGAATTTTGGCTTGGTCTTGAGGATAGCAGTAGCACCCACGTTTCTTTGCCCCTGGTAGACTATGTAGCCCGCGAAATAGTATGTGGTGTTGGGTGCGAGGTTCTCCACGTGGAACGTGTATGTGCCGTCATCGTTGATGCCCGTTGCCTCCGCAGTCACCTTGCTGCTTTGGTCAGGGTCAATGCCGGAAGTCGTGCCATAGCAAAGACCTATCTCAGAGGCATCGGCGTAGTTGCCCTCGAAAGTCACTTTTATGTAAGCATCGTTTTTTGAGTAGTTGCTCACGGTGGCTCCCTTCACCTTCGCGCCTTCGTAGAAGGGTCCGTAGACAGGACGAATCTGCAAGCCCATATAGCGGAGATAATCACCAGTAGCGTTGTCGGTGGCGTGCAAGACGAGTGCCGATGCCTTTTGGTCATCGGTCTTGTTCAGCGAGCCTGTCCAGTAGGCCCCCAACGAGTTGTCGTTTATGGTCTCCGTTCCATTACGGTAGCCTTGCATTGGCAAGAATATCGACTTGTTGGGTTCTTTTTTTGAAGTGACCGTCCAGCCATGCCTTGTCTCGTCGTAAGCCCAGTCGCAGCCCTCGACCAGTTCTTTCACCTCTTTCAGGGAAGGCATTCGCCATTGGTCGCCCCAGAGCACGTGAACGATGTCGTACTTGCCGTTCACGATGTCGGAAGTGGGGTGAAGCACGGGGAAATAGTTGAGAAGGGCAGATTGGTTCAAGCCAGTGGCATCGCCCCATCCAACGTAATAGCCCGCTCCGGCTTCGGTTTCAGCGCCGAAGTTCATGGGAGCCCATTTCACGCTCAGGCCAAGGTCCACCGCCTCTTGTTTGGTAGGAGTGGCAACGGTGCCCAGTGGCTCAAAGGTGACGTTTTGTATGTCCCAAACTTGCTTTTCAATCTTCTCGCCATTGGCGAGAGTGACGACCATCTTGTATTGCGCGTTAGAGCTGATGGCGAAGACGAGAAGGCTGAGTAAAAGGAAAAAGTATTTCTTCATCGTTTTATTATCTTATAGGATTGTTTGCCGGCCTTAATGATATATACGCCCGCTGCTTGATTGGCTAAGTCCACGACGGCTCTTCCATTGCTTATGTTGATTCTTGGATTGGCTTTGGCACCCGACAAAGAGTAGACGGTGACGTGCGTGAAGTTGTCCAAACCATCAATATACACCGTAGTGCCATCGACAAAGCGGAACGTGAAGGGCGCGGAAGCATCTGCCGCATTGCCTTTATTTACCGCCTTGATGCCTGTAGTGGTCTCGGTCTTGAAATAAAACTCTTGGACATTGCCCAATTCGGCGCTGAAATCAGAAGTGTTGATATAAACTTTCTCCGTGTCGAACGTGATCGCGGGCTTGTCGGCAAGGATGAATATCTTCTCGGTATTATCCTTGAGTTTCACGACGAGTTGGCTTGGCTCATTGCTCGCGAAGACTGGCACGCACAATGATATAAAGAAGAGCAGACTTAGAAAGTGTCTTGGAATCCTGTTCATGGATAATTTTTTTTATGGTTTGCATGCAACCTTGCCCTTAAAGTAGATGAAGAGAGGACTTTTCTTAGAGTTGCTGTAAACACCGACTTTTTTCTCATAGTAGCCAGTGAAGAACCCAGTCAAGTCTATAGTCACCTTTAACGTGTCGGTACCGTTGGCAGGTATTCGCTTCCGTGGATAGGCTACGGTGGTGCAGGTGCAGTCGGTTCTTGCCTCCTTAATTTTTAATGGCTCCTTTCCCTTGTTAATGAAGGGAATCGCAAATGTTCTCACCGCGCTGTCGGTGTATATCGTGCCCATATCGTATTTCACCTTCTTGATAGAGAGTTTGGCATGGCCTTGAGCCATGGCAAACTGGACCGAAGATGACAATAAGACGATGGTCAGGGCAAGCTTAATAGCTGTTGACATTCTTATCATAGACATTCTTTACCCCCTCAGCATTCTCGTCCAACAACGTGAGATACCACTTACCGTTCTTCACGACAGGGTTGAGCGACATCTTGGAGACACCTATGCCCTTTTCAAGGTCGCCGTTCTTTACTATTTGTATCAACACGTCCACTTGATTGTTCTTATCAGAGCGCAACACGAACGAGTTAGTCTTTGCGGCATAGATTGGCATCTGCGAATAAGCCTCTATGAAGCCCTTGCGCTCCTTAGCCGACAATGGCACCACGCTGTCGTTCCTTACCTTGTAGAGCATGTTGGCAGCCTTCTCAAAATCTTTCTTCTCCACCAACTCCGTATAGCGTTGCACCATATAGTTGATGTTGAAAGAGTCTTTCTTGGTATAGGTCATGGTGGCTGGGCGAAGATACTCGTAAACACCCGCATCCTTGGTCTTCTTCTTGCAACCTGCCAATGAAAGAATAATGCATGAAACGATGATAAATGACTTTGTAAAATTCATATCGCTGTTTTGTTTGATGAAAAAAGGGAGAGGAGAACGAATCTCCTCTCCCTTTGAGATTATTTTAATCCTTATGGATTAGTGCTTCTTTGCGTTAGAGTGTGTACGCTTAACGGTTACGGTGATTGTCTGAGGAACCTTACCCCAATCGTATGTCACGACAACAGGAATCTGAACCTTGAAGTCGTCGGTCGTTGAGTTGTAGTTCTTGTAAGTCAACTTGCCGTTGCTGTAAACAAAGTCGATAGCACCGTTAACATTCTGCAGAGGAACCATCTTCTCAGTGTTGCCGTTCTGGTCTGTCAAAACGTCAGGGTTGGTGCTGATCTTCTGACCGTTTAGCACACCAACAACCTCTACGCCCTTGATGCCGTAGAACTTCTTGTAGTCGGTCTTCCAAAGGTCACGCCAGTCAGAGAATGTCAGCAGACTCATCAAGTCGATTACCTGAGCAGCGTCACCAGCGTCCTCAACCTCAGCTGTAGTGTTGGTGATGTTCAATGGGCGGAGGAAGCGAACATTGAATGTGTTGTCGGTCAAAGGAAGCTCGTGACAAGCGTTCTGGGCGTAGATGCCGACGATAGCTGTCAGAGCGCCCTCAAGGTCATCGTGCTTCTTGTAGTTGAGGAGATCCTTAGCGAAGTCGGTCGGCTGATAAACAGCCTTCTGGGCGTTGATACCCTTATTTCCCTTGTCCTCAATCTTCACGATAGCCTGCTTCTCTGTCTTGCCCTTGATGTTAGCCTCAAGAGTCTTGCCATCGGTAGACACGCTCAACACGTATGTATTGCCAGAGATACCCTGGAACTCCTTGCCAACGTTAGCCTTGTCGAACTTGAGGTCAAGCTTAAGCTCGCTTGCCGCATACTCCTTCTTGGCGGTCTTGTCAACCAAGTTGGTGATGATCTCAGCGGCGTTGATCTTGTTGCCAACGAAAGCCTCGGCGAGAATCTTCTCGAATGGCTTGTCACCATTTGCCTTGATGTTGTGGTCATCTGGACTGTCAACGTTCATGTCGAACTCATACTTGCCAGAACCAGCCTTGCCGTCCTTGGCTGACCAAATGGTAGAGTTCTTGGCTGGGTCGAGGTTCAGGGATGCTGAAGGCAATGTGCCCACGAGCTTGCCTGTCTTGAAGACAACGTAAACGTCTGGGCCAACTGAGCCGTCGGCTGACTTATACTTGATGGCGATGCTTGTGCCGGCCTTCTTGTCTGTGACGAACAGCTTGTAAGCCTGCTGTGAAGTCAACTCCCACTTGAGGGTACTTGACTTAGTGCCATCAGGATCATTGCCCTTGTCGGTAATGGAAGAAGCTGTACCAATCTTCTCAGTGATTTCCTGGAACTTGCCGTTGGCATCTGCCTGGAACTGTGTGAGATTATTCACGTTGCCTACGAGAGTGTAGTTGTCCTCAAACTCCTTACGAGTCAAGCCAAGCTCCTTGTAGAGGTCTTGCTCTGTGACATACCACTCTGTTGAGTAAGACCAAGCGTTAGGTGTGCACTCGCCATTGTATGAGTAGTCCGAGCCCGTATAAGAGATGCTCTTGTCGGCTGTGGTTGGAGTGTCGCCAGTAATCTCGATGCGGATGTAACCGTAGTCGTAAACCTTGCCAGTCTGCTGGTCAACCAATGTGACGCGAACGACAGGAGTACGGCCAACCTCTTGCGCGCGAACCTGCTCTGAGCCATAAGCTGCCTGCTTACCGTCAGCTGTAGGAGCCTGTGGGCGGAATGTGACACCATCGGAAGCAATTGCTGCGTGAGCTGACTCATCGGTAGCGTTGGCACCCTTGTAAAGGGCTGTCAGCGTGAACACATACTTGAAGTTGGCGTTGAATGTAGCGTCGTCGAGCTTAGCGAAATTGCCCTCAACGTTCTTGTAGTGAGTCTCAACGAGAGTCTTCAAGTCGAGAGTCTCATTCCACTTACAGAACACCTGAGCGTCAAACGTGTTGCTTGCCTCGTTGACAGTCTGCATCAAGTGGCCATAATCCGTGCCATTTACAATGTGGCAAGGAGACTGCACGCTCTTGTCTGCACCAGGGATGATATGACCATTGACATCGTTGTTGGTAAGAGCCAACTTGAGGTCAGAAACCTTCTCGGTGTAAAGAGTAGCGTAGTCGGAAGTGATAGTGGTATCCTTGTCGTTCTTCGTAGCTACGTTAACCTTTGTGGCGAAGTTGGTGATCATCTGGTTCTCCTTGACGCTCTTAATCTTCGTAGGATCGTTAACGTCGAGGTTAACTGTCAGGATGCCATTCTGTGCAGCCCAGCTCTTAACGCTGATGCCAGCGGCGGCAGCCCTTGTGTTGATGTAGTCAAGGTCGCCAGACTCTACGCTGACCTTAGTTGTATTCTCATCGAGCTTGGCTGAAGATGGGTTCATGTGGTATGTGGCAGCGAAAGTAAGCACCTTTGTGCCATTGCCCATGTCATAGCGAGCGTTGTCGCCATATCCCTTAGCCTCCTTCTTGTCCCAGTTCATGTCGCTGATCCAAGCCAGGTCGTTGACATATTTGAAGTCAAGATAGAGAAGCTTTGTAGCCTCAACACCCCAATAGTAAGACTGCGGGATGAATACAAGGCTGCGAAGGCTCTTCTCCAACAGCACGTTCAGCACGTTGATGTTGGCGTTGATCTTATCGATGCTGTTTGAGAGGCCCTGCAACTGTGAAGTCAGAGCTTCCACGTCCAAATCCTGCGTCTTCTCCTGAAGAGCCTGGACGTCGGCGAGCAACTTCTCGTAAACGGTCTTGGCGTTGTCGACGCTGCCGTTGCCGATAAGCTTGTTCAAGGCGTTGATCTGCTGCTGCAAGTCAGCGTCAGCTGCAACGCGGTCGTCCTTCTCGCTCTTCAAGCTCTTACCCAAGCCGTCGGTCACAGACTCCAGCTTACCATAGATAGAAGCGCAAGAATCCTCAAGGGCCTTCTGGTCAGCCTTGAGGGCGAGTGTCGTGTTGATGCTCTTGATAGCGTCCTCAGCTGTTTTCAAGCGAGACTCCAAGGCAGCGATGTCAGACTTTGCCTTCGTGATATCGGCAGTGTTGGCATCAACCTTGCGTGAGAGAGCCGTCAATGTACCGTTGGCGGTCTCGAGCTGGGTCTTCAATGAAGATATCTCCGACTCCAAGTCTGTCTTAGCCTTTGCAAGGTCGCTCTGAAGAGCCTGAATGGCAGACTTGTTGTTGTTGATATCATCATCGTAGTCCTTACAGGAAGTCACAGTACCTGTTGCGCCTGCAGCGAGCAGACCCATGAACAGGTAACCGAAAATCTTCTTTTTGTTCATACGATTAAAAGATTAATTAAACATTTAAAAATAAATTTCCTTTTGGTTTTCTTACGGCTGGGCACATGCCTTTACGGTATCAAAGTGCCTCGCCGTGGGGCTCGTCAGCACGCAAGCAGGGGAGAGAACCCTGCATGGTTTTGCGAATCTCCCCGTGGGGAGACTTTGAAAACCATCCCTCTTGCAGGGGCCGGTTTTATGCCGGCCCTTAAAAATGTTCGACCAATAATGTCAGTCCATGTTTCGGGGATATATTATATTTGCCACTCCAAACTGCGGTTACACATTATTATATATAATTCATGAAAAAGAAAGACATCGAAGTTATCGTATCAAAGGAACTGCTCAATATTGTGGGGCATCACTTGGAAATATGTATCACGGTTAAGAACGAAGACAACAATACTGCGCCTACGGCCTATGGCGACATGGTGGAGTTCATGAGGGGGATTATCACGGAGAAAGAGACTGCCGGCCAATTCCGCACGGCAGAAGCCTATCGCGCCACCCTCAATTGTTGGCTGCGTTTCATTGACCCTGAAAAGGCCATGCCTTGGAAGATGGTCACGTCACGTTCAATGACATTGTTTGCTGATTACCTAAAAAAGCGGGGCGCGACTAAGAATACGCAGTCGTTTTATTTCCGCATCCTTCGCGCCGTTTGCAACAGGGCACGGGAAACGGGAGAGGCGGAACTGCACGACAAGCTTTTCGATAACGTCTACACGGGTAAGGCGCGAACACGCAAACGCGCCTTGCCGATAGAGGACATACGCAGAATCGCATCCGCGGAGACCAAGAGCGAAAAAGAGCAATTGGCGCGCGACCTTTTCATCTTCTCGTTTATAACACGTGGCATGGCGCTCATCGACATGGCGCACCTGCTGAAAGCAAACATTGCGGCGGGCCGTTTGGTTTACATGCGCCATAAGACAGGCCAGGCTATTTCGATGGAATGGATTGCCGAAATGCAAGAGATTGCCACCAGGTACGAACATGCCGGCGGCGATTATCTCTTTCCGCTCATATCATCGGATGGAGCGGAGGGCTGGCGACAATTCAAGCGCAGCTCGCAAATGGTCAATTATCATCTGCGCAAGCTTGGCAAGCGCCTCAACATGCCGATGCATCTCACGCTCTACGTGGCCAGACATTCTTGGGCGACAGTGGCAAAAAGCACGGGCGTGCCCACGGCTCTCATAAGCGAAGCCATGGGGCACGTGTCGGAGAGGATGACGCAGGTCTATCTCGGCTCTATCGATGTAGGACGTATCGACATCGAGAACCGCAAGATCGTGGACATACTCTACAAGTAAGCATATCCATCATCGCATACGGTGATGCTTTGCAGGGGCGGGCCCCGTGCCCGTCCGCAACCCGAATGGCAAATAAATTGTCAATGCGTCCACATTGGTTGCGGACGGGCACAGGGCCCGCCCCTGCAAAGCATTTATGATGTGGTAAATGAGATGCGAGAACGATAAACGTGCGCAAGAATCGACATAAAGACTAAAATATTTTTCAAAAAAAGATTAAAATATATTGTCTATGTCTGAAAGAACTGCTAACTTTGCACAAAGAAAGCGCAAAAGCGAATGACGGACGTAAATGAAACCACGAACAAAATTGGTCTTTTTTGTGTTTGAATTGGCTCAATGGTTAAATTTTGGGTCTTTGGCACAAAAAAAGATTAAGATTGCTTGTGAGTTATCATAAATATGTCTATATTTGCAACACGTTTCAAAGTCTCCCCACGGGGAGATTCGCAAAACCATGCAGGGTTCTCTCCCCTGCTTGCGTGCTGACGAGCCCCACGGCGAGGCACTTTGATACCGTAAAGGCATGTGCCCAGCCGTAAGAAAACCAAAAGGAAATTTATTTTTAAATGTTTAATTAATCTTTTAATCGTATGAACAAAAAGAAGGTTTTCAGTTACCTGTTCATCGGCCTGCTCGCAGTGGGCGCAACAGGTACAGTAACTTCCTGTAAGGACTACGATGATGACATCAACAACCTGCAGCGCCAGATAAAGGCCAATGCAGATAAGATCGCCGAGATTGAGAATCTCATCAAGGGCGGTTCTGTCATCACTAACGTGGCTCAGTCGGAGACGGGTGTCACCGTTACCTTGAGCAACGGCAAGTCATTCAACCTCACCAACGGCAAGGACGGTGCACAGGGCATCCAAGGCGAACCGGGCAAACCTGGTACCGCATGGACAATCGGTGAAGACGGCTATTGGTACTGCGACGGCAAGCCGACCAAGTATCTCGCACGTGGCCCACAAGGCGAAAAGGGCGAGCAGGGCGAGCAAGGCGTGCCTGGAGCAGCAGCATCAGTTGAGTATTATGTGCCAAACCCAGAGACCCACCACTTCGACATCTACAAGGATGGCAAATTTGTAAAGGACTCTGGCATCTCATTCGTCAGCGACCAGAGCGGCACCATCACCGGAACACTTGACAACGCACGCAAGAACCTCATTCTCTCTGGTTTGACAGGCTATAGCGATGACGTGGTGATTTCTCTGACTGGCAACCTCACAAGCCTCGTGTTCATGCCTAAGCTCTATATGGACGGCATCGAGACCGTGAATTATCCTTACCTCACTGGTACCACTTTGGTAGCAAAGGATCTTAGCGGCTTGAAGAACCATCAGGGTAAGCCGATAGCGGGTGATATCGTCGATTACCAGTCAAACCTCCTGCCTAACGATCCTATTACGGCAACAGGTGGTGAAGATTATGTCTATGGTCCTACATGGACTGTGCAGTATCACATGAATCCTGCCAACGCCAATACAGAGTATAGCGACGTTAAGGGTTACAACGTGCTGCAGCCTGAGGTGATGTACGTGAAGACACGCGCCGGGGAGGATCCTGCAAAGGTGCTTGGCGTGACATCTCCTGAGAAGAAAGACAATGGCGCAGCCGCATTCTTGAACAGCAACGGTATCCTGACAGCAGGTCTTAAGATTGCACATCCAGACAAGCTGAACGAGACACCAACAAGCAAAACTTACCAGAAGGACAACACGATTGCCCTGCAGGTGAAGTCTAAGGACAACAAGCTCGCTACCGAGGACGCAACTGTCACTTCCGACTACGCTCTCCTCAACCCACTGAAGGCTAAGCTCGAGGCTCTCGCATGGGCTATCAAGCCAATGTACGGCGAGATGGATCTTGAGAAGCGCACGCAGACAGGTGACGAGAAGGGTCTTGCTGCTTTCGGTCACGAAAACGACAAGGTGCACATCTGGGATTCTCCTAATGAGGCTTTGGCAGATAGTCGTGGCGCAGCCCTTGAGCTCTACTACAATGGCGACATCGACTTGAAGCAGTATATCAACATACACTATGCCGTGCAAGACTACAAGAAACTTGACAAGGCTTTTGTTGATTCGACCATGACTCTTGACCAGGCTCGCGAATGGGGTCTGACCTACGAGTTCAAGCTCGTGGACTACAAGGTTGACGGCAACAAGACCGCTGACAGCAAGTTCGCAACATGGAAGGATGAGGCCAACGGCGTGCTGAAGGCCAACAACGTTGACGAGAACGGCAATCCTGCCAAGGATAACCGCGCAGCCATTGGCCGTGAGCCTCTGGTACAGGTGCTCGTGAAGAACGCTGACGGCAACGTTGTGCTCGATGGTTACATCTTGCTCCATATCACGGAGAAGGCTGCTGAGGACAAGATAGCCACACTCGACACTTATCCTGCCGGTGATGCCCAGTTTGACCTTTGCAACGCTGTTGACGGTGTACAGACAACATGGTCTCAATTCAACAAGTTCGTGCTTTCAGACTTCTTCACAGAGGTTGATGCCAACGGCTTGAAGAAGGAGGAGTTTGATGCCATGTATACTCCTGAGGTGCAGACAGAAAACGCAGGAACAACAGCAGATGGCAACAAGTTTGACTACTTGCAGCTCTATACCACAACAGACGGCAAGACCTTCACCAAGTCAGAGCTTGGAGATCTCGCTTATGTTGCAAACAGCGAGGGTACAACCAACCACACTTGGACATGGACACTTTCTGAGAAAGAGGTCGAGGAGTTGACCCACCACAAGACCAAGTATCCTGTGACCGTGACTCGCTACTTCCGCTACAACCTCAAGGAGGCTGTCGTAGGTACCAAGATCGCTCCTTACAAGTATATCTATGTCAAGGTTACGGTTAACCTCACACGTAAGCAGAACACCGCAGTTGCTCTCACAGAGAAGATCAGCAATCACTGGTTTGATGCCGTAACAGGTGCTGATGGTGGCAAGACAGCCATTGTAAACGACATTCATGAGCCTATCAGCGGTGGTTATGCCAATACCTTCAACAACAGCATTGCTAAGACATTCGTAGGTAACAAGGCTGCTACCGGCACATTGACGAACAAGTACTACTTCGTTCCTAAGAATGTTACTATTACCGCTCAGAACGGTAAGACATACACCATCACAGCCAAGAGCTCTGCAACAGACACCAAGTGGAACGCTTTGGTAGACAAGTATGTTGCTAACCACTCTGATGTCTACGACGAGGCTAAGCTCGCTGACCAGCTCAACGCATGCGCTGTTGATTACAATGAGGGCGTGTTCACCAACAATGCTCTCTATGCAGTGTACAATGGCGTTTACACTAAGATTGCCACTCTCACTCAGGATGGCGCAAGTGCTGGCCAGTTGAAGCTCATCAACAACTCAGCCACTAAGGATGTGCTCAACGCTATCGGCTACAAGGCCAACCATGGCAACATCGCCGATGAGCTTCGCACATACGTTGGCGTTATCGCTTCAAGCGCTTGCGGTGTCGCCGTTCCTGTGACCGACGGTTCATTCCTCGTTAGCTGGCAGCGTCCTATCAACCTCAACACAATTGCTCCTCAGCAGGTAATTGACGCTAAGGAAGACGGTAACATCATCTACCTGAGTGACCTGTTGAACCTCTACGACTGGCGTAATGACTCCATGGAGGGCGCAAACAAGTGGTACTGGGCATATTATGGCGTGAATGCCGTTACGGTCAACGTCAACCCATCAGTTGTTGAGACTAACATGCACCAGGCAGACGAGAACACATTCGTCAAGCTTGGCACTATCACCAAGAAGGCTGAACTCTACACTCACGATGGCACAGCTACCGTGAACAAGGGCGCCAAGAAGTTCACATTCGACCTCTCAGCTTACAACAGCTCTGAAAACAACCAAGCGCTTCTTGACAAGATCGCAGCCGACAAGGCTATCTTCGGTGCCATCTACTACAAGAACAACGGTGAGAACGTGACCAAGTTCACTCTCAAGATCCCTGTGACAATCAGCTACACTTGGGGTGACTTCTACACTGAACTCGTCGTGACTGTTGACAGGACGAAGAACAACTAATCGCACGTTATTTCTTATATCAAATATAAGCTCTTAATTGAGAGGGTGTGTCTACAAAAGAGCAGACACACCCTCTTTTTTATAATATAAACGTTTACCTATGAAAAAGACATTCAGTTTATTGTTTGCTTTAGGCATGCTCTCTTCGTCTTTCTTCACTTCTTGCTCCTCCTGCTCTTCCAACAAGGAGAAGCCACGCGAGGAAAGAGTGGCGGAATTCAGAAGCACGCTCAACCATGAAGACACCACCCAGATGCTTAAGCTTTGCGACGACGCCATGGCCCAGCTCAAGGCTGGCCAAGTGGAGAGAGTCTTGAGCAGCTTGTATGAATACAACGACTCCACCAAGGAGGTGAAGCCGTTGACCAAGCAGACTGCCGACCGCTACCGCAAGCGTTTTCGCATGTTCCCGGTGCTCGACTATAGCCGCCAGTTTTTCTCTTTCCAGTTGGAAGGATGCAACGACGTGCGCTACAACGTGACATGGGCAAAGGCTGAGCAGACTGGTACGGATTCACCCGCTAAGACGGCTTATATGTTTAATCCCGTCAAGGTAGATGGCTCGTGGAAGCTCTGCGTCAAGACGCAAGCCGACGAGACAGACCCAGACATGAGATAACACGTCTTGTTTATGAAACACTTTTTACTGTTACTGACATTGCTTTGCTCGCTGGCTGGTTATGGACAGAGCACCAAGAAAGCCACGTTTAATTTTTCCTCCCCGTCATCATTGAGCCCGTCGTATCACGACAAGGACTTTACCACAGACGCCGGCCCAGCCGTCAAGGTATCCAACGTGACGTTCAAGTCTGGCGACGTATCATTGTCTTTCACCGAGACAGGAAGCTGCCCTGGTGTCTGGCTTGCAAAGGAGGACAATGGATATTGGTTTGAACCCAAGGTCAACTCCACGGTCATATTCTCTGTTCCAAGTGGCGCGAAAATTGAGTCAATAGTTGTTGACAAGAACAGCGATCAGGGTGGATTTAGCCCTGAGAGAAACCAGGGTGGCAAGTTTGATTATACATCAAGCAGCTATTGTTGCAAGTGGACTGCCAATGGTGGAACTTACACACAGGTAAGGTTCTTCATCAGTGGCGAGGGAACGGAAATCAACAAGATTACCGTAACCTACACTCCACGCGCCGACGTGCTCACTCCCGTCTCCACTTCCATAGCCAATGGTGCCACGGTAGGCAGCTTCTCGTCTATCGACCTGACATTTAGCAGCACCATAACCTTAAACAGTGGCGTTAATGCCGAGTTGCTTGCGGATGACGCGGAACCTCAAACGTTGACGGCAAGCGTCAGCGGCTCCAAGCTGACATTAAGCATCGCCAACGCCATAACCGAGAACGGCCAGTACGCTATCAGCGTGCCAGAAGGCATGGTGAAAACAAGCAGCGGTTATACCAATACCGCGCTGAGTTATGCTTTCACCGTGAAGAAAGACCAAGCCACGTTCAATCCAGAGTCAGTGTCGCCAGCCGAGGGATATCAAGAGAACATGTCGCTTACAGATCCCATCGTCATCACGTTCCCAGAGCTCATTGGCAAGGTGAGCGACAAGGCTTTACCCCTCTGTTTAGAAGGAACGGCCAAGAACGGAGTGACCTTTACGATTGGCTCGGACAACAAGAGCATCATCGGCAAGTTCAACGTGGAGCAGCCCATGACCACTCCCGGCACATACACGCTGACCATTCCCGAGGGTTTTGTCCACAACGCGTTGTACAACATCGAAGGCTCGGACGCGTGGAACAAGGCCGTGACATACACATGGGTGGTGTCCAACAAGAAACCTGACACGGAGACCATGAAAGCCGCGAAAGAGCTGCTTTTGAAGACCGGCGTGGGCTATCCGTCAGACACGAGCAAGTCTCGCAAGGCGTTGGAAGATGCCGTCAAAGCCGACGAGGTGCCTACCGACGAGCAGTTGACAACACTGATGTCGGCTTTCTACAGTGAGACCGACGTGGAACTGCCTTCAACAGACAAGTACTACAAGATTTGCGGCATTAATGACAAGGGTGACAAACTGTACCTGAGCTATGACGGGGCCGCTGTCAGCCTAACCTCCAACGCATCCGGCGCTTATCCATTCAAGGCAGAGAAAAAAGGTGAAAACAAAGTCGCCTTCTCTACACTTGATGGCAAGTACCTGCACTTGCTCACGACAGACAATAAGTACACGGGCTCATCATCTAAGAACGTGACCGAGGCTTATGACGCTTCCATTAACGACTTGACCTTAGCTCGCTTCTCAATTGATGAAGTTGAGGATGCCAAGACCTTGGGTAAATTCAGCATTCATGGCAGTCTTGGCACTGACCCCGTGACCAGTGAGGCGGTATCGGCTTTCAACCTGCTCGACTTCTCCAAGAAGATGATTCTCACAGACCCATCGTATAAGACACTCATGTTCAACGACAAGATCTCCAACGCCTTTGTCTTCGAGGAGAGCGAGAAGCCTGCCTTGGAGAGTGCCGACATTGACGTGCAGCTCGACAAGACCGTTATCTCAAGTACCAACGAGACCATTCGCCTGACATTCACCCACGGTGATGGAGTGACATTGAAAGCTGGCGTAGCACCTACCATTACCGATGCCAACGGCAATGTGGTAAGCGGAGCCACGGCAACCATAGCCTCCGTGGACAACTCCACAATGGACTTTGACATCTCGTTCAGCGGCCTATCAGATGGCGATTATTTCCTCATCATACCCAAGGGGGCATTCAGCTTCGCGCAAGATGGCAAGCAGGTGACTTCCAATGAGTACAAGACTTCGTTCAAGGTCTCGAGCAAAGAAGACCCGACACCAGGCCCACTGCCATCGGGTTTCAAGCATTACCAGAGTTGGAGCAAACTGCCCAAGGAAAACCAAGACGAATATCCAGCCGATTACCTTACGCAGTTTATTGTTTACATAGACCGCGCACAATCAAAGAACGGTCTTGTCGGCAACCCCAATGTCAAGGTACAGCTTAAAGAGAATAGGAACAACAAACTGGTGGGCGAAGGACATTTCGAGGAAGACCCCGAACACACCGATAACATTAACTATGCTGTTAAGCTTGTTTGGGATTCACCTATCGACATGGTAAAGGTCAGGTCAACCCAATACATCTTCATCATCCCCGAAGGCGCGTTTGGCGACGGCAACTATGGCAAGTACCTGCAAAATGCGTCGAGCGTCAGTCCGTCACAATGCACTGTCAACGATAGCTACACAAGGTGCTATGACATCAATACCGCCATTCCTTCCAGCATCAATGGTGTACAGGCCGAAGACAACGCCGCCAAGGTCATTTACGACCTTCAGGGCCGTCGTGTGGAGCGTGTCACGAAGACTGGCATCTACATCGTGAACGGCAAGAAGACCGTGATTTGGAAGTAATAATCCGTTTCCATAACGGGAGCCATGACAAATAGAGGGTGTGTCATAATTGACTATGGTCATTTATGGTGCACCCTCCTTCTGTATA
>ERZ1032009.24-NODE-24-length-38713-cov-5.995965_pt1 | contig 38713 bp, 37 predicted proteins | sample MGYA00516700_ERZ1032009 | MGnify/ENA primary metagenome ERZ1032009 (study PRJEB33719, sample SAMN04261292) | wastewater metagenome | biome: rural village; feature: human; material: feces | host: Homo sapiens | place: El Salvador | collected 2013-01-14 ...
AGATAGAACGAAAACTCCCGTGTCAGCTTTGCTCCCAGGAGGGCAGCTGCTTTCTTTCCGGCAGGCATTTCATCGGATACTTTATCACCTTTATAGGAAATAAAAGCTCCTCCCACCTTTACAAAGGGAAGACAGTATTCATTGAGCGTACTCAGGTTGGCAACAGCCCTCGACACCGCATAGTCATATTGTTCCCGGTGTTCTTTGTCTTTTCCAAGCTCCTCTGCTCTTGCATGAATGCAGCAGACATTCTTCAGTTCACACTTTTCAATGGTATCCTTCAGAAAATTAATTCTCTTATTCAGGGAATCCATCAGTGTCACCTGTATTTCCGGAAAAGCAATGGCAATCGGGATTCCGGGAAATCCCGCTCCGGTTCCCACATCAATCATCTTTACTCCGGAAGCTTCGGATAATGTTTCACGTGGAACACTTGTCAGAAACGAGTAACTGTCGAGAAAATGTTTGGTATAAACATCCTCTTCCTCCGTAATGGCAGTCAGATTCATAACCTTATTCCATTCAATCAGATTCTCATAGAATATTCGGAGCTGTCTCATCTGCTGTTCGTTTAACGTAAAGTCCGGAATAAACTGCTCTAAACGACTGAGAAATTGTTCTTCAATTGGTGTCATGATTATGCTCCTTGTATTTTTCCAGATAAATCAAAAGGACTGCAACATCTGCCGGCGTCACACCCGACATACGGGATGCCTGACCAATAGAGGTAGGGCGAAGCTCCTTCAGCTTCTGTCTTGCTTCCAGACGAAGACTGCTCACATCATCATAATCAATCGTATCAGGAATTCTACGGTTTTCCAGACGATTGAATTCCTCCACCTGTTTCTGCTGTCTCTGAATGTAGCCTTCATACTTAAGATTGATTTCAACCTGCTCCGTAACTGCAGGCGGAAGCTCCGGCCGTTCAGGATCCAGACCAGACAGCTTGTCATAGGTGATTTCAGGTCTGCAGAGAAGCTCCGCAAGCGATGCGGCTGTCTTCAATTCACTGGTTCCGATTTCACGCAGATATTCCTTATTCGGAGCAGCAGCTCCTATCTTCACCCTGCGCAGCCGCTCCATTTCTTTGGATATTTCCTGTTCCTTCCAGCAGACATAATCATATTGTTCCTGAGAAATCAGTCCTACACGGTATCCGTACTTACGAAGTCTTAAATCTGCATTGTCCTGGCGCAGAAGAAGACGATATTCCGCCCTGCTCGTCATCATCCGGTAAGGCTCCCGATTGTCCTTGCTGACGAGATCATCAATCAGAACACCTATGTAGCTTTCGGAGCGTTTCAGAACAAGAGGCTCTTTTCCACGCAGCTTCATGGCGGCATTGATACCTGCAATCAGGCCCTGTGCAGCAGCTTCTTCATATCCGCTGCTGCCGTTAAACTGACCGGCACAGAACAAGCCATCCACATTTTTCATTTCCAATGTCAGCTTCAGGTCATTTGCATTGATACAGTCATACTCGATGGCATAGGCATTCTTTACAATCCGGCAATTCTCAAGTCCTGGAACGGTTCGATACATTCTCTGCTGCACATCATCCGGCATAGAACTGGACATTCCATCTACGTACATTTCATTGGTAGTACGTCCTTCCGGTTCAATGAACACCTGATGTCTTGTCTTCTCCGCAAATTTTACAACCTTATCTTCAATGGAAGGACAATATCTGGGTCCGGTTCCTTCAATGATTCCGGCATAAATCGGAGAACGATCCAGATTCTCCCGGATGATTTCATGTGTTTCTTTATTGGTATACGTAAGCCAGCAGGGAACCTGTTCAATCTGAACACTCTCCGGATCGGTAGAATAGGAAAAAGGAATGACCCTTTCATCTCCCTTCTGGATCGTCATTTTCGAATAGTCCAGACTTCTGCCGTCCATGCGGGCAGGGGTTCCTGTTTTAAAACGTCGAAGTCCGATTCCAATCCGGTTTAAAGATTCCTTCAGAAAAGTAGATCTCTGCATGCCGGACGGTCCTGTCTCGGTAATGGATTCTCCCACCAGGCATCTTGCATTCAGATACGTTCCGGTACAGATGATAACAGCGCGACAGGAATAAACCGTTCCCTGATGAATTCGTACTCCCGTCACCTTTTGATTCACACATTCTTCATCTTTACGATCATCCTCGGAAGCTTTCAAAGGCTCTGTCAGGATTTCCGTCACTTCCGCCTGACGAATTTCAAGGTTTTCCTGATTTTCAAGAATTTCCCGCATACTCATGGAATATGCTGCTTTATCTGCCTGTGTGCGAAGAGAATGGACTGCCGGACCCTTGGACTGGTTCAGCATTTTGGACTGAATAAAGGTCTTATCGATATTCTTTCCCATTTCACCGCCAAGTGCATCGATTTCGCGCACCAGATGTCCCTTGGAGGAGCCGCCGATGTGCGGATTGCAGGGCATCATGGCAATACTGTCCACATTCATCGTGAAGATAACCGTACGGAATCCGATTCTGGCTGCAGCCAGCGCGGCCTCGCAGCCTGCATGCCCCGCACCGATCACACAGACATCTGTTTCAATATGATATGAGTTCTGCTTCATTGTTTCCTCTCAAAATAGAAATTGCTGCAAAATGAATTTCTCTGAATTCTCTGTTCAGGCTGACGCAGCTCAGAACAGATCAAGTGTATTGCTCAGATAGACCTTCTCACGAACCTCAAGCTGATGCTCGGGCTTCGTCATATAATATAGAAGAAATTCGAGAATCAGCGCACTGCCAAGTCCCCTTCCCTCTATCTTGAAATTGGAAAATCCCATTGGCATATATTCTTCCCGGATTTCTTCCTTGGAAAGAAATCCGGGATTTTTCATTGCTTTTGAAAAAACATATCCTTCCTCTGCGTCCGGAGCACTGCACCTGTGTTCTTCTCCTCTCTCGCCCAGATTCAGACGGCTGACCGACTCATAACAGGCCTTCCGGTCTTTACATCCAAATGAGCAGCATTCATTGCAGAGAAATTCAACTTTATCTTTCTCTGCAGAAGAAAGAGTATTCCATTCTTTAAATTTCTTATTCAGACGAAAATCCGGTACGACATACCGGAATTCTTCACGACTCAGCTCTTTAAGTAACTCCGGGAATTCTGTCAGAACCTTTGTGGTCGATGAAACAAAATACAATCCCGGATAAGTTCTTCGCAGATAATCCAGCAAAAGCTCAGAATGAACAATCACTCCGTTTTCCGGACCGTCACTTTCTTCAAACATGCGGCAAATGGCATTACACCTGGAATCCGACAGATGCTTCCCGGAAAGCAGCGAATTGCTGAAGGTCAGTCTTCCGGAAATTCCATACTCTTTCAATAGAGTAAGAACATCTTTCGGATTCTGCGTTCCTTCTTCGATGCGTCCTCCGCCCCAGATGCAGTTTTCCGGAGCTCCATAGACAGAGCCGATATCACACCATTCATAAAAATAATCCCGGTGCTCATAAAACAGCGGCAGAAAAACGCGATACAGTCCATAAAATTCAAAAAGCCCCGGAAGATGATAATGCGCCATGCACATAACTTCGTTTTCCTCTGTAAGATTTTATTTGCCGAGGCAGAATCTGCTGAAGATTTCTTCTACAAGATCATCCTCCACTTCCTCGCCGATCATTCTTCCCAGAGATGCATATGCATTTTGAAGATCAATGGAAAAGAAATCCTCACTCATTCCATTTTCAATACTCTGAATGACCAGCTCCAGCGAACGAATGGTATCCCTCATTGCAGATTTCTGGAAATCGTCCGACACAAACAGCTCTGACGAAGCCACAATTTCTCCAAGATGAAACATGGTTTCGATCGTATTTTCGAGCAGTTCAAGTCCTTCACAATCCAAAGCTGAAATGGACAGACATGTTATGCCATCTGTTTTCCACAGCTTCTGTACATCCTCTGCGGAAATGACAGAGGGCAAATCCGACTTATTCAGAAGCACTATGCAGTTTTTTCCAAGGAAAAGCTGTTCTTCAATGAGTCCGGCAATCTGCTGATCCTCTTCGGTGATTCCCATCGATGCATCCAGAACAAACAGAAACAGCTGAGCGGTTTCCATCGCCTTCCTTGCGCGTTCCACACCGATTTTCTCTACAGGATCCTCTGTTTCATGAATTCCGGCGGTATCCGTCACACGAAGAGTCAGATCACCAAGCTTCACGGTTTCCTCAAGGGTATCTCTCGTTGTACCGGCAACGGAGGTAACAATTGCTCTTTCCTCCCCGGCCAGGCGGTTTAAAAGAGAGGATTTTCCTGCATTCGGCTTTCCGATAATGACCGTCCGGATGCCTTCCTGCAGTAATTTTCCATTCTCGGATCTTCGAAGTACGGATTCCAGCTGAGACAGAATTTCCTCACATTTTTCCCGAAGGTGCTGCGGATACCCCTCCAAAGAATAATTTTCGGGATCATCCAGAGCAGATTCAATAAATGCAATTTCGTAGATAAGGCTGCTCCGAAGCTCCTTTACCCTTTTGGAAACGGATCCTTCGAGCTGAGCCAGACTGACTCTCCTGGAAAATTCATTCTGAGACTGGATCAGATCCATGACCGCTCCGGCTTCCGAAAGATCTATTCTTCCTCCAAGAAATGCCCGTTTGGTAAATTCTCCGGGCTCCGCCATCCTCGCTCCTGCCCGAAGAACCGCATCCAGAACTCTCCGGATGACGTAAACTCCTCCGTGTGTATTGATTTCCACTGTGTCTTCCGTGGTATAGCTGTGAGGAGCCTTCATCCAGGAAACCAGTACCTCATCAATCACTTCCTTGCTTTCCGGATCCCTGATATATCCATAATGTATGGTATTCGGCTTCCAGGATGTCATGGATCTTCCGCTTTTTGTACAATATATTTTCCGGATAATATCTTCTGCATGTGTTCCGCTGATCCGCACAATGCCAATCCCTGCTTCTGACATTCCGGTTGCAATTGCTGCTACGGTATCATTCTGATCACGATCAAAGGTAAGCGCCATTTTCTCTGTCCTGTCTGCTGAAATTTCTTCCTGTGAACCTACTTTCTTTATCTTCGCAGATATGCTCACATTATAATATACCAAAAAGGCCGGGAACGCTGCTTATTCACGTTCCCGGCTTTTATCTTTACCGTCCTGCAGGAATCCGATTATCTTTTCGGAGCAATGACAACCTTTCTGTAAGGATCCTCGCCCTCACTGTAAGTGGTCACATATCGATCTCCCTGCAGCGCAGAATGGATGATGCGTCTCTCATAGGGATTCATCGGCTCCAGTGCCTGTGCTTTACGGGTTTTCTTTACCTTAAAGGCAATGTTCTTTGCAAGATTCTCCAGAGTCTTCCGACGTCTTGCACGATAGTCCTCGGTGTCGGTCTTTACATGAACATATCCTTCTACTCCCTTGTTCACCACAAGAGAAACAAGATACTGAATGGAATCCAATGTCTGACCGCGCTTTCCGATCAGAATTCCCATATCATCGCCTTCAAAATCGATATTCAGAATATTGGTTTCCCTGTCAAAATCATACGTGATTTCAACATCCATTCCCATTGCACCGAACATCGGCTTTAAGAAATTATCCGCCTTCTCCTTGAACTGTGCAATCTGCTCATCCGTATAATCGATTTTCGGCTCCTCCGGCTTTCTGGAAGGTGCAGGCTCCTGATCATAGATGGAAGTCTGCGTAAAATCCTTTTTCGGACGATTGTACGAAGACCCGTAACCATTTCTTCTGGCTCCGGATTTGGAACCATAGGAGCTTTCGTATTCTTCCTGCGTCTTCTCCTCATGAACATTTCCGAGGACATCTCCGCCTGCCGCTGCCGATCCGTGTTCATTTTCCTTTACCTTTGCACGAATCACTGCATTGCGGGAGTTAAAACCCATGAATCCAAGGCTTCCCTGGTCCACAACTTCATAATCAAGATTGTCACTGGTGATGGAAAGCTTGCGGCATGCAGTAGTAATACAGTCATCCAGTGTTCTTTCACTGATCTCAATATACTCATTCGCCATAATATGATTCCCCGTTATTTCTTCTTAGAACCGGAACTTCTTGATACCGAGTTATATTCAGCAACCATATTTGCCTTTTCGGAAAGGCTTCCCTTGCGATACTTCGGAACTTCCTGTCCCTCTGCTGCAGTCACAGGATTCTTTCCGGTACCGCGATTCTGATATCCTGCCTTCTCGGAAAGACTCTTACGTCTGGAAGCTGTCTGATCTGCTCCGGACAAAGCCTGCTGGTCATTTTTGGTATTCATCTGAGAATATTCCATCATACGCTCATAAGCAGTCGGCTTATCGCCTCTCTTCTCAGCCTTCTTGCGATTCTTCTCTTCCTGCTTCTTCAGAAATGCATCCATATCCATCCGATCCACACTCTTATTGATGAAGATCTGCTGAAGAGAACGAATGACAGAACCGGCAATCCAGTAAAGTCCCATACCTGCAGGAAGCGTGAAGCAGAACCATGCAGACATAAGCGGCATAATATAGTTCATGGTCTTCATGGAAGAAGCCATCTGATCCTGCTGGGGATCGCCGGTGGAAGAGGTCTGCATCGGCATCAGCGCTACGTTAATCAGCTGAGTGACTGCTGCAAGAACCGGAACGATGACTGCTGCAATGATACCGATGATGGAACCAACTGCGAGAGCTTCCTTAAATGTGAACCAGGGAGAGTTTCCGATGTTCAGTCCAAGGAAATTATTGTATCTCTCAAGCTTTTCTACCGTAGTCTGAATATCACCGGTCAGATTTGTAAACTTATCACCAAGTGCCACCCAGTCCGCACTGGAAAAGCGATTCAGAACATCAATATATACATTTTGAACCGTCTGACCGACACCATTTACAAAATCATCTGTCTTGAACTCATTTGCAAACTGTGCAGCTGCCGTGGTTGCCTGCAGATACTCCTTGGATCCGGCATCTGCAACCAGATTGGTAACAAGCGGGAAAAAGGCATCCTTTACCTGGCCGACATAGGCCGGAATCTTGTAAATAACACGATAAAGAGCAAACAGAATCGGCATCTGAATCAAGAGCTGCGCACAGCTTCCCATCGGAGAAACGCCGTATTTCTTGTAAAGCGCCTGCGTCTCCTCGTTCATGCGCATCATGGATTCCTGATCCTTGCGATTCTTATACTTGGCCTGGATCTTCGCAAGCTCCGGCTGCATCTTCTGCTGAAGCTTGGAAAATTTCTGCTGCCGGATGGTCAGAGGCAGCAGCGCCATATAAATAATGATTGTAAAAATAATGATGGAAAGACCGATATTCGGAATACCGATTTTTTCCAGAACCCAGAAGATACCGTTCATCAGATATCCTAGAAGTGTCGATATGGGTCCGATCAAAAATGTGTTGTCCTGTGTTAACAGCATAGGATATCAAATCCTCCTTTAATGGTAGAAACACTGACTGATTGTTTACGGAACGGGATCATATCCGCCATGAGAAAAAGGATTGCAGCGAAGAATTCTCCAGAGAGCCATAAGCCCTCCCTTCAGAGCGCCATACTTCTCAATGGCCTCCAGACCATATTCAGAGCAGGTGGGAATGTACGGACATCTGGTTGTTTTCAAAGGAGACAGGTACTTCCTGTAAAACCGAATCCCCGCAAGCATAAATTTCTTAACCATGATCTTTGCTGCCTTCTGCATTCATCTGCAGTTTTTCAGATACAGATTTCCGTTCTCTGTGATAAATACCGGCATGCTTCAAAAGGGAAAGGAGCGCTCTTTCGATCTCTGTATAGCTGGCACCGTCTGCCGATCTGCGCCCAACGACTACAATATCCGAACCGCTATCGAATTCAACTTCATGCAGTCTGTAGCTTTCATGAACAAGTCTCTTGATCCTGTGCCTGACAACGCTGTTCCCGACCTTCTTACTGACAGAAATTCCGATTCTGTTATGATCTGTGCCGTTTTCTCTTATATAAACGACGAGATATTTGTTGGCATAGGATTTCCCGGACTTATAGCATGTCCTGAAATCTTCATTTTTCCTGATTGATTCCACGAGTCCCCTTGATGAGCCGATTATAAGAATAAAGGGCCGCATTGCTGCGGCCCTTGGAGCAGTCAGTCATTAAACTGTCAGCTGCTTTCTTCCCTTTGCTCTTCTTGCTGCTAAAACCTTACGTCCGCCAGCACTTGCCATTCTTGCACGGAAACCATGCACCTTAGCACGCTGTCTCTTCTTCGGCTGATAAGTCATCTTTGCCATAGCTTCTTACACCTCCTTTATACGGAAATATCTTTTTCATTCATCGCATTATCGTGAATCAGAATCTGGTTCTGCACATTAGATATAGAAGAGACCGTTTCATCCGCTTCCGGATTCCAACGATCTGTCCCGTTCTGTCCACGACCTACGATTCCATATACGCGAAATGATAACAGAATCGTTTTACGAACAGCTCTCATATTATATGGTAAAAACGACAGACCTGTCAACAACGAAAAACGTGATATTTACGGGCTTTTCCGGTGCTTTCATGCACTACAACATATTGAAAAAATAAATTTTTTCAGCCCACATCTGGTGTGTGAATTTCATCCACAAAATGTGAACATCAGAATATTTATCCACATTTTGTGGATAAATTGTGGATAACCTGCGATTTTTTAGCGAGTATTCTGGGATAGAATAAAAAAAACCTTTATTCTAGCGCCTTTTTCAGGTGTGGATGAGATATCCACTAAGTTATCCACATTTCCACAATTATGGTGATTATTTTCGTATTTTCGCCTTTGGCGTCGGGTTATCCACGGTTTGAAACTTCAATTGAATTATTATAATATAACATCTGCACATCCAAAAAATCCTTTACTTTGGCGCTTTTTGAAGACTCAGGAACAGGTTATCCACATTATTCATGTGATAATTGTGGACTGCTTTTTATAAATGAGGGGTAATCAGAACGATATGAACTTAGAAGATCTCAGGAACAGCTGGAATGAAATCAAGGAGAATATTCGCGACATTTATCGCATTTCCGATGTTTCCTATAATACATGGATCCGTGATCTCAAACTCGGAACGCTGGAGCAGGACACCTTAAGTGTCTGTATTCCCAGCGACAATCCGCTCATGCTCTCCTATTATGAAAAGAAATACCAGGAGCCTCTTCAGGCATCCATCTCCGAACATCTGGATCATCCGGTCAATGTTATTTTTGTTTTGAACAATGATCAGAAAACGGAGGAGCAGAAGGAAGAAATTCAGAAGAAGAACAATATCAACCTCAAGGCAGAAGACGCAAACCTTAATGTAAAATACCGCTTTGATACCTTTGTTGTCGGCGCAAATAACCGTTTTGCACAGTCTGCCTGCGTCGCTGTCGCAGAAACTCCGGGCTCTGTCTACAATCCCCTGTTTCTCTACGGAGGTGCCGGACTTGGTAAAACGCATCTGATGCATTCCATCGGACACTATATTCTGGAACAAAATCCTGATATGCGTGTTCTGTACGTCACAAGTGAACAGTTTACCAATGAAGTGATTGAATCCATCCGAAGCGGTAATGCGCAGTCCATGACAAGACTTCGTGACAAATACCGCACCGTCGACGTTCTTCTCATCGATGACATCCAGTTTATTATAGGAAAGGAATCGACACAGGAGGAATTCTTTCACACCTTTAATGAGCTTCATGCTGCCGGAAAACAGATCGTTCTTTCTTCCGATCGTCCTCCCAAGGAGATGGAAACACTGGATGAACGCTTCCGTTCCCGCTTTGAAATGGGACTGATCGCAGATATTCAGGCACCGGACTATGAAACCAGAATGGCAATCCTTCGCAAGAATTCCGAGGAGCAGCACCTTAATGTCGAGGATGAGATTCTGGAATACATTGCTACAAATATAAAATCCAACATCCGGGAGCTTGAAGGAGCCTTCAATAAAATCATTGCCTATTCCAAACTGAATAATGTAGAAATTAACCTCACAATGGTACAGGATGTCCTCAAAGACATCATTTATCCCAATGCCGAGCATACCATCACTCCCAAAATGATCGCGAATATTGTCTGCGAGCATTACGGTGTGAAGCTTTCCATGGTGGCCTCCCGCAAGAAAAATGCAGAATGCGTCATTCCCAGGCAGATCATTATGTACATGTGCCGCGAGTACACCGACGCTACGCTGGATTCCATTGCCAAGCTTCTTAATAAAAAAGACCATTCTACGGTCATGCACGGTGTGGATAAAGTCAAAGAGGATATGGAGAATAATGAGGAATTAAAGAACAACATCAACAGCATCAAAAAGAAACTCAATCTCCAGTAAATAAAATTTACTCCGCCAATGGCGGAATTCCGTTGACAGCTTTCATGCTTTTCCGCACGGATCCGGGTCTGTTGTCCACATTGGCGGCAGACCCGATTTGTTTGTAAAACAGGCGCTTTTTTGTTACAATCATGAAGGCTGTTCACATTTAAACGGCGTCTATTACGAACTACTACGATTCTTTTCATATAGAGAGCGCCAGAGGCGCAGATCAAAAGAGTCCCTGCCGCACCATGGAACTTTCGCAGGATATCCACAAAAGACATTTGTTTTGATTCGCCATAATGCGCTGCAGCACAGAAAGGAATTTCATTATGAAACTACAGATCAATAAGACCAATCTGATCGCAGCAGTCAATATTGCAGCAAAGGCTGTCCCCAGTAAGACAACCATGTCCATTCTGCAATGTATTCTGATTGATGCATCAACCGAGAAAATAAAACTCATCGCCAATGATACCGAGCTTGGAATTGAAACCGGAGTAGAAGGAACCATTCTTTCCCACGGAATCATTGCGGTCAATGCAGATATCTTTTCTAATATTGTAAGAAAACTCCCTGACGGTATCGTCAATATCTCTACCGAAGGAGAGAAGGTAACGATTCAGTGTGAAAAGGCGAAATTCAATATTCTTGGGAAAGACGGTTCTGATTTTACTTACCTTCCGGAAATCGCCCGTGATTACTGCATCGAAATTTCACAGTTTACTCTGAAGGATGTCATCGCAAGAACCATCTTTTCAATCTCTTCCAGTGAGAGCAACAAAATGATGACCGGAGAGCTTTTTGAAATCTCCGACAATATCCTTCGCGTGGTAGCATTGGACGGACATCGTATCTCCATTCGAAATGTCGAGCTTAAGAAATCATACGAAGGCCGTAAGGTCATCATTCCCGGAAATACACTCTCCGATATCAATAAAATTCTTTCCGGAGATATGGAGAAAACCGTCAGCATCTATTTCACAGATCGTCATGCTCTGTTTGAATTTGATGACACGATTGTGGTTTCCCGCCTCATTGAGGGAGATTATTTCAAAATTGATCAGATGCTGTCCGGAGATTATCAGACACATCTTCGTATTAACAGACAGGAGTTCCTCTCCTGTCTCGACAGGGCAACCCTTCTTGTGAAGGAAGAAGATAAGAAACCCATCATTTTGATGATTTCCGATGCTGCGGTTGAGATTAAGATCAACACAACACTTGGCAGCATGGATGAAACCATTACCATCGATAAGGATGGAGAAGATCTCAACATCGGCTTCAATCCGAAATTCCTGATTGATGCACTTCGTGCCATTGACGACGAGGAGATTGATATCTATCTTCTTTCCCAGCGTGCTCCTGCCTTCATTCGCGATGGAAAGAACTATTGCTACCTGGTTCTTCCGGTAAACTTTATCAACATTGACTGACACAGTATTTCTGAAAAGGCGGAGAGTTATGGACCAGATTGAAATCAAAGACGAGTTCATCAAGCTTGGTCAGGCACTGAAGCTTGCCGGTATCGCAGAGTCCGGTGTAGATGCCAAGATTATGATTGAAGAGAAAACGGTAAAGGTAAATGGCGAAACAGAAACCCGCCGCGGCAGGAAGCTCTATGACGGAGACGCTGTAGAAGCCAGAGGAATGTCCTTTACGGTATCTTCTCCTGTGAAAAAGTAATGTTTATTAAGTCATTAAGACTTGCGGATTATCGTAACTATGAAACTCTTTCTCTGGATTTTTCAGAAGGAACCAACATTTTTTACGGTGACAATGCGCAGGGAAAAACAAATATACTGGAAGCTCTTTACCTGATTGCTACGACAAAATCTCATCGGGGAGTCTTTGATAAAGATCTGATACGCTTCGGATGTCAGGAAGGACATGTCCGATGTGTTGTGATTAAGAATGGCATTGATTATCAGGTAGATCTGCATCTTAGAAAGTCCAGGGCAAAAGGAATTGCGATTAACGGACAGAGAATACGTAAGGCATCGGAGCTGATCGGTCTTCTCCATATTGTTTTTTTCTCACCGGAGGATCTTTCCATCGTAAAGGATGGTCCCTCCCAGAGAAGACGTTTTATGGACATGGAGCTGTGTCAGCTGGATGAATCCTATCTGTACGATCTGAATCATTACAACAAGGTGCTGGAGCAGCGCAATAAGCTGCTTCGTCAGATTGCAGACAACCCTTCTCTTTCCATGACACTGGATGTATGGAATGATCAGCTTCTGGATTACGGGAAGAAGATTATCCGGAGACGCCGTGTTTTTCTGGAGGATCTGAATGAAATCATCCGGGAAATGCACGAGAATCTTTCCGGCGGCAGGGAACATCTCTCCCTATGCTATGAACCGAATGTGTCAGAGGATCATTTTGAAGAAGAGCTTTTCCGGTTTCGTGAGAGGGAGAAATACATCGGTTCTACGGCAGTGGGACCTCATAAAGATGATTTTTCCTTTGTCTGTGATGAGATTGATTTACGGAAATTCGGGTCACAGGGACAGCAAAGAACCTGTGCACTTTCCCTGAAGCTTTCGGAGCTTCAGCTGGTAAAGAAGATGATCGGCGAAGAGCCGGTTCTGATGCTGGATGATGTATTATCAGAGCTGGATACAAACCGACAGAACTATCTTCTGAATTCGCTTGGCGGAATACAGACCTTTATTACATGTACGGGACTGGATGAATTTGTGAATCATCGTTTTTCGATTGATCGCCTTTATCGGATCCGTGAAGGTCAGGTTGTGGAAACGAACGGAATATCATGATAACAAGGAGCCGTTTTTGAACTGCGGCAGAAAGTGGAATAATGGCAGCAGAAGAAATCAAGAATCTTTTAGAGGCCGCGCAGGAAGATCAGAAGGCGCAGCAGGCAGAGGGATTTGCACGGGAATATGCTGAGAATGAGAAGGAATATAAGGACGACAATGTCAAGGATACGAAGGATGTAGGATCCTATACGGCTGATGACATTCAGGTTCTGGAGGGACTTCAGGCAGTTCGCAAGCGTCCCGGCATGTACATTGGAACCACATCCTCCAGAGGACTTCATCATCTGGTCTACGAGATTGTAGATAATTCCGTCGATGAGGCCCTTGCCGGATACTGCACGCATATCGAGGTTTTCATCAATCCGGGAAACAGCATTACGGTATCGGATAACGGACGCGGAATTCCGGTCGGAATCAATCACAAAACCGGTATGACGGCGGTGGAGGTGGTCTATACCATTCTTCACGCAGGCGGTAAATTCGGCGGCGGGGGATACAAGGTTTCCGGTGGTCTTCATGGCGTTGGAGCATCGGTTGTCAACGCTCTTTCCAGCTGGCTGGAGGTTACCGTCAGACAGGATGGTAAAATACATGTCATTCGTTTTGAAAACGGCGGACATGTGAAGGAAAAGCTTCACGTGGTTGGAACCTGCGCGGCAGAGGATACGGGAACCAGTGTTACCTTCCAGCCGGATCCGTCGGTATTCCAGGAAACGACGGTATACGATTATGACATCATTAAGGCAAGACTCCGTGAGATGGCCTTTCTGACCAAGGGGCTCAAGATCACGCTTACCGACCTTCGGGAAGAAGGAAAGCAGGAAAACGGAGAACCGAGAAAGGATGTCTTCCACTATGAGGGAGGAATCCGGGAGTATGTTGCGTATCTGAACCGGAGCAAAACACCGCTGTACTCCGAAATTCTTTATTTCGACGGGACGAAGAACAACGTCTATGTCGAGGTATCCATGCAGCATAACGATGCTTATAATGTTTCGGAATACAGCTTCGTCAACAACATCAACACTCCGGAAGGCGGTATGCATCTGACCGGCTTCCACAATGCGATGACGAAGACCTTCAACGACTATGCAAGAAAGAACGGAATTCTGAAAGACAGTGAGCAGAATCTGTCCGGTGACGATATTCGTGAAGGACTTACCGCAATCGTTTCCGTTAAGGTTGAGGATCCCCAGTTTGAGGGACAGACGAAGCAGAAGCTTGGAAACATCGAAGCCAGAGGCGCGGTGGATTCCGTTGTCAGTGAAAAGCTGACCTACTATCTGGAGCAGCATCCCGATGTTGCAAAGACAATCTGTGAGAAGGCACTTCTTGCGCAGCGTGCCAGAGAGGCTGCCCGAAAGGCAAGAGATCTGACCAGAAGAAAAACTGCCCTGGAGACGATGTCACTTCCCGGAAAGCTTGCCGATTGCTCGGATAAGGATCCGAAGAACTGTGAAATATTCCTCGTAGAGGGTGATTCCGCAGGCGGCTCCGCCAAGAGCGCGAGAAATCGTTTTACGCAGGCAATTCTTCCCCTCCGAGGCAAAATTCTGAATGTCGAGAAGGCAAGAGAAGATCGGATTTACGGCAATGAAGAAATCAAGGCAATGATCACAGCCTTTGGAACCGGAATTCACGAAGAATTTGACATTGCCAAGCTTCGTTATGACAAGATCATCATTATGACGGATGCCGATGTCGACGGAGCACATATCGATACGCTGATGCTGACCTTCCTGTACCGCTTCATGCCGGAGCTGATCCGTCAGGGGCATGTCTATCTCGCAATGCCGCCGCTCTTTAAGCTCGAGCGCAATAAGAAGGTATGGTATGCCTACAGCGATGAGGAGCTTGCCGGTATTCTGAATGAAGTCGGCAGGGACAATAATAACCGCATTCAGCGTTACAAGGGACTTGGAGAGATGGATCCGGAGCAGCTCTGGGAGACGACCATGGATCCGGAGCGCAGAATTCTTCGCCGTGTCAATATCGATGAAGAAAGTGAGTCCGAAGTGGATCTTACGTTTACCACTCTCATGGGGGATCAGGTCGAACCCAGACGGGAGTTCATCGAGCAGAATGCAAAGTTTGTCCAGAATCTGGACGTATAAAGAGGCAACAATAAAGGAGTCTTCATGGAAGACAACGTTTTTGACAGCAGAATACATGATGTTGATCTGAATAAGACCATGCGTAATTCGTATATTGATTACGCCATGAGTGTCATTGTTCAGAGAGCACTGCCGGATGTCCGGGACGGAATGAAGCCGGTTCAGAGAAGAATTCTCTGGGCAATGAGCGAGCTGGGCAATACTCCGGACAAGCCGCATCGTAAGTGTGCCCGTATCGTCGGCGACACAATGGGTAAGTACCATCCGCATGGAGACAGCTCTATTTACGGAGCTCTCGTTTACATGGCTCAGCCATGGTCCATGCGTTACTGCCTGGTTGACGGACACGGAAACTTTGGCTCTGTGGACGGTGACGGCGCTGCAGCAATGCGATATACCGAGGCGAGACTGACGAAGATTTCTACGGAAATGATGGCCGATATCAATAAGGACACCATTGATTTTGTAGACAACTTCGATGGAACAGAGAAGGAGCCCGCTGTTCTTCCTGCGCGTTTTCCGAATCTTCTGGTAAACGGAACGACAGGAATTGCGGTAGGTATGGCAACCAACATTCCTCCGCACAATCTGCGCGAGGTGGTTGCGGCCTGCACAAAAATGATTGATAACCGGGTTCAAGAGAACCGGGATACCGACATTGAAGAGCTGCTTGATATCATCAAGGCTCCTGACTTCCCGACAGGCGGCATCATTATGGGTCTGCAGGGGGCACGTGAAGCGTACATGACCGGAAAGGGCAAGATCATTACCCGTGCGGTCACGGACATCGAGCCCATGCAGAACGGTAAGAGCCGCATTGTTGTGACGGAGCTTCCGTATCTTGTCAATAAGGCAAATCTGATTAAGAACATTGCGGATCTTGTCAAGAATAAGAAGATTGAAGGCATTACGGATCTTCGGGATGAGTCTGACCGCGACGGAATGCGGATTGTCATTGAGCTTCGGCATGATGTCAATGCGAATATCATTCTGAATCAGCTGTTCAAGCATACGCAGATGCAGGATACCTTCGGTGTCATTATGCTGTCTCTGGTAAACGGGGAGCCGAAGATTCTTGGTCTTAAGGATATGCTGACCTACTACCTGAAGCATCAGGAGGAAGTGGTCACCAGAAGAACACAGTATGATCTGAATAAGGCACAGGAGCGTGATCACATCGTTCAGGGGCTTCTGATTGCCATTGATCATATTGATGAGGTGGTACGTATCATCCGCTCCTCTTCTTCTGTACAGGAAGCGAAAAACCGTCTGACAGAGCGCTTCGGTCTGGATGATGTGCAGGCACAGGCAATTGTAGATATGCGTCTTCGCGCACTGACCGGTCTGGAGCGCGACAGACTTGAGGCGGAGCATGCTGAACTTTTGAAGACGATTGCACGGCTGCAGGCAATTCTTTCTGACCGCAATCTTCTGCTTGGTGTAATTCGTGATGAAATGAATGTCATTGCAGATAAATACGGTGATGAGAGACGTTCACAGATCAATGTTCACGCAGATCTTTCCGAGATCGAGATGGAGGATCTGATTCAGAACGAGAACTGTGTCATTACAAGAACAAGCCTTGGCTACATCAAGAGAACCTCCGCAGACGAGTTCCGTGCACAGAATCGCGGCGGAAGGGGAGTCAAGGGAGCACATACGATTGATGACGATTATGTAGAGGATCTTCTGATGACCGCCATCAAGGACACCCTCCTTATTTTCACAACCAAGGGGCGCGTCTATAAGCTGAAGACCTACAAGATTCCGGAAGCCTCCAGAACCTCGCGTGGAACTGCAATTGTCAATCTTCTCCAGCTGGATGCGGACGAGAAGGTATCTGCACTGATCCCGGTTCAGAGCATCAGTGATGATAAGAGTCTCTTCATGGTGACGCGGAACGGAATCGTGAAGAAGACAAGATGCAGAGAGTTTGCCAATATCCGGTCCAACGGCATCAATGCCATTGCCATTCAGGATGGGGATGCTTTGATTGAAGTAAAGGAAACCTGTGCAGACGATGACATCATCATTGTTACGAAAAAGGGAATGTCTGTGCGTTTCCACGAGACGCAGGTCCGTGCAACAGGCCGCAGCTCCATGGGTGTCATGGGAATCCGTCTGGATGAAAATGACTGTGTGGCCGGAATGCAGCTGAGCTCACAGGGAGATTCCATCCTTGTTGTATCTGAAAAGGGCATGGGCAAGCGCAGCTCCCTGGAAGATTTCCGTGTGCAGAATCGCGGCGGTAAGGGCATCAAGTGCTATAAGATCACAGAAAAAACAGGCGATGTTGTGGGTGTCAAGGCCGTCAATGATGACCATGAAATTATGATGATCACCTCAGCCGGAATCATTATCCAGATCCGGATGAATGAGGTGCCGGTACATGGCCGCATTACCTCCGGTGTGAAGCTGATCAATCTGGAAGATGGTGTGAAGGTCGTAAAGATTGCGAAGGTTCGTGAGGATGTCGATGACGACACCATGCAGACGGAAGATCGGACGGAGAACGAAAAGGAAGACAATTGAAGAAAGAAACGCAGGCACAGCAGCTTGATCATGGCTTTGGACCCTTATACTCCGATCACTCAAGAATTCTGATTCTGGGAAGCTTCCCTTCCGTAAAATCGCGGGAAGCAAGCTTCTATTACGGACATCCGCAGAATCGGTTCTGGAGAATCATGCGTGCGCTTTATGATCCGGATGTAGGAAAACAGATACAAAATGGGGAAAAGATAGACCCTCCTGCATCCATGGATGAAAAAAAAGCACTCATTCTGGATCATGATCTTGCTCTGTGGGACACCATAGAGCGCTGCACCATTGTCGGATCTTCGGACAGCTCCATTCGTGATGTCACGGTGACAGATCTTCCATGGCTTCTGGAGCAATGTCCGATTGAGAGAATCTATTGCAATGGAACAGCCTCCTATGATCTGTTCAGGAAGTATTCTCTTCCTGTTCTGGAAAAATGGTGTAAGAAACAGAGAAGGGAAGCTCCGATTGTATCGAAGCTTCCCTCTTCTTCTCCTGCAAATGCAGCCTGGTCTCTTTCAAGGCTGCTGGATGAATGGAAGAAAATCAATCTGCCTGCGGAAGGTTCAGTTCCTGATTCAGATACTTGACGACCTCCTCACCATCCAGACCATGTACCATGCAGGCATCGCCCAGATTCTCCATCAGAGCCGCCGGGCAGCTGATGCAGCCCATGCCGACACGCATCAGAACTTCCGCTGCGTCCGGGTGTGCCAGAATCACATCTCTTACAATCATATCGGAACGGATGGGCTCTTTGCTCTGCTGTTCCTGTTCATTCATTTCTGCCATAGGTTTGACCTCCGAAATTCTATAAAGCAGCATAGATTGCTGTCTGTCATTGATTACTTCTGCTCAGTGTAACATAAAATAAAAATGCGGGAAACGGATCCCTGTTATTCGATTCCGGTTACCTTGTAATCCTTATCTTCTACGGTTTTCTTTAAAAGATCATCGGATACATCTCCGGAGAGTTCGAGAACCGCAGTTCCGTTTTCATGTGAAACCTCTGCGCTGATAACATCATCCAGAGCTTCCAGGGCTTTCTTTACCGTTGCCTCGCAGTGGCAGCACATCATTCCTTCAATCTTCATTGTTTTTTTCATTTTTTTGTCCTTTCCTTTTTCTTTCCCTGTTTTAGGTTGATTCATGATTATAAGTTTTCTGTCATTTCGGAGAGTATTTCTGCCTCTGTGATCCTTTCCGGAATCGTGAAGCCGGAAAAGATTCAGCCGGAGTGCATTCATGCATACGAAGAGGCTGGAGCAGCTCATTGCTGCAGCACCCCACATCGGATTCATGTTAAGTCCCCAATGAGCATACAGCCCGGCAGCCAGCGGAATCAAGAGTACATTGTAGAATAAAGCCCAGAAAAGGTTTTCGACAATGTTCCGGTAAGATGCACGTGAGAGACGCACTGCAGCGGAGACATCGGTCAGTCTGGATTTCATCAGGACGACATCGGCTGCATCGATGGCAACATCTGTCCCTGCACCGATGGCAATGCCGATATTTGCCCTCGTAAGAGCAGGAGCATCGTTGATACCATCTCCGACCATGGCAACCTTTCCGGATTTCTGCAGCATTTGAATGATCTTCTCTTTTTCTTCCGGAAGAACCTGCGCGGCAACTTCATCCACACCTGCCTGTTTTCCGATGGCGTCTGCTGTTCGGCGATTGTCTCCGGTAAGCATGACAACGCGGATGCCCATATTTCTGAGCTCCTGAACAGCCTGGGCTGAATCCTCGCGGATGGGATCGGCCACGGCAATCAGACCAAGGCGCCTTCCGTCCTCTTCAAAGTACATCGTTGTTTTTCCGCTTTCGGAGAGTCTGTCCGCAGCCTTTCTCATATTCGCATGGATGAAGGCCTTTGTCAGGATAAATTCTTCCTTTCCTCCGGAAATCTGTTTACCTTGAAGAATGCCGGTCAGCCCGTTTCCGGGAAGAACCTGAAGATCAGAAAGTCCGGAGAAATCCGGATTTCCTGCTTTCTCAGATTCGGCGGCATAGGCAATGATGGCTTTGGCAAGAGGATGCTCAGAATGATATTCCAGAGCGGCTGCTTTCTGAAGAAGCTCTGATCCGGTGACGCCGTCAGCGGGAAGAACATCTGTCACAGCAGGAGCTCCGCTCGTAATGGTGCCGGTTTTATCAAGCGCTACGATTTGAATATTTCCGGTCTCCTGTAAGGCTTCCGCAGTTTTGAATAGAATTCCGTTTCTGGCTCCGAGACCGTTTCCGACCATAATGGCAACCGGGGTGGCGAGGCCGAGTGCGCAGGGGCAGGATACTACAAGAACGCAGATTCCGTGAGCCAGTGCAAAACCAGTGTCTTTCCCGAGTAGAAGCCAGACCACAATAGTAATGACAGACAGAACAATCACAGAAGGAACAAACACGGAGGAAATCCGGTCAGCCAGCTTAGCAACGGGGGCCTTTGTGGCAGCTGCGTCGCTGACGAGCGAGATGATCTGGGAAAGTGTGGTATCCTCTCCTACTCTTGTGGCACGGCATTTTAAGAAGCCGCTCTGATTGGTGGTTGCAGAGCTGACCTGGGAGCCAGGCTCCTTGTCGACCGGGATGGATTCTCCGGTCAGAGCAGCTTCGTTGACTGCGCTGATCCCTTCCAGAACGATACCGTCTGTCGGAATGCTTTCACCGGGTCTTACTGTAAAAATATCTCCGCACTGCACCTCATCGACGGAAACAGTAATCTCTTTCCCGTTCCGAATCAGGGTTGCGGTTTTAGGAGCAAGCTCCATCAGCGATTTGAGAGCATTCGTTGTTTTACCCTTGGAAACAGATTCCAGCATTTTTCCTACGGTAATCAAAGTCAGAATCATGCCGGCAGATTCAAAATAAAACTCATTCATGTAGGGCATTGCTGCTTCGGAGCCACCGGACACCTGTGCACCTGTCATGGCAAAGAGCATAACCGTGGAGTAGGCAAAGGCTGCCCCGGAGCCAAGTGCAATGGTGGAATCCATGTTGGGCGCACCATGGAAGAGACTTTTGAATCCGGAGATAAAAAATTTCTGATTGATTACCAGTATAATTCCGGATAACAAAAGCTGTATCAGACCCATTGCGACGTGATTTCCCTTCATGAAGGAAGGAACAGGCCACCCCCACATGTGAACACCCATCGAGAAATACATCAGAATGAGGAGAAAGAAAACCGACCAGACCAGCCTTTTCTTCAGAATCCTGGTATTGTGATCCGTCAGGGCATCCTTTTCTGCGGCAATCTTTGCCGAGTAGCTTTCTTTTCCGGAATCAGAAGCTGTTTCCTTCATGGAGGCACCGTATCCTGCATCCTCGACGGCCCGGATGACCGCCTCCGGGGCTGCGGAGCCTTCTACGCCAAGCGAATTGGTCAGAAGGCTCACAGAGCAGGAGGTCACTCCCGGAACCTTGCCAACTGCTTTCTCCACACGTGACTGGCAGGCGGCGCAGCTCATGCCGGTCACAGTATACTGTTTTATACTCATCCATTGTCTCCTTTCTTTTTGTCGGGGGAAAACCGACATTTTACAGTGATTCCGTACACTTTATTTCATGAGCTTCTGGAGAACCTTTACCAGCTCATCTACCTTTTCCTCACCGCCGTTGCGGATATCCTCCGTCACACAGGATTTAATGTGCTCGGAAAGAAGTACCTTTGTGAAGCTGTTGAGCGCGCAGGATGCCGCGGACACCTGGGTCAGAATATCCACGCAGTATGCATCGTTCTCGACCATTCTGCGAATACCGCGGATCTGTCCCTCAATGCGGTTCAAACGAGTGATGAGATCCTTTTCTTCAGCATCCGGTCGACTTTTATGACGGCAGCAAAAGCTTTTCTTTTCTTCCTCGCTCATTGCAACTCCTTTCTGAACCCACAGTTTTTCTGAAGTGAATAAAATACCAAATAAACAGATACCCACAGGGGGTATCATGTAAATAGAATATATACCCTTATGGGGTATATGTAAAGCAAAAAGAGTTTTCGCGTACAGCAAAATTTCCTTTTCTTTTCCGGATGGGCTATAATACAATCAGCTATGCTTTGTATCCTGAAAGGGGATTTTGTCTCATGAAAAATATCATTGTAACCGGCTGCAACGGACAGCTCGGAATCGCAGTCAATAAGCTTCTTGGTGAGAATGAGGAATATCATCTTGTCAATACCGATGTTTCAGACCCGGGATTTGTCAAGGTGGATCGTAAGCTTGACATCACCAATGTGGAAGAGGTTCTGAATTTTACAAAAGAGGTAAAGCCGTACGCCATCATCAACTGTGCTGCGTACACCGCGGTAGACGCGGCGGAAACACATCTGGATCTGAACTACAGGATCAATGCAATCGGACCGAGAAATCTTGCAATTGCCGCAACCGAGAATCAGGCGAAGCTGGTTCATATCTCTACCGATTATGTTTTCCCGGGAACCTCAGAGAAGCCTCTGACAGAGTTTGATCCTACGGGCCCGAAGAGTGTTTACGGCATCACAAAGCTTGCCGGAGAGAATTTTGTGAAGGATTTTGCCAGAAACTACTTCATTATCCGCACGGCCTGGCTCTACGGAGAGGGCAAGAACTTCGTCCGTACCATGCTGAAGGTTGCAGAAACGCATGATGAGGTAACCGTTGTGGATGATCAGTTCGGCTCTCCTACCAGCACGAAGGAGCTGGCAAAGGCGATCGCTGCTCTTCTTCCCACCGATAATTACGGACTGTTCCACGGAACCTGTGAAGGCTCTACAAGCTGGGATGAATTCACCAGAGAGATTTATCGTCTTGCGGGAATTGCAACAAGAGTGAAGAGTGTCACTACGGCAGAGTACCAGGCTGCCAATCCGCAGTCGGCTCCCCGCCCGCACTATTCGATTCTGGATAACTATATGTTCCGGCTGACAACCGACCATGTCTATGCAGACTGGAAGGCGGCACTGGACGTTTATATGACCGAGATGGGGTATAAGGCCTGAATGAACTTTTTAGCATATGCGTTTCATAATCCCCTGTTTGTGGCGTCGGCATGCAGCTGGCTTGTAGCGCAGCTGTCGAAGACGATCCTGTATATGATCATTAATCATAAGTTCTGCTTTGAACGGATCTTTGGTGCGGGAGGCATGCCCAGTGCACATTCTGCGACGGTATGCGCACTGGTTGTTTCGACTGCTGTCGTATATGGTCCGTCCGGATTTGAGTTTCCGATGGCGGTGTTCTTTGCCTTTATTGTCATGTATGACGCAATGGGGGTTCGCAGAGAGACCGGTGAGCAGGCCAAGGTACTGAATGAAATCGTAAGCCAGTGGTTTCAGATGGGAAATAAACTGCAGAGCAGAGATCCGATGGAACAGCTGAAGGAATTTGTCGGTCACACACCTTTGCAGGTTCTGATCGGCGCCATTCTTGGCTGCAGCATTGCTGCGATGGTCTGCAATGCCATGCATCTGATGTAGAAGCGAATTCATAAGGAAAGGAAGACGGTTATGAAAAGATTAACGGCTGTACTTTTAGCAGGAATAACCGCTTCTGCAGCTCTTCTGTCCGGCTGCGGAAGCACTAAGGAAGCAGAGGACTATTCAATCGCAGAGACCATTCCACAGGAGGACAGCTCTGCAGAGGATACTGCAGCGGAACCTGCCGGGGAGGAAGCTCCGGAGGGAAAGGTCCGCAGCCAGCTGACCAATGAGTGGATTGATGAGGATTTATACGACCAGCGCCCTCTTGCCGTTATGTATCCGATCAACAAAGAAGGAATGCCGCAGTACGGATACGATAAGATCGACATCTTTTATGAAATTCTGGAAGAGGATGGCATGAGCCGTCAGATGGCGATCATGAAGGACTGGAAGGATCTGGACAAGATCGGAAATATCCGAAGCATTCGCGATTACTTTGTCTATGCTGCCCTTGAATATGATCCGATTATTGTTCACTTCGGTGGTCCGGTGGTCTATGTAAAGGACATTCTGACCCGCAGTGATGTTCAGAACATCAATGGTGTCGGCGGTGAGCTTGGAGACAGCTATGATGCATTTTTCCGTGAGAATCCGGACGGACGTGCGTCGGAGCATACTGCATATACGAAAAGCGAGCTTCTGATGAAGGCCTGTGATACTGCAGGATTTCAGCTGAATTATCGCGATGATGTGTTTGCGGATTATAAGGACAAGTCTCACTACCAGTTCACAGAAGCATCGAACAAGAACACTCTGGAGCAGTACGGCGACAAGGCAGTGCCTGCAGAATCTCTTGATTTCTCGGCGGCCTATCCGCATGACACACCGACGTTTGAATACCATGCAGACGACCATCTGTATTACCGCAGCATCTACGGAGAGCCTCAGAAGGATGGTACTACCGGAACACAGCTTGCGTTTGAAAACGTACTGGTACAGTGGACCTATTATGAGGTCCGGGACGACAACGGATATCTGGCGTTCCGCATGCATGACAAGACGCATGACGGCATGTTCATCACGGAAGGAAAGATGATCCATGTAACCTGGGAGAAGGACAGTGACTACGGTCCGACAAGATATTACGATGATAACGGAGATGAGATCACACTGAATACCGGAAAGACGATGGTATGCGTTCTTACCGACGACAAGCCGTTTGAGGTAGATGGAGCAGTGATCAACCCGTCGTCGTATTAATCGCTTTTCCTGCTATCGATAATCATCATAATCATCGTAGCTTTGATCGTAACGGTTGTCATAGTACTGATCGCCGTGATCATAGCGGTGATTCTCATAATAATCATTGCGCTGCACATGTGCGCGGCGCGCTCTCCTTCTCCGCTGTCTTGCACGTTCTCTTGCATCGTGCATGGCAGCGGAGAAGTGTATAAAGAGGGTCAGAACAAGCGATACACCAATTATCGTAAGAAGAACAGATGATACATTGATGTAGGTGGTGTCGTTCTGGCCGAATACAATATAGTGGGAAATTATTTTCTTCAAAGGATTTCCGGCCTTTTCCGAATTACCGGGCTGCAGCATCTCTTCTGCCACGGAGGTATCCGTCTGACCGGACAGACTCGCAGGAACCAGTGTGGTGGTTCCGACGACCGTGCCGTCCGTACCGCCGAAATAATAGGTGATGATGTTATTCTTACAGTCAGAGGTAAGGTCGTTCAGCTCTGCAGAGGAAGGGAGAATAACCACTCCGCCGTCTGCCGGGGTGAGCGCCGGGGTGCCGGAGCCCAGAAGATCCTTTCCTTCTGTCAGAAAAGAAATTCCATCCGAAGCAGGAAGGTCATCTCCCTGTTCTACGGACTGAAGCGAGAAATTCTCATATCCATAATCGAAAAGCGTTGCCGTGTCCTTAAACTGTGCAGGATCATCTTCCCGCATGACCACACAGATCAGCTTCATATCTCCGCGTTCACAGCCTGTTACAAGGTTTTCATGTGCCTGACTGGTGTATCCGGTTTTGCCGCCGATGATTCCGGTGTAAGGAACCTGACCGGTGATCAGCGCATGCTTGTTGGTCAGAGTAAAGTCATCCGGCTGCGTAGAGGTTGCCTGAAAATGGTAAGAGGCACAGTTTCCGATCTGCAGACAGACCTTATTGTCAAAGAAAGCCCTTCCGATCATGCCGAGATCGTAGGCACTGGTGTAATGATTGTCATCGTAGAGACCATTGGTGTTGACAAAATGAGAATCGCTGCAGCCAAGCTCTGCTGCCTTTTCGTTCATCATGTCAACAAATGCATCGATGGATCCGGCTGTTTTCTCTGCGAGAGCGTTGGCACATTCATTTGCGGATCCGACCATCAGACCGTAAAGTGCTTCTTCCACGGTAATGGTTTCGCCGACACTCATTCCAATGTTGGATCCATCTGCGGGGACTGCTGCGATTGCGGATTCTGAGAACGTAATCGTATCCTTCAGATCCAGATTCTCCGCAGCAAGGAGACAGGTCAGCATTTTGGTCGTACTTGCCGGATACATTTTGTCATGGATGTTCTTGGCATAGAGAATGGTTCCGGTTCCGGCATCGAGAAGAACTGCACTTTTGGCTGTGATGGCAGGGCCTTCCGGCCAGCCGGAAAGCTCATTGGACTGAATCGGTTCCGCCTTCTGCGCGGCTGCCTGTGTGGTGTTGACGACATGTCCGTCTGCAGTCAGGACATCTCCCTCGGAGCTGTTTACAATGGTATCGGAATATGCGTTGTCAGATACAGAAGGAGCAGCCAGCACAGGCTGAAGAAAAGACATACTAAGAACGCCGCTGCAGGCAGCGGCGCAAATGGTTTCATTGAGTTTACGAAAACCGGTGTTGTTCCGGTTATATCTCTTATTTCGCAAGGGCTTCAATCTTCTTCTGGAGAGTCTCTTTGGGAATCAGACCCACACTTGAACCGACCACTTCCCCGTTCTTAAAGAATAAAAGTGTGGGAATCGACATCACATGATATCTCTCTGCGATGTCTGCTGCGTCGTCGACATTGAGCTTGCCGATCTTGACCTTTCCCTGGTATAAGGGTTCCATTGCTGTCACATACGGGCCCATCATCTTGCAGGGACCGCACCAGTCTGCGTAGAAATCTACAACAACCGGAATCTCACTTTTCAAAACTTCTTTTTCAAAATTGTCTGCTGTAAAAATCATGATATCCTCCTCTCTCCCGCAGACGTAAGCTATGCAACAGGTTCATCAACAGGTAATCTGTCTGCGGAACGGATCTTTGCAGAGAGATTATAACATAGCTCACGAAACGTCAACAGGAGCCTCTCCTTCCGGCTTTCGCTTCAGAATATATTTGTTGATTTTGTTTCCCTTCGCGGAAAAACGCTCCTCATACTCCGTCATGACATTTCCCTCATTCATAACCGGATCTGCGTGAAGATCGTAGGTGACGGCATCCATCACAAAAGAGCTGAAGGGAACCTCTTCTACTGCAAAATCAAAAAGCTCCCGGTTGTCTGTCTTAAATTCAATTCTTCCGTCCTCGCTCAGAATGACATCATAACGGCGAAGAAATTCCTTCGAGGGAAGGCGCCTTTTGGCATTTCGCTTCTTCGGCCAGGGGTCAGAGAAATTCAGATAGATGACATTTACTTCTCCGGGAGCAAAGTATTCTGTGATCAGCTCTGCTTCGCCGCGGATAAAGCGGAGATTCGGCAGCTGCAGCTCATCCTGCCGGTCCACACCCCGCAGAAGTACACTGGAATATTTCTCAATCCCAATGTAATTGATTTCAGGATGAAGCTGGGCAAGCTCCAGAATAAATCTGCCCTTTCCGGTTCCAATCTCAAGATAGATGGGATTGTCGTTTCCGAACACTTCTTTCCAGGTTCCTTTGTTTTCTTCCGGGTTCTGAATTACAAACGGGCTGGCAGAGATGGTATCTCTTGCCCGCGGAATATTGCGAAGTCTCAATGCGTATCTCCTTGTATGAAATGAATGCTTCGGTATTTTGCTTCAGGCTCCTTTATGATAGCAAACACACTGATTTTGAACAAATTTAATTCCGAGTTTATTGCCTTTTTATTTCTCTGTGAGAAAATACCTAATGTAGCTTCCCATACCTGTTTTGTGACCGGAGGGGACCGTCCGGTTCTTTCCTGAAACGGTATTTTGAATTATTACAACGCTGCGGCAATTTTCCACAGCAGAAATGAGACATTATGGATGAAGTAAAAGAACCGAAAAAACCATTGATGACCTTCTGGATTGTAGCGATGGTTCTTCTGTTTCTTCTGAATCTGGTGGCCGTTCCGATCGCGAGAAGCTCGCAGATCAAGGAAACGGACTACGGTACGTTTATGAAGATGACGGAAGAAAAGAAGATCGATAAGGTCGAGATCGAATCCAATAAGATTCTGTTCACATTGAAATCAGAGGGTGAGGATCCGAAGAAAATACAGACCGTCTATGAAACCGGACTGATGGATGACGCGGGACTTGTACAGCGGCTGTATGATGCGGGTGCAAATTTCTCCAGTGAAATCATTGAGCAGCAGTCTCCTCTTCTCTCCTTCCTGATTTACTGGATTCTTCCGATTGTGATCTTTACGGTCATGGGGAACATTCTGCGCAAGAAGATGCTCAAGAACATGACCGGGGATGACAGCATGACCTTCGGAGGAGGCTTCGGCGGACTTGGCATGGGGAAAAGCAATGCCAAGGTTTACGTGAAATCCTCGGATGGAATCAAGTTTTCGGATGTGGCAGGCGAGGAGGAAGCCAAGGAAAATCTTCAGGAGATTGTTACCTATCTGAAGAATCCGACGAAGTATCAGGAGATCGGTGCGAAGATGCCGAAGGGTGTGCTTCTTGTAGGCCCTCCCGGAACCGGTAAAACCATGCTGGCAAAGGCAGTTGCAGGCGAAGCGGATGTGCCGTTTTTCTCCATGTCCGGCTCTGAGTTTGTAGAGATGTTTGTCGGAATGGGTGCTGCCAAGGTGCGTGATCTGTTCAAGCAGGCAAAGGAAAAGGCTCCCTGCATTGTTTTTATTGATGAAATTGATGCAATCGGCGGAAAGCGCTCCAGCGGCGGCAATTACGGCGGAAACGATGAGAGGGAGCAGACACTGAATCAGCTGCTTACGGAGATGGACGGCTTTGAAGGAAACAACGGCGTCATCATTCTGGCAGCGACCAACCGTCCGGAATCTCTGGATGCGGCATTGACTCGTCCCGGACGTTTCGACCGGAGAGTTCCGGTGGAGCTTCCGGATCTTAAGGGGCGTGAGGATATCCTTAAGGTACACGCAAAGAAGATCCGGATTGCGGATGATATTGACTTCAATAAGATTGCCAGGATGGCAGCAGGTGCCTCTGGTGCAGAGCTTGCCAATATAGTCAACGAGGCGGCTCTTCGCGCTGTTCGTGACGGAAGAAGCTTTGCAAATGAGAGCGATATGGAGGAATCCATCGAGGTTGTCATCGCCGGCTACCAGAAGAAAAATGCAATCCTTTCCGACAAGGAGAAACTGGTCGTTTCGTATCATGAAATCGGTCATGCTCTTGTGGCTGCACTGCAGGATGGCACTGCTCCGGTTCAGAAGATTACAATTATTCCGAGAACAAGCGGAGCTCTTGGCTATACCATGCAGGTGGACAAGGGAAATCACTATCTGGTGAGCAAGGAAGAGCTGATGAGCGAAATTGCAACGCTCTGCGGCGGACGTGCAGCCGAGGAGGTGGAATTCCGTTCGGTATCTACCGGAGCTTCGAATGACATTGAAAAGGCAACCAAGCTTGCACGACAGATGATTACGCAGTATGGTATGAGCAGTGAATTTGGTATGGTTGCGCTGGAAACCGTGAATAACCAGTATCTTGGCGGCGACTCTTCTCTGGCCTGCTCGCCGGATACACAGACGAAGATCGATCAGCAGGTGGTCAGCCTTGTGGAGCAGCAGCATCAGAAGGCAATCCGGATTCTGACAGAGAACAAGCACAAGATGGATGAGCTTGCACAGTATCTCTATGAGAAGGAAACCATCACCGGGGATGAGTTTATGGATATTCTGAACCGTAAGCCCCAGCTCGAGGATAAGACTGCGGAAGCCGCTGCTGAGAAAACGGAAAGAGAGGAATAAACGGGTGGAAAATCATAAGGAAATCATCGAGTATCGCTATGACACGCAGCTTCTTCTGGATGTCTACGGAATGGATGATGATGCATGCGACGATCTTGTCGATGAGACCAGAGATTACATTATTGACAATTTTAAGGGAGACTGCCTGATTGTTGCTGGTGATACCGGTGAAGACGAAATCGGCGGAGAAAAGGCGACATTGAAGCTTCATTACCACACCAATGAGCCCTGGCTGGTGCTGGAGTACTTCCGCTCTCTCGGAGAGATCTACGACATTGTTGTCGAAGATATGCAGCGGCAGACCGACGGATTGCACGGCTGATGTGCAGCTGTAAAGGATGCAGAGGAGGATTCGTTCCTCCTCTTTTTTTGTGTCCGAAAAAACAGACTCCCGGATTACATTTCAGATTTAGATCAGATTTGAATCAGCAGAACGCATCGGAATATGTGAATTCTGTGGATAACTGAGCAAAATGTTCCAACCGGCAGTGGAAATAATTAGATAGAAGTACAGAAATCCATGCAACAGCAGGAATGGATCTTGTCCTGAACCCGCATCTTTGTTACGATGCATCCATCTTCCAAAGAGATTCCGCGAGAATCTGGCGGAAGATTGGAAATCATTTCTGAGACCGCTCAGGGCGATCCCATCATCTGCAGACCGGAGTTCTTCCGGCATGCCTGACCATTCGGAAACAGGCAGTAACTCATCTTCAATTTCATTTAGAACATCATACAGAACAGGAGTGATACAAATGACGGATCAGAAGGATCCCGAAAGGGTGGTCATCTGTGACAGCGAAACCTGTTACGGAGAACGGCTGATGGAGTATCTGAAGGGGCATCTTCCGTTTCCGTGCGAGATGGAGCTGTATACATCGGCAGAAAAACTGCAAAGAAGCGAAAAAAGAGAGAGCGATGGAAATGCTTCGCTTCTTATCATTTCGGAGAAGGAGTACGAAAAGGGGGCAAAGGGGACGGATGAGGAAAGAGTCCTTGTCCTGAATGAGAGCGGGAAATATCTGGGCGGAAAGGTACACACCATCAGTAAGTACCAGTCCTCCGGTGTGATTCTGGAGATGGTGAAGGAACTGGCAATGGGTCAGGAAGGCGCCTCGCCGGGAATGATCCGTCATGGAGAAGAGTGCCGGCTGATCGGCTGTTATACACCGATTTCCAGGTGCCTGCAGACAACCTTTTCCCTGATGTTCGGACAGCTTCTTGCAAGGCAGCATAAGGTGCTTTATTTGAATTTTGAGAATTATCCGGGTCTGGATCGGATGCTTGACAGAAGCTTTCGCGGAACGATAGCGGATTTGCTTTATTACAACGAATGTGCAAGGGAGAAGCTGACTGCACAGCTGGCTCTTCTGACAGAGAATCTGAATGGTCTGGACTATATTCCTCCGATGAAATCCTTCACGGAGCTGAAGGCGGTTCTGAAGGATCAGTGGATCGGACTTTTCCATTCGCTGGAAGAGATTACAGATTACGAATATATCATTCTGGATCTTTCAGAGTCTGCGGAGGGCCTGTTTCAGATTCTGAGGGAGTGTGATCGGATTTTTACGATTGTGCGAGAGGATGAATGGTCCGGGGCGAAGCTTGCAGCGTACGAACAGCTTCTTCAGATGAATGGGTATGAGGACATTGCAGCGAGAACAAGGAAATGCCGATTCCCGATTTTCCGTGAGCTTCCTGCAGCAATGGAGAACCTGACACATGGAGAAATGGCAGACCTTGTTCGCAGGATGATGGAAGAGGAAGGTTATGAAGGGCTCTGAGAGAGAACGGGAAGAGGAAAGGGGCTCCCTGTTTGCGGAAAGGAGCCGGAGAATACGCGAATGCGTACTGGAGAGAATAGACTTTTCTGCGGAAGTCAGTGATGAAAGAGTTCTGGAGCTGATCGATGAAGAAATTACGCTGTTTGCTTCCGAAGAAGAGGTTCTTGTTTCCGAAATGAAGAAGCTCCGGCAGGAGGTGTTTCATTCCCTGCGAAAGCTCGACATCCTGCAGGATCTTGTGGACGATCCTTCCATCACGGAAATTATGATCAACGGTGCCGATTCTGTCTTTGTTGAGAGACGGGGAGCGGTGAGTCAGCTTCCTGTCAGGTTTGGATCCGAAGAAAGGCTTTTGGATGTTGTGACCCGTATCGTCTCTTCCTGCAACCGCGTCGTCAGTGAATCTTCTCCGATTGCGGATGCGAGACTTCCAAACGGTGACCGCGTGAATGTCGTGCTTGCTCCGACAGCGCTGAACGGACCGATTCTTACGATTCGAAGGTTCCCGGAGCATCCGATTGAAGTAAAGGATCTTCTCGGATTTGGTTCAATGTCCCGGAGTGTTGCGGATTTTCTGGGAGCTCTGGTACAGGCGGGATATAACATTTTCATCAGCGGTGGTACCGGCTCCGGAAAAACCACATTCCTGAATGCAATGTCGTCCTTTATTCCGAAGGAGGAGCGGGTCATCACGATTGAAGACAACGCAGAGCTGCAGATCCGGCATATTCCCAATCTGGTGCGGCTGGAAGCAAGAAACGCAAACGTAGAGGGCTGTGTTCCGATCAGCATTCGTGATCTGATTCGTACATCCCTCCGAATGCGGCCGGATCGGATCATTGTCGGAGAGGTCAGAGGCGGCGAAGCGATAGATATGATTCAGGCTATGAATACGGGACATGATGGCTCTATGTCCACCGGACATGCCAACAGTGCAAAAGACATGATGTCCCGCCTGGAGATTATGATTCTTCAGGGAGCGGAGCTTCCTGTTGCGGCAATCCGCGCACAGATTGCGTCGGCTCTGGATATCGTGGTTCACCTGGGAAGACTGCGCGATAAGAGCAGAAAGGTGCTGGAAATTGCAGAAGTGCTTGGAATTCAGGAGGGAGAGATCGCCATGAGGACGATATTCCGGTTTGAAGAAAGAGGGGAATGCAATGGAAAGATTACAGGAGTCTGGGTTCGGGAGAATGAACTGGAGAAGAAGGATAAGCTGGCTCTTGCAGGAATTCGACTTCCGGACGGATAGAAAACGAATTCTGTTTCTTCTGGAAGCATTGGGAATCACTCTCTTAATTTGTCAGGTGTTCTATTCTTCACTGACGGCGTTTATTTTTCTGCTCCCTCTGACGGCAGCAATTTATCTTCGAAGCAAGAAGAGGGAGGATGAGAAAAGATGCCAGGAGCTGGTGACAGAATTTAAGGAATGTATGAACAGCCTTCTGACGGCATTGAAAGCCGGATATTCCTGTGAAAATGCTTTTCGCGCCGCAGAAGAGGAAATGATTGTTTTTTATGGAAAGCACAGCGAGATTGTGCATGGCTTGAACCGGATTGTCGGAGGACTGGACAGCAATGTTCCTCTGGAAGAGCTGCTTCGAGGATTTGCATCGGAAAGCAGATCGGAGGAAATCCGGGACTTTGCGGAAATCTTTGCCATTGCAAGGAAAAGCGGCGGCAACATGACGGACATTTTACAGCGAACGATTTCACAGATTCAGAATCGGATGGATGTGGAACGGGAAATTCGTGTTCTCATGAGCAGTAAGAAACTGGAACAGACCATCATGGATGTTGTTCCGTTTGGAATCATTGCATATATCGGAATCACCTCCCGGGGGTTTTTCGATGTTCTGTATCACAATACGGCAGGAATTTTGATTATGACGGCCTGTCTTCTGGCTTATCTGGGGGCATTTGTCCTGTCTGAGAAAATTGCAGCGATCAAGGTATGAGTTCGAATCGGGTGAGGTTCTATGATTCAAATCTGTGTGTATCTTTTCATACTGGCCCTGTTCCTTATGCTGGGAATTCTGTCTCGAAATGAGAAGGCTCTTTTATCAGAATCGGATTCCTGCGTGAGCCGGTGGCTTCGAAGAATGTCCGTTTATCTGTACCGGAAGCATCTGAGACTTCGCAGGAAGAGAGGGTGGCGGGGAGCATCATCGGAAAGCTCTTCTGCAGAGATGGTCCGGCAGAATCTCCGGATTCTCCATCCCTCTGTCCGGATCCGGACAGAAGAGGCGAAATATTTTGTGGATAAGATACAGATCATTCTGGTTTTTTTACTGGCAGCGGATATTTTTGCTTCTGCGCTCTGGTTTTCTGACAGGCAGGAACCCTTGATTTCCGGGGAAGGTGTGATACAGCGGCCAGAGGATTCCGGATCGTCCTATCAGCTTACGGCGGAGGTGAGCACGGAAGATACATCCGGAAAGAGCGTTTCGATTGGTGAATACGATCTGAAAATTGATGGCCGTAAGTACACAGAGGAGGAAACAGAGCGTCTTATTCTTCAGCTGTTCCAAAAGCTTCCGGAATTGATTCAGAAGGAGAATCGGAATCTGAATTATGTAACCGGCGATCTGGAGCTGATTTCGTCGGTCGAAGGATATCCGTTTCATATTTCCTGGGAGAGCAGCGATTACAAGACAGTGGATGTGGATGGAACCGTGAATTCGGACGAAATTGCAGCAGGAGAACATAAAAAAGTACAGCTTACGGCAGAGCTTTCCTATGAAGGAAGGAAGAACAGCAGGACCTATGATGTTTTCGTTTTCAGAAAACCGGAAAGTGAAGAAGTAAAACTGAGGGAGGGGATCCGCAGAGAGCTCGAAGAAACGGAGAGCAGGACACAGACGAAACAGGAATTTCGGCTGCCTTCTGCAGTGAATGGAATTCCTCTGCAATGGAGAGAGAAGAAGGAGGACAGGAGCATCCTTTTGTTTGTTCTTCTTGCGGCTGCCGGAATTGCTGCATTTGCCGGAAAAGACCGGGAGCTTCACAGAAAGGTTCTGGATCGGGACCGGGAGCTTGCCCTGGATTATCCGCTGATTATCAGCAAGATGACGCTGTATCTCGGAGCGGGAATGAGTATGCGGAATATTTTCTATCGCCTGGGGGAGGATTATCAGAGTCAGCAAAAAGAAGGAGGTGAGAAACGTTATGTGTATGAAGAAATTCTTCTGGTATGCCGCGAGCTTGACAATGGGATATCGGAAGGAGCCGCCTATACAAATTTCGGCAAGCGGTGCCGGTCCTGGCACTATTCCAAACTGAGTACTCTTCTTGTATCCAACATTAAGAAGGGAAACAGTGAGCTTCTAAAGGCTTTACAGGAAGAAGCAGACCGCTCGTTTGAAGAGAGAAGAAGCATTGCAAGGCAGATGGGAGAAGAAGCCGGGACCAAGCTGCTTCTTCCCATGATGATCATGCTGGGAGTTACGCTGGTAATTATTATGATTCCGGCCTATTTCAGTTTCTCCCTGTAAGCAGCAACAGAAAGTGAGTTGCCGCAGAAAGGCTGCGGCAGGAAAGGACACTATGAAAAAAGCAGGTTATGCGTGGTTTCGAATCAGAAATTATATGAAAGAGAAGCTCCATTCCGGACATCGGTTTCTTACAGACGAATCCGGTATGGGAACTGTGGAGTTGATTCTGATCATTGTTGTACTGATCGGGCTGGTGATTATTTTTAAGAAACAGCTGACTTCATTGGTGAATACGATTTTTGAGACGATTACCAGCAAGAGCAATGACGTTCTCGGGTAATCGGAATACGGAAAAGGCAAGATGAAGAAGAGAAAAGTTAAGAGAAAAGATGGATATCTGACGGTTTTTCTTGCCTTGTCTCTTCCGATTATTCTCTCCCTCGTTTTTGTTCTTCTGGACGGAGCAAGAAGAAATGCAATTCGGATGCAGACGGAGTTTGCGACAGATATTGCTGTGAATTCAGCACTGGCGGAGTTTAACAGAGAGCTGTTCTTACAGTATGACCTTCTGATGATCGATACTTCGTATGGAGCAGGAAATCCGTCTGCATCCAATACAAAAGAGCACGTTCGGAAATATCTTGAAAAGAATCTGTCTTCGGGCGGTTTGCGCTCTTTTCGAAAAGGCGATTTTACCGGAACCTCACTGAAGGATCTGCAGTTGTCGGAGACAAGATTTGCTGCAGACCGGAACGGCCAGGCCGTGAAGGAGCAGATTCATGCCTATATGTCGGCAGAACCGGTTGGCGAGCTTGCTTCCGGGTTATTGGAGTCGATAAACGGATTCAATGGCTTTGGATTTGATACATCGGAGTGGGCAAGACGGAAAGCTGAGAACGAAGAGGAGCTGCGAAAAGGTCTGGAAGAAGCAAGAAGACGGAGAGAAGAACGCACCGGAGAAGACGAGAATGAGGAGATGCTGGAAGGAGAAGCAGAGGCCTCTGAAGCTGCTTCCTATGCAGCAGCCAATGGGATCGATGAAGAGCATGCATGGGATCCCTGGAAAGAGGTCAATGCGTTATATGGAACACCGATTCTGAAAACTGTTCTGGGGGACGGCGGAGACATCAGCGCGGAAAGCGTACGGGCAAATGACTATCTTTCCCATCGTACGCTCATGCAAGGGGATGGAGCGAAGGCTGCAAACAGTCACCATTACAGTGAGGTCAATGCTCTTTTGATGAATGCATATCTGAATGAAAAGTGTGGGAATTATCGGAATACACTGGAGAAAAGCCGGCTGAAATACCAGATGGAGTATCTGCTCTATGGAAAAAATTCAGACCGTGAGAATCTGGAAAAGACGGCGGAAACATTGCTTCTGGTTCGCCTTGCAGCGAACATGGCATATCTGTATTCGGACGGAGGAAAGAAGGCAGAGGCAAAATTCTGGGGAGTACTCCTGTCTTTGATTTGTTTCAGTCCGGAGCTTGAGCCGCTTTTTACCAATGCGATTCTTCTTGCCTGGATTTATTCCGAGTCGATCTGTGATCTGAAAGCATTGTTTGCGGGAGAGAAGGTACCTTTGATGAAGAATTCCGGTACATGGAAAACCGGACTTCTTTCGATCTTCAGACCTGGCCTTTCTTCCGGACATTCCGGATCCGGGAGCGGTTTGGATTATGTCAGCTATCTGAGAATTTTTCTTTTTCTGGAGAACGGAAATACACGGGATTTCAGACTGATGGATCTGATGGAGATGGATGTCCGGAAAGCGGAAAAAACAGAGAACTTTCGTCTGGATGGCTGTCTGGATACCTTCTCCATTGATGCTGTGGTAAGCGGGCGAGCCGGGTATGAATGCACAATTCATCGGGAAGCAAGCTATGAATAAAACCCTTGAAAATGGCAGGTGGAATCGGGATATCACATGGTAAGGGGAGGCTGGAAGCGATGCGCTTTTGGAGAATAAGATCCGTTTACAAAATGAATCATAAAATCAGAAGGCCTCTTCGGGAAACGGAAACCGGAAGGGCATCGTTTCCAGCCTCCTATCTTGCAGGCAGTATGACCTTGGAAGCTGCTTTGGTTCTTCCGATTTTTCTCTTTTTCATGATGGAAATTTTATATCTGTTCGATGGAATCCGACTGCAGAGCAGCATGATTGCGGCACTTCATGAAACGGGAACACAGATTTCCGAATATGCATTCTATGCGAAGTACGGGATAGAGGGAAAGGAATTTCTTCCGGAGAAGGGAATGACCGGAACACTGGAATCTCTTGCTGTATCAGAGACATATGTGAGGAAATCGGTATCGGATTTTCTTGGAGATGAATATCTGGAGCATTCCTGTCTGGAAAACGGAAAAGGGGGAATCTCCTACCTGCGGTCTTCTATCCTGACAGAGGATGGAATTGTTGACATCACGGCAGATTATCGAATTCGACCGTTTCTTCCTTTGTTCGGATTGAAAAGTCTTCCGGTACAAAGCCGCTATTATGGTCACGCCTGGACAGGTTATGAAATTGGAAGCAGTAATGATACATGCGGGCAGGAAGGGGAAGAAGAGGAAGAAACTGTTTATGTCACATCTGCCGGAGTGGTTTATCACAGAAATCGGAACTGTACATATCTGAAGCCATCGATCCGGAAAATCGATGCCTCTCTGGTGGATGCCGCAAGAAGCAGGGACGGATCCAGATATTATGCCTGTGAATCCTGCAAACCGGAGAAAACAGGGACTTTGATCATCACCACGGATGGAAACCGGTATCATTCGTCAGCGTCCTGTTCGGCAATTCGGCGGGAAATACAGGAAATCAGTGAATCGGAGGCAGAGAAGACCAGAAGACCCTGTTCCAAATGCGGTGGGTGAGCGAAGAGACAGTAAATAAGAAAAAAAGAACAATGAAGAGCAGAAAGGATGATTCGCATGGAAGAAATCATCGGATATATGGCGGCGGCTGTGTATCTGGCGGGGAGCGGAATTGAGGACCTGAAAAAGCATAGTGTACCGGCATGGTGGCTGTTTCAGGGAATGGCAGCAGGAATGATGTGGAGAATGGCCCTTTTGTGTTCCGGTAAAAGTGATGGGAAGGAATTCGTTATGTGCTTTCTTCCCGGAGCTGGTCTTCTTCTTATTAAAAGGCTTAGCGAAGCTGTGGGAGGAGGGGATGGAATTGCCTGGATTGGAATCTGTATGTTTCTGGGAATAAAAACAGGGCTCATCGTACTTGCGATTACTTTTGGTCTTGCTTTTTTCTGGAGCGCAATGCTGGTAATTCTGAAAAAAGCCGGGAGAAAATCCCGGATCCCGTTTCTTACCTTCAGTCTGACCGGATTTATGATCTGGACAGGTAGCTGCCTTTTTGTTCAACAGGAGATTCTGATGTGATGATCAAAGAGGAAATAAAGGAGCAGAAACTTCGAATAAAGGGATATATGACGGTGGAAGCAGCATTTGTCATGCCGATGGTGCTTTGTGTCTTTGTCATGCTGATTTATACGTCATTTTATCTTTATGACCGATGTGTGTTTAAACAGGATGCTTTTATTCTGTGCTTTCGCGAGAGCATTCGGAAGGAAGAAGGGGCACCGAGAGTAGATCCCTCGTATATGCAGCAAGGAGAAGCCAGGCAGTTTGAAAACAAGTATTTTGCGGTGAACGATCTGGAAACATCTGCAAAAGTCATGGGAAAGAAAGCTGTGTTTCAGGGCTCTGCCAGAGTACTTCCGACCTCCTTCGGAAGTTATTTTCTGATGCCGAAATCCATCTGGAGACTCACCTTTTACGGGAGTGCAAGAAAGACAGATCCTCCCTGGTCGATACGAAGCTATCGAAGAAAAACGTATGTTGTAAAGAAGGGGCTGAAGGCATTGGAGAGTATTGCCGGCTCTGACCCGGAGTAAGCTGACTTCGGATTTCAGGAGGAAAAGAATTTATATGGAACATCGCATGTATTCAGACGCAATGACAAATTATCTCGTTCTCCGATGCCCGCAGGATGCTCAGAATGGATATCAATACCGCATGCTTGCGGTAAATCGCATCAAAGGGCTGCTGCCCTGCAGCTTTCGAACCATAGATGGAGAGCATTTTCTTTATTACGGCATAACGTCGAGACAAAGTGTTGCCAGAATGTATGATCACAGACTGATCACAGGGGAGGAACTCCGAAAGATTTTATATTCTATGGCCGGAATGATTCATACATTATCTGAGTTTCTTCTGGATCC
>ERZ1032009.27-NODE-27-length-37385-cov-6.145861_pt1 | contig 37385 bp, 27 predicted proteins | sample MGYA00516700_ERZ1032009 | MGnify/ENA primary metagenome ERZ1032009 (study PRJEB33719, sample SAMN04261292) | wastewater metagenome | biome: rural village; feature: human; material: feces | host: Homo sapiens | place: El Salvador | collected 2013-01-14 ...
TTGTTTTCGTGACTTCTGCCGCGTTTTTGGCGATAGGGTGGGGTAGGGGACTAGGATGGGTGGGGAACGGCGCTCAGCGGGCACGATTTTGGCTCTATTCTTTCTGCTGCATGTTAATTTCTATTAAATGGCGGGTTGTTGTACCGTTTCCCACCTTTTTTTTATACTTTTGCTTCAAATATACTAATAACGACAAAGCAATGAAAACAGAGAAGATCATTGACGTCTTCATCCTTCAGGGAACGGACGAGGAGACGGCGAAGAACATGATGGTGATGAAGGACCCGCTGGTCAGTAGGGTAGGGGTCGTCGGAGGAAATATCCGTGCCTCTAAGACCTGGCACCAGATAGCGAACCAGACCACGGCGGAGTATACGATGGTATACCTCAGTCACCAATATATCCAGATGGGTCCGCTGTCACTGGAGCGGATGGTCGACGTCATCGAGGTCACCGGTGCGCCGCTGGTTTACAGCGACCGCTGGAAGCGTCCCGCCGAGGGCGCACGCAAAGATGCCCCTGTCATCGACTACCAGGCCGGCTCGCTGCGTGACGACTTCGACTTCGGTTCGGTGCTGTTCCTTCGCACGAGCTCGCTGAAGAAAGCCGTGACGCTGATGAAGGCCGACTATCAGGCTGCAGGCCTCTACGACTTCCGCCTGAAGATCACCGAGGAGGCGCTGCCCGTGCGCATCCCTGAGTTCCTTTATACAGAGGTGGAGCTCGACGCACGGAAGACCGGCGAGCGGCTGTTCGACTATGTAGACCCACGCAACCGGCAGAGTCAGATCGAGATGGAGCAGGCCTGCACGGAGTACCTCAAGGAGACCGGCGCGTTCCTCGATGCACCCTATCCGACGCTCGACTTCGATAAGGAGTCGTTCCCCGTGGAGGCGACGGTGATGATCCCCGTGCGCAACCGCATCCGCACCATCGGCGACGCCATCCGTAGTGCGCTGGCACAGGTGACGACGTTCAGCTATAATGTCTTTGTCGTCGAGAACGGACCGGAGTGTCACTCCACCGACGGCACGACGGAGCTCATCGACGAGATCGCCGCCACCGACGCAAAGCTGGTGCACATCGTCCCCACACGTGATGACCTCCGCGTCGGCGGTTCGTGGAACACGTGCATCCGCGACCCACGCTGTGGCCGCTTCGTCGTACAGCTCGACAGTGACGACGTCTACTCCGGGCCCGACACGCTGCAGAAGATGGTCGACACGTTCCGCGAGCAGCAGTGTGCGATGGTCATCGGCGCGTATATGCTCACGGACATCAACCTCCAGCCGCTGCCACCGGGGAAGATCGACCACCGCGAGTGGACGGACGACAATGGTCGGAACAACGCCCTGCGCATCAACGGCCTCGGCGCGCCCCGTGCGTTCTTCACGCCCGTCGTCCGCCAGCTGATGATGCCGAACGTGAACTATGGCGAGGACTACGCCCTGGGTCTGGCAATCTGTCGCACGTGGCGCATCGGCCGCCTCTACGATGCCGTCTACAACTGCCGCCGCTGGGACGACAACAGTGATGGCGACCTCGACATCGACAAGGAGAACCGCAACAACCTCTATAAGGACCGCATCCGCACGTGGGAGCTGCTAAGACGGCGGGCGCTGAACGCTCAAACAAATAAATGATTGAATATATAAATATATAAAAAGATAAATGACTGACGGTAACACGAAACATACCGCTCCCCTCCCCTTAGTGGGAGGGGCTGGGGGAGAGGCCGCTACGGCTCGCAACGCCTGGTTGTGGATTCCCACGCTCTACTTTGCGGAGGGCCTGCCCTACTTCATCGTGAACAACATCTCCGTGACGATGTTCACGAAGATGGGCGTGCCGAACGGCGAGATGGCACTGTTCACCTCACTGCTCTATCTGCCGTGGACCATCAAACCGCTGTGGAGTCCCCTTGTGGACCTGCTGAAGACGAAGCGTTGGTGGATCCTCGCCATGCAGATCCTCATGAGCATCGCCTTCATCCTCCTCACGCTGTCCATCCCCCATCCCGACGCCGCGACGATCGCCGCGAAGGGCACGCCGGTGTCGATGTTCACCATCACGCTGCTGCTGTTCATCGTCACCGCGTTCGCCTCCGCCACGCATGACATCGCCGCCGACGGGTTCTATATGCTGGCCATGGACGACAAAGACCAGAGCTTCTTCGTCGGCATCCGTTCGACGTTCTATCGTCTGAGCTCGATCTTCGGTCAGGGCGTGCTGGTGTATGTCGCCGGCGTGCTCGAGACGCGGACGGGCAACATCCCTCTGGCCTGGCAGATCACGATGGGCATCACCGCGGTGATGTTCTCCGTCATCACCATCTGGCACACGTGGGCCGTGCCACGGCCCGCACGCGACGTGCGGCGGGGTAGGGAAGGAAAGGGCGGCCGGGACGGCAATGACAGCAGGGTACTTGACAAGCGCCCTGGGTCCAACAGCGAACATCCTACAGTTGGACAAGCAGCCTGCGAAGCGACGGATCCTGCCGACGACACGCTGCTGCGGGCCTTTGGCCGCACGTTCGTGACGTTCTTCCAGAAGCCCGGGGTGTGGCTTGCCATCGCGTTCATGCTCGTCTACCGGTTGCCGGAGGCGTTCCTGCTGAAGATGGTCAACCCATTTTTGTTGGATGGGGCAGGGCAGGGCGGTCTGGCGCTCGGCACCTCCGAGGTCGGCATCGTCTACGGCACCATCGGCGTCCTGGCGCTGACCATCGGCGGCATCATCGGCGGTATGGCGGCATCGAAGTGGGGCCTCAAGGGCAGCTTGTGGCCGATGGCGGCGTGCATGACGCTGCCGTGTCTGACGTTCGTCTACCTCAGTATGGCCATGCCCCATAGTCTGGTCATCATCAGCATCTGCGTGGCGGTGGAGCAGTTCGGCTATGGCTTCGGCTTCACGGCGTACATGCTCTATATGATGCACTTCTCCCGTGGCGAGTTTGTCACCGCCCACTATGCCGTCTGCACGGCATTCATGGCGCTGAGCATGATGATCCCCGGAATGTTCGCCGGCTACCTGCAGGAGGCCGTGGGCTATGAGGTGTTCTTCTGGATTGTCATGGCATGCTGTCTGGGCACCGTCGTCGTCACAACACTGGTCAGAAAACGGTTGGCTGAATAAGCCAATCGTTTTATTTGATGTAACAAATTGTTGCCTATCCGTACTATTTTGTTGCAGCCTATAACATTATTCCGAAATTTTCGTTATCTTTGCATCACTGTTTTGAAACAAAGACAATAACATAAAAACCTACTTTCATGAACGAACAACAACAAGGCAGCCGCCTCTACCTCACGTCCATCGTGATGGTCGCCGTGCTCGGCGGACTGCTCTTCGGTTACGACACCGCCGTCATCGGTGGCGCAGAGAAAGGCTTGCAGGCCTTCTTCCTCGGCGCTAAAGACTTCACCTACACCGGTGGCATGCACGGCTTCACGACGTCGTCAGCACTCATCGGCTGCATCATCGGCTCGGGCCTGAGCGGTCTCTTCGCCTCGAAGTTCGGCCGTAAGCGCTCGCTGATCTTCGCCGGCATCTGCTTCTTCCTCTCCGCCTGGGGCTCGATGAGTCCCGAGACGTTCGGTCTGCTGCCCTACGGCAAGCCCGACTGGACGCTCCTCGTCGTCTTCAACCTCTATCGTGTCCTCGGCGGCATCGGCGTGGGTATGGCCAGCGCCATCTGCCCGATGTATATCGGTGAGGTGGCTCCGAGCAACATCCGCGGTATGCTCGTCAGCTGGAACCAGTTTGCCATCATCTTCGGTCAGCTCGTCGTCTACTTCGTCAACTTCATGATCCTCGGCGACCACACCAACCCCATCATCGACCAGATCGGACAGGGCGTCTACAGCGTCGCTGCAGGCAGCGATCCCTGGACCATCACCACGGGCTGGCGCTATATGTTTGGCTCGGAGTGTGTCCCTGCGGGACTGTTCACCATCCTCATCTGCTTCGTCCCTGAGACGCCGCGCTACCTCGTCATGGTTGGCCAGGACCAGAAGGCCCTCTCCATCCTCACCCATATCAACGGTGCCGCTGTGGCCCGGCAGACGCTGCAGGACATCAAGGATACCATCACTGAGAAGACCGAGAAGCTCTTCACCTACGGCTTCCTCTGCATCTTTGTCGGCATCATGCTCTCCGTCTTCCAGCAGGCCGTCGGCATCAATGCCGTGCTCTACTTCGCTCCGCGCATCTTCGCCGACATGGGTATGGGCAACCCGATGCTCCAGACCGTCATCATGGGTATCGTGAACATCCTCTTCACCCTCGTCGCCGTGTTCACCGTCGAGAAGCTTGGCCGCAAGCCGCTCCTCATCTGCGGCTCCATCGGCATGGCCGTCGGCGCCTTCGGCGTCGCCATCACCTTCGGCAACGCGTCGCTGAGCATCATCACGATGCTCTCCATCATGGTCTACTCCGCCAGCTTCATGTTCTCGTGGGGCCCGATCTGCTGGGTGCTCATCGCCGAGATCTTCCCGAACACCATCCGTGGTGCTGCCGTCGCCATCGCCGTGGCGTTCCAGTGGATCTTCAACTTCATCGTGAGCTCGACGTTCATCCCGCTGTTCAACCTGCAGACGTCCAGTGACCCGAACTTCGGCCATTGGTTCACCTACGGCATGTACGGCGTCATCTGCGTCCTCGCCGCCCTCTTCGTCTGGAAGCTCGTTCCGGAGACGAAGGGCAAGACGCTGGAGGATATGACCGCCCTCTGGCGAAAGGAAAAATAAAGGCTGGAGGCTGGCTTGATAAGCCAGCCGGTCTAACAGCGAACATCATAAACAAGAGAAACAATGCAGTACTTATTAGGTTTCGATGTGGGTAGCTCTTCCGTAAAAGCATCCCTCGTAGACATTGACAACGGACAGATGGCCGCCACCGCCTTCTTCCCCGACCATGAGGCACCCATCAAAGCCGTCAAGGCCGGATGGGCCGAGCAGGACCCCGAGATGTGGTGGACGAACGCGAAGCTCGCGCTGAAGAAGATCATGGCCGACGCCGGCGCCACGGGCGACGACATCAAGGCCATCGGTATCAGCTATCAGATGCACGGCCTCGTCTGTGTCGACCGCAACGGCAAGGCGCTACGCGACGCCATCATCTGGTGCGACTCCCGTGCCGTGCCATACGGCGAGCGGGCGTTCAACGACCTCGGTCCCGACTTCTGTCTTCGCAACCTCCTGAACTCTCCGGGCAACTTCACCGCCGCAAAGCTCGCCTGGGTGAAGGAGAACGAGCCCGACGTCTACGCTAATATATATAAGGTGATGCTCCCCGGCGACTATATCGCCATGAAGCTCAGTGGCGACATCAACACCACCATCGAGGGTCTCTCCGAGGCCATCGCATGGGACTTCGTGAAGAAGGAGCCCGCACAGTTCCTCCTCGACTACTATGGCTTCGACAAGTCGCTCCTGCCCGCCATCGTCCCGACGTTCGCCGTGCAGAGTCAGGTCTCCACCGCCGCCGCTGCGGAGCTCGGTCTGAAGGCCGGCACGCCCATCAGCTACCGCGCCGGCGACCAGCCGAACAACGCCGTGTCGCTGAATGTCTTCAACCCCGGCGAGATCGCCTCCACGGCCGGCACCTCCGGCGTCGTCTATGGCGTGCTGGGTGATGTCAACTACGACCCGAAGTCGCGCGTGAACACCTTTGCCCACGTCAACTACTCCAAGCTGCAGGACCGCCTCGGCGTCCTCCTCTGCATCAACGGCACGGGCATCCTCAACGCGTGGACGAAGCGCAACATCGCGCCCGAGGGCATCGGCTATCAGGACTTGAACGACATCGCCGACACCGTGCCCATCGGCTCCGACGGCATCTCCGTCATCCCCTTCGGCAATGGTGCCGAGCGTGTGCTGGAGAACCGCGAGGTCGGCGCCTCCATCCACGGCATCAACTTCAACCGCCACACGCGCGCCCATCTGCTGCGTGCGGAGCAGGAGGGCATCGTGTTCTCGTTCTGCTATGGTATGGAGATCATGCGCAAGATGGGCATGGACATCAAGACCATCCACGCCGGCAAGGCCAACATGTTCCTCAGCAAGATGTTCCGTGACACCCTCGCCTCGACCAGTGGTGCCACCATCGACCTCCTCGAGACCGACGGTTCCATGGGTGCCGCCAAGGGTGCCGGCATGGGCTGTGGCATCTATAAGGATCACGACGAGGCCTTCGCCTCCCTGAAGCGTGTGGCGACCATCGAGCCCGACGTAGCGCACGAGGGCGAGTATCTCGAAGCCTACGCCCGCTGGAAGGAATGCCTTCAGAAGGCGTAATGCATATTTTTTCTTGACATAAATCATGTCCTCGCAGGGTATCCCCCCTGCGAGGACATTTACTATAATCGCTATATGATCAAACAACTCTTCTCTCTCGCCGCGGCCACCCTCATGGCCTCCGCGCTTGCTGCATCGCCAGCTGTTGACGGCACGACGGGCGCAACCGCCCCTGCCGCTGCCTCCTCCCGCACCCTCACGCTGAATGCGTCGAAGGCCGGTGCCGCCATCCAACCGACGATGTACGGCATTTTCTTCGAGGACATCAACTACGGCGCCGACGGCGGCCTCTACGCCGACCTCGTCGCAAACCGTTCCTTCGAGTTCCCACAGTCGCTGATGTGCTGGACGACGTTCGGCAACGTCGCCATCGCCGACGCTCAGCCCGCCTTCCCGCGCAACCCGCACTATGCCGTCCTCACCGGCGCCGGCCATCGTGAGAAGGCCTCGGGTCTGGAGAACCACGGCTTCTTCGGTATGGGTCTCCGTCAGGGCATGACCTACGACTTCTCCGCCTGGGTGCGTCTGCACAACGGCGCTAAGGCCTCGAAGCTCCAGGTGGAGCTCATCGCCTCGGATGATGTCGCCACGGACAAGCAGACCGTCGACGTCACCGCCAACGCCTGGACGAAGGTCACCGTACGCCTCACGTCGAAGGTCACCGACCAGAAGGGCTTCCTCCGCGTCGTCCTCGCGGGTAAGGATGCCGTGGACATCGACCATATCTCCCTTTTCCCGTCGGACAACTGGCACGGTCTGCGCGCAGACCTCGTGAAGGACCTCGAGGACCTCCATCCGGGCGTGTTCCGCTTCCCCGGCGGATGCATCGTCGAGGGCACGGACCTGAACACCCGCTACCAGTGGAAGAACTCCATCGGCGCCGTGGAGAACCGACCCATCAACGAGAACCGCTGGAACTACACCTTCCCGCACCGTCGCTATCCGACCTACTACCAGAGCTATGGCCTGGGCTTCTACGAGTTCTTCCTCCTCTCGGAGAAGATCGGCGCGGATCCGCTGCCCGTCCTCTCGTGCGGTCTGGCCTGCCAGTTCCAGAACAAGGATGACGACGCCAAGGCGCATGTCTCGGGTGCTGACCTCCAGCCGTACATCGACGACGCCCTCGACCTCATTGAGTTTGCCAACGGCGCCGTGACGACGAAGTGGGGAAAGGTCCGTGCGGATCTCGGCCACCCCGAGCCGTTCCACCTGAAGCAGATCGGCATCGGCAACGAACAGTGGGGACCGCTCTATCCCGAGCGTCTGCAGGAGTTCGTCAAGCAGATCCGCGCCCGCTACCCGGACATCAAGGTCTGCGGCACGTCGGGACCGTCCGCCAGCGGTAAGGACTTCGACTATGGCTGGGAGCAGATGCGGAAGCTGAAGGTCGACCTCGTCGACGAGCACTACTATATGAAGCCGCAGTGGTTCCTCGACAATGCCGCCCGCTACGATAAGTACCCGCGCAAGGGGCCGAAGGTCTTCGCCGGCGAGTATGCCGCGCATGGCGAGGGCGAGTTCAACAACTGGGAGGCGGCTCTCAGTGAGGCTGCGTTCATGACGGGTCTCGAGCGTAACGCCGACGTCGTCCACCAGAGCACGTACGCGCCGCTCTTCGCGCATGTCGAGGGCTGGCAGTGGAAGCCGGACCTGATCTGGTTCGATAACCTCCGCTCGCTGCGCTCCGCCAACTGGTATGTCCAGATGCTCTATGGCACGAACAAGGGCACGAACGTCCTGTCGCTGACCGAGGGCGGCAAGGCCCTCGAGGGTGCCGGCAGCCTCTATGGCACGGCCTGCGTCGACCGTCCCGCGAAAGCCCTCATCCTCAAGCTCGCGAACACCGCCGACAAGCCGCAGACGGTGACCGTCGCCCTGAAGGGTGCCGCGAAGGTTACGGGTGTCAAGGGCAACCTGACGTTCACCGTGACGACGCTCACCGCTCCGCTGAAGGCTGAGAACACGCTCGCGAACCCCAACGCCGTCGTGCCGACGACGTCCTCCGTCGAGTCCAAGGGCAGTGTCCTCACCTTGACCCTCCCCGCCCACAGCTTCGTGGTGGTGAGGAGCAAGTAAAGACCAGTCAGCCTCTCTCTCCATGCCCCCTTTCCCCCAAGCTTCGCTGGGGAAAGGGGGCATAAACTTTTTTGGTGCAAAAACAGGGTGCTGGCGAGGAGACCATCTAGCGAAGAAAATGGGCGGATGGGGCATCGTCAACACTTGAAATTTCTCAAAAATGAACAAAAAACTGTACTCTTCTTCCCTGAACGGCGCTTTTTTGTCGTTTTTCCGCCGTTTTTACCTTGTTTTTGCACCGTCGCGAACAAGTAATTTAACTTAAATTACTCTGCAATTTAAGTTAGTTTACTCGGTAATTTAACTTAAATTACTTGGTAATTTAACTTAAATTACTCGATCAGGACGCCGTCGGGGAATGATCGGAAGGCCGTCGAAGCCCGTTCGATGCGCCTCCTGGACGAGTAAATGTCAGATTGTTTAGTGCTAAATAGCACCAAATGAAGGCGTTTGTTTGGTACTAAGTGTTACCAAACAAAGGCTTGGTTGGGAATAAGGAAAAGGGTGCTTGGGGCGCCTGCGGACTAGTGGCATACCGCCTCGTCGAGGCCGCGCGTGCCGTTGAGGAAGTCAGCGGCGGCCATACGTTTCTTGCCCGCAAGCTGGAGCAGGGTGAGCTCGAGCCACGCGTCGGCACAGGCGACGCAGAGGTGCTTGCGGTCGGCGCGGACGGTGCCGGGGATGGCAGACGGTCCATCCGCTGCGGAAGCGGTGCCAGGGACGGCTGTCGGTCCATTCGCTGCGGTGGCGGAGCCAGGGACGGCTGTCGTTGCCTCCCCTGTCTTCTTCGCGCCATAGATCTTCAGGACGAGGTCCTTGCCCTGCAGGCGGATCGTCGTCCACGCGCCAGGGTAGGGGGAGAGGCCACGGATGAAGTCGTAGACCTGCTTCGCGGGCTGGTCCCAGCGGATCTCGCAGGTCTCCTTGAAGATCTTCGGTGCGGGACGGAGCACCGTGGCCTTCGCGAGGTCGTCCTGCGGCAGGGAGTCCACCTCGCCGTCACCGTCGAGGATGCGGTCGATGGTCTCGATGGCGATGTCCGCGCCGAGGCGCATCAGGCCGTCGTAGACATACTCCACATTGGCATCGTCGGGGATGGGGAACCGTTTCTGGAGGATGATGCGGCCCGTGTCGATGTCCTTGTCGAGGAAGAACGTCGTCACGCCGGTCTCCGTCTCCCCGTTGATGACAGCCCAGTTGATCGGCGCGGCACCACGATACTGTGGCAGCAGGGCGGCATGGACGTTGAACGTGCCGAAGCGCGGCATCGCCCAGACGACCTCCGGCAACATGCGGAAGGCGACGACGACCTGCAGGTCAGCACGGTAGCTGCGCAGCGTCTCGACGAACGCGGGGTCCTTCATCTTCACCGGCTGCAGCACGGGGATGTCGTGCGCGACGGCATACTGCTTCACCTCCGAGGGCTGCAGCGTGTCCTGATGGCGCCCGACGGGTTTGTCGGGTTGCGTGACGACGGCCACGACGTTATAGCCGCCATCCACGAGCCGGCTGAGCGTGCCTACGGCAAACTCCGGCGTCCCCATAAATATGATTCTCAGGTCTTCCTTCTTCATGTTGCTCTTCCTTTAATCTCCTCTGGTGCCACGTCAGAAGTTCCACCAGTGGCGTTTGCGCGGCTGGTCGTCCTCCTCGTGCTGTCCCATGCTCTCACGGAGCACCTGGCGGTAGCTCTTGTGCTCGTGGATGCAGCGGTAGATCTGTCCCCAGTCGGGCAGTCCGCCGATGTTCCGGTCGTCGATGAACACGTCAGCCTTGATCTTACGGCTGAAGTGGTTGTTATTGCTGACTTCCTCCTCGGGATAGTCTCGGTTCACGGCCCAGAAATCAACGCCGCGCTCGTGGCACCAGTCGACGGCCTCCTGCAGGAGTCGTCCCTCGCGGACGCTCCAGAGGATCAGCCGGTGGTGCTCCTCGATGAGCATCCGGAGTGTCTCGGTGGCGAAGGGTATCTCCTCCCCGATCTCCGGATACCTGTGCTCGACGATGGTGCCGTCAAAATCGACTGCGATTGTCATCTCTTGATTGAAGTGTCGTTTTTATCTGCGTACTGGCTATTGCCATAGCTACCGTAGGAGCCGTAGTTGCCATACTGGCTATATGAGCCGTAGCTGCCGTAGCTACCGCCGTAGGAGCCGTAGCTGCCGTAGTGCGAGTTAGCATTGTAGCGGCCATAACGACCATAGCGGCCATAGCGGCCATAGCCATAGTAGTAGCCGTACTTCTTCTTCGACATGTCGATGCCGTTGATGACGACGCCCATGTTCGGCAGCTTCTTCTGGAAGGCCAGACTGTTGACGAGACCGAAGTTCTCTTTCGGCGTGTAGTCCGCACGACAGATGTAGGCCGTCACGTCGCAGACGCGGCCGATGTGGAGCGTGTCCGTGACGAGGCCCACAGGCGCGGTGTCGACGATGATGTAGTCGTACTGCTGGCGCAGAATCTTGAAGATCTCATCCAGGCTCTGGCGCTCGACGAGCTCACCGGGGTTCGGTGCCGTAGGACCGGACATCAGCAGGTCGAGGTTGTTGTTCACGCCGGAGGGCAGGATCTGCTGCTGGATCATCTCCCATGTGACATTGTTCTTCGTGAGCAGATGGGTGATGCCATGCTGGTGGTCGTCGATCTCGAAGAGCTCTGCCAGACGCGGCTTACGGATGTCGAGGCCGACGAGGATCACCTTCTTACCCAGCAGGGCGAACGACACGGCGAGGTTTGCTGCGGTGAACGTCTTGCCCTCGCCCGATGTAGACGACGTGAAGAGGATGACCTTCTCGTCCTCCTTGAGCATGAACTGGATATTCGTTCGCAACGATCGGAACACCTCCTCCATCTGGTTGTTCTTGTTCTCGTGGACGACGATGTCCGCCTTCGTCTTTGCAGACTCCGATGCCACGGCGATGTCCGCAAGGATCGGTAGCGTCGTGAGCTTCGCCACATCCTCGTGGCCCTCGATGCGATAGCGGAAGAACTGCAGGAGGAACAGGATCAGTGCAGGGATAGCGAGGCCGGCGATGAGTGCGATGAGCATGATTACCGAGCGCTTCGGGCTCACCTGTCCGCCCATGGCCGGGCTGTCGATGAGCTTACCCTTGTCGGCTGTGGCGGCGAGGGAGATGCTGTTCTCCTCACGCTTCTGGAGGAGCATCAGGTACAGACCAGACTTCACATCCTGCTGGCGGCCGATCTGCGTGAGCACACGCTCCTGCTCCGGAGACGCACCCACCTGACCCTGGTATTTGCCATACTGCGAGGCGACGGCGGAGCGCTGGATGTTCATGCTGCGGCGTGTCTGGTTCAGCGCACGCTTGATGGACGTGTACATTTCGTCGAGCTGCTGGGTGAGGGGCTCCACGCTCGGGGAGTTCTCGCTGGCACTCTGCAGCAGGAGGTTACGCTTCTGCACGAGGGTGTTATAGTTGTTGATGAGCGACGTAGCGCTCTGGTCGCTCAGACCGACATTCGACGGCAGCGGCTGGTATTTGTTCGCGGGGTTGTTGATGTACGACGTCATCTCGTCGAGCAGCGCCACCTGGGTGTCGGCGTCGACGAGCTTCTGCGAGTAGGAGTCGGCATTCGAGACGGCCTGGCCGGCGTTCAACTTCAGCTCGACCATCCGGTTGCTGCGCTTGTAGTTTTCCAACTGTCCCTCGGTGTTGCCGAGCTCAGCGTTGATCTTCTCCAGACGACTGTTGATGAACTCCTCCGTACGCGTGGCGACCTCGTTCTTGTCCTCGTTAGCCTGCCGGTTGTAGCACATTGAGAGCTGCTGCAGATAGTCCACGGCGCGCTGCGGGTCCTCATCCTTGATGGTCAGCTGTGCGATGGTCGTCGTCTTACTCGTCTGTGCCACGGAGAGCTCGCCGACATATTTATTTGCGGCGAACTTCGGCGACTTGATGAACACCTTCATCACCTGTCCGTCCTCCATCGTCGACGTAGTGTTACGGCTCAGCGAGAGGATGCCCGCGCGTGTGCCGATGGTCGTCGGCAACTGCGAGATCTTCTTGTCGATGGTGAACGGTCCGTCGGCCTGGTCCTCGCTGACGGGGACATAGTAGGTGCCCTGCACATGATAGGCGTTGCCCTCACGGGTGATGATGAGCGACATCGTCGTGTTCAGCCGCTCGAGGTGCGCGGGGTCCATGTCGACGCTGATGGGCTGGTCCTTATACACCAGCTGGTCTTTCACCTTACCCTTGGAGTAGTACTCCACATAGAGCTTCAGGTCGCGCACGGCCTGCTCGGCGATGCTGTGCGAGGTGAGGATCTCCATCTCGTTGTCGATACCGTTGGAGTTGGAGATCTGTCCCATGGACAGCGCCGTCATCATCGTCGCGTTACCGCGACTGCTGCCACCTTGGTCGTTGTCCTTTATGAGCAGTTTGGCAAAGGCCTGATAGACCGGCGTCGTATAACGCAGGTAGACGACGGCGAGGCCCAGGCAGATCACGAGCGAGAACACGAACCACTTCCAGTTGAGGATGATGGTGCGATAGAGCGTCGCGAAGTCGAACGACGACTTCTCTTCCTGTTGCTGCAGAGCCAGCTGGCTCTCCATTCCCGAAGTTTTGTTTTCTTCCATAATGTATTATGTTTTTTACTTTTCTTCTGCTAACCTGAGGAGGTAACGGCCATAGTCGTTCTTGATCATCGGCTGGGCCAGACGGGCGAGCTGCTCGCGGTCGATCCATCCCTGCTTATAGGCGATCTCCTCGAGGCACGCGACCTTCAGGCCCTGTCGCTTCTCAATGACCTCGATGAACGTGCTCGCCTCCGACAGACTGTCGTGCGTGCCGGTGTCGAGCCACGCGAAGCCACGCTGCAGCGTCTTCACCTTCAAGGTCTGACGGCGGAGGTACTCCTGGTTGACGGACGTGATCTCCAGCTCGCCACGTGCGCTGGGCTTGATGTGCTTCGCGATGTCGACGACGCTGTTCGGATAGAAGTAGAGTCCCACGACGGCGTAGTTGCTCTTCGGGTGCTCGGGCTTCTCCTCGATGCTCAGGCAGTTGCCGTCGGCGTCGAACTCTGCCACGCCATAGCGCTCGGGGTCGTTGACCCAGTAGCCGAAGACGGTGGCGTTGCCGTCCTCCTCGGCTTGAAGGACGCTGTCGTGGAGTAGGGCGGTGAGGCCTGCGCCGTGGAAGATGTTGTCGCCCAGGACGAGGCAGACGCTGTCGTCGCCGATGAACTCCTCACCGATGATGAACGCCTGTGCGAGGCCGTCGGGGCTGGGCTGCTCCGCATACTCGAAGTGCATGCCGAGGTCGTGGCCGTCGCCGAGGAGACGCTTGAAGCCCGGCAGGTCGTAGGGCGTGGAGATGATGAGGATGTCCCGGATCCCCGCAAGCATCAGCACGGAGATGGGATAGTATATCATCGGCTTGTCAAAGATGGGGATGAGCTGCTTGCTGATGCCCTTGGTGATGGGGTACAGGCGCGTGCCAGAGCCCCCGGCGAGAACGATACCTTTCATTGTTTTCCTTTTTTATTTGGGGTCCGGCTTGATAAGCCGGACTGACTAACAGCGAACTTCATTTACTGCAATACCTAACGGTGACCTTAGTACGCATTCTTGTCCGGCAAGAAGATCGTGCGGGCGGTGAGGAAGATGATGCGGAGGTCCAGCCAGAACGTCCAGTGCTCGATGTACCAGATGTCGCGGCGCACGCGCTCCTCCATCTGCCAGAGCTCCTTCGTCTCCCCGCGGTAGCCCGTCACCTGTGCCCATCCGGTGATGCCGGGCTTGCAGAAGTGGCGCACCATGTATTTGTTGATGAGCGAGCTGTACATCTCCGTGTGATGGAGCATGTGCGGCCGTGGGCCGACGATGCTCATGTCGCCGCGCAGCACGTTGAAGAACTGCGGGAACTCGTCGATGTTTGTGTGGCGGATGAAGTTGCCGAACGGGAACTTCCGTGGGTTGTCCTTCGTCGCCTGCGCCGTGTCGGCGTTGCGGTTGACGTGCATCGACCGGAACTTCAGGCACTCGAAGGTCTGGCCGTTGAGGCCTGTGCGCATCTGCCGGAAGAAGATCGGTCCGGGACTCTGCAGCTTGATGATCAGTTCGATGATCGGGATCAGCGGCAGGAGCGCGAGGCAGGCGATGCTGCTCACGACGATGTCGAAGGCGCGCTTGATGGCTTTGTTGCCCGGCAGCGACAGTGGCTCGAGGTGGTCGGTATAGATGATCGTCGTGCCGAAGCGCTCGGGCTTGAGGTCGAGACGGTAGTTGCCGAAGGCGCGCGGGACGTAGAAGAACCGGATGATGTTCTTGTCGCAGAACTGCATGATGCGGACAATCTCGTCATAGCGGCTGTGCGACATGCTGCAGAACAGCTCGTCGATGTCGACGAGCTGTGCCGACGCGTCGTCGTCATCCATCTTCGCATAGAGCTCCGCAAGCGTCCCCAGTCGGCGGAACGCCTCCGGCGCGCCGAGGATAGGGCTGTCGGCATAGTAGCCCAGCACACGGTAGCCCGTCGACGGGTCGCTGACGAGGTCGTGGTAGACCGCGATGTTGGCCAGGTCGTCGCCGACGAAGACCACTGCATGGGTGTTGCGGCCCCGCTTGCGCATCGCCATGAGCACCTCGCGCTCGATGATGCGGGACACGCAGAGCACGACATACTCCGTGGCGAAGAGGATAAACGTAAACTTGAAATAACCGCCACTCATGGAGAGGAACTTCAGGATGCAGAGCATGAGGAGCACCTGCACTGCGACAAGGCGCAGCACGTTGCCGAGGACCTGCCCGATTTCGAGGAGTCGACGGTGGATGATCGTGTGGAACGGTAGCTGTGCCAGGAGCATCGCCGAGTTGGCGACGACGACGGTGATGCGTGTGCTTGAATGGAAATACTCCGGCACAGTGTCGGGCAAGAACACGATGAACACAGCCAAAAGCAGATTCATCACAAGGAAATCTGCCGCTGTCACCCCTGCGAGGATGATGTTGTTGCTGTTTGAATATTGCTTCATAGCCTCTCGTGAGAGATTTCGACAATCTATGCTTAATGGTTCTCTAGATATTTGGCAAAGGTACAAAAAGTATTTGAAATATGTCGGGTCGTCGTAGAAAAACATAACAAATATTTTGCATTTTCATGGGAATGTTGTATTTTTGCAACGTTGAAAACAATCGATTATCGAACGCGAATAAATAAAAATAATGATGGGAATACTCTCAAAACTATTTGGAAAGAAGGATCAAGACGCCAAGACGGGCGGCATGGAAGACTACATGATGCTCGTCAGGGTATATTTTCAGGCTGAGCTTGCTACGCAGTTGGGTATCACAAACTTAGCCATGCTGCCCGACCTGCGGATGTTTAAGACTACCCTCCATGTGCCGACACAGAACAACAAGCTCGGCGTGGGGGAGCGCAGCCGCTGTAAGAAGATGATGAAAGAAATTTATGGAACGGACGACACTTTCTTCAAAGAGGTCGACCAGAGCATCCGTCGCAACTGCAAGAAGCTGCAGGATGTGCAGGTGTTCCTCATCCAGTTCCAGAATTTCTCGCAGGACCTGATGATGCTCACGGGCAACCTGATGAAGTTCAAGCTCCGTCTGCCGTCGATCTTCAAGAAGACGATCCATACGATGACGGAGAAGACCGTGCAGGACATCTTCACGAAGAACGACTACACCGACGCCAGCGTCATCAAGGCGGTGACGAACGTGCGGAAGTACAACACCCGGCTGGGCTTCTCCCAGCGGTGGATCACCGACTTTGTCTATCAGGTGGTGATGCTCGCGAAGAAGGAGCCGAAGCCCTCCGACGAGGATGTGTCGAAGGCCGAGGCGAAGATGAAGAAGTGACCGCAGCGACAGGCTGAGGCCGTCAGCATACAAAAAAATGGGTCGTAAAAGAGCGGTTTTCCAACAAAACGCTTGCTCTTCTCACCTTATTTGTATACCTTTGCAAAAATAACATCGTTATGGACGCCAACGAGAATACGATCAACCGTTTTGCCACGCGTGTGCGGCAGATGATCCTGCAATATCAGGATCTGCGCAAGGAGAACGCGGACCTCTACGTCATGGTCGACGACCGTGACGCGGAGATCAAGCAGCTCAAGGCGCAGCTCTCGCAGGCCCAGGACGACTACAACGCATTGAAGGTGGCGAAGATGCTCGAGGTGACCGATGGTGACATCGAGACTGCCAAGAAGCGCGTGGCGAAGCTCATCCGCGATGTGAACAAATGTGTCACTCTCCTGAGTGAGAAGTAATTCAAGTAGATGACTGAAGTTGATCCTCATAAAATCAATATAAGGTTACATATCTATGATATGGACATCTCCGTCGTCGTGCCCCGCGACGAGGAAGCCTATTATCGCAAGAGTGCGGCGATCATCAATGAGCGTCTCAACGCATACTTTGGTGGCTACAAAGGACGTAAGAGCGATAAGGAGATCTGCTACTATGCAATGATCGACATGGGCCTCTCGTTGGCAAAGCAGATGACGCGCAACGATACCGCGCCTTATGATAAGATTTTGTCCCAATTGACTTCTGAAATCGAATCTACCCTGAAAGAGAAGTGACAAGCTACCAGCAGAAGCAATGAATGGGATGAAAACTTATTTAATAAACAATAAACTATATATTTCATGATTGGTATCATTATCTCTGCCGCCGTGGCCCTCGTCGTGGGTCTTGGCGCAGGCTACGTTATTTTCCGATATATCCTGAAAGGAAAATATAATGATTTGATGGAGGCGGCCAGCAAGGACGCCGACGTCATCAAAGAAAAGAAGCTCCTCGAAGTGAAGGAGAAGTTCCTCAACAAGAAGAACGAACTCGACAAGGAGGTGCAGATCCGCAACCAGAAGATCCAAGCCAGCGAGAACCGACTGAAGCAGCGCGAGCTCTCTCTCAACCAGCGACAGGAGGACCTCGGACGCCGCAAGCAGGAGGTCGAGCAGGCACAGCAGCGCGTGGACAACGAGAAGAAGCTCCTCGCCGTGAAGGCGGAGGACCTGGAGAAGCTCCAGGACCAGGAGCGCGCGAAGCTCGAGGAGCTGTCGGGACTCTCCGCGGAGGAGGCGAAGAACCGCCTCGTGGAGAGCATGCGCGACAAGGCGAAGATGGATGCGGCAAGCTACATCAACGAGATCATGGACGAGGCGAAGCTCAACGCGAACATGCAGGCGAAGAAGATCGTCATCCAGACCATCCAGCGTGTGGCCACGGAGACCGCCATCGAGAACTCCGTGTCGGTGTTCCACATCGACAACGACGAGGTGAAGGGCCGCATCATCGGTCGTGAGGGCAGAAACATCCGGGCTCTCGAGGCTGCCACAGGCGTGGAGCTCGTCGTCGACGACACGCCGGAGTCCATCGTCATCTCCGCCTTCGACCCGGTGCGTCGTGAGGTAGCCCGTCTGGCACTGCACCAGCTCGTTGCCGACGGACGTATCCATCCCGCACGCATCGAGGAGGTCGTCGCGAAGGTGAAGAAGCAACTCGACAACGAGATCGTCGAGACCGGCAAGCGCACAGCCATCGACCTGGGCATCCACGGCCTGCACCCGGAGCTCATCCGGATGATCGGAAAGATGAAGTATCGCTCCAGCTACGGCCAGAACCTCCTGCAGCATGCACGCGAGACGGCAAACCTCTGCGCCGTCATGGCGTCGGAGCTCGGCCTGAACCCGAAGAAGGCAAAGCGCGCGGGTCTGCTCCACGACATCGGTAAGGTGCCGGATGAGGAGAGCGAGCTGCCGCATGCACTGCTCGGCGGAAAGATGTGCGAGAAATATAAGGAGAAGCCGGAGATCGTCAATGCCGTCGCCGCCCACCACGACGAGACGGAGATGAAGACGCTCCTCGCGCCGATCGTACAGGTCTGCGACGCCATCTCGGGTGCCCGTCCCGGTGCCCGCCGTGAGATCGTCGAGGCGTATATCAAGCGTCTGAACGACCTTGAGGCCATCGCGATGAGCTACCCCGGCGTGACGAAGACCTACGCCATCCAGGCTGGTCGTGAGCTCCGTGTCATCGTCGGCGCCGACAAGATGAGCGACGAGGAGACGGAGAAGCTCAGTGGCGAGATCGCTGAGAAGATCCAGAACGAGATGACGTACCCCGGACAGGTGAAGATCACCGTCATCCGTGAGACGCGCAGCGTGGCGTACGCGAAATAATATAAACAATGGAAAAGCCAAAGATTGCGGTTGTCGACCCGAACACCCTCGCCGTGATGGGCATGAAGCAATTGCTTCAGGACGTGATCCCCATCATGGAGGTGCGCGCCTTCGGCTCCTTCGAGGAGCTGGAGCAGGCGGAGCCCGACACGTTCTTCCACTATTTCGTGGCGCAGAGCGTCGTCGTCGCCAACCGGCAATTCTTCCTCGAGCGGCGGATGAAGACCATCGTCCTCACTCTCGCCCACGACCCGAGCACACAGCTCAGCGGCTTCCACAGCGTCTGCGTCAGCGTGCCGGAGGAGCAGCTCGTCCGCTCACTGCTGATGCTCGAGCAGCATGCCCATGCCCACGGACGTAACCTCCCGCCGATGCCACAGGCCATCAGTAAGAAGGTGCTCAGCGACCGCGAGATCGAGGTGCTCTCGCTCATCGCACAGGGCTACCTCAACAAGGAGATCGCCGACCAGCTGAACATTAGTCTGACGACGGTCATCAGTCATCGGAAGAACATCCAGGACAAGCTCGGCATGAAGAGCGTCTCCGCCCTGACCATCTATGCCGTCATGCACGGCTACGTGGACATCAACAAGATCTGATACAAAAAGGCCGGTATTCGTTTGTGAATACCGGCCTTTACCATAGTTTTGTTGCTTTCGTAAGCTTTTATCTCGGCAGGTTGAAGGCCTTGGTCATCTCGGCCATCTGTGCCTGGCTCATGCCCTCGGGGGTGTAGCCCATCGCACGGCAGTCGAGGTAGATCTTCGCACTCTTCGACAGCACGTCGATGGATAAAGCCTCGAAGAGGCTGAATAGGGTTAACCGACGGTGAAACCGTTGGAAGGTATGTCAGCGGTGTATTCCCAGCCTCGAAGAGGCTGAATGATGCCCAGCCATTGTTCAGCCTCTTCGAGGCTGATGCACTCATCTAGAGCATTTATCCGCAGGTTTCTTCGCTTTGCTCAGTCACCCGCGGTTAACCTCATTAAGCCTCTTCGAGGCTTGCAAACCTTTGATACGCCTTGTCCCAAGCTTCTTTGTCCTGCGGCTCGAAACGCCTGAGCTCGATGGACTCCGCAATGATCTGGCGCATCTGCCAGATGTCCGTGACGAGGCCGATGGCCTTCGCCTGCAACATGATGTTGCCCAAGGCGGTGCCCTCCTGAGGACCGGCGAGGACCGTCACGCCACAGGAGTTCGCGGTGAACTGGTCGAGGAACTCGTTCTTCGAGCCGCCGCCGATGATGTGCAGCACATGGATGTCGAAGTCGGCAAACTCGCGCAGCCAGGTGAACACCTCGCAATAGCGCAGTGCCAGCGAGTCGAAGATGCAACGACAGAACTGTGCGGGCGTCTCCGGCTCGGGCTGCTGGGTGCGGCGGCAGTAGTCCGCGATTGCGGTCGTCTCGTAGACAGTCTCCTTCGCCACAGCCTTATTAAAATAGGTGTCCATCGTCCCGAAGGTGTGCGGGTCGCGGTAGGCGAGAGGGTTGCGGAGCACCATACCGTCGTCGCCTACGCAGACGAAGTCGCAGCCCCACGTGTCGATGCCGATGCTCTCGATCGTGATGTTGCGCTCATGGACGAGCTTCAGGCCCTTGATGATCTCCTGATAGAGTGCGAAGATGTCCCAATAGACATGTCCGCCCGTCTCGATGAGGGGGTTCGAGAAGCGTGTGAGTTCATCCAGGGTGACGTGACCGTCATTGCGAGTGCCGATGATCGTGCGGCCGCTGGTGGCGCCGCGGTGAGGGCGTCACGGTACAGACGGATGACCTCCGCGGAGTAGCCTGCATGGTAGATGGGCTTCTCCCTACTGAGGAACCCCGCCTGCACACGCTGGTCCATGTTCGGACCGCGGAAGCCGATCCAGTAGCTCTTCCACCCCGTCGTGGCCTTCGGCTGGTAGCTGTGCCACTCGCCGGGGAACACGAGGAACAGGTCGCCGGCACGCAACGGTGCCGCGGCGACGGTGGCGGAGTGGAACTCGCCCTCGCCCTGCTCGATGTAGAGCAACTGATACTCGCTGAGCGTGCGCCCTTTCTTGGGATTGAAATAGTAACCGTCGGCATGGCCGTGCGTGGGGTATTCCTCGCCGGGGAGAATCTCGTCGTAGCCTACCGTACTCACGGTGAGGCCCCAGGCGAGGTCGTGGTCGTTGGCGACAAGGTATTTACTGGTTTGCATCGTAGCGTTGTTTAGGATTGAAGTCATTTGCAAAACTAAACAAAAATCGGCAAACAACCAAGCATTCATGGGCGTTATTCATCACGTAATTGCCTTCGGGAGAGATTGGATGTTCTTTAGAAAGATGCTTTTGATGATAAAAAACGTCTTTGGAAAGACGATTTTCTCCTCAGAAATTTGCTTTGGAAAGATGTTTTTGTTAATTTTGTGCCATAATCAAAACATGGAGGCTTATGGCAGAACTAGATCTCACAGCATTATATGATGCATACTATTCCCGAATAGCGCAGACGACTACTGACTTCGTCCGACCTCTCTATCACCAGATCAACTGGGATGCCAGCATCATTGGGATCAAAGGCGCCCGTGGAGTGGGGAAGACGACGATGCTCGTCCAGCGCATCATGTTCTGCTTTGCGGACGACTACGAGAAGGCGCTCTATGCCTCGCTTGATAACCTCTGGTTCAATTCGCATAGTCTGATGGAACTGGTGCGCTATCTGGACATGCATGGCATCAGACATCTCTTCCTCGACGAGGTTCATAAGTATAAGGACTGGGTACAGACCATCAAGAACATCTCGGATACCTATCCCCGAATGAATATTGTCTATACCGGCTCCTCATTGCTGGAGATTGACCATGCCAAGGCGGATATGTCACGCCGGCAGACGCTCTATACACTCACAGGTATGTCGTTCAGGGAGTATCTGGAGTTTGAAGGGATTGCCAAACTTGACACCTATTCACTCAGTGACGTGCTGAACCACCATGTGAACATTGCGCTCGACATCTCCTCACGGGTAGACGTCATGGCCTATTTTGGCGATTACCTCCGGCATGGCTATTATCCCTTCTACAAGATTGCTGGCAAAGACTATCTCGTCCGACTCCGTGAGACGGTATCCGCCGTCATCGATGCCGATGTCCCTGCCGTGGAAAAGGTGGAGTTCGAGACACTGGACAAGCTGAAGAAGATGCTGATGATCATCGCGGCGCAGGTGCCTTTTGTGCCTAACATAGCCACCCTGTGCGAGCAGGTTGCGACAACGCGCAACATGGCTCTGAAGATGCTTTATCTGCTTGATAAGGCCAAGCTACTGCGACTGGTCACGCAAAAAGACAAGTCGTTCGACAATCTGGTGAAGCCCGAGAAGATCCTGTTGGACAACCCCAACTTGATGTATGCTCTCTCTCACAGCCCGGAGATAGGTACTGTGCGTGAGGCGTTCTTCGCTTGTATGTTGAACGAGGTCGGGCAGGTGACAGCTCCTCTCCAAGGGGATTATGTGGTGAACAGCAAGATCCTCTTTGAGGTTGGTGGCAGGCGGAAGAGCTTCAAGCAGATCAAGGACATTCCTGATAGTTATCTGGCTGTCGACGATACGCTTGTAGGCCGTGGAAACAAAATACCTCTGTGGCTCTTCGGTTTCCTGAAGTAATTTATTGTTTTTCTCAGCATTCTTTTTACCTTTGCACATCGTTATGAGACAGTTTCTTCAGACGGCTCTGGGCTTCAATGCGAAGACCATGAGCCTGCGCACCGAGCTTATCGCTGGTGCCACCACATTCTTCACGATGAGTTACATCCTCGCGGTGAACCCCGCCGTCCTCGCCTCCACGGGCATGGACAAGGGCGCACTGTTCACCGCCACAGCCCTCGCCGCCGCTATCGCCACACTGCTGCTGGCGTTCATGGCGAAGCTGCCGTTTGCACAGGCGCCGTCGATGGGCCTGAACGCGTTCTTCGCTTACACCCTCTGCCAGGCCATGGGCTACACCTGGCAGCACTCGCTGGCGATCATGCTCATCGAGGGTGTGATCTTCATCCTCATCACCATATTTAATATACGGGAGATGATCCTCGACTCCATACCAGCGACGCTGCGCTATGCCATCTCCGCCGGCATAGGGATGTTCATCGCGTTCATCGGACTGAAGAATGCGGGCGTCATCGTCGCAAAAGAGGGCACATTCGTCGGTCTCGGCGCGTTCACACCGGCCTGTCTGCTCGGCATCTTCGCCATCCTCATGAGCGCGGTCCTCATGGCACGCAATGTCAAGGGCTCGCTGTTCTGGGCGATCATCACCGCGACGATCATCGGCATTCCCTTCGGCGTCACACAGCTCGGCAGTGGATGGGCACCCGTCGCCCTGCCGCAGGACATCAGTCCAATCTTCTGCCAGTTCGACTTCACGGGTCTGTTGAACCTCAAGACCGCCCTCGTGGTGTTCTCGCTGCTGCTGGTGAACATCTTCGACACCATCGGCACACTCATGGGCCTGGCGGAGAAGACCGGTATCGTACAACCCGACGGCTCGATCCCACACGTGAAGGAGGCGATGATGAGTGACGCCATCGGTACGACCTGTGGCGCATGCCTCGGCTCGTCGACGCTGACGACGTATGTAGAGAGCGCCTCCGGCATCGCCGAGGGTGGACGCAGCGGTGTCACGGCCTTCGTCGTGGGCGTGTTCTTCCTCCTGAGTCTGTTCCTCTCGCCGGTGTTCCTCCTCATCCCCAGCGCGGCGACGAGTGGCGCCCTGGTGATGGTCGGTGTGTTGATGCTCGACTCGGTGAAGAAGCTGAACATGTCCGACATCAGCGACGCGTTCCCCGCCTTCATCACGATGATCACGATGGTGCTCTGCTACAGCATCGCCGACGGCATCTGCTTCGGCATCCTGAGCTTCGTGGCGATGAAGCTCTTCACCGGCAAGCGCCACGAGCTCAACGCCACGCTCTACATCCTCTCCGTCCTCTTCATCATCAACCTCATCTTCGGATAGATATGAGACATGGTCGATGAGACGCGCGACGAGGGCTACCATCCGGCTACCCCGCATCATCAATTCAAATAAAAAGATTGGAATTACCTCCAAGCACAGCCGCCTTCGTCACTCCGCCGAGAAGTCGGTGACGAGCTGGCGGTAGGTGCGGTACATCCGTGTGCGGTTGATGTACCCCTTGAGATGGTTGTTGATGTCTACCACGGGCAGACAGTCGGCGTTGGTCTCGTCAAACTTCTTCATCACCTCCTCCATGGGCTCGTTGGTATAGAGGATCGCGGGCACCGACGTCATCAACTGGTTGGCGCGGAAGCGATGGTAGAGCTCGGTGCGGAAGACGATGTTGCGGATCTTGTTGATGTCGATCTCCCCCAGCAAACGGCCGGCGGTGTCGACGACGGCGATGAAGCTGCTGTCGCTCGACGAGAGGACGTTGACGAGCTTCGACAGTGGGAGGTCAGGCGCCACCGTCGTGACCTCCTTTTCGATGATCGTGTCCATGTTCATCAGCGTGAGGATGCTCTTGTCCGTGTGATGGGTGAGGAGCTTGCCCTCGCGTGCTAGTCGACTGGCGTAGATGCTGTGGGGCTCGAAGATGCTGATGACCATCACGCTGACGACGGAGACAATGATCAGCGGCACGAAGAGCTTATAGCCGCCGGTGATCTCCGCGATGAGGAAGATGCCCGTCAGTGGCGCATGCATCACGCCCGCCATGACGCCCGCCATGCCGAGCAGCACGAAGTTCTTCTCCGGCACGTAGACGCCGATCTGTTCCATGTTCCACAACCTAGAAAAGAAGAACCCCGCGAAGCCGCCGACAAACAACGACGGCGCGAAGGTACCACCGCAGCCGCCGGCGCCATTCGTCGACGACGTGGCAAAGATCTTCGTCACCATCACCAGACCGATATACACCACGAGGAGCTCCGAGTGACCATAGAACAGTGAGCCGTTCATGATCTGGTTCCAGTCGGCCTCGGTCTTTCCGTTGAGCAGTACGCCCAGCGCGTTGTAGCCCTCGCCATAGAGCGACGGGAAGAGGAAGATGAGCGTGCTCAGCACCAGTCCGCCGATGACAATCTTGCGATAGGGGTGTGCGCTGAGCTTTGCGTAGCCCCCTTCGCAGAGTGCCATCGCCCGGATGAAGTAGAGACTCATCAGTCCGCAGAACACGCCGAGGAGGATCGTCGCCGGCACGCGGTCGACGCTCCACTCGCCGTCGAGATGGAACGAGAACATCGTCGCGTCGCCCATGAGGAGATAGGAGAACACGTCCGCGGTGATGCTCGAGATGAGGATCGGCACCAGCGACGCCATCGTCATGTTGATCATCAGCACCTCCAGCGTGAACACCAGTCCGGCGATGGGCGCCTTGAAGATGCCGGCGATGGCCGCGGAAGCGCCGCAGCCCACGAGGAGCATCAGCGTGCGGTTGTCCATCTTGAACAGCTGGCCGAGGTTCGAGCCGATGGCGGAGCCTGTGAGGACGATCGGCGCCTCGGCACCCACCGATCCACCGAAGCCGATGGTGATGGCGGAGGCGATGACCGACGACCAGCAGTTGTGGCCCTTGAGCTTCGACTGTTTCGTGGAGATGGCGTAGAGCACACGCGTGATACCGTGCGAGATGTTGTCGCGCACGATATATTTGATAAAGAGGTAGGTGAAATAGATGCCGATGACAGGGAACACCAGATAGAGCCAGTTCGCCGCCGTGGTGACAAAGTCCTCCATCAGCAACCGCTGGATGAACCCGATGAAGCTGTGCAGCAGAAACGCCGCCAAGGAGGCGAGGATACCGATGAAAAAGGCCAGTATCGACGTCACCTGCCGCGTCGTCAGGTTCTTATCTACCCATGCTATCGTCTTCTGCAGCACCTTATCTTACAGCTAATAACTAATCGTGAATAGTGAATAACTAGAAACTCGTAACTACCTGATAATCGTCACCTCCCCATTCGGGCGCAGGCGGATGATCGAGCTCGGCGTGTGGGGCTTATGCTCCTGGCGGCGGCTCCAGCACACATAGTCGACGGCGGAGAGCAGCTCCGGGTCGATGTCGCGGTAGTTCTGTGCGGCAGGCTGGCCACTGATGTTCGCGCTCGTGGACACCAGCGCCTTCTGGAAACGATAGCAGAGCTCGTGGGAGAACGGCTCGTTGGTGATGCGCAGGGCGATGCTCCCGTCGTCGGCGATGAGGTTTGGCGCGAGGTTCACCGCGCCGTCGAGGATGATCGTCGTCGGCTTCACCGCAGCGTCGATGAGCTGCCAGGCCACCTCCGGCACGTTGCGCACATAGCGCTGCAGACGGGCGTCGCTGTCGACGAGGCAGATGAGCGCCTTCGAGTCGTCACGTCGTTTGATCTGGTACACCTTCGCCACGGCGTCGGCGTTCGTCGCGTCGCAGCCGATGCCCCACACCGTGTCGGTGGGATAGAGGATGACGCCACCCTCGCGGAGCACCTTCACGGCATTGCGGATGTCTTCTTCTTGAGTCATGATTCCTATGGTATCTTTACAATCTGATGCTTTCTGTCAGCGCAAAGATAGTAAAAGATTCTATTTCTTCCAAAAAAATCCTAGGTTTTGTTGGTTATTTGATAAGATTTTGTATCTTTGCAGTGTTCTAGCAAGTAGACTATTCCTTTGCTCGATTCTAATTATTAAACCATATTACATACTAAATAAACAGAAAGACATGAACGAACAAGAACTTTTGAAGCCGTACGTGATCGGTCTCGATCTCGGGGGTACGAACTCTGTTTTCGGCATCGTGGACAGCCGTGGTGAAATCAAGGCGACGACCGCCATCAAGACTCAGGGCTATGACAAGGTGGAGGACTATGTAGCCGCTTCCGTGGAGGCACTGACGATCATCATCGACCAGTGCGGTGGCATCGACAAGATCAAGGCCATGGGTATCGGCGCGCCGAACGGTAACTACTACACCGGCACCATCGAGTTTGCACCGAACCTCCCGTGGGCACACAACGGCATCGTGCCCCTGGCAGACATGTTCTCCAAGGCCCTCGGCATCCCCGTGGCGCTGACCAACGACGCCAACGCGGCTGCGCTGGGCGAGATGACGTACGGCGTGGCACGTGGCATGAAGAACTTCATCGACATCACGCTCGGCACGGGTGTGGGCTCCGGCATCGTCATCAACGGACAGTTGGTCTATGGCTGCGACGGCTTCGCCGGCGAGCTCGGACATGTCATCATGCGCCGCGAGAACGGACGCACCTGCGGCTGCGGACGCAAGGGCTGTCTGGAGGCTTACTGCTCCGCCACGGGTGTGGCACGCACGGCACGCGAGTTCCTCACCACGACGGATGAGCCGTCGCTGCTGCGCGATCTGAAGCCGGAGAACATCACCTCCCTCGACGTGAGCATCGCCGCCGGCAAGGGTGACAAGCTCGCTAAGCGCATCTATGAGTTCACGGGCGAGATGCTCGGTGAGGCATGCGCCGACTTCGCTGCGTTCTCCTCTCCTGAGGCCTTCGTGTTCTTCGGCGGTCTGACCAAGGCCGGCAACCTGCTCATGGAGCCGATCAAGAAGAGCTACGACAAGCACGTCCTGAAGATCTTCAAGGGCAAGGCAAAGTTCCTCATCTCCAGCCTCAATGGCAGTTCGGCAGCCGTCCTCGGCGCCAGCGCTGTGGGATGGGATCTGTAAAGCCTCTCCCCCCGCGAGCCAAAGGCTCGCTCGCCCCTCCCCTATGCGGGGAGGGGAGGAATATGTTTGGAAATATCGGTGGCCGGATGGCTGCGCTTTCAGCGCGACCATCCGGCTATCTGTATCTCTTGGCTGCTTCCCAAACAAAAAAAAGTCCGCGGACAGTAGGCCACCTGCCTTCCTGTCCGCGGTTTGAAACTGGTTTAAAACACTCCGTGCTCTTGGGGCTCGCTCGCCCAGAGGGAGCATCTAGTTATGAAATTATTATAAGAGAGAAGTCAATCAGACGATGCCCTGCTGGAGCATGGCGTTGGCGACCTTCATGAATCCGGCGACGTTCGCACCCTTGACATAGTCGATGTAGCCATCGGGCTGCTTGCCGTAGGTCACGCACTGCTCGTGGATGCTCTGCATGATGTAGTGCAGCTTGTCGTCGACCTCCTGTGCGCTCCAGTGCAGACGCATGATGTTCTGGCTCATCTCCAGACCGCTGGTTGCCACGCCACCGGCGTTGACAGCCTTGCCCGGGGCGAATAGCTGGTGGGCCTTGACGAACTTCTCCACAGCCTCTGCCGTGCAACCCATGTTGCTCACCTCAGCGACGCAGATGGGGTGGTTGGCGAGGATCATGTCGGCGTCGTTGCCGTCGAGCTCGTTCTGTGTGGCGCAGGTCAGATAGATGTCGGCCTTCTGCTCCCAGGGCTTCTTGCCGGGGAAGAAGGTGGAGCCGGGGAACTCATCGGCATACGGCTGGCAGACATCGTTGCCGCTGGCGCGCAGCTCGAGCATATACTCGTTCTTCTCGCCGCTGATGCCGTCGGGGTCGTAGATGTAGCCGTCAGGACCGCTGAGGGTGATGACCTTCGCACCAAGCTGGGTAGCCTTCTTCACCGCACCCCAGGCGACATTGCCGAAGCCGGAGACGACGACGGTCTTGCCCTTGATGTCCAGTCCGTGGCTCTCAAGCATGTGGTTGACGAAGTAGAGTGCGCCGTAGCCCGTAGCCTCCGGGCGGAGGATCGAGCCGCCATACTCCATGCCCTTACCCGTCAGCGTGGCGCCGCGGAAGTGGCTCGTCAAGCGCTTGTATTCGCCGAAGAGATAGCCGATCTCGCGTCCGCCGACACCGATGTCGCCAGCGGGGACGTCCTCCTCGGGATCGATATATTTGTAGAGCTCCTGCATGAAGCTCTGGCAGAACCGCATGATCTCGGCCTCGCTCTTGCCGCGCGGCGAGAAGTCGGAGCCACCCTTGCCACCGCCCATCGGCAGCGTCGTGAGGGCGTTCTTGAACGTCTGCTCAAAGCCGAGGAACTTCAGGATGCTCAGGTTCACCGACGCGTGGAAGCGCAGACCGCCCTTGTACGGGCCGATGGCGCTGTTGAACTGCACGCGGTAGCCGAGGTTCACCTGCACCTCACCCTTATCGTCGACCCATGGCACACGGAAGGTGATGATGCGCTCGGGCTCCACCATGCGTTCCATGATCTTTGCTTTTTCAAACTCCTGGTGCTGGTTGTAGACATCTTTGACAGAGAGGACCACTTCCTTCACAGCCTGAAGGAACTCCGACTCGCCGCTGTGCTTACGCTCCAGCTCCTGCATAAACTTTTCGACTTCCATAGTAGTAATACTTGTTTTATTTGTTGTTTAAAGGTTTTAAAGGTTGGAATGCTCCAAGGTCACAGTTATTATTTCATCGGCAAATATAGGCTTTTATCCGACATCATCCAAATATTCTGCGGTTTATTTTTGTTCCTTTTCGCTCCTTTTTATGCTTTTTAATATTGTGTTCGCAAACGATATTTTGCAGTATCGAAGAATTGTCGTATATTCGCAGCATGGAAAGCAATATACCCCAGGAGTGGAACAAATTCATCCTGAAGGATGTCACCTTCGTCAACCTGATGATGCGGCGGATCTACAACGTGCTCATCATCGCCAACCCCTACGACGCGTTCATGCTCGAGGACGACGGACGCGTGGAGGAGAAGATCTATAATGAGTATACCGAGCTCGGACTGCGCTACCCGCCGACGTTCACACAGGCGTCGACGACGGAGGAGGCCGAGAAGGTCCTTGCGACCCGGCAGATCGACCTCGTGATCTGTATGCCGGGCAACGCGGACAACGACGCATTCACCGTCGCCCGCGCCATCAAGGTGAAGTTCCCCGACATCCACTGCGTCGTCCTCACACCGTTCTCGCACGGCATCACGCGGCGCATGGAGCACGAGGACCTGAGCATCTTCGACTATGTGTTCTGCTGGCTCGGCAACACAAACCTCATCATGTCGATCATCAAACTCATCGAGGACAAGATGAACCTCGAACATGATGTCCGCGAGGCCGGCGTACAGATGATCCTCCTCGTCGAGGACTCCATACGGTTCTATAGCTCCATCCTGCCGAACCTATACAATTATATATTACAGCAGAGTCAAAACTTCGCCACCGAGGCGCTGAACCGCCATGCGGCGAATCTCCGCATGCGCGGACGGCCCAAGGTGGTGCTCGCACGTAACTACGAGGAGGCGATCACGATCTACGAGAAGTATAAGGACAACTGCCTCGGCGTCATCAGCGACGTGCGGTTCCCAATGAAGGACTCCGCGCATAGCCACATCGTCGGCGCAGGCTCGGACACCGTGGCGAAGGATCCCGAGGCAGGCTTCAAGCTGCTCGAGCAGATCCGCCGCGAGGACGAGTATGTGCCGCTGATCATGGAGAGCTCTGAGGCCGCCAACCGCGAGCGCGCCGAGCGCGAGGGCTTCCGCTTCGTGGACAAGAACTCGAAGATGCTCTCCGTATCGCTGCGCCATTTGCTCGAGGAGCACATGGGCTTCGGCGACTTCATCTTCCGTGACCCACAGACGCATGAGGAGATCGCACGCGTACGCTCGCTGAAGGAGCTGCAGGACATCATCTTCAAGATCCCGCGCGACTCGATGCTCTACCATGTCTCGCGCAACCACATGAGCCGATGGCTCTGCGCCCGCGCGATCTTCCCCGTCAGCAACTTCCTCAAGCCCGTCACGTGGCACAAGCTGCAGGATGTCGACGCCCACCGGCAGATCATCTTCGACGCCATCGTGCAGTACCGACGGATGAAGAACATCGGTGTCGTCGCCGTCTTCGACCGGGGGAGGTACGACCGCTTCGCCCACTTCGCACGCATCGGCGAAGGCTCGCTCGGCGGTAAGGGCCGTGGCCTGGCGTTCCTCGACAACATCATCAAGATGCACCCGGAGTTCAACCAGTTTCCCGGTGCCACGGTGCAGATCCCGAAGACCGTCGTGCTCTGTACGGATGTCTTCGACCAGTTTATGGAGCAGAACAACCTCTACGAGATTGCCCTGAGCGACGCGCCGGACGACGTCATTCTGGAACATTTCCTGAAGGCGCAGCTGCCCGATAGCTACATCGCGGACTTCTTCACGTTCTTCGAGGCCACACAGGGCCCCATCGCCGTGCGGTCCTCGTCGCTCCTCGAGGACAGCCACTACCAGCCGTTCGCGGGAATCTATGCGACGTATATGATCCCAAGCATCCCCGACAAATACCAGCAGCTGCAGATGCTCGCCGCAGCGATCAAGGGTGTCTACGCGTCGGTGTTCTATCATGACTCGAAGGCGTATATGACCGCGACTTCGAACGTCATCGACCAGGAGAAGATGGCGGTGATCCTGCAGGAGGTCGTCGGCAAGGACTATGGCGGACGGTTCTATCCGAACTTCTCCGGCGTACTGCGGTCGCTGAACTTCTATCCCATCGGTGACGAGAAGAGCGACGAGGGCATCGCCTCACTGGCCTTGGGTCTGGGGAAGTATATCGTCGACGGCGGACAGACGCTCCGTGTGTCGCCCTACCATCCGCAGAAGGTGCTGCAGATGTCGGAGCTCGAGCTGGCGCTGCGCGACACGCAGACGCGCTTCTATGCCCTCGACATGACACGCGTGGGGACGGACTTTAAGGTCGACGACGGGTTTAATATCCTCAAGCTCAGAGTGAAGGAGGCCGAGAAGGACAATGCGCTGAACTATATCGCCTCGACCTATGACCCGAACAGCGACCTCATCCGGCCGGGCCTCTACCCCGGCGGACGAAAGATCATCTCCTTCGTCGGACTCCTGCAGCAGGGCGTGTTCCCGCTGCCGCAGATCCTCCAGATGCTCATGCAGCAGGGCGCCGCGGCGATGCGCCGACCGGTGGAGATTGAGTTCGCCTGCAACCTCAACGCAGACCGCACCGGGGCGTTCTATCCCCTGCAGATCCGGCCCATCGTCGACGCGAAGCAGATGCTCGACGAGGATGTCTCCGCCGTGCCCGACGACCATTGCCTCATGCGCAGCCATCAGTCCCTCGGCCATGGCATCTTCGAGGACGTCACGGATGTGGTGTATGTAAAGTATAACGACCCCACAGCGAAGGGGGCTTCGTCCGAGGGGGATAGTGGGGAGCCAACCTATTCCCCCGCGCAGAACCCGCAGGTGGCGCTGGACATCGCGATGCTCAACGACCGCTTCCTCGCCGATGGCCGCAGCTATGTCCTCATCGGACCAGGCCGATGGGGCAGCAGCGATCCGTGGCTCGGCGTACCGGTGAAGTGGCCGCAGATCTCGGCGGCCCGGGCCATCGCGGAGGTGGTGCTGCCCGGCAGTCATGTGGACCCGTCACAGGGCACGCACTTCTTCCAGAACCTCACGTCGTTCGGCGTGGGCTACTTCACCATCGACCTCAACGACCCCGTGCACGGCGGCCTCATCCGCAAGGACGTCCTCGACGCGCTCCCCGCTATCAAGGAGACGCCGCTTGTCCGCCATGTGCGGTTCGACAAGCCGCTAAGGATCATGATGGATGGGAAGAAGCAGGAGGGAGTGGTGCTGCAGCCCTTCCCCCGCCCCTGAAGGGGCACCCCCTCCCACAAGGGGAGGGGGAGAAATCCTTATCCGTAGAAATAGGAAGCAGGCCTATATTACGAGGATATAATATCAGTTCTGGTAATTCAAATCGAAGGTCATTACAATGATAAATAATTGGAGGGGCTTGGGGAGGATTTATATGGTTCCTTACTGGTCGTACGAATTATAGAACGGTCTGAACGTCTCTTTTGGTGCCGTCGGCTCACCGAGCAGCTGCCGAAGCGCTGGCGACCAGTTGCCATCGGTGCGAACAAGCTCAAATGCACCACGAATGGTGGCCTCGTGCAGGCGGAGTGTGCCCTGCGGCCATACGTTCTTGTTGAACGGCGATGCCACCCATGCGTTGTGGCTGAGGAGTATCTGCCCCGTGCTGTCGCGCTCCACACAGATGTCGCCACCGCATGCTGAGTCGTTCGCCTTGCAGTTTTGGTCACCCCGCAGAGGGATGATGGCTAGGCCGGCGCCAGTCTTGTCGGTCAGCGCGGCTATCTGCACGTGACGCCGGTTGCCGGGAAAGTAGAGGTCGTCACCATTGAGCTGATAGACGCCAAACGGTGCCAGTGCATCGCGGCCAGGATAGTTGGCATACGGTCCGCGACCCATCCAGTGGAGCGTAGCGTCGCTGCTCTTCATGCCCGTGAGAATGGAGAGACCAGCCTCCACGGCGGCGTCGAGGCTGTCGCGGGTGTTGACTTTGAGCTCATAGTCGATGGCAAAAGGCTCCTGTGTGACCCATAGTCGGGCATCGACGTAGCGCGTGCTGTCGGCAATGAACCGCACGTTTGCCTCGTAGCAGTTGCTCGCGTACCATCTGTGCTTCGGTTTCACTCGTTTCACTGTGATGCTTGTTGGTTCTACGAGGTAGTTGTCCCATAGATGGTGTTTCTTCCCGGTATCGCGTATCATGGTTGCCTTCTGCGAGAGCGTCGGCTTCTTGCCCATGCGTACGCGCACCTTCGTGGCAATGAACGTCTTCAATTCTTCGGCGGTCATCGTGGGTTGCTGGCGCTCGTCAATCAGTTCCCAAGTCCAAGTATTGGGGAATCCATGATCCACGTTCAGCGGAAAGCTGTTTGCATAGACCTCATGGCCCTGCCGGTTGGTGAATGTCACGCGGAGGTAGCCTGTGAGCGACGAGTCTACAACGCAGGTGTCGCACCAAGCAAACTGTTTGATCTCGTCCATCAGCGGCACTACGGTCGTGGCATGCGGCGCGAGGCTGATGGTGCGCGTCTCCTCTTTCATCAGCTGAGATTGGTTATAGAGCTGCAACCGACAACGGAGCATGTTGAGGTTGGTGAAGTCGTAGCGGTTGATGAGCTGAAGCTGGTAGTCGTCGGTGAGCGTTGCTTTCACCGGACTGTACACCGCCTTCACCTGCCAATAGTCGGTCTGTGGCGTGCGGTCGGGGTAGACCACGCCGTCCGTACCGAGGTCACCTTCCATGTCGTAGTAGGTATGATCGTCCTTCCAAACGTATTCTGTGGCCTCATAGGGATTCGTGAGGTGCTTGTCGTGGCGAACGATGGCCTGGTCGGCCCAGACCCAGACAGCGCCACCCATGTGGCGGGGGTTCGTGTACCAGCCTTCCACAATGTCCTGCATGCTGCCGAAGTCGAGACCGAGGGCATGGGCATACTCGGTGTTGGCGATGATGTGGCCCTGCTCATCCGGTACTCGCCGCACCTCTGCAATGGCGGGATAGTGGCGTGAGAGGATGGAGATGGAGTCGTTATATTTCTCGATAATCTGCTTGAACGGCCAGCTGGTCTGCGGGAAGAGGTGCGGACGGGTGGGGTCGAGGCGCTCCACATAGCTGGCCGTGAGGAAGCCGTTGCGGGTGTTTGGGTTCTCGTTGCCGACGTTCCAGACTACGACTGATGGACGGTTCTTGTCGCGGTTGACGGTGTACCACGCTCTTTCCTTCAGCACTTCGAGGTAGTCTTTCTTGCCTAGGTTCTCGTCGCCGAAGCCAAATGGCACCTCGCAGAACACATAGAAGCCCAGCGAGTCGCACATGTCCATGAAGTGGGGCGAGGGCGGATAGTGGCAGGTGCGGATGGCGTTGACGTTCGCCGCCTTCATCATCCGTAGGTCTTGCAAAAACTCAGCTTCCGTCTCGGCGCGGCCGTTCACGGGGCTCTCGTCGTGGTGGTTCATGCCAAGCAACTTGATGGCCTGCCCATTGACGCGGAAGGTGCCGTCTTTCCACGTCACCTCTCTGAGGCCTACCTTCGTGGTGTAGGTCTGCAGAAGCTTCTTGCCCTTCATCAACCGGAGCTGTAGGGTATAGAGCGTTGGCGTCTCAGCCGTCCAAAGACTGGGTTTGTTGACGGTCATCACGCCCTTTTCCTCAGGCAGCATGGTTGTTGTGGCCACCTCCTCGCCATCGGGGGCTAGCAGGGTGGCAGCGATGGTCAGACCTTTGGGTGCCTTCACCTTTGCCCGTCGGGCCGTGTAGGTCTCAGGCGCCTTTGGCTGCAAGGACGTGGAAACCGATAAGCAGGCCTTGCCGCCATCGAGGTGGGTGCTGAGGGTGACATCGGTTAAATGCGTCTTTGGCAGGGCGTAGAGCGTCACGTCGCGCGTGATGCCGCCGTAGACCCAGTCGTCGTTCGTGTCAAACTCCCAACCCTTCGAACCGTTCTGTGGAACGATGACGGTCAGCTGGTTCTCCTTACCATATTTAATAAAAGGTGTGATGTCCTGCATCGAACGGTTGAACGCGGAACGGAATGCGCCCACGGTCTTGCCGTTGACGCTGAGCTGGTAACCGTTCTCCACGCCGTCGAAGGCGATGAACACCTGCTGACCTTTCCATGACTTAGGAACGTTGACGGTGCGCGTGTAGACACCAGTGTGGGCAGGGTGGTCGGCGGTGAAGAACTCTGCCTTGCTGCCTTTGGCATAGACGGGTGTGGCAAAGCCTTGCATGTCCCAGTTGCCAGGCACACGGATGGGCGCGTCGGCTGCATCGGAACCTTCGAAATGGAAATGCCAGGTGCCATTGAGCGAGAGCTGCTGGTCTGCGCTACTGGTGGGAACGAGCGTCTGCGCGGATGTCGCCAAAGTGAGCGACGAGAGGGCTAACGCCAGAAATGTAGATTTATTCATAAGGTTTTGTAAGTAATCCTTGCAAAGTTACATAATTCGGAATGATTACCCAACGGAGATGTCAGAAATTAGGGCTTAATGGGCAAAAAACGCAGTTTTCGACGACGGTGCTTTGTGCATTCGCGATTTTCCCTTAACTTTGTAACATGGATTTGACCGTACATTACCAGCAACACCGCGACGCCTGCCAACGCCAGCTGAGGCTGTTGCGCAACCGCAGTCATGCGTTTGTCATCGGGGAGATCAGCTCCTTCATCGCCATCCTCGCCATCCTCGCACTGGCCGTTACCGTCACGAGCGACGTGTGGCAAAAGGTCGGCGCGGTCCTGGCCGTACTATCTGTGGCGGCATACGTCATCATCCGTCGTAGCGACAGTCGCAACGACGACCGTATCCACCACGAGGAGGACGTCCTCGCCGTCTACGACCATGAGCTGCAGGCGCTCCAAGGCGACTACAGCGCCTTCGACAGTGGCCAGCGCTATGTCGACCCGCACCATCCGTTCTCCTTCGACCTTGACCTCTTTGACACCGACAGCGTCTATCAGCGCTTCTGCCGTACAGCGACGACGGGGGGCAGTGACGCGCTGGCGGAGCGCCTAGCCCGCCAAGCACTGTCCTCCCCAAGCCCCTCCGCCCCCGTTTCCTCCCCTTCCGCCATCGACGTCCTCGCCGAGAATGAGGCGTTCCGCACGCAGTTCATCGCCTACGGTGTCCGCCAGAAAATCGACACCGACGCCATCCGCAAGGCCCTCGCCGAGGCGCGTGGCATCAAGCTGCCTCGCTGGGCGCGGTCGCTCCTCATCGCTGGGTACTTAGACAGGGTCTTGGTCCTGCCGCTGATTGTCGTTATCGCCATGGCCATCGCGGGCGAGGTGAGCGCCTTCGTCCCCCTCTGGTGGGCCATCATCCAGTTTTTTGTGGTCTATGCCCTCTGCCTGCATCCGCTGCGCGACATCACCGCCGCCCTTGACCGCCTCCACGGACAGTTGCGACAGTTCATCCACCTCGTGGAGCTCATGCAACACCAGCCGGTCCAGGCCTTCAATGGTATGGAGAACTTGCTCGACGCTCTCGACAGCCGCGGCAACATCCTCGGACTGGTCTTCATGGACACGTTCTTCCTCCGCGACCTCTTCCTCCTCCGACAGTTCACGCGCTGGTGCGACAACGATGCCGCGGACGTGGAGGCGTGGATCGACCGCGTCATCCAGAAGGACCAGGACGTCACCGTCGCCACACTGCGCTTCAACCACCCCGGGACCGCATGGCCCGTCTTCACCGATGACCATGGCGTGCATGTTGAGGCGCAGGGCCTCTGGCATCCGTTCCTCGGCGCAAAGGCCGTGCGCAACGACTTCCGCGTCGACGACCGCAACTTCTACATCATCACGGGGGCGAACATGGCGGGGAAGTCGACGTTCCTCCGTGCCGTCGGCGTGAACGTCATCCTCGCACGTGCAGGCTTTCCTGTCTTCGCCGACCACCTCACGCTCTCCCCCTTCCGCCTCTTCAGCAGTATGCGCACCACCGACGACCTCACCCATGGCATCAGCTATTTCAATGCGGAGCTACTCCGTCTTAAGCAACTCATCTCTTTCTGTTCTGAGCCGCACGATAAAGTTCAAAGTTCAAACCTCAAAGTTCAAAGTTCAAACCTCAATGTTCAAAGTTCATTGATTATCCTCGACGAAATCCTCAAGGGCACAAACTCTGCCGACAAGCTCAACGGCTCACGGATGTTCCTGGAGTATATCTCGCAGAAGAACGTCAGCGGCATCATCGCCACGCACGACCTCGAACTATCGAAGATGGACGGTCCACAGTTTCATAACTACTGCTTCGAGATCGAGCTCGGCACCGCCGTCACCTATTCCTACCGCATCACGCCCGGCGTGGCGCGCAACCAGAACGCGACGTTCCTCCTCCGCGAAATGCTCTACGGAAAGACATCGTCTATCCATTAGCACCCCCATGCCTGATGAAAAGCAACCGCGACAAGCATGTTTTTGGTTGAGATTGTTTGCTAGTCAAGAATAATTTATTATTTTTGTCGTTAGTTAAAGCGTAAGCGTTATAAACTAAAAGCGTAAGAGTTATTAACATAAAGCTCTAAAGCAGTCAAAGGAGAATAAGAGAGGTTGG
>ERZ1032009.33-NODE-33-length-33194-cov-7.484897_pt1 | contig 33194 bp, 30 predicted proteins | sample MGYA00516700_ERZ1032009 | MGnify/ENA primary metagenome ERZ1032009 (study PRJEB33719, sample SAMN04261292) | wastewater metagenome | biome: rural village; feature: human; material: feces | host: Homo sapiens | place: El Salvador | collected 2013-01-14 ...
GCAATCGTGCTGCTGAAGCCCGCCGCTGCCGGTACCGGTCTGAAGGCCGGTGGTGCTATGCGTGCTGTGCTTGAGAGCGCTGGTATCACGGATGTGATTGCTAAGTCGAAGGGCTCGTCCAACGCCCACAACCTGGTGAAGGCCACCATCAAGGCTCTCGGCCAGATTCGCGACGCATATCAGATCGCTGGTGAGCGTGGCGTAGCAATGGATAAGGTATTTAACGGTTAAACTATTAGGAGACACAAAGCAATGGCAACAATTAAGATTAAGCAGACGAAGAGCCGCATCGGCGCTCCTGTCGATCAGAAGAGAACCCTCCTCGCGCTGGGTCTTCACAAGATCTCGCAGGTTGTTGAGGTTGAGGATACTCCTAGTATCCAGGGTATGATCCGTAAGGTTCACCACCTCGTGGAAGTTGTTAAGTAATAAATCACATTTAAACAAGAAGTAATCATGAAATTACATAATTTGACACCGGCAGCCGGCTCTACTCACTCTCGTCGTCGCATTGGCCGTGGCTCAGGCTCTGGCCTGGGTGGCACGTCTACCCGCGGCTCGAAGGGTGCTAAGGCCCGTTCTGGTTATAAGAGAAAGATTGGTTTCGAAGGTGGTCAGATGCCGCTGCAGCGTCGCGTGCCGAAGGCTGGCTTCAAGAACATCAACCACAAGGAGTACTTCCCTGTGAACCTGTCTACACTGCAGAAGCTTGCTGAGGAGAAGAACCTCACCAAGATCGGAGTGGCAGAGCTCGTCGCCGCAGGTCTCACCAATGGCAAGATGCCCGTGAAGGTCCTTGGCAACGGTGAGCTGAAGGCAAAGGTTGACGTCGAGGCTAATGCATTCTCGAAGACTGCCGAGGAGGCTATCAAGGCAGTTGGTGGTAACGCAACTAAAATCTAACAATGAAAAAGTTAATTGAGGCACTGAAGAACTGTTGGAGAATTGAGGATCTGCGTCAGCGGCTCCTCATCACTCTCCTGTTTACGGCTATCTACCGTTTTGGATCATTCGTCGTTCTGCCTGGTATCGACCCGGCTAAGCTCGACCAATTACAGTCGCAAACTGCTGGTGGCTTGATGTCACTCCTGGACATGTTCTCCGGTGGAGCATTTTCCAATGCGTCGATCTTCGCCTTGGGAATCATGCCTTACATCTCTGCCTCTATCGTCATGCAGCTGCTCGCTGTCGCTGTGCCTTACTTCCAGAAGATGCAGCGTGAGGGCGAGAGCGGTCGGAAGCGCATACAGTGGTACACACGAATCCTGACTGTGGCCATCCTGCTCTTCCAGGCACCGTCCTACCTCATCAACCTGAAGATGCAGGCCTCACAGGCTCTCGCCTCAGGTGTGGCATGGAGCGTGTTCATGATCCCGGCCACGATCATCCTCGCAGCTGGCAGTATGTTCATCCTCTGGCTGGGTGAGCGTATCACGGATAAGGGTGTTGGAAATGGAATCTCGCTCATCATCATGATCGGTATCATCGCACGTCTGCCGCAGGCCTTCGTGCAGGAGGTTGGCTCGCGCTTCACGGCCATCTCCGGTGGCGGACTGGTGATGTTCATCGTCGAGATCCTCATTCTCTATGCAGTTGTTTGCGCATCGATCCTCTTGACGCAGGGTACACGCAAGGTACCTGTTCAGTATGCTAAGCGCCTCGTCGGTAACAAGCAGTATGGCGGCGCTCGTCAGTACATTCCTCTGAAGCTCTTCGCTGCTAACGTGATGCCTATCATCTTTGCACAGGCATTGATGTTCATCCCGCTGGCCATCGTACAGTATCAGAGCGACAATGCATCATGGGTAGTGCGGAATCTTCTCGATAACCGCAGCCTGCTCTACAACATTGTCTATGTTGTGCTGATCATCGCCTTCACCTACTTCTACACCGCCATCACGCTCAACCCGCAGCAGATGGCAGAGGACATGAAGCGTAACAATGGATTCATCCCGGGCATCAAGCCGGGACATGACACCGCCGAGTATATCGACACCATCATGTCGCGTATCACCTTCCCGGGATCATTGTTCATTGCGTTCATCGCTGTCATGCCCGCGCTGGCAAGCTTGCTGAATGTGCAACAGGCATTCTCGCAGTTCTTCGGTGGCACGTCACTGCTCATCGCCGTCGGTGTGGTCATCGACACGCTGCAGCAGATCGAGAGCTACATGCTCATGCGTCACTACGACGGACTGCTGAACTCGGGACATACCCGTTCCGCTGGTGCTGTGAGCGCTTACTAGTTCTTCAAGTTCATCAAGTTCATCAAGTTAAAAGAAGTTGATGAGTTGTTAAGTGATGAAGAGTGGTATCTCAATAACTCTCTAACTCTTTAGCTTCTTGATAAACTTGATAAACTTTAAAACTTGATAAACTACAGTGGGAGTATTTCTTAAGACTGAAGACGAAATCGACCTCATGCGACGGGCCAACCGACTTGTCGGTGCAACCCTCGCAGAGGTGGGTAGACATATCAAACCCGGTGTAACGACCCTTCAATTGGACCACATCGCTGAGGAGTTCATCCGCTCGCATGGCGCCAGGCCAACGTTCAAGAACTTCCCTAATCCTGTTGGTGGGCCTTTTCCCGGCTCTGTCTGCACCTCGGTCAACTACATGGTCGTACACGGCATACCGCGGCCGACCCGTGTGCTGAAGGAGGGCGACATTATCTCCGTGGACTGCGGCTGCGAGCTCGACGGCTGGAACGGCGACTCGTGCTACACGTTCTGTGTGGGAGAGGTCAGTCCGGAGGTGCAGCGTCTGCTCTGCGTGACGAAGGAGTGTCTGCAGCTCGGCATCCAGGCGGCACAGCCAGGGCATCATGTCGGCGACATCGGCGCTGTCATCCAGCAGCATGCGGAGGAAGCCGGCTTCGGCGTCGTCCGCGAGCTCACCGGCCATGGCATTGGCCGCGAGATGCACGAGGACCCGCCCATACCCAACTACGGCACGCCAGGTTCCGGCCTGATGCTCAAGGAGGGCATGACCATCGCCATCGAGCCGATGATCACCATGGGAGGCCGCGAGGTGTGGCTGCTGCCCGACAAGTGGGGCATTATCACCCGTGACGGCAAGCCCGCTGCCCACTACGAGCATACCATCGCCATCCGGCGCTCAGGAGCAGAGATATTGTCAACGTTTGAGGAAATAGAACATTCACAGAAGATAAACAGTTAACATCGTATGTCAAAGCAATCAGCTATCGAACAGGACGGAACGGTCATCGAGAGCCTCTCGAATGCCATGTTTCGTGTAGAACTCGAGAATGGTGTACAGATCATTGCCAACATCTCTGGCAAGATGCGGCTGCACTACATCAAGATCCTTCCCGGCGACAAGGTGAAGGTGGCCATGAGCCCCTACGACTTGACGAAGGGCAGAATAGAATTCCGCTACAAATAACACATTATTATATATCTTAGCGATATGAAGACAAGAGCATCATTAAAGAAGCGTACAGCCGACTGCAAGATCGTTCGTCGTAAGGGCCGTCTGTTCGTGATCAACAAGAAGAACCCTAAGTACAAGATGCGTCAGGGCTAAATGTTAAAAATGCGTAAAGGTTGAACATGATTTGCCGCCATGCGGCGAAGTATGGGTAACTTTGCATGCTTTTTAGCACAAACAGTATTTATTTTAATTATTTTATTTCAATCAACAAATGTCAATAAGAATTGCCGGAGTAGATTTGCCCGAGAATAAGCGTGGCGAAATCGCATTGACCTATATCTATGGTATTGGTCGAAGTAGTTCAGCAAAGATATTGGATAAGGCCGGTGTAAACCGTGACCTGAAGGTTAGCGAGTGGTCTGATGACCAGGCAGCTAAGATCCGTGAAATTATCGGCGCTGAGTTCAAAGTTGAAGGTGATCTCCGTTCTGAGATCCAGATGAACATTAAGCGACTGATGGATATTGGTTGCTATCGTGGAGTTAGACATCGTAATGGTCTTCCAGTTCGCGGTCAGAGCACAAAGAATAATGCTCGTACTCGCAAGGGTAAGAAGAAGACTGTTGCTAATAAGAAGAAGGCTACTAAGTAATTCTAAGGAGGAAATTAATTATGGCAAAGCAAAAAGCAACATCTAAGAAGAGAAATGTACGCGTTGACGCTATCGGTCAGCTTCACGTTCATAGCTCATTCAATAACATTATTGTATCTCTTGCTAACAATGAGGGTCAGATCATTTCTTGGTCTTCAGCTGGTAAGATGGGTTTCCGTGGTTCTAAGAAGAATACTCCTTATGCTGCTCAGATGGCTGCAGAGGATTGTGCAAAGGTCGCTTTTGATCTTGGTCTTCGTAAGGTTAAGGCTTATGTTAAGGGTCCAGGTAATGGTCGTGAGTCTGCTATCCGTGCTATTCACGGTGCAGGTATCGAGGTTACTGAAATCGTAGACGTAACTCCATTACCACACAATGGTTGCCGTCCTCCAAAGCGTCGTCGTGTATAACGCTTGAGGTTAGCATTATTAATTAAGATACAAACAATATAGCATTTATATAATATTATGGCTAGATATATAGGTCCGAAATCTAAAATTGCGCGTCGTTTTGGTGAGCCAATCTTCGGCGCTGACAAAGTTTTGTCCAAGAGAAACTTCCCTCCTGGACAGCATGGCAACAACCGTCGTCGTAAGATGTCTGAGTACGGTGTCATGTTGGCAGAGAAGCAGAAAGCTAAGTACACTTATGGTGTATTAGAGCGTCAGTTCCGTAATATGTTTGATAAGGCTGCTAAGGCTGATGGTATTACTGGTGAGGTTCTTCTTCAGAATCTCGAGTGCCGTCTTGATAACGTTGTTTTCCGTCTTGGTATCGCTCCAACACGTGCTGCTGCGCGTCAGTTGGTTGGTCACAAGCACATCGTTGTTGATGGTAAGGTAGTTAATATCCCTTCATTTGCAGTTAAGCCTGGTATGGTTGTTGGTGTTCGTGAGAAGTCTAAGTCTCTCGAGGTTATCGAAGCAGCTCTTGCAGGTTTCAATCATAGCAAGTACCCATGGATTGAGTGGGACGATAATTCAAAGAGCGGTAAGTTCTTGCACAAGCCAGAGCGTGCCGACATTCCAGAGAATATTAAGGAGCAGTTAATCGTTGAGTTGTACTCTAAATAAATCATTAAATTAATGGCGATATTAGCATTTCAAAAACCTGATAAAGTAGTAATGCTGGAGGCTGACAACCAGTTCGGAAAGTTTGAGTTCCGTCCGTTGGAGCCTGGCTTTGGTGTTACCATCGGTAACGCCTTGCGCCGCATTCTCCTTTCATCATTGGAGGGTTATGCTGTCAACACTATCCGTATTGCGGGTGTTGAGCATGAGTTCTCTTCAGTTCCTGGTGTAAAGGAAGATGTTACTAACATTATCTTGAATCTCAAACAAGTTCGATTCAAGCAAGTAGTAGAAGAATTCGAGAATGAGAAAGTTAGTATCACCGTTGAGAATTCTACAGAATTCAAAGCAGGTGATATCGGTAAGTATCTGACTGGATTTGAAGTGTTAAACCCTGATTTGGTGATTTGTCATTTAGACGCCAAGGCATCCATGCAGATAGACCTCACCATCAACAAGGGTCGGGGCTATGTGCCTGCTGACGAGAACCGTCAGTTCTGCACGGATCTCAATGTACTTCCCATCGATTCCATCTACACCCCTATCCGCAACGTGAAATACAGTGTGGAGCCTACTCGTGTCGAGCAGAAGACCGACTACGACCAGCTCACCATTGAAGTCACCACTGACGGATCCATCCATCCGAAAGATGCGCTGAAAGAGGCTGCAAAGATCCTCATCTATCACTTCATGCTGTTCTCCGACGAGAAGATCACTCTGGAGAATCCCGACCAGGACGGCAACGAGGAGTTCGACGAGGAGGTGCTGCACATGCGTCAGCTGCTGAAGACGAAGCTCATGGACCTGAATCTCTCGGTTCGTGCCCTCAACTGTCTGAAAGCCGCCGATGTCGAGACGCTCGGCGATCTCGTGCAGTACAACAAGACCGACCTCTTGAAGTTCCGCAACTTTGGTAAGAAATCGCTCTCGGAGCTTGATGATTTGCTCGAGAGTCTGAATCTTTCGTTCGGAATGGACACATCAAAGTATAAACTGGGCGTATAAACTGAAAGTTCGCCCCAAAGAAAGTAACAAACAAAATGAGACATAACAAGAAATTCAACCATCTGGGTCGTACTGCATCTCATCGCGCCAGCTTGCTCAGCAACATGGCAAGCAGCCTGATCATGCACAAAAGAATCACTACGACCCTCGCTAAGGCCAAGGCTCTGAAGAAATATGTAGAGCCGCTGATCACGCGTTCGAAGAACGACACCACGACTTCCCGCCGCGTCGTGTTCCGCTATCTGCAGGACAAGTACGCTGTCAAGGAGCTCTTCGGTGAAATCGCTACCCGCGTAGCAGACCGTCCCGGTGGCTACACCCGTATCATCAAGCTCGGCACTCGTCAGGGTGACGCTGCTCCCATCGCTTTCATCGAGCTCGTCGACTTCGATGAGAACATGGCTAAGGCTCCCAAGGCAGAAAAGAAGACTCGCCGTAGCCGCCGTGGTGGCAAGAAGGCCGAGGCCGCTGAGGCTCCTGTCGCTGAGACAGCTGCTCCCGCTGCTGAGGCTACTGAGGCTCCTGCTGCTGAGGCTGAGGCTCCCAAGGCTGAATAAATTTCATACGATTAACTTTCTATTATATAGAGGTGAGGCTCCTGTCCATTCGGATGGGAGCTTTTTTTGGCCCCACCCGGCCTCCCCTTAGGGAGGAGTAGGGGAATCCCTATGTTAAAATGGGGAAACCGGCGGCGTGGATACCGTTTTTTGCTTTATCTTTGCAGCAAAGATTAGGAAAGGGTACGATTATGAAGAAGACTTTGATATTAGGACTCTCGGCAGCGCTGTTGCTCAGCAGCTGCGACACGTATACGGGTGCTGGCGCCTATACTGGCGCCAACCTTGGTGTCATCCTTGGCTCGGCTATCGGCGGACTCTCCGACGGGCCGCGGGGCAACGACTGGGGCACGATTATCGGCATGGCCGGTGGTGCCGCCGTGGGCGCCGCTATCGGATCGGCAACGGAGCAGCACCGTCAGCAGCAGCGTGAGGACGCCATCGCCGAGGCGCGGGAGCACCGCGCGGAGATGAAGCAGCGGCAGGCACAGCAGCAGCGTTCCATGCAGGCCACCGTGCCCAGCGACGACACCTATGGCAGTGGCTTCGACGCCAACAACGGTGCTGACGACCGCATCTACGACTTCACGTCCTCCGACTATACCGGCGACTACACCGCGCAGCAGCCCACGACGACGGAGCCGATGCAGTCGAGCGTCGAGGACCTGACCAAGGGCATGAGCTATCTGCCGACGCTCGTCATCCAGAACGCACGCTTCATCGACGACAACCAGGACGGCCGCATACAGCGTGGTGAGCTCTGCAAGATCATCTTCGAGGTGCGCAACATGGGTAAGGAGACGCTCTACGATGTCGTCCCCACCGTCGTCGAGACCACAGGCAACCGCCACATCTTCATCTCGCCCAACATGCATGTGGAGCAGATACAGCCCGGCAAGGGCATCCGATACACCGCGATGGTGAAGGCCGACAACAGCTTGAAGGCCGGCACCGCCCGCTTCTGCGTCAGCGTCGTACAGGGCGCCCGCAACGTCTCCAAGGTCTCGGAGTTCAACATCCCGACGGTGAAGTAGTCTGTACGGAGGCTTCCTCTCTGCCCATGGAGGAAGATTGAGGCGGAAAGCGAAACATAAAAATGCTCTTTTTCTTGCAGTATTCCAATAGTTTGCGTATATTTGCAAGCAAAACGATATGTTATGCAGCAGGTATTGAATATCACAGACATGTATATGGGGATACTATCTTCATTAACAGATCGTGACAAGATTAGTCTTGCCACGAAGCTGTTGAATTCCATCAATGAGAAGATGTCCCTTAAAACGAAAAGTTCTGATCTTGATATACGAACTTGTTTCAGTGGTGATTGGGCTCCAAGTGAATCTGCTGTAGAATACGCCGAGAAGCTGAGGGATGCTCGCCATTTCGACAGGACTGTAAGCGCTTGGTGAGTATGAGGCATCATATTTAGGCAGAATACCAAATATTGAAATGCAAAATTGGATGGAAGAATAAAACACAGTGACGCCTGCAACTCCCTTTCGGGGGTTGCAGGCGTCACGGCGTTTATACGTTTGCTTGCCGGGTGGGGCATGAGGCTACTCTCCCGAGCAGAGCCGGAACTGTGCCACATCTACGGCGTGCTCAAGGTCGGCCACATACCGATAAAGCCTCGAAAATTTGTGTGGACCCAAAAACCAGATTTTGAAAAAAGCAATCCTTGATAATTAGAAAGTTACGCTCCTATACCCTGCAATTTGATTTAGGTCAATTTGTTACACTGCGCAAAGTTAAAGCGACGAAATCGAAACGCTATATCGAAAAATTGTTGTAACTTTACACCCAAGAAGTAACCAACAATATGTGTTCTTAAACAACACTGCTGCTACAGGCTATTCCCTAAGTACTTATTTTCACTACTTGAGCTTATTAAAAAAATAGATTTATTACGATGTTAATGTTTACGAAACGGAGCCTCCCCCTGCTCCTCGTGATGCTGTTGTGTACGCTGAATGCAACCGCGAGCCGTGGTACTAAAAACTGGTACTTTGGATCGTTCTCATCAGACGTTATCTCGAATCTGGGCAATGGCGCAAACTACGACTCTCGCAATTCTTGCTACACCTTCGATGCACTGACCGACGTCTCCTTCAACGCCGATAGCCTGCGGGACCTGCAGTTCACCGCGGGAGCTGGCGGCATGCGTATCTACGTGGGTACTAGCACCGAAGGCATCATGCTATTTCAGAATAGCCAGATCAAGGTGCCGGTATGCAAGGGCGAACAGGTCGTCTTTACACTAAAGAGCAATGGTATATATCCTTGCTCATTCACCTGGACTAATTTTGACGAGAGCGGCAAATCCGTGGACAGCTGGACAGCATCAGGTAATGCCCGTCCCTCTACATCAGCGCCTACACGATACATAGCCAAGGCAAAGGCCAATGGATATATCATTCTAGCGAACACAGATAACAATCGCCATTTCTACGTCTCGAACATCCGCCGCGAGCCTCAGGAGAAGAGTTTTGCCTTTTCCGTCGCATCCACCACCGTCGACCTCCCGTCTTGCTACGATGCGGCCAGCCATGGCTTCATGGCAACGATCCCTGCATCCACATCGAATGGTGTGGAGACAGTAACATATTCTGTTCCTTCTCGCAATGGTGTCGTCTACGAACAGAATGGCACTGCTGTGGTAGATAACAGTGACCGTCTCCGCCTCATCAACAAGGGCAAGGTGGAACTAACCGCCAACGTCACCTACCTCGACTCGACGACGACGACGGCCACGACGACGCTCAACGTCACTGCTGCGGACCTGACCTACGTTACTCCGGAGAATGGATCAGAGAACACCTTCACCGTAAGCAACTTCAAGTACGACAATGATACGGATGCACCGATCGCTGCCGAGGGTATCGTCTCTCACGTATATAATGATGTGCCGGGAATAACGTTCACTACGGTTGCTACTCCGGAACAGGTTACCGTGGTGAAGCGGATTGGTAATACCGACGACTACGGTCTTATCGACATTGATGGCAATGGTTATACGTTCCCATTCAAATTTGACGGTATCGGGTATGCCACCATGGGCACGGTGTTTAAGTTCTCGCCCAAGGTGAATGGTAAGCTCTCCTTCTCGGGTTATTTCCTGCCGGGCACAAATACTGATAGCAAGGTGCAACTCTACGATGATAAGGGCACAGCCTTGGGCGGCAGTCACGACGTCACGAACAACAAGGTGACGATCTCTGACATCGATTTGGACAATGGCAAGGACTATTACCTGTACACCGGTCAGCAGACGGATGAGTTTGCACTGACGGAGTTCGCCTTCGAGCCATCGTATAAGTTCTACGACAAACAACATATAGCGACAACCGCTGCAGTAGCAGATTCGACCGGCATCACCTCTTGGGCAAATATAACCCTCGATTTGAATATGCAAGCCGCTGGCTCCTGTAGCGCTATTCCATTCGGTAACGTAAAGTCAGTAACGGTAGACAACACCGGTGCCATCACAAACATCACCTATAAGGACGGCATCTCCTACAAGGAGAAGGGCGGTGCCATCCTCGTCATCGCCAACAGTGCCACTTATGGCCAAGCTTCCTATATTCTCACCATCCCCTATATTGCCCACAAGTGGAACTTCTACAATTCCATTAAAGCGGTGCATAATAGCGACAAGACAGGTTTTGACATCAATAAGAGCAACATCAACCCTGACTACGACGACTGGCATGTGACCTATGAGGTGCGCGAGTATGACAAGAATACCCACGAGCTAACGCACCTCAATGGCGCTGTGCTCGCGAATGCGCGACAGTTGTATTACGACAATGCCTACTACGTCAACGAGACAGCGGGACTGCTGATGTTGGGTACTCCCTTGAGCTTCGGTGTACATGTCTTCTTCAAGGGTTTCTCGGATATGTCGTTGGCAGACCAGTTTAATGCGACGCCCGACCAGGTGGAATCCTGCGACCTCATCTCCTTCAGCAAGGGCAGCAAGATCTTGATCCCTGCTCATGATGGCGACTTCATCAAGATCTATTTCCGTCGCCACGCAGCTGGCAGCGGCTCCAATGTCGCTATCACGAATGCCACCGACCTCAACGGCAAGGAGTTCACTGCTGATGAACCACTGAAGATCACGCAGTGGAACGACGTGGCCAACTCTCCCCGTGGCTGCTACATCATCAAGGCTAAGACCACTAAACTCGATCCGTACGTGCACCTGAGGGTCGCTGACCATGGTTGGACAGCCATCGCCAGTATCGAGGTGGCACAGGATTCCATGGCCAGCGACATGAAACTCTCTAAGGGTCAGGGTACTAAGAATGCGATTGCGTTCACCGCAAAGAACAACAGCTATGTACGGCCCACGAGCAACAACGACTATCAGTTTGTGGTGTCATACGGTAGTATGTATTCCGATGTGCCTATTGCTACGGTAAACAAAGCGACGCTCACTACCGAAGGGCAGATCACGGCTTCAGTCTTGAAGCATTGGGAGGAGCGCGACAGTAAGGGCAACCTTGCTCACCGCTACAATGACACCATTCAGGTTTCGGATGGTGCCGGCCGGCTGCGCATCCACCAGGAAGTCTACGACGAGGACTCTTGTTACCTCGTCAACCAGTTCGACACCTGGATTGCCGTGGGACAGATGACGCAGCAGACCTATCCGTATACCTGGGACTTCACGGAAACAAACATCAACAAAAAGAGTAGCGCCAGCTATAAGCACCGCAAGGACTACAATGAAGGCTTCGGTAGCTGGACAGGAAACACTGACACTTCCAAGCCAACTCAGGGCGGCAACTACGTCAACGTCATTGAGACCTATAAGGACGACAAGTTGAACGTGACTTATACTAAGCCTGCCTTTGCTGCTGGCTCTGAGCTGCTTGCGCTGCAAGGCACTGGGGAGTCGAAGACCTTAGGCGCTATTGCTGAGGCTGCCGGCGTGGGTTTCGGCACATCGGATGGAAACAATGGCCTCAACAACAAGAGCCTCTCCTTCGCGGGAAAGAATATCGCTATTAAGCCGACGTCTGGCAACAGCCGGATCACAATTCCCGGCGTGAAGTCTGGCGACCGCATCTACATGAAGCTGGATGGCAGTTACTTCCCTGGTGGGGGTAAGAACATCAGCTTCAACGTCAAGAACGCCACGCTGATCAGTAGTGACCCCAACGCCAATGACTGCCAAGGGAACGTCTTCCGCTTCGACGCTATTGCCGACGGCGATGTGACCATCGACTGCATCTTCGACGGTGGCGTTACCATCACGAAGATTGCCGTGACTAACCTCTTGAAGACCGTGAACAAGTACGGCTACGCCACCGAGAGCCGCGACCATGCCATCGACTACAGCCTGCAGCAGGAGCTCACGCGCAACTATGTCCATCCTTACGCTATCCCAGCCTATGGTGCCGTGGGCAACAAGGGCGACGTACAGGTAAAGCTGACTGAGGCTAATGAAGTGAAAGTCCTGCCGGCAAGCACGGGCGTCGTGCTCTATCGTGATCCGGCAACCACAGAGCACGCTATCAAGAGTGAAGACAAGATGTGGTTCCCGATGTTCTACCCCGCCATGAATATCGAAGAATCGACGGTGCCCGAAGGCAACCTTATGGTGGCGAATGTGGAGCAGGGCACAACGGACCTCGTGGAGCCCGCTGGCTCGACCATCTTCTTCCTCACGCATACCTATTATCCTTTTAACGCTGTGACAAAGAAGTGGGGCAGCAAGACCGAGGCCGGCAAGGAGATCTTCTGCGTCTATCGTAAGAAGAGTGGTGGCAACAACAAGATGGGCGCCAACAAGGCTTACCTGCAGGTGCCGGCGACGGTTGAACGCATCTGGGATATGGACCCGAACCTCACGGGCCCTGGCACGGCTTCCGCCGCAAAGGTCGGCGTGATCTTCATTAATACTGACGACAGCGAGACGACGGATATCAACATCGTGCCTGATGTGCCCAACAACGGTAAACTCTCAGACACGGGGGCTTACTATACATTGCAGGGCGTGAAGCTCGACGGCCGTCCGACGATGCCGGGCATCTACATCCATAATGGTAGAAAGGAGGTCATCAGATGAAGCATGTTCCTATGTCGATAGCCCAGCAGACCATGAGGCTGGCCTATGTTGCTCCTTACACGGAGGTCGTCCACATGACAATAAGTGATAGTTTTCTTGCCGTTGTCTCCGCTGTCCCAGGAGGTGCTGGTGGTGGTGATGCTGGCGATTCCGATGCCAAGAAGTACGACTTCTACTGGGACCCTGTCGGAGACTGGGAGGACGAGGATACCTTCACGCAGCCTGACGATGCGTCCAGCGTGTGGGAATAAACGATGGTTGTTTCATGGCGTATTTATCCACCAATTTATCGGACATCATCTCCTCCAGGAGGCGCTTCGAAGTGGAGAAAGCGGTGGAATGATCTGGTGACGGCGGCGTTGTGATCTAGTAATTTAACTTAAATTACCGAGTAATTTAAGTTAAATTACTAAGTAAACTAAGTTAAATTGCAGAGTAATTTAAGTTAAATTACTAGTTCGCGACGGTGCAATTTCGAGATGAAAACGGCGTGAAAAGAGCCAAAAAACATCGTTTTGGGGAGAAAAGTTCAGATTTTCGGATGTTTTTGAGAAGTCCTCAGTGCTGTTGATGATGTTTTTCGGCCTTTCCCTCTTCTGGATGGTCTACTTGGCAGAGACACGCTTGCGCACCAAAAAACCTGAATGATGGGAATGCCGCAAACCGATGGCGGGGATACCGGATGATAAGGGATGGTGACTACCGCCACAGCTGTGCCGTCTGGAGGACGGCGCCGTCCGTGAGGTTGTAGACGGTCAGAGTGCCGTGGTCGAGGATGGCGATGGTTGGCGGGTTGCCACCCTTAGGGAAGGTGATGGAGCCGGTGTTGAGCTGCCACGTCTGTTCTTGCTGAGCGAGACACCAGCGATGCGTGTGCCCTGTGCAGACCAGGTCGTAGTGGCCGGGCGGCAGGTTGTCGGCATTGTAGACATGTCCGTGCGTGAGGAGGATGCGGTGACCATCGTCGACGACGAGTGCCGTGGTCTGCATGATGGGGAAGTGGAGGAGCATCTGGTCGACCTCCGAGTCACAGTTGCCCCTAATGGCGACGATGTCGTCGGCCATGTCGTTGAGCATCGTGGCGATGGCGGGCGCGTCAAGGCCGTCGGGGACACCGTTGCGCGGACCATAGTTGAGGATGTCGCCCAGCAGCAGGAGCATGTCGCAGTGGTGGGCACGATAGAACGCCAGCGCCTGCTCCAGGCAGGGCCGCGAGCCGTGGATGTCGGAAAGGATGAGGTACTTCATTGGTGGATGGATGAGAGGGTTGAGGGTTGAAGGGTTGTTTTGGTTTGGTAAGCCAAGCTGTCTGACGGCGAACAGCACAAAAGACGAACGAACAGGGGAGGAGCGGGACACTACTTTCTGAGGAAGCTCTTCAGGTCGCTGTTGGTCGTCAATCGGCAGAGGCGTCGCACGGCGTGGTCACGGATCTGGCGCACACGCTCCCGCTTCACGCCGAGGTCCTGAGCGATCTCTGCCATCGTGCGGTGCGTGACGCCGATGCCATAGAAGCGCTGGACGACGGTGCGGTCGCGCTCCGGCAGACGATCCATCAGTCGCTGCAGCTCGTCGAGGACGAGGCTGTCGCTGAGGAGACTGTCGGGGTCCGGCGCCGACGGGTCGGCGATGACTCGTCCGAGGCTGAGCTCCGTGGAGCCACCCACCGGCGCGTCGATGCTGAGGGCACGCGAGCGCTGCTTCTCTGCAGCGGCATCCATCACGTCGCGTGGCACACGGTAGAGGCCCGCCTGTTGCTCGATGGCCTGTTCGATGGCCTCACGGATATAAGGTGCGGCAAACGTCACGAAGCGCTTGCCCTCACGGCCGTCGAAGCGGCGTGCGGCCTTCAACATGCCGATGTTCCCCTCGCTGATGAGGTCGTCGAGGGCCAGTCCGCGGTCACGATACTGGCTTGCGAGGGACACCACGAAGGTGAGGTTCGCCTCGGTGAGGCGGTTCAGGGCGGCGGTGGAGCCCTGGTGGATCTCCGCGGCGAGGCGGCGCTCTTCAGCGTCGGTGAGGAGGGCCTCGCGGCCGATCTCGGAGAGGTAAGTGTCTATGGTCTTGTCCATTGGCTTGTTTTTTTTAGTCGAGGAGGTCGTTGGCCGCCTCGAGGAGCATCTCCGCGACCTCGGTGGGCGTGTTGAAGTCCATGCCGTCGGCGAGCTCGGCGTCGGAGAACTCCATGGCGAGCTGCTTTGCCTGCGGCTCCGTCAGTCGTGCGTTGCCCTCGTCGTCGCTGGCCTGCAGCAGGGCGAGGAGTATCTGTTTGCGGTAGTCGTCAATCGTCATTGTCGTGATATCAATTTGTCCATTGCAAAAGTAGTGAAAAAACGGGGACGCACCAAGCAAAACGCTTAAAAACTTACGGCGGTGTCGTTACATGATGAGGCTTTTGTTGTCATTGTCGTCCAAGGCCTCACAATCCTAGTAGCCCTCCTCCTCGTGGAGCTCCTTGCGGTCGAGTTTTTTCTTGTCGATGGCGTGCCAGCAATAGGCGGCGTAGGCCAGGACGACAGGCACGATGAGCGACACCCATGCCATCGAGCGCAGCGTGGTCTCGCTGGAGGACGCGTTGCGGATGGTGAGGCTGTACTGCAAGTCGACGTTTGAGGGATAGAACGCGGTGTTGTTCCAGCCGGCGATGAGGAACAGCACGAGTACGACGAGGATGACGCCAACGCCTGCCGACCAGATGCCCTTGCTGTAGTCGGGCTTGGTGATGGTGAGGCCGATGCCGACGAGGAGCGACACGACGCCGACGAGGAACACAATGAGCAACGGCCACATCTGGATGAGGTTCGTGAAATACTTAAACGGCTGCAGGAACACCACGCCGGTCGCGGGGTCGTAGGCATAGCCGTCCTTGAGCAGTGTGCGGACGAGGAACGTCAGGAAGAACACCAGGAAGAGCACGGCGTTCCAGACGAGGTGGCTGCGGCAGCGCTCCTGCAGCTCGCCGTCGGCGATGTTGTTGCGCATATAGAGCAGGCCGAGGACGCGGGCAAGGAACAGCACGGCCACGCCGAAGACGAGGTTCCACACGTCGAGGAGCGCGTCGAGGCCGTTGCTGGCGTTGGCCCAGTGGCTGATGACGGGCTGTAGACCCGTGGTCATGTTTGCCTTCTCGATGACGAAGTTGCTGCCATCGAAGAATGTCGCCACGGCGCCACCGAGAAGCAGCGGGCCGACGATGCCGTTGATGACGAGGCACACCTGAAACACCTTCGGGCCAAGGAAGTTGCCGAGCTTGTTCTGGAACTCATAGCTCACCGCCTGCACAACGAAGGAGAACAGGATGAGACACCAGATCCAGTAGGCGCCGCCAAAGCTCGTGCTATAGAACAGCGGGAACGAGGCGAAGAACGACGCGCCGAAGGTGGCCAGCGTGGTGAACGTGAACTCCCACTTCCGGCCGGTGGAGTTGATGACGAGACGACGCTCCTCTGCGGTCTTCCCCAAGTGGAAGATCATCGAGTTGGCACCCTGCACGAAGAGCAGGAACACCAGGAACGCGGCGAGAAGCGATACCACGAACCACCAATATTCTTGTAAACAGCTGTATGTCATGGATTCTTTGAACTTTGAACTTTGAACTTTGAGCTTTGAGCTTTGAACTTTGAACTTTGAGCTTTGAACTTTGAACTTTGAACTTTAGGAATGCTCAAGACTTATGACTCAAGACTGAGAATACTCCGGGCCTTTCTTGATCTGCCGGCAGAGGATGCTGAGCTCCACGGCCAGCAGGGCGGTGAAGAGGAACAGGAAGATGAAGAACGTCAGCATGATCGACTGCGAGGGGATGTCGCTCACGGCGACACCCACGGGCAGCATGTCCTGGATGGCCCACGGCTGACGGCCTAGCTCGGCGACAATCCATCCGCTCTCCGAGGCGATGTAGGCCAGGGGCAGCATGACGATGGCGGCGATGTGCAGCCAGCGGAACTTCCCGATGTCCTTCTTATAGAGCAGGAACAGCGCCACGAGGAAGAACAGGATGAACAATGAGCCGATGCCGACCATCGTGCGGAAGCACCAGAAGTTGACGGGGATGAAGGGCACAAGGTTCTTCACATCCTTGATATATCCGTAGCCGAAGTAGGGGATGTTCTCCTGGATGATGGCGAGCTGGGCCTTGGCGGGTGCAGGCAGCGAAGCGGCGGTGTATGCCTTGCCACCGGTGATCTGGCGATAGGCGGCCAGGGCACCAATGGCCTTCTTGCCACGCTCGATCTTCTCCGCCAGTGGCAACTCCTGCTTACCCTCATGAGAGGTGTAGCCCTTGATGATGTCGTTCACGCCCGGCACATAGCCGTGCAGCGTGCGTGTGGCGAGGATCGACAGGCCGTAGGGCACGCTGATGCGCAATGGCGCCTCTGCCTCGTTCTCATAGTCGGGCTGCTTGAACGGGTTCACCCAGGCGATGCCGGTGAGACTCTGGTCGGGACCACCGTTATACAGTGCCTCCATTGCGGCGAGCTTCATCGGTTGCACACGCGAGACGGTGTAGGCGCTGTTGTCGCCAGTGAACGCGGCGAGCAGCGAGGCACAGAGGCCGACGATGCATCCAATCTTCATACTGGCCTTGGCAAGCTTCTGCTCTCGCTTCTTCAGCAGGTAGTAGCAGCAGACGGCGACGGTGAACGCCGCGCCGATGATCCACGACGACGTCACGGTGTGGCAGAACTTGTCCACGGCGAAAGGCGAGAACGCCACGTCGAGGAAGCTCGTCATCTCGAAGCGCATGGTGTCGGGGTTGAACTGCTGGCCCACGGGATACTGCATCCACGAGTTGGCCACGAGGATCCACCACGCGGAGATCGTCGCGCCGAGGCCCGTGAGCCATGTCGACGTGAGGTGGAACCCGCGGGAGACCTTATTCCAACCGAAGTACATCACTGCCACGAAGGTCGACTCCATGAAGAACGCGAGGATGCCCTCGATGGCGAGCGGCGCACCGAAGACATCGCCGACCATCCACGAGTAGTTGCTCCAGTTGGTGCCGAACTCAAACTCGAGGATGATGCCGGTGGCAACACCCATGGCGAAGTTGACGCCGAAGAGATGCTGCCAGAACTTGGCGACGTCCTTCCAGAAGGTGTCTTTGGTGCGATAGTAACAGGTCTCGGCGATGCCCATGATGAGCGCCAAGCCGAGCGTGAGAGGCACAAATAGCCAGTGATAGATGGCTGTGAGGGCAAACTGCGCCCGCGACCAGTCGATGGCCTGTGCCGTGATGTCAAGCAAGAGATTGGTCATAGCGATGATGATTTAGTATCACCGCAAAGATAGGTGTTTATCCTGAAAGTTGCAAGGATAATGGAATATTTATTTTCATTGTGACGGAATAAAGGCGTCTGACAATTCCTAATAAATGACGATTGCGAGAGTAAAATGAATATAGTAACTTTGCAAATCGAAACGGAACCCCAACAAAATTGAAGATAATAATCAACATTAAATAATCAGAACTTATGAAAAAGTATTTTCTCTTATGCACGCTCATCGGAGCTGTGCTTCTTGGTTTCACTGCCTGTGGTGACGATGATGATGAGCCGCAGCTCACGCCCGCAGAGCTCATGGCGGGGATCTACGCCGGTGTCGACAACGTCAACGTTGGTGGCCAGTGGAGCTATCAGGCCAGCAACAGCCCGAAGTACACCATCACCGCTAACGCCGACGGCACGATCAACATCACCATCCCTGTGCGTCAGTACGACAATACGCAGGTGGGCAACATCGTTGCAGGTACCTACACCATCAAGAACATCGCTTGGGACGCTACGGCAAACGCTTGGGTGCGCGACTACCACAGCGACGGCATCAAGGGCCATGTGACCATCTCGGGTGACAGAATGAAGATGGACGGCGACTACGACCTGAACGATGCGCGGTGCAAGGTGGCCATCGCCAAGGATGCACAGGGCAACATCACGGTGTCGAATGCCGCCGTCTACGGCAAGATGCCCTTTGCGCTCACCTTCACCTTTGTGGGAAAGTAATGCCTCTCTCTTTCATCATTCTTTAATCCGTAGATTCTTGATTATAAAGAATTCATTCACGATAAGCCTTCTTGCAGGCTGTGGGCTCCTCCTGGGACTCACAGCCTGCAACGGCATTGCCGGTGGCCTCTCCGATGAGCCGAAGGAAGACAACCCGGCGGGCAACGCTAACCAACTGCGCGTTGACGCCACGTCGTGGACGGACTGGTACTACATCGACTTCGACAGCCTTGCCACCCTTGCCGCTGCTGTCGAGGCAAACCCCACGGACAACGCTGTCGCAGCCGCCCTCCACCGTGCACAGACGACGTTCACCCCATGGCCCATCCCCACGGAGGCCGTGTCTTCTTCTGCTGAGGCCCCCGGCATCTATACCTACTGGTACGACTGCTTCGGCGAGGGCTTGACGAACAACCGCTTCGAGAACTTCTATCCCACGGCGCCACAGCCGGAGCCAGACCACTGGAGCATTGCCATCCACCGCAACAACGTGCGCACCAACGGGGCCGAGGTGCTGGAGACGAGCTACACCTCCATGGACGACCTGCCGCTGACGAGTGGCACGTTCACCGGTCTGCCGTTCACCGCCGACGAGTGGACGGAGAACGTCGTGTGGGTGGACCAGAGCCGTCTGCTGCAGTGCTACGTCGGCAACCAGGGCATCAAGATCAACAACGTCCTCTCCTCGTGGCTCACGGTGAACCTACCGCCCATCCCGCCGACGTTCACGATGAACAGCCACGTCTTCCTCATCCGCTTCCCCAATGGCAAGGTCGCTGCTGTGCAACTGGTCAACTACATGAACGCCGCCAGTGTCAAGTGCCACCTCACCATCAACTATAAGTACCCCTACTAGATGAAAAAACTCCTTGCCATAACCGCCCTCCTTGCCCTCTACGCTCAGGTTTTGTCTGCGGCGCGAGCCGTCACCGTTGTTGGAGTGCCAGCCGACAGCGCCATCTATAAAGAGGAGGCGCTCGACCAGGTCGTCATCACCGGCACACGCACGCCGAAGCTGCTGTCGCGGTCGCCCGTGCTGACGGAGGTCATCTCGGCACCGGCTATCGAGAAGAGCGACGCCACGAACCTCCGCGACCTGCTGCAGCTCGTCATGCCGGGCGTCGAGTTCTCCTACTCAATGAACCAGGAGGCGCATCTCAACTTCTCGGGCTTCGGCGGACAGAGCATGCTCATCCTTGTCGATGGCGAGCGACTGGCGGGGGAGACGATGGACGACGTCGACTTCACCCGCCTATCGATGCAGGATGTGGACCATGTGGAGATCGTGCGCGGCGCGGCGTCGGCGCTCTATGGCTCGAATGCCGTCGGCGGCGTGATGAACATCATCACCAAGGAGAACAGCCGGCCCTTTGCTGCCACGGCTGGCGCACGGTGGGGCAAGCACAACGACCAGCGTTACACACTCACGCTGGCCTCGCATCTCGGCCGGTGGGACAACAATTTCACCGCGATGCGCACCTCGGCGGATAACTATAACCTCCACAGCGACGCCAACCCCGTGACCCGCGTGTTGCAGACGATCTATGGTGACAAGGTGTGGAACTTCCAGGACAAGTTGACCTATCGTCCGTGGCAGAACGTCGTGCTCACGGGCCGTGCCGGTTATTTCTACCGCACCCTCTCACGCACCGCGGACACACCCGAGCGCTACCGTGACTTCACGGGTGGACTGCGCGGACAGTGGGCCATCACCCAGCGTGACGTGCTGGAGATGAACTACGCCTTCGACGAATACGACAAATCGGACTACCAGAAAATCGCGCGCCTCGACATCCGCGACTACAGTAACGTGCAGAACACCCTGCGCCTGCTCTACAGTCATACCTTTGCCGACCGCAGCGTGTTCTCCGCTGGCGCAGACTACCTGCACGACTACCTCTGGAACATCCACCTCAACGGCAAATACCACCAAGACTCCTTCGACGCCTTTGCGCAGATGGACTGGAACATCACCTCGCGGCTGGAGGCCGTCGCAGCACTGCGCTACGACTATTTCTCCATTGGACCGCTCAACCGTCTCACACCGAAGGTCAGCCTGCGCTATGAGGTAGCGCCGGGACTGAACCTCCGGCTGGGCTATGGCATGGGCTTCCGGGCGCCTGCGCTGAAGGAGAAATACTATAACTACGACATCGCAGGCATCTGGACGGTTCTTGGCGACCCGAACCTAAAGGCGGAGACCAGCCACAACTTCAATGTCTCAGCAGAGTATACCAACGGCCACTACAACCTCACGCTGAACGCCTACTGCAACGACATCACGAACCATGTCGCCTCCGGCGCGCCTTACTTTGCCCACCCGGATGACCCGATACCCACGCTGCCCTATATCAACGTCGACCGATACACCGTCGCCGGCGTGCAGGCCACGGCACAGGCACGATGGCCGGGCGGCATCACCGCACGACTGTCGTATGCCTTCACCGACGAGGACTTCCAGCAGGACCAGGATGGCAACAAGCTTGCCTCGCAGTTTGTCCCCGCACGCAAGCACACGATGACGGGGCATGTCGACTGGGACCACCGCTTCTGCAGCTTCTATTGCTTCGACATCGCCCTCGACGGACGGTTCCTCTCCAGTGTCGACAACCGCGAGTTCATCGACTACTACGATGTCGACAAGGGTGTGACGAAAGTGCACTATCCCGCCTACGCCCTCTTCCGCCTGACGACGTCGCACAGCTTTGGACATCACCAGCGCTTGCGAGCCACCGTCACCGTCGACAACCTCCTGAACTATAAGCCCCGGTATTACTACCTCAACAGTCCCATCACCACCGGCACGACGCTCCTCGTCGGCCTGACGGTAAAGATTTAGGAAGCTGTTCGTCGCTGTTTAATGCTGTTCGCTGTCAGACAGGTTGGCTTATCAAGCCAACCACAAAAGAGAATCCCCATGAACAAGAACCCCTTCTCTCTCCTCCTCCGCGTCGTCCGCTTCTACGTCGACGGCTTCCGGCAGATGACCATCGGCCGCACGCTGTGGGCGGTGATCATCATCAAACTGTTCATCATCTTCGCTATCCTGAAGGTGTTCTTCTTCCCAAACTTCATACACGAAAAATCCGAGAAGGGCTACGAGGCAGACTTTGTATCCACGCAGCTCCTCCCGGACAGTACAAAATAGGAAGGGGAGAAATTACAGTTTCACGACGAGGTAGCGGGTGAGGCTCCAGAACTTCTGAACGTCCTTGATGTGCAGCGTCGTCGTGCCGTCGCCGTTGTTGGTCAGCCTGTAGGACGACTCCGGCATCTGGGAAATGATCTTCGGTGATGTGGAGCGGAGGACGACGTCGTTATACTTCCGGTCGTCGACCTTCGTGAAGCCGTTCTTGTTCAGGTCCTGCACGTTCACCTTCTTCTTAGCCAGGAAGCCGCTCTTGATGATACCGCTCTCCTTGAGCTTCTTCGACGTGCCGATGGCGACGAAGGCCTCGTGGATGGTGGCGTCCTGCGACGAGATGGTCGAGCTCTGCTCGTCGATGGTTGTCTTCTGGTTGGTGACCGTCGTCTGCAGCGTGGTGTTGCTCTCCGTCAGTGAGGCGACGCTCTTGTTCAGCTCCTCGATGTTCGCGTTCTTGCTGTCGAGCTGCTGCTGGAGATCAGCGATCTGCTTGTCCTTCTCGTCGAGCTGTGCACGATAGTAGGCGATGAGCTTCTTCACCTTCTGTGCATAGGCGCTCTTGTTGTTGGCCATCTCTGTCTCAAGCTTGTTGATGCTGGCGCGCTGGCGTGCAAGGAGGTTGGAGAGGCTGTTGAGCTTCTGCCGCAGCGTGGCCTTGTCCAGACGTCCTTCCGGCTGCGGCGTGTTGATCATCCCCTCCTGTGCGGAGATGCTGTCGAGACCCGTCGACATGATGTCCACGATCTCGGCCATCGACTTGATATCCTCCTGGTGGATGCTGTCGGCTGCGGCGAGCGAGTCGAGCTGGCTCTGCATCTGGCTGGTCTTTCCTCCGTTACATCCTACGAGTGCGGTGCCCATGAGGAGCACGGCAAGGCAATTCATTGTGATCTTCTTCATAACAATAATAATCAATAAAGTGTTTCGATGTTTATATTTTGTACTTCGCAAAAGTACGCATTTTTCTGTTTCCCCTCACGTTTGCACCGTTAAATAGCCTATCGTGGCCGTTAAACTGTGTTAATCGTCGCTTTCTGCTTTATCAATCCAAAGAAAAACCGTACTTTTGCATCTGCTTTCGTTCGAAAGCTTCTTTTTAACAACATGATGGTTCCGTAGCTCAGTTGGATTAGAGCAACAGCCTTCTAAGCTGTGGGTCCTGGGTTCGAACCCCAGCGGAATCACCATGGGAACATGCTAATCATGGATGAGGAACAGCACTGGTATGCCATCATGACGTTCAACCGCGACACGCTACGCATTCGCGAGTTGGCGCTTCGTGAGGGTATCGACTGCTTTGTGCCGATGATGTACGTCACCGAACGCGATCCTCGCGACACCCGTGTGGCACCTCACGAGGCCTTCCGCCCCGTGGTGCAAAACTATGTCTTCGTCCGTGTGCCGCGGTCACGTCTCTACGCCAACCCACAGCAGGCCGGCAAGGTGTGGCCTGTGCTCCGACTGGGCTATGATGCCGACACACCTGCGGCCGACCGCATCGACTGCCACATCATCCATCATCAGGACAGCATGGAGCCGTCCGTCATCCCCGACAAGAGCATTGCCGACTGCCGCCGGCTGAGTGATCCGGAGTTCAGCGACAGCGTCTTCATCACCCTCGACGACCGTGCCACACGTGAGCAGACCACCGGACGGCGCATCCGCATGACGCGGGGACGCTTCAAGGGCATGGAGGGCACGCTGGCCTACGGTCGCAACCACACTCGCATCTTCGTTCTCACGCTGGGCAATATTAGCTACAAGATGAACATCCGTCCATGGATGTTCGAGTTTATCTAATCCTTTCTTTATTTCACGACGTTGGCGATGGTCGCGATCATGGCCGCGATGGACGCTATGCCCGAGCCGAGGCTCATCGTCTCAGCCATGGACATCTTGCGGCTGATCTTCGATGGCACGACAATCTCGCTGCCCGGCTCGATGCGTGCGCCGTCGGCCACCTTCGCCACCATGCCGTTCATGTAGATGACATAGGCGCCACTCTTCCGTGCCGTCTGGCCGTAGCCACCGGCGGCGTTGATATAGTAGCGTGCCGGCTTCCCCTTGACAAACGACACGGTGTTGGGGTACATCACCGCGCCATTGATCTTCACCGTGGCGGTGTAGCGCGGCAGCACGAGGCGGTCGCCCTCGCGGAGGACGATGTTCGCGTCACCCGACGGATCGGCGATGGCCTTGTCGAGCTCGATGCCGACAGGATAGGTGTTCGGCACCTGGTACTTCCGCAGCTGCTCCTGCGCGTTCTTCGTCATCTCGGTGATGTTGCTGCTGTTGCTGCTGGCGGCAATCTGCATGAGCTGTTGCTGCAGCTGCTCCTGCTGCATCTTGAATACCGCCTCCATGCGCTCGCGCTCCGTCTGGTCGGCGACACGGATGAGTTTCGCACCCTTGATGTAGGCCTGGTCGGTGGCACCGCCTGCCACGCGGATGAGGTCGGTGAGGCGTGCGTTGCGCGTAGAGATGGTGTAGGTGCCGGGGAACATCGCCTCGCCCTCGATGCTGACGTTCTGCTGCTCGCTGTAGGCAGGGCTGCGGCGCACGTACACCTCATCGAAGGGCATGAGTGTGAAGCCGGGCTCGCCGTCGATGACGAAGCCATCCTTCAGCGCGAAGCTATAGGTGCGGGCGATGATCGAGTCGGTGGTGAGCGCCTTCGGGTCGGAGACACGGCGTGCGACGTCGACCTTCACCGTCGATGCCGACTCCTTCAGTCCGCCGGCCTGCAGGACGAAGTCCTCCAGCGTCTCGTTGTCGGCATAACGGTAGATGCCCGGATACTGCACCTCGCCGTGGATGGTGATCGTGCGGTCGGCCTTCACCGTCTGCTCGGAGGGGATGAAGAGCACATCGTTCTCCTTCAATGGGATGTCCGCCACACGGCCGTCCATGATGCCGCGCACGTCGACGCTGATGACCTCCAGCGAGCGGTCCGCCTTCATGCGGTGCATGACGGCATGGTCGGTGAACGCGTCCTCGGTGACGCCCTCGGCATGCTGGATGAGGGTGCGCACGCTGTTGATCTGCTCGCCCATCTGGTACATGCCCGGCCGGAACACGGCGCCCTTGATCTCGACGGTGTTGTGATAGCGCGGCAGCACTGAGTCGACGGAGACGCTGTCGCCATCGGCGATGCGGAAGGCGCTCATGTCGAACTCCTCCACGTTGAAGACGGCATACTCGCGCCCCGTCTTTCGGTTCACGCGGACGCTCTTTGTGTAGGCGTCACCCGTGAAGCCGCCGGCATAGCGGAGGAGCGTCTCCACGCTCTCGTTCTTCTTCATCTCATAGTACATCGGCCGCTTGACCTTGCCAGTGATGGAGACCAGACAGTCGTAGGGTCCCACGACGATGACGTCGCCATCGGTCAGACGGACGTTGCCGTGCATCTTACCGTTGAGGATATAGTCGTAGATGTCGCAGACGCTGACGAGGCGGTTGCTGCGGTAGACCTTGATGTTGCGCAGTGTGCCGAGGTCGTTCGTGCCGCCAGCCATGTAGAGCGCATGGAACACGCTGGCGAAGGCGGAGAGGGTATAGGTTCCCGGCGCCTTCACCTCACCCATGACGTTGACGGTGATGGTCCGCGTCTGTCCGAGTGAAATCTTGATCTGTGAGCTCTGGTAGCGTGCGCCGAGCATGCTGCGGATTCGGGCGTTGGCCTGGTTGATGGAGAGTCCGCTGACCTGTATGGGGCCATAGTTCTCGATGATGATGTCGCCGTCGGGCGTGACGGTGGAGGTGAACGACTTCTGCGAGGCGCCGTAGATGTCGATGTTCACCGCGTCGCCGGGGCCTAGACGATAGTTCTGCGGCGTGGCGATGTTCATCACGGGCTCGAAGGTGAGGTTCTTGTTGTTGAAGATGTCGCGTCCGAAAACCTTCCGTTTGTTCTTCTCCTGTTCCTCCAGGATCTGCTCCAGCCACTTGATGGAGTCCGTGGGCGTCATCAGATTTACCTCCTGCTGCATTTGCAGGTAGTCGGCGTCGTTCTCGTCATAGCGCTCGCGCCACTCGGTGTTGCCCTGCAGGCGCTGCGACGACAGTGCCGTGCGCTCCTCGTTGGCCTGCTGCGTCTGACGGCGTGCCTTGGCGGAGGCCTTCGTGTCACCGTTGCCGTTGCGTAGCCGCTCGCTGCCCGTGGCGTCCTTCGGCGTCACGGTGCCCAGTCCGCTGCCGTTGGCCTCGCGCTGCATGGCCTTCCGCACACGGCGTATCTGCGAGATGTCCACACCGCTCTGCATGAGCTTGACGACGATCTGCTGCTGCGACGTGCCGCGTGCCACCTCGCGCTGCACCATCTCCGCCACCTGGTTGTCGGTCATGGACGACTGTGCCATCATCGCCAGCGGGGCGAGGATGGTCAGGAGAACTATGATGAGTCTTTTCATTCTGTTGCTTAACGTTAATCACTTATATAACGTTGAAGCATGAGTGATATTTTAATCATCACCTCAAAAAACCGCCCATAAAGAAAGATAAGGCTGAGATGATTGTCTTGAAAGGCTTTTCCAATGGTATTAGAACAATTGTCCTAATCTGATTGTATTGCCGTGATGACGGTATTATGGATGGCTTGCCGCAGACGACGCGCGAGATACTTACCGCTTGCTATCTGGAAGAAAAGAAATATAAAGAGGTGGCGGAGGAACGCAACATCAGCAAGGAGACGGTGAAGAAGCACATCGTCCGTGCGCTGTTTTTATGTTTCGGCAAGTTTAACTTGCCGATTTATATAAACGGTACGGCTATTCATTTTATCCCAGCACAACGTCGAGGACCATCATCAGGGCAAAGCCAATGGCGAAGCCGATGGTGGAGAAGTTGCTGTGCTCGCCCTCGGAGGCTTCGGGGATGAGCTCCTCGACGACGACGTAGAGCATCGCGCCGGCGGCGAAGCCCAGCAGATAGGGCAGCACGGGTTCCATGACGGATGCCAAGAGGATGACAACCAAGGCGCCGAGCGGCTCCACAGCGCCGCTGAGGGTGCCCATGAGGAAGCTGCGCAGGCGGCTGCCTCCCGCGGTCTTCATCGGCATGGCGACGATGGCGCCCTCGGGGATGTTCTGGATGGCGATGCCGACGGACATTGCCACGACGCCCGCCAGCGAGATCCACGTGTTGCCCTCCAGGGCTCCTGCGACGACGACGCCGACGGCCATGCCCTCGGGGACGTTGTGGATGGTGACGGCGAGGGAGAGCATCGTTATCTTCGACAGATGGGCCTTCACGCCCTCGGGGTGGTCGTCACCGACATGCAGGTGCGGCGTCAGCGAGTCGATGAAGAGCAGGAACGCCATACCCACGAGTAGGCCGACGGTGGCGGGCACCACGCGCGCCTTACCCATCGCGGCGCTCATCTCCATCGACGGCATGAGCAGCGACCAGATGCTTGCCGCGATCATCACGCCGGAGGCAAAGCCCAGCAACACCTTCTGTGTGCGTGCCGACATCTGCTCACGCATGAAGAACACAAACGACGCACCCACGGCCGTTCCCAGAAAGGGGATAAGCAGGGCCAAGAAAACCATCTTCTCCATAACAACTTATTTTATGGGCAGTGTGAACGACGGCATGCCAGCGGCGTAGGGCGCTATCTCGTACTGCTGATAGATGAGCACCACGTCGCCGTTGTCAGAATAATAAGGGGCATAGGCGGGATAGGGTATGTCGCCCTTCGTGTCCTCGAGCAGAAGATAGTCGTTGAGGTTGTCGGTGGTGATGGTATTGCCGGTATCGCCCTGGTCGAAATATTCGGCGAGTTTCTGCCTGACGGTGGGCTGCAGCTGGTGCCAGCGCTCCGGCGTCATCGGATAGACGAGGCGGTGCCCGTCGCGCTTGCTGAACGTCGCGCCCAATCTCAAGCTGGAACCGTGAGCACCGTTAAGATACCAGTAGCTGTCGAAGAGGTAGGACACATAGGCATCCGTATCGGCAACCTTCACGAAGTTGGCTTGGTGCATATAATGCGGTTCGTTGGGTGCATTCTTCTCTATCCATGCCTTGCCCTTTTTGCGATAGTCCTTTTTCCATTGTGCAATATAGTCCAGGGATGCCTGCAGCCAAGGCAGTAGCTCCTGCTGGTAGGTCGTGACGTAGGTCTTCACCAGAGCCTCCACGTTGCCGGGCTCCTCGCGAGCCGCAGCGCTGGCGGCGAGCAGGGAGTCCTCTTCCATGATGTCACCGTTGAGTGTCTTGGCGAACCAGCGGAAGAGGGAGTCGCGCAACGCCGGTGTGCCGTTGACAGGTGCCTCGATGCGCACCGAGGTCACGCAGCGGTCGTCGGCATCGATGCTGTCGCTGTAGACGCGTGTCTGGATGGGCGCGTTGATGCGCGGACTCGCCTCGCTGAAGGCATCCATGATGGCCGTCGGCTGATGGTTCTCGAAGGCGTCCAGCGGATACTGTCCCTCGAGCTCTGGTGCCCAGTAGAACACGCCGTGGCAGTGGCCGTCGGTGGAGTCGCGCAGCGCACGGATGAGCCATGCCATCTCTGCCTTGCCCTCGACGGGCTTCTTCACCTCCGTGCCGGTCTCCACGCACATCACGTCGGTGCCGTAGTCCTTATAGAGTTGCTTGATGTTCGCCACCACGTCGCGGATGGTGCCGGCCGTGGAGGTCTCGAGCTTTGCGTCGCGGTCCCAGTAGGAATAGACGCTCATGCCGATTATGTCCCAGTGGGTGCCGTACTTCTTCAGTCCGTCAAAGATGAAATGGTAGCGCTGCGGGTCACAGCCGCCGTCGAGGTGCACGATGACGGTGGCATCAGGGTAATAGTGCTTCGCGGCCTGATAGCCCGCCTCGGTCATCAGCGCATAGTGCTTCATGTTCTTCTCCGCGCGCGCCATCGGCCACAGGAAGCCGTGGGTCGTCTCGTTACCGATCTGTATCCAGCGCACGTCGATGCCGTTGTCCTTCAGCAGCTTTAGCGTCTGGCCCGTGTGGTCGGCTAGGGCGCGGGTCATCTTCTTGAAGCTCATCTTCTTCCATGCAGCCGGCGGGTTCTGCTGTCCGGGGTCGGCCCACCAGTCGCTATAGTGGAAGTCGATCATGATGGCCATGCCGAGCGCCTTGGCCCGCCGTGCCATCGTCAGCACGTCCTCGGGCGAGCAGAAACCATCCTTGGGATTCACCCACACCCGCAGGCGCACAGCGTCGAGACCGTACTCCTTCATCAGCTGGGTGTTCTCGCGCGGTTCGCCGAGGGTGTTATAGAGTTGCACGCCCTGGTGCTCCAGCGCTGTGGTGCCGCTGATGTCGGCTCCGAGCCAGAAGTGATCCTTGGACTGCGCCATCAGGGTGGTGCTCAGTCCTAGCAAAACGGCCATCAGCCATACGCGGCAGCCGTGGTTCCAATGCATCTTGTTCATGGTAGCTGTTTATTTTCAATCATTCAAATGACTATCCACCGGTTGACGTCGGCTAATGATGTAGGTGGTCGTCAGCGGATGATGACCTTGCGGCCATTGTGGATGTAGACGCCATGACGAGACGTAGCGACGCGCTGACCCTGCATATTATAATAAGGTGTAGCTGCTGTGGCGCTGCCGTCGGTGTGACTCGTGGTTGCGTTGTGGATGGTGGGCCCCGTGATGCTGGTGGTCACCTGATGGCAGACGACCTTCGTGATGGTAACGCCTATGCCCTGCATGATGAGGCCTTTCTGCGTGAGTTGCTTGTAGACATTGGTGGGGAAGGTGACGTCGATAGTGCCGCTGGAGCCCTTGGTGACGCCGTGGGCGGAGGGGTTATAGTCTTGGTAGCTACTGCCGTCAATGGTGCAGGAGGGCTTTGGCGACCAGTCACCATATAAGAATTGGATGTCGTCGCCGTCGCCAGTGACCTTGAAGCTGACGGTCATCGTCACGCCCTCGCCATAGGTGGAGAATGCTGAGGCGGGGACGGTGATGCCGCTGCCCCAGGCGAGGGCCTTCTCCCCTTCGAAGACAGTCGTCGGTGACGTGGTGTCGGGACCGGGATAGGAGAAGCCGTCGGTGTTGCCACGGTAGGCCTTGACGAGGCACTCCGCGAGGTCCGGCTGGTTGAAGGTGGGCATGCTGCGATAGATGCCATCGGTCAGTCCCATCCAGTAGAAGCATGCCATGCCATTCGCCTTCGTCTGCTGGACGAAGTAGGTGAGGAAGTCGAACAGGTTTGTACGATTGTTGTTGTAGTCGTTCGTGCCATCGCCATTGTTGCTCGACGTGCCAAACTCGCCGAAGATCACGGGTCCGCCCTTGGCGGCGAGGTATGTCTTCAGATCCTTGATGTTCTGTACCAACTCCTTCTTGGCGCCGCTGAGGCTGCTGATGGAGGGGTAGCTGTGCACCTCGAAGATGATGTGGTTGCTCTCGCCCTTCGGCATCTTCATCTCCTTCAGCGGGTCGAGCAGATGGCTGTTCCACGACCCTGCGCCGCAGCCCGAGGCGTAGGTGTTGAGGATGAGGTTGCGCTGACGGTTGTTGCTGCCTGTGGCACGCACAGCATCGACGAAGCTCTGGCCGAAGCTGTTGATGGCGTCGTAGGCCGAAGCGGCGACGGTGGCGTCATATTTATTGGGCGTGCTGAACGAGGCGAAGCACCAGGAGTTGTACGAGTCGAGCATCTCGTTGTAGCCACCGAAGAGGAGGTGCCCGTCATAGTCCTTGAACTCCGTGGCGATCTGTGTCCACAGCTTCTCGTAACGGGCCTTGCGCTGGGCGTAGACATCCTTGTCGGCCTTCAGCCATGAGACGAAGTTGCCGCCGTCGGCACCCGTGTCGTGGTGGACGTTGAGGATGCAGTAGAGGCCCTCGTTGATGACATAGTCCACCACCTCATGAACGCGCTTCATCCAGGCGGCATTGATGTTTCCGTCCTTGCCCATGTGGTTATACCATGTCACCGGCACACGGATGGCGCCGAAGCCGGCGTCCTTCATCATCTTGATCAGTGCCTGTGTCGTCGTTGGCTGGCCCCAGTAGGTCTCCGACTCCAGGCCCTGCGTGCCCCAGTAGGCGTCGCTGGTGGGCTGCTGTCCATTGCCGCTGTTGGCTTCGAGGGTGTTGCCAAGGTTCCAGCCGATGCCCATGTGTTTCACGGCGTCGGTGGCGTTCTCGATGTCGTCGGCCATGGCGGGGCCACAGATGATGATCATGATCATCAGGAGTAATAGATGCTTTCTTGTCATATCAATGTAGGTGTTATTAGTTAATTCAGTTGCAAAACTACGAAATAATTCTTGATTTGCACATTCGAATTAACAAAAACAGTTAACTGACAGCATTTTTTGTGGAACAAGGGGACAATTGGTTAGCTAACATAACGAACAACGGGAACCGAGCCATCGGAGAGATGGCATCGGTTCCCGTTGTTTTGTTGGGTTGCCGTGCGGCTGCCGGGCAGCGATGCTGGCCGACAGCCGCGACGGAGAGAGAGGGTTACCAGCCCGGGTTCTGCTTGATGCTCGGGTTCAGCGTGATCTCGTTCGTCGGTACGGGGTAGTGGTAGTACTTCGCAGCGAACGTACGGGTGGCCTCCGTAGCCAGACGATAGCCATTGGCATCGACGGTGGAGCCAGTATGGTCTACAGCCGAGAGGTTGGCACCGTGGTTGATGTCGGGATACTTCTGGCTGTCGAGCTTGTCGAGCTGATGCCAGCGCACGAGGTCCCAGTAGCGATACCAGTTGTCCGTCATGAGCTCGCAGCGGCGGCAGCGGCGGATCTCCCAGAGGAGGTTGCTCACACCATGGTTGTTGGCGGGGTCAGCCTCGTGATTCACGGTCATAGCGGGAAGCCCGGCGCGAGCCTGCAGGAGGTTCACGGTCTTGTCGAGGTCGGTCTGCGTGATGGTGCCGAGCTCCGCCTTAGCCTCAGCCTCATTGAGGAGGACGACGGCATACCAGTAGAGCGGTGCGTCGGTGTAGTTACCTACGGTGCTCGTACGGTAGACGGTCGGCATAGAGGCGTTGTCATACTTCAGAATGGTGTAGCCCGTCGACGACGTCATCTGTGCTGGCAGTGTCACAGCGCCGTTAGGATCTACACGCGTCCAGCCGTGGCCCTTATAGCTCACGATGGAGTCTACGAGGACGCTCAGACGCTTATCCTTCTTCGCCAACAGATGGGCGATGGAGCCGTCGCCGTCCTTGTTAGCCACCACGCGGTCATCTGTGTCATAGGTTGTGCTGGCCTTGGGTTTACCATCAAGGAAGAGGAATGCATCAATAGCATCTTTCGTGATACCACTCTGTGTTGTTGATCCGCAGGTATAGTCTGCCAGACCGTGTCCGACGACATCCTGCTCATAGTGACGTGCGAAGATCACCTCACTGCTCTTGCTCAGGTCGAGTGCATTATAGATCTCACCATAGTTAGTGGTCAGCTTGTAGCCGGCACCCATCAGCGCCTCCGATGCCTTCACGCTCTCCTGCAGGAACTTCTGTGCTACGGCATTGTCAGCTGCATGACCGTTGTCAGCTGCGGTGCGATACTTAGCATACGTTCCGTAGTAAAGGCAGATGTCACTCTTCATGGCCAGTGCCATCTGCTTGCTGAAGAGGAACTTGCTGCTTCCCTCCGGGATGTTGGCGATGGCATAGTCGAGGTCGGCCAGTACCGAGTCCATCACGGCGTCCTCATTGGTGCGCTCGCCGTAGGTGGCAGGGTCGTCCGGCGTCGTGATGACGCTGCTCTCCCACTGCACATCACCATACTCACGCACAAGCTGATAGTACTCCCAGGCGCGGTTCAGTCGTCCGATGCCGATGTACTTTGCCTTGTCGGCAGCCGGCAGCGAGGATCTCTTCAGACCGTCAAGCATGTAGTTGACGCGGCGGATATTCGTGAACTTCCCCGACCAGTCCGAAGCTTTGTTCGGGACGTTGAGGTAGGTCCAGTTGGTAAACGATGGGTTTGCCTGGTCATCATTCAGCGTCTTGAAATAGAACCATCCGGCCTCAGTGCCGTAGCCCACATAATACTCATAGAAGCCATTGCTGTAGCTCTTCACCTGGTCGGAGTTGTTCCAGAAGGCCTGCGTGTTGCTGAAGGTGTCGCGAGGCGTCTTGTCCAACAGGTCGTCGCAGGCGGTGAGCATCAATGCCGATGCCGCCAGGATATATAGAATTGACTTTTTCATATCTTGTTAGTATTTAGAATGGTTAGAACGGATTAGAACGTGAGCTGCAGACCCACTGCCCAAGACTTCGATACCGGGATGGTACGACCCCATCCACCGTGTGCGATGCCCTGACCGGTGTTCACCTCAGGATCGATTGGCAGGTCGCCG